>JACCEB010285205.1_pt1 | contig 54596 bp, 66 predicted proteins | sample 7454761 | NCBI WGS metagenome assembly JACCEB01 (sample SAMN15323454, study PRJNA562643) | freshwater metagenome | isolation source: river surface water | place: USA:Blue River Watershed | collected 2017-08-18
GCACCCATCACCTGAATAAATTCGCGTTTGGAGAGATTCATATTTGCAATCACTGATATATGAGGAACTAAAAAACCCGGACCAGCCGGGTTTTGGAGTGGGTTACTGGTTAACGGGTGACTTGGGGTCGAGCAACAAACCCACAATGTGGCGCACCTGGGTTTCGTTCAAGATGCCCATGTGACCCGCCCGTGGCATGTTGGAACAAGCGTTATAGGCTTTGGAGTTCCAGATCTTGCCCCAGGTGTATTCAACGATGGGTTTGCTGGCAGGATCGCTCGGGTTAGAGACCCCACGCAGCTTGCCGTAGTTGTAAAGGCTGGGGCCAATGGTGCCGTAAGAAATTTCTTTCTTGTCCATCTGATGGCAGTTGTAGCAATTGCCACCATTGACCGTTTTGGCATCGTCCGTCCATGTCAAACCGCGACCGCTTTGAGCGATTCTTTCGCCCTCACGCCAGTCGCCAATAAATTGACCGTCTGAAGGCCATTTGATGGTTTTGAAATTGGCAGCTTCCAAAGCTTTGGCAGTTTTTTCATCAAGTGGTTTGCCCGCGACATCGGCTTCGCTGCAAGCCTTATTGGTTTCATCTGTGGCCGTGATGCGTTCGACTTTCACACCATTTTCATCGCGGAAAGAGGCTTTGACGATTTGGTCTGTCAAGGCATTCAGCTCCGCCACAGAAGGACCTGTGGCACAACCCACAGCCACCAAAGCAGCCGTGAGGCTGGCCAATACGAGAGAGGTTTTTTTGTTCATGTGAGGTCTCCTGGTCAGATCAACGCTTGATGGCCGGTGCAACTGAGGCGGCCCCTTTGGCATTCACCCCCAAATAGGTGGCCAAAGCAACGGTGGCATCACTGGCAAAGCCCGGGTAGGGAAAGCGTTGCTGGCGGTAGCAATCGTTCAAACGCAATTGCATGCTCCACATCTGACCGTTGGAGACACGGTAAGCCGGCCAAGCAGCAAAACCAACCCCGTCGCCCGGGTTCTTGGTGAGAATCGGCAAGTCTTGCAAACGAATGCGTTTGCCCTCTTCACCGTGGCAAGAAGCGCAAGAGAAATCGTGCGGGCCGCCGCGCTGGAAAAACAGGCGTTTGCCTACTTCGTAAAACGTCTTTTCTTGAGCATGCGCTTGCGACAGATTGAAGCGCAGCCCTTTGGACTCGGCGGCAATCCATGTGGCCAAGGCCGTCACGTTGGCCATTTCGCCGCGACCAAACGCAGTCTTGGAAATTTCAGCGGCATTGAAACCTTGCAGAGTTTCCATACAAGTGACCAAGCGTGACTCAAGATCTTGCATGCGCTGGGTGTCTGCAAAGTAGCGCGGCAACTCGACAAAAGCCCCTTTCACGACACCCGGACCTTTGCCCAAATCGCATTTTTCAAGGGATGCGTTTTTGGGACCACGCGCTTTTTTCCAGAGGTCTTCGCCTTTGGCCTCAAACAGGTCTGCGGGGTTGCCATCTTGCAACATGGCGCGGTATTCGTCGATGCCCTGACTGGCCGTTTTTTGGGCCATCACGGGGGCGACGGCCAAAGCCATTGCTGCTGCAATGGAAAGGGTTGCTGCTTTTTTCATTGTCACCTCTGTAGATTTTTTTAATGCAAAAAAAGGGTGAAGTTTGGCTCCACCCTTTTTAGTCACAAAGCCCGATCAAGACACCGTGGCTTCGTCGGTACGGGTATCGCCCTTGTTGTCTTTCCAGATCACTGTGATCTTGTCACCGGCTTTGGCGCCTTTTACCGAGAATTGCAAGAAAGGGTTTTTCGACACAGCGGGGCCCCATTCAGCGGCCAGCACTTGTTTGCCATTGAGGTTGGCGGTCACTTCTTGGATAAACCAGGCGGGCACGATTTTGCCCGCAGCATCACGGCGCTGACCGGATTCCATCTCGTGGCTCATGAGCACGCGAACAGTGGCTTTGTCGCCCGAAGCTTGGGCACGAATGCGCATTGGATCTGCCATTTTTCTCTCCTAAATCTTTCAATCAATCAATGTGGGGTCACGGGTACTGGATGTGGACGGATCAACCGCCGCAACCGCCCAAAGTGACCTTGACTTCTTTTTTGGACCACAGGGCTTTACCGTCGTTCATGATCGCGATGGCATAAACATCTGAGGACTGGCCCATCTTGGCGCGTGTCGTGAAGTTGGCGTCCACTGCATCAGAAACGTGGAACATGGCCACCAAGGCGGCGGGGTTCTTTTCGACCAAGATCAACAATTGCTTGGCACCAGCCAATGTGGTGCTGGCACCCAATGGCACCACTGCCCCGTTTTCGGCGATGTCCGGCCCGGTGATGGTCACATCTTTGCTTTCGGCCAAGCTGGTTGCACCAGCAGCCTTAGCGGCGTCTTGCACCGACTTGGCATCGAATGCGTTTTTGTTGAAAGCGGCTTGCGCGAATTGCGGAAAGCCAGCAGCGGCCAAGAGGCCAGCCACAACAGCGGTTTGCTTGAGTGTCTCGCGACGGTTTTGCATCGGTTATCTCCTTGATGAATGATGGATGCTATAGAAACAGGTTCAGCAGCTCAACGGGGAAAGCCCGAATTACTTGCTGGCCCCCTTGGAAATCCATTCGCCAATTTTCTTGGCATCGGCGTCGGGCAATGATTGTGGCGGCATCGGGATTTGGCCCCAAACACCGACGCCACCGCCCTTGATTTTGCTCACCAAATAGTCAGTCTTGCCGCTGTGCTTCTTGGCAATTTCGTTGAAGCCAGGTCCAACAATCTTTTTATCAACCCCATGGCAAGCCGTACAGCTGTATTTGTTCAACAGTGCAATGGCGGCTTTGGCTTCGGCATTTTCAGCCTTGGCTGGCGCCGCGGCAGCAGGCGCCGCCGCAATGGGCATGCCCGCCTTCGGCTCGGGCTTGGTGGTGTCGGCACCCACTTGCTGGCCCACCATGCGGTTTTGTTCGGCCAAATTTCCGTGGGCGTTGCGCGCGAAATCAGGCAAGAAAGAGGCCACTTTGGCTTCTGGTTTGCAATCTTTCATGCACAGAGTGTTGTTGGTATCGGGCTTTTTGACCCCACCAAACTCGTTGCCTGGCCACATGGCATGTTGCGTGGTCATGCCATTGCGGTTGGGCATACGGGCCTGCACTTCAGCGATATTTTTGTCGGACAACACATAGTTGTCTGGAACCACATTGGCCAGGTTCAACAGAAATGCGGTCACCGCATACACCTCTTCAGTGGTCAATGTCTTGGGCGCTGTCCAAGGCATGGCACGGTTGATGTAGTCCCACAAAGTCGACACTGTTGCCACCTTCATAATGGTGGTACGGCCAGGGTAGTCTGAGCGGTCCAAATTAGCGACACGGCCCTTTTTGATGTCTTCCGCGGTGGTGCCACCGATCAGGGGGCTGAACACTTCACCCGACTCGCCAAACACACCGTGGCAATGGGCACATTTGCCTTCCCAAACATCTTGACCTTTGGCCACAGAACCCGAGCCAGCAGGCAGGCCCTTGAAGTCTGGACGAACATCAATGTCCCACTTGGCCACCTCTTTTGCGGTTGCCGCACGACCGATACCTGGGAAATTGGCGCTTTGCGCCGAGGCCCAACCGGCCAAGGCCAACAACGCGCCCGTCACAACCGCATTACGAAACCTGGACATTTTTCACCTCACCGTTTTCCTGCACCAACCACGACTGGATGGCGTTGTTGTGATAGATCGAGCGCGTGCCACGCACGCCACGCAATTGCTGGTAGGTCGGTTGTACATGGCCCGTGTCGTCCTGGGCACGACTTTGAATGATGGCGGGCTTGCCATCCCAGACCCAATCCAAGTTAAAGCGGGTCAAGGCTTTGGACAAAACGGGCGTCTCCAGACGCGCTTGGCGCCAGTTGCGACCACCGTCTGTGGACACGTCCACGCGCTTGATCTTGCCCTTGCCAGACCAAGCCAAGCCCGTGATGTTGTAGAACCCTTTGTCCAGCAAGACCTGTCCACCAGAGGGTGTGGTGACCACGCTCTTGACTTCTTGCAGATTGGTGTATTGCCGGTGCAAACCACCGGGTTGCAAATCGATGTAATGAATGGCCTCGTCTTTGGTGGCATAAGGCTTGTCGCCCACTTCGACTCGGCGCAAATATTTCACCCAACTCACGCCTTGCACACCCGGCACCACCAAGCGCAGTGGGTAACCATTTTCTGGACGCAGCATTTCACCGTTTTGGCCGTAGGCCACGATCACTTCACCCGAAGTGATGAGACTCATGGGAATGGTGCGCGTCATCGATGAACCATCACCGCCTTCGGCCAGCACAAACTTGCCGTTTTTCAAGTCAGCGCCCGCCAACTCCAACAAAGTGATCAAAGGCACGCCTGTGAATTCGCTGCAGGACAACATGCCGTGGGTGTATTGCACCGTGGGCACGGCCACATTACCCCAGTCAACGGCTGTATTGGCACCGCACTCGATGAAGTGGAAGCGCGAGACGGAAGGCAAACGCATGATCTCGTCCATGGTGAAGACCATGTTCTTTTTGACCATGCCGTTGATCATGAAGCGGTGCTTGGACGGATCGATGTCCCACCAACCTTGGTGGTGCCGCTCAAAGTGCAAACCGCTGGGCGTGACGATGCCAAACAATGACTGAAGTGGCGCAAACGACACCGAAGCTTGGGTGGTCTGGGTCAAACCAGGGCTTTGACGTCGTTGCAAATTAGATTCGTACTTGGAAGGTTTGCCATAGCCTTCAACGGCCACACCTTGCCCAAGGCCCGTGGCATGCTCCGGCAGATTCAAAATATTGGGGTCGCCACCTTCAGTGGGTACAGGATTGCCCTGAGCAATCGCCATGGGTGCTGCAGCTCCCGCGGCGGCAGCGGCAAAGGCGTTGCGAATGAAGTCGCGACGGCCTTTTTTACCTTCTGCGAAGACTTCTTTGATGCCACTTTGCGTCAAGAAATTCTCGGGTGCTTTTTTCACCCTTCCTGAATTCATGCTGTCTTGTTCTTTCACACAAACTCCTCGTTTTGAGTTGTCACATCACGGCTGCATCGATGGCCAATTGCGTGCAAACCGCACGACATACCATCACCGCAGATTCGTCTGCTATCCGATAAAACATGTGAGCGCCTTGGCGGCGTTTTCCCAACACACCAGACCTGTACATGATGTTCAGATGTTGCGACATATTGGGTTGCGCAATGTCAATGTTTTCAAGCAATTGCCCGACATTCTTTTCACCTTGGCACAACTGACTGATGATGCGGACGCGAACGGGCGTTGACAGAACAGCAAACAGGTCTGCCGCCTTCTCAAAAACCTCATCCACCTCGTCAGTCATAGCGTCAATGCCATTAAGTTCTTATATTCGAATGTGCGAATATATAAGATAAGTGATGAATCTGAATCGGAAATTACAGCGGTTGCCCTTTTTGCCTAGGACTAACCCTCATCTGGCACCCCCTTCGCACGACAGCGGTGGCGCCCATGAAGCCTCGCTCAGGCCATTACTTGAATTTGTAGTGGTCGCGGTTCAGCACGGCGGCCACGGAATTCACCTCTTCGGGAAACATTCCAAGATTCAACTCGGTGTTGCACTGCTCCACCATGCCGCGTAGCAATGCCGAGGTGTTGATGCGCCCTTGGGGCTTGTAAATGGCATTGCCGTTGCCTCCCACTTTCGAGACATGACAAGCCACGCATCGATTTTCAGCGATCAGCTTTTCACCCAGAGGATAGTCAGCATCTTTGAAGAAAGAGGACTGTGCAGGCGCAGACACCGCCACTAAGACTCCGACCCAAAAGCCCAGCGCTGCTTTAAATAAAGTCATTTTTCCCCCATGAAAAAAGCCGTTCAAGGGCGAACCCTTGAACGGCAATCAAAAGCCACGAGTACCAATCGAGCTTCTAAATCAAACCCATTTGGATGCCTGTGAAGGCATTTGTGTTTACTTGGCACCCGCCAAAATCCAAGTCGCCAATGTCAATGCGTCAGCTTCACTCAAAGCCGCTTGAGCAGGCATCGGGACGGGGCCCCACTTGCCTGCGCCACCCGCTTTGATGCTCTTGGCCAGATTGGCAGCGGCATCTTTTTGTCCCGCATACTTCTTAGCCACATCTTGATAGGAAGGGCCTACCAATTTTTTGTCTACAGCGTGGCAAGCCATGCAAGCATTTTTCTTAGCCAAGTCCATGTTGGCAAAAGCAGGGGCGGACATCAAGGCAGAAACAGCAGCTGCGGCGATGATCAATTTCATGAGGGCTCCTAATTGAATATAACCAGTTACTAATTTAACCGAGTTTCAAAGCAGATTGTCAGCGTTCAGTCGGTCAAATCGTCAGGGATTTTACTGATCCAAGACAACCCGGAAATGCTCAGGTCATTCGTAATCAGTCGAAGGCGGGTTGCTCTGGTTTATCCCTGCAGAGACACTCAGCCACCCCAGCGGCCATACCAATGACTCCAGTGAATGAGCGATCACTGCAGCACAGCTCAGTACTGCAGCCTTGCCCTCAAGCAGGCTGCAAGTCGTCCCAAGCTTTCAAGGCTTCAGCGGCATACATCAAAGCAGGGCCTCCACCCATGTACACACACACGGCCAACATTTCCTCCAACTCAGCGCGGGTGGCTTGAAGCTTGATCAAGGCTTTCACATGAAAGCCAATACACCCCGAGCACCGCTGCGTCACCCCAATGGCCAGGGCCATCAGTTCTTTGTGCTTGGTGCTCAGCGCACCCTCGGCCATAGAGGCCTGGGCCAATTGACCAAATCCTTTCATGGCCTCGGGTTGGCCTTTACGAAACAAAGCCAGACTGGATTGAATGTCCTGGATCAAGCCGGAGTGGTCGAACGTGCTCATTTTGTGATCGCCTTTCTTTAGAGTGAATCAAAGATCGCAGACAGAACAACAGCCACTGGCGGTCTCCTCGCGATCCGTCCATTTGAGTTTAGGTGCGGCCAGCTTTTCAGGATTTGTGATGGATCAAACGTGACCTACCCCCATCACGCGGATGCGGCCGACCCCAGGCTTAGCAGCGGCAGAGCCTCAGCGGGCCGCTTCAGGAACAGTTTCCAACGGTCGCTTGGAAATCGCTTTTCGAGATCGAATCAGGGTGTGACTTGAGAGGGCGGCTTCACCATGGGCCAGCCGCGCTTGGCCCACTCACTCATGCCACCGTTGACATAACGTATGTTGGTAAATCCTTGCTCTTGCAAAGCTTCGGTCACTGCCCGTGAACGATTTTGCGTGTTGCAGATCAACAAGACCGACTGGTGGGCTTGCTTGGGGATTTCAGATATGCGTTGAGCAACTTGGCTCATCGGCAACAAAACCACGCCTTGCGCTACACCCGTGGCGTGCTCTTTCGCCTCACGAATATCAATCATCAAAGCCTTGCCAGACTCATGTTCTGCGCGAGCTTGGTCCAATGAAACACTGGGCAAACTGGCTTCAGAACTACAAGCTTGCAACAGCACCATCACACACAAAAGGGCCATCCTGCGCAGGTCAAACCATCGATTCAGCATTTGCCAAGACTTCCATCAAAAAATTAATTAAGTGATCGCAAATATATACTCTCTTGATGAATTCATTTTCCAATCCTCGAGACACTTGGAACCAACGATTTGCGGCTGAACACTATGTGTTTGGTGAGTCGCCCAATGCCTATTTGCAATCTCAAGTCGCCCATTTGGTACCGGGCCATGCCTTGGCTGTGGCCGATGGCGAGGGACGTAATGGGGTTTGGTTGGCAGAACAAGGTCTGGTGGTGGATGCGTTTGACTTTTCAGAGAACGCCATTCGCAAAGCCAAAGCCTTGGCTCAAATGCGGCAGGTTCAAGTGGACTTTTCAGTCAGCGACTGGCAATCTTTTCACTGGCAAGAGGCGCATTACGACAACGTGGTGGGTATTTTTTTTCAGTTTGCGAACGCCGCAGATCGGCAACAGATCTTTGCCCGCATGGACGCCTGCCTGAAGCCCGGTGGCACTTTGTTGATTCAGGGCTACACCCCACGGCAACTTGACTTCAACACAGGCGGTCCCGGCAAACTGGAACATTTGTATGACGAAGCTTTGCTCTTGAAAGCTTTCGGACACTACGACATTTTGGACTTGCGCACTTATGAAGCAGAACTTTCAGAAGGGACAGGTCACCAGGGGATGTCGGGTCTATTGGGCTTCACGGCGCACAAGAAAAAATAGTCATCCCAGAAGCTGCGCGCCATTTCTTGATTGATCTGCATCAAGACGAAAGCTGGACGCATTTTTAGAATTCTCTGCAATCCCCCGTACCGGGGGTTTTTGCGAGAAATTCATGAAAAAAATCTTTGCCGGTCTGCTGAGTTTGAGCTTGTCGAGTCTGGCCTTTGGACAAGCCGCCAGCTTGGCGGTGGGCACGCCATTGAACATCATTGACAGCCAAAAATCGGTGACTGTGAACACGGCCAAGGGACCGATCACGATCACCCGCACCATGACGGCTTGTGCCAAAAACGGCGGCAACTTACAGCCTCTGATTCCTGTGCCCGGCGTTCATCCGGTTGGTGAAATCGAAATCCTTGACGCACTTAGTGATCGCAATGCCATCGTGCTGGATATGCGCGACACCAACGACCGAGTAAAAGGCACCATCCCAGGCTCGGTGGGCATTCCGTACACCGAAGTGGCCTCGCGCTTGAATGAGCTGGGTTGCAAAAAGACAGGAAATCAATGGAACTGCGATTCGGCCAAAAAGGTTTATGCCTTTTGCAACGGCCCCGTTTGCCCGCAAAGCCCGATGGCGATTCGAGCCATGACCCGCGACGGTTTTCCAGCAGACAAGATTTATTACTACCGCGGCGGCATGCTGGACTGGGATGCCTTGGGGCTGACCAGCGTCAAAGACGAGTTTTGAGGGTGCAGATCAGCGACAAGTCTCAGGGCAAAAGCAAGGCCTCATTGGTGATTTCATAGCGCCTGCCTTGTTTGTCGCAAGGCTTGAGGGCCCCCTCGCGAACCAAGCCACTGATCTCGCGGCTCACGGTCTCGAGCTTGATGTCCAGCATGGCCCCCATGTCGTCACGCGCAAAAAATGAAGTGAACTGGGGTTGCTCAGCGTCCCGCATTTTCAGGGCCAATGCCGCCACCCGTTGTCGGGCAGAGCCAAAGTTCAAGTCCGCCAGCCAATCGTCTGCGTCCTTCAAGGCTTGCTGCCACTTTTGCATCAGGCGTTTGTGCAAACGCGGGGAGTGAGACGACAAGTGATGCAGCACCGACAAGGGAATGCGGCAAACCTGCGAGTCGACCAAGGCAATGGCCTCGGTGTCGTAACGGGCATTGGCCAAAGCCTCTAGGCCTGCCACATCACCGGGGCGCAGCACCCGCACAATGCGCTCACGACCATCGACCGTGGCCCGCACCAACTTGATCATGCCCTTACGCAAAGTAAAGACCCCCAATGCCGTCTCGCCCTCGGTATACAGGGGAGCATCGGCAGAAAAAACCATGTCATCAATGGGCGTGTGGATTTCGCCAAAATCTTGCTCGTTGAGATCGGCAAAAAGCACCATGTCTCGCACACCGCAATTGCGGCAGTCTGAAGTGCCCTTCCAAGCGGATTCAATCTTGATAGGAATCATGTCTTCAATTTAGCATGCACGTGAAATTCAAAGCCCTCGCGAAGAAGACTCTTAAAGTGCTTTTCGGCCTTGGGCGATACGGTCTTCTAGGTACGGGCCATAAAAATCGGGCTGATAAGCCCCCTCCATGCGCTCAGCCACTTCTTTGCCCCCCGGACCAAAAAACAGCAATGTGGGGGTGATCGATACTTTCCAAAGGCGTGTCAGCTGGTCATGCGTCGTCAGCTTGCCTGCAAAGTCCAAAACGGGTTGGTTCTGGCGCATATCGACCTGAACAATGGCCGTTCCTGCTTTTTGCAGGGGAGACAAATGACTTTGCCGGGCTTGGCGGCAAAACACACAGCCCTCCAGACTGACCATGACGATCAGCGGCTGCTTGGATTTGAGGGCGCGGGCCAGTTCATCGGGCAGCGACTGCGCCAACGGCAAGGTGGCAGCCCCCGACTGCGCCCACACAGGCAGGCCAGCCAATGACGCGCCAGCCAGCATGAGCCAATCGCGTCGGCGCCAAGCTGCAAGGGAAAAGTCAGTCGGACGAAAAACCATGAATGGAGAACAGTGGACAATAGCGGGTTTTGTGTCGGCGGGATGAGCCATCTCGACTGCCGCTTTTGAATATAAGAAACCAATGAATTATTGGAGAAATCCATGAATCTCGCAAGCTTGCTCGAAACTTGGGGTGACTCAAATGTACTGCTCATGGCAGGCGCATTGGTCGGTTTCATCTTTGGATTTGCCGCACAACGCACCCGGTTTTGTGCCCGTGCCGCCGTGATTGAATGCTGTGAAGGCCAAGCTGGAGACCGTTTCAGTGTCTGGTGGTTGGCCTTTGCTGCTTGTTTGCTGGGCGTGCAAGTCTTGGTTTTTGCCGGCTGGCTTAAACCAGCAGATGCCCGCTACATTGCACCCATGGGCAGCATTTCAGGTGCCTTGCTGGGGGGCTTGTTTTTTGGTGCGGGGATGATCCTGACACGGGGTTGCGCCAGCCGACTGCTGATCTTGTCGGCCAACGGCAATTTGCGCGCTTTGCTTTCGGGTTTGGTATTTGCGGTCACGGTACAAGCCAGCATTGCGGGATGGCTGGCCCCCATTCGACAAGGCATGGCCTCTTGGTGGACCGTGGACGGAGGTCCGTCGCGTGACTTGCTGCAAATTTCAGGCATTGGCCCAACCGGCGGACTGCTCTTGGCCTTGCTGGCGATGGTCACCGCGTTTTATTTTTTCTTCAAAACCCACCCACGCCGATGGACACTGGCGTTGGGCGCCTTGGTGGCCGGTTTGAGCATCGCTTTGGGATGGGGCCTCACACAAGCCATTGCTGCACAGTCATTTGAAGCCGTCCAAATCCAAAGTTTGAGTTTCAGCAGTGGCTCGGCCGAAATGCTCATGCGCGCCCTGTCCAGCAGCACGTCGCCGAGTTTGGGGTTTGACGCTGGTTTGTTGCCAGCAACGTTCTTGGGCTCATTGCTCGGTGCCTTGGTGGGTGGCGACTTCAAGTTTGAGGGCTTCAAAACCGAAAACAAATTGGGGCACTATTTGGCCGGCGCCGTGCTCATGGGCTTTGGCGCCGTGTTGGCAGGCGGTTGCACCGTGGGTGCAGGCATGACCGGGGGTTCTCTGTTTTCTTTGACCGCCTGGCTCACCTTGATCGCCATCTGGTTGGGCGCCGGCCTGGCTTGGCGCATCAACCGACGCATGGGCTGGCCTATCTGAAGCTTGAATCCCTTGATGCGCATCAATGGCGACAGAGGGGGCAACATTTACATTCATATCAGTCACTACTGATATGAATGGATCGGCCCATGAACTTGGCGCAAAGTTTGGAAGCTTACGGACAAGGCGCAGTGTTGGCCCTTGGGGGATGCCTGATTGGTTTTTCCTTTGGCTTTTTTGCGCAACGCTCTCGTTTTTGTTTGCGCGCCGCTGTCATTGAGTTTTGGCACCGCCGCTTTGGTGACAAATTGTCGGTGTGGTTATTGGCTTTCTCTTCCGCGGTCATCGGCGTTCAAGTGATGGTGCTGCTGGGCTGGTTAGACACCGGTGTCGCTCGACAAATCTCAGCCAAGGGCAGCCTCTCCGGAGCATTGATCGGCGGCCTCTTGTTTGGCGTAGGTATGGTGATGACGCGCGGATGCGCCAGTCGCTTGCTGGTGTTGTCGGCCAATGGCAATTTGCGGGCGTTGTTGTCTGGATTGATCTTTGCCGTGACCGCCCAAGCTTCTTTAGGCGGGGCTCTATCGCCCTTGCGCACCACCATCAGCAGTTGGTGGACCGTTGAAGGCGGTGCCCCGCGCGACTTACTGGCAGTGATGGGCATGGGACATTGGGCAGGGTTGGCGATGGGGGGCATTTGGTTGATCGCTGCCTTGTTTTTTGCACTCCGCAGTCCACAACGCAATGTCTGGATGTGGCTGGGTGGAATAGGCTCTGGCTTGTCTGTGGCGGCGGCATGGGGCTTTAGTCAGTGGGTCGCCGCGGAGTCATTTGATCCGGTGCAAATTCAAGGCTTGACCTTTAGCGGCCCATCGGCCGAATGGTTGATGCGCGTCCTGCATCAGCCAGCGCCCGCCATCGGTTTTGACTTTGGACTGATGCCGGGTGTCTTCATCGGCTCATTGGTGGGCGCGCTGATCGGTCGCGACTGGAAGCTCGAAGGCTTTAGCGACGGCTACAGCATGCGCCGATACATTGGGGGCGCCATCTTGATGGGCTTTGGCTCCATGCTGGCTGGAGGCTGTGCGGTGGGGGCCGGGGTGACCGGAGGCGCCATTTTTGCCCTGACCGCTTGGCTGAGTTTGGTGGGCATGTGGCTGGGCGCGGGTCTCACAGACCGCTGGCTAGATGGCGGCGCCTCAACGAAGAAGACTGTGGTACCCGCTGAGGGCTTCAAAAGACCTTGAGGGTCGCTTATTTGCCGCTCAGATACTCTGCGACGGCGGCCATTTCGAGGGCTGACATTTTGCTGGTGATGGCGTGCATCACCGCGTTGTCGTTGGTCCGTTCCCGCTGGTTAAATTGCTTGAGCTGGGTCTCGGTGTACACCGCATATTGACCGGCTAGGCGCGGCAAGGCGTTGGTGCCTTTGGCCTCAGCGCCATGACAGCTGGCGCAAGCCGCCAAGCCACTGAATTTGTTACCGTTGTGGTAGATGTATTTACCTACCGCCGCAAGAGCTGCATCTTTTGGGGGTTCGACATCGACCGTCTTTTTCTCAAAGAACTTGCCCAAGGCCACCATTTCGTCGGGGGTCAACTTGGCCACCATGTCGGCCATCGCAGTACTTTTACGTTTGCCCGACTTGAAGTTTTCCAATTGCTTGGCGGTGTATTCCCAATGCTGGCCTGCTAAGCGAGGGAAAACTTCACTGGAAGATTCCCCCTCGGCACCGTGACAAACGAAACAAACACCACCCACGATTTTCTTAGCCCGTGCTTCATCAGCCTGCGCCATTGACGAGGTGACGACCCCTGTGAAGCAGAGCCCCAATGCCAAAGAGGCCCAAAAACTGGGCTTGTTCCGTGTGTTCATCAACATCCCCTCATCGAACGCATGCACCACCGTAGGTGGGTCTGCGAGAAACAAAAACTGTCGTAAAAAAACGCCGCTGGCCCTAGGACCGCGGCGTTATTCAGAATGGACTTCAAGCCAGTGTGTCGGCCCAAATGTTGCGCGCCCAAGCCAGCGCGTATCGACCTTCAAGCTCGTTGGCTGCGCTTGACACACCGCCCGAACCAGGGACAGTCAGCATGGTCTTTTTCTCGGCATCGTAGCGGTGCACGCTGGCCACGTGGACCACGTCTTCCGAGCTGACAAAGCTGTAGCAGGTGTTGTTGTAGATGGGCATAGGGTTGACCTCTTTGCCCATCAACAAGGCCACCACAGCGGCAGCACAGGTTTTACCGTGCTGGTTGGCCATGTGACCCGACTTGGGCATGCCCGGTGCGATTTGGATGGAGTCGCCCAGCACGTGCACGTTTTTGGCCGCCTTCGACTCAAAAGTCAGGAAGTCCACTTCACACCAACGCTTGTTGGCGGTAGCCAATCCAGCATTGACGGCAATGTCACCCGCACGCATGTTGGGAATCACGTTGAGTACGCTGGCCTTGATGTCGTCGTTGAACTCAAACTTCAAGGTATTGGTGGCGGCATCGACGTCAGTCACATTGTGTTTGCCGCGGTATTCGATCATGCCTTTGTAACGCTCAGCCCATGCTTTTTTGAACAAGGGGCCCTTGGAAGTGACGTCTTCGTTGGCATCCAAGATCAACACTTTGCTCTTGGGTTTGGCCTTGGTGAAGTACTCGGCCACTTGGCATGCACGCTCATAGGGGCCGGGAGGGCAACGATAAGGGGCCAGGGGAATTGACATGGCAAACACACCACCATCGGGCATGGCTTCGAGTTGTTTGCGCAGTGTGAGTGTTTGCTCGCCGGCTTTCCAGGCGTGCATGACTTTTTCTTTTGCACCCGCTTTGTTCATGCCGGGCAAAGACTCCCACATGAAATCAACACCGGGCGAAACGATCAGGCGGTCGTAGGAAAGTTCGGTGCCACCGGCCAACTTGACGATGCGTTTGTCTGCATCGATGCTGTTCACGCGGTCTTTGACCACATTGACACCATGACGCTTGGTCAAGTTGTCATAAGGGGTGGTGATGTCGGCGATGGTTTTGCTGCCACCGATGACCAAGTTAGAGATCGGGCAAGAGACAAAGGCCGGATTGGGTTCGACCAACGTGACTTGGATTTTTTGCTCAGACCAAAGACGCAGGTATTTGGCCGCCGTGGCCCCCGAATACCCGCCACCAATGACCACCACTTTGGGGCCACTGCCCCCACCGGTCGTGGCACAACCAGAAATCAAACCCATGGCGCCCAAAGCGGAGCCAGTCTGCAAAAAATGACGACGGTGCATGGCAGTTTTCCTTATTTCTTTTGTGCAGCAAAGTAACCGGCGATGGCGACGATTTGTTCGTCGGAATAGCCCTTGGCCAACTGATGCATGATGGTTGCAGGCTTACGGCCAGCTTTGAAATCCAGCATTTTCTTGACCATGTCGTCCTTGTTGGCACCCGCCAAGGACTCCATACCGGGCTGCGCACGGCCATCGGTGCCGTGACATGCGGCGCACGAAGCCGCCCAGCTGCGAACATGCAGAGGATCGACTTGGGCTTGCGCCAAGCCAGTTGCAGCCAGCAAAGCGGCCATCGTCAAAATGTGGGGAAGCTTCATGATTTTTCCTCAATGAACAGGGAATGATGGGAACGAATCAAACGATTAAGGGCGCAAGTAGACAAATTTCTCGTTGGCCTGCAGTTTGGCCACCTCTGACACACCCGAAGGCACCACTTTGGTCTCCATCAGCAATTTGTCTTTCGAGATTTTGCGCGAGGTCAATGTGTTGTTGCAGACGCGGAACTCGACACCTTTCGCAGCCAAATCACTGACACTGCCCGAAAAAGGTTGGTCCATCTGATTGGTGGCACCTTCCAACAGAAAGTCGATGCCCAAGCCATGCGTCACGACCACAATTTTGGCCGTGGGATCGGCAGCCAAGTGGTTTCGGATATTGCCAATGGCCCGTGAAGCTTGAGGGATGCCTTCACTCAGGTGGTAAACCACCTTGATTTCAGCCCAAGACAAGGCACAGGCCAACAAGCCGCTGATCAACAGTACTGCTCTTTTCATTCGTGACTCCTTATGTATGGATGTTAGCTTGAACCACGGCAGTCAGATGCCCGTAAAAACCCGGCTTGAAACTGACGTCATTCTTTCAGTCGGTGTCGCTGGCAATTTGCACACACACAGCACGGCAAAGTGTGACCACACGGTCATTCACGATGCGGTAAAAAATTTGTACCCCTTCGCGGCGCTTGCCCAAGACCCCAGCCTGGTACAGGGTGTTCAGGTGCTGAGACATATTGGGTTGGGTGGTATCGATCTCGGCCAACAATTCCCCGACATTTTTCTCACCGTTGCACAGCGCGCTGATGATGCGCAGGCGCATAGGCGCTGACATGACACGAAACACCTCGGCGGCTTTTTCAAAGACTTCTTCGGACTCGGTCAAGACACTGTCGTCTACAGGTACGGTTTTGCGCATGGTGCACTTTTTATAAATGATGACGCCGCACAATTGTGCTGCAAAAAATAGGGCAATGTTTTCGCTGGAACACTGAGGAAAACAAGAAAAAGGCCTGCCTCCTGTGTCTCGGCCCCGTTGGCGCAGAAATGAAAGCATTGTGGCCAAAATAGGCCCAAATTCAAACCATCAAGTGGTTCTAAGCTTATGCCGGCGCTCTATAAGCCTGTCTCTTTCCCTGGGTTGCTGGGGCTCAATGTGCAAATTTTGGGCATGCTCGTCTTGGCTAATATGTGCGCATGAATGCACATCACACTTTCAGACACCGACTTTTCTTGATACTTGAGCTCAAAAGCCACCGGGATGAAAAGGCCGCCTGGTGGTTTTCTTGGGTCTTGACCTTGATGGTGCTGCTGAATGTCGCAGCAGTGATTTTGGAATCGGTACCCGCTTTTGAAGCCCAACACCGCAGCGCATTGGCGGCGTTTGACGCGGCATCGATCGTGTTTTTCAGTCTCGAGTACCTGCTGCGCGTGTGGACTGCCGCTGAAAGAGCCACACCAAGCCACGCCAGCGCCACCCGCCGCCGATTCGGCTACATGGTGGGGTTTCATGGCTTGGTTGATTTGCTGGCCATCCTGCCCTTCTTTTTGCAATCCTTGTTTCCGGGGCTGGATTTGCGCTTTTTGCGCATCCTGCGCGTCATGCGCATCTTGAAGTTGTCGCATTTTTCGACTGCGCTGGAAGACCTGCTGGCCTCCATTTACGCCGAAAGAGAAGCCTTCTTTTCAGCTCTTTATTTGCTGGCATTGTCGATATTGATCACCGCCTGTTTGATGTACTACGCGGAACATGCCTTGCAGCCCGACAAATTTGGCACCATCCCCGATGCCATGTGGTGGTCCATCATCACGGTGACCACCGTGGGCTATGGCGATGTCACCCCGCTTTCGGCGTGGGGCAAGGTGATCGGCGCCTTGACGGCGCTTTCTGGGGTGTTCACCGTGGCGTTGTTGACCGGCATCGTGGCATCGGCGTTTGCGACGCGGGTCAGAACCCAAGAGATTGAATTCACCAGCGAAGTCGAAGAGGTGCTGAAGGAAGGCCATCTCAGCGCCAAAGAGCGACGCACCATCGAGCACTTGCGGCAAGAATTCAGCCTGACTGAAGACCATGCTAGGGCCATCGTGCGGCAAATCATCGAAGAAAAATCTCTGCGCGATCTGCCCTCCTGAGGGTTCAACCTCACGCTTTGGGCTGGCGCAAAGTGCGGCTCAACAAAATCACCGGGATCAGCCCCACCAGCACCAGCGCCAGCGATGGCAATGCCGCTTCACCCAGACGCTCGTCACGCGCCAACTGATAGGCCACCACGGCCAGCGTGTCGCTGTTGAAGGGGCGCAGCACCATGGTGGCGGGCAATTCCTTCATCACATCCACAAACACCAGCAACACAGCTGCCACAGTGGTGCGCCGCAGCAAAGGCGCATGCACACGGTGCAGCAAGCCCCAGCCGGTCACGCCCAGCATGCGCGCAGAGTCGTCCAAACTGCTGGGGATGCGTGCATATCCGCTCTGCACCGACTGCAGTGCCACAGCACAAAAGCGCACCCAATAAGCCCAAACCAAGCCCAATGAGGTCGCGGTGATCCAAGCGCCGGCTGAAGAGGCGGGCCAGGTTTGCTGCAGCCAGGCCACGGGCAAAAGCAAGCCCACCACCACCACAGCGCCGGGAATGGCATAGCCCAAACCCAGCAGTTGAATCGCGCCTTGGCTGAGGCGGTCCGCCCGCGTGCGCACACGGAAAGTCAGCGAGAGGGCAACGCCAACGGCCAACAGAGCGGTCAGCCCCCCTAAGCGCAAACTGGTCAAGGCCCATTGGCCAAAACGGTCCCACGGAACGGGGTTGGTTTCGGCCATTAATGCCCGCAACATGATGAGCACTGGCAAGACAAATCCCAACAACACCGGCAAGCTGCAGACCCCCCATGCCAGCAGGCGTTGCGCGCCCAGCAAACGGATGGGTTGCGCCTCTGCAGAGCCTTGCCGAGCACCACGGCCTTGGTTAAAGCGCATGCGTTTTTGAGCGTGCTGCTCCAGCTGCAACAAGATCACCACCACCACAAGCAAGGCCGTGGCCAACTGGGCCGCCGCAATGCGGTTGTCCATCGACAACCAAGCTTTGTAAATGCCGGCCGTGAATGTCTGGATGCCAAAGTAACTGGACACGCCAAAGTCAGCCAAGGTTTCCATCAACGCCAAAGCCACGCCCGCCGCAACTGCAGGACGCGCGAGAGGCAAGGCAATTTCACGAATGCGCCGCGACAAGGGCGCGCCCAACAGTCGGGCCGCCTCCATCAGGCCTGAGGCACGCTCGACCAATGCCGTACGGGCCAACAAATACACATAGGGATAGAGCGACAAGGTGAAGACCAGCGCGGCGCCCCAGACGCTGCGCACATCGGGCCACAAACGCCCTTGCAAACCCAATGCCTCGCGCAGCGCCATTTGCAAGGGGCCACTGAACTGCAAAAAATCGGTGTACGCATAGGCCACGACATAGGCCGGCATGGCCAGTGGCAACAACAGCAACCACTCAAAAACACCTCGGCCCGGAAAGTCAAACAGCGTCACCAAGGCCGCTGTGGCCAAGCCCAAGACCGTCACGCCCAGCGCCACCATGAGGCACAGCAGCAAAGAGGTCCAGGCGTAATCGGGCAGCACCGTGCTGGCCATTTCTTGCAAAATTTGTGCGCTTTCGCCACTCCACTGCAACCACGAGCCCAACACGGCCAGCACAGGCAAGGCCAGCGCCAGCGCCAGAAAGGCATACAGCAAAGAGGGAACGGCCGAAACACAGCGGGCCACAATGCGGGGCATCAAAAAACAGCGTCCTGGAAGGTCATGGCTTATTGTAGGAGCCCCTCCAAGGGCCCTGCTCAAGCCCAGCCTGTAGGGCCTCACAAGGCCGGGCCATGGGCGCAGAAAGGGAATGCCAACCTGCCTACAATCAAGACCATGTTTTTAGAGCTCAGACAACTGGAGATCCAATACCCCGGCAACCCCACGCCTGCTGTGCGTGGGGTCAATTTGGGTTTGCGTGCGGGTGACATTGGGGTCTTGATTGGTCCTTCGGGCTGTGGCAAAACCACCCTGTTGCGCGCCGTGGCCGGGCTTGAGCCGGTCACTGGCGGCAAAATACTTTTGTCGGGCCGAACCGTCAGTGAGCAAGGCCACACCGAACCCGCCGAAAGGCGACGCATTGGCATGGTGTTTCAAGACTATGCCTTGTTTCCACACATGGATGTGGCACGCAATGTGGGCTTTGGCCTGCAACACTTGAACAAAACCGAGCGCCAAAAACGCATCACCGAGGTGTTGGATTTGGTGGGTCTCGCGGGTTCAGACACTCGCTTCCCGCATGAGCTCTCCGGGGGACAACAGCAACGCGTCGCATTGGCTCGGGCTTTGGCCCCTCAACCCGACCTGCTGCTGCTGGACGAACCGTTCTCCAACCTCGACATTGACCTGCGTGAGCGTTTGGCCCACGAAGTGCGCTCTATTTTGAAAGCCGCCCATGCCACCGCATTGTTGGTGACCCATGACCAACTGGAGGCCTTTGCCATTGGGGATGTCATTGGGGTGATGAACGAAGGGCAACTCCACCAATGGGACGACGCCTACAGCCTTTACCACCGCCCCGCCACCCGGTTTGTGGCCGACTTTATTGGGCATGGTGTCTTCACGCCGGCGACCCTGCGCGAAGTGAATGGGCAGGTCACCGTCGATACCCCTGTGGGCACCTTGATCGATGTCTCCGAATGCCCTTTGCCTTGTGCTTTTGAAGGGGGGCAGTGCGATGTGTTGTTGAGGGCCGACGACATCGTGCACGACGACCATGCGCCAGTGAAAGCAGAGATCATCCGCAAAGCCTTTCGGGGCTCGGAATTTTTGTACACCCTGCGGCTGGCCAGTGGCGATTTGTTGATGGCCCATGTCCCCAGCCACCACGACCACAAATTGGGCGAATGGATCGGGATTCGCGCTGAGGTTGACCACGTGGTGACCTTCAACCGCGCCTGCCCCGTGAACAACCGCGAACTGTGCCAAATGCCCTGCGCCAAAGACGACGCGTGCGAGCACACCGACCCTCAATACCAGCCGGTCAAGTTTCTTTGAGTTGCTGCAGCATCCGCTGAACTGTCCTCTGCAGTGCCTCCTGCAGTGTCCTCCGCGTGGTCCATGCGCGCGCAGCAAAAACTCAGGGCGTGACCCCCTTCCTTGACCCGCATTTACAAAGTGCACCTGGCACCCCATGATGAATGTTTAAAACAAAATAATTCATGGAGGTGGCATGGCCAACCCGAACTCGAACCCCAGCCACGACCCTGCCCCGCCACATTTAGGCGGTCTTGACGATGCCCCGGTGGTCCATTGGGTGCAGCAGTTGTTGGAGCAAGCGGTCAGCCTGAAGGCTTCGGACTTGCACTTCGAACCCTATGAGCACCATTACCGGGTGCGCATGCGCATCGATGGCGAATTGCGCGAGATGGCCAGTCCACCGATGGCTCTGAAAGAGCGCTTGGCCTCGCGCATCAAAGTGCTGTCGCGCTTGGATATTGCCGAAAAACGCTTGCCGCAAGACGGCCGCATGAAGCTCTTGCTCAGCAGCGGCCGGGAACTCGATTTGCGTGTGAGCACCTTGCCCACTCTGTTCGGAGAGAAGTTGGTCATCCGAATTCTGGATTCGGCGCAGGCCCAACTGGACCTGAACCGCCTGGGGTATGAAGCGGCAGATCTGCAACGCCTGCTGCAAGCCATTCGCCGGCCGCATGGCATGGTGCTGATGACCGGGCCGACAGGCTCAGGCAAAACCCAATCGCTTTATGCCTGCCTGAATTTGCTGAACACGGCAGAGCTGAACATCGCGACCGTCGAAGACCCTTGCGAAATCCAATTGCCCGGCATCAACCAAGTGAATGTGCATGGCAAGCCGGGTTTGACGTTTGCCATCGCCTTGCGGGCTTTTTTGCGCCAAGACCCCGATGTGTTGATGGTGGGCGAGGTGCGCGATTTAGAGACCGCCAATATCGCGATACAAGCGGCTCAGACCGGGCATTTGGTCTTGTCCACCTTGCACACCAACGATGCCCCCAGCACGCTGGTGCGCTTGCGCAATATGGGCACGGCTTCTTACAACATCGCAGCGAGCGTGACCCTGATCACGGCCCAACGATTGCTGCGCTGTTTGTGTCCCAAGTGCAAAGAGTCGGTGAACTTGCCGTTGGCCACTTGGTTGCAAGCCGGCCTCCCCCCGGGTTGGCTTGCAGCGCAAAGCGCACCGGCCTTTGTGCCCGTGGGTTGTGGGCATTGCCACAAAGGGTTTTCAGGGCGCACAGGAATTTTCCAAGTGATGCCCGTGAGCCTCGCCATGCAAGCGTTGATCTTGCAAGAAGCAGGGCCCCAAACGCTGGCTGAACAAGCCCGCCGCGAAGGGGTAGGGACTTTGCGCCTGGCTGGGTTGCAAAAAGTCTTGCAAGGCATCACTTCGCTCAATGAGGTGTTGGCCCATACCCAAGCCCCTGAGCTGGAACATGATCCTGCACAAAATCTTGCACAAGAAATTGCTCAGGGTCTGCCGCTTGCCCGCACACCCACTGAGGCACAGCCATGAACACCTCCCCAAAGGCAGGCGCCGCCCCGTCTTTTGTATGGCAAGGCGTGGACGTTGAGGGGCGCCCGATGCAAGGCCGCTTGCAGGCACAAACGGTTGGCTTGGCCCGCGCCCAACTGCGACAGCAAGGTGTCCACCAGCCCCGTTTGCAACGGGTGTGGTGGGATCGCCCCAGCCCCATCAAAGCCGCAGACCTCTCGCTCATGACCCGGCAGCTGTCCGCTCTGCTGCAAGCGGGCATTCCGTTGCTGCAATCGCTAGAAATGTTGTCGCGCAGCCTGAGCTCGCAGGCCTTGGTGAACATCGTTTTGCAAGTGCACCACCAGGTGGCTTCAGGCACCGCCTTGCACGCGGCGTTGGCGCAACACCCGAGCGTCTTCAGCGGGCTTTACACCAGCATGGTGCGGGCGGGCGAGTCGGCTGGCATTTTGGACACCCTGATGGCCAGACTGGCGCTCACCCTGGAGAAAAATGAAAGTTTGCGTTCGCGGGTTCGCTCGGCCTTGATGTACCCCGCTGCGGTGTTGAGCGTGGCCGTGGCGGTGCTGGTGCTGATCTTGGTTTTTGTGGTGCCTGTTTTTGAAGAAGTTTTCAAATCTTTTGGCGCCGAGTTGCCTTGGCCCACCCAACTGGTCGTGGCATTCAGTGAGGGCTTGAGTCGCTATGGGCCCGGCCTCTTGGGGGTGCTGATGCTGCTGGCACTCTGGCTTTGGCAAGCCCCTGGCGCACGCCGTCACCAGCTCTCGACCTTGCGCGACCGTTGGCTGATCAAACTGCCTGTATTAGGGCTGTTGGTGGGCACAGCGGCGGTGACACGCTGGGCGCAAACCTTGGCCGCCTTGTTGGCCGCAGGTGTGCCGCTCGAGGAAGCCTTGGGGCCAGTGGCCCAGGCATGCGGCCATGCGGATGTGGCCCACACCACTTTGCAATTGCAAAGGCAAGTGGCGCAAGGCAGTCGCTTGAGCGAAGGCATGGCCAGCAGCGGGCTGTTTCCAGCCATGCTTGTGCAGCTGTGTGCGACGGGAGAAGAAACCGGCTCTTTAGAGCATTTGCTGGACCGCGCAGGAGGTCTGATGCAGACCGAGCTGGACGACCAAATCAATGGCTTGGCGGGCTTGCTCGAGCCATTGATCATTGTGCTGCTGGGGGGTCTGATTGGCGGTATTCTTGTGGCCATGTATTTGCCGATATTTAGACTCGGTCAGGTTTTCTAAGATGGCAGAAAACCTCTTCCTTGGGACGGGCGTGGTCTTGCTGGGCCTGGCCGTGGGCAGCTTTCTCAATGTCGTCATTTATCGCCTGCCCAAAATGATCGAGCGCCAATGGGCACAAGAGCTTGCGCTGAGCGCACCAAAACCCGCCGTTTCGACCGAACCGCCTGCCCCGTTCAATCTCGCCGTGCCCGGTTCGCATTGCCCGCATTGCGGTCATGCGCTGTCTTGGGCCGAAAAAATACCACTGCTCAGCTTCATCGCCCTCAAGGGGCGCTGCAGCCATTGCCATGTCGGCATCTCTTGGCGCTATCCGGTGATTGAGGTGTTCACCGCCTTGCTTTTTTTCTGGAGTTTTTCTCGCTATGGAGTGACGGCCGAGGCTTTGGCTTGGGCAGGTTTTGCCACCACCTTACTGGCCCTGGGCGTGATCGATGCGGACAGCACTTTGCTGCCCGATGCCTTGACCCAACCCTTGGTGTGGGCGGGGTTGTTGGTGGCCAGTTTGGGGCTTGGTCAAGTGGATTTGAGCACCGCACTCTGGGGGGCCATGGGCGGGTATGCCGCGCTGTGGTCGGTTTTTTGGCTGTTCAAACTGGTGACCGGCAAAGAGGGCATGGGACAAGGCGATTTCAAGCTTTTGGCCGCCATGGGCGCCTGGCTGGGCTGGCCGAGCCTGCTGTCTTTGGTGCTGATTGCCTCTTTTTCAGGCATAGCCGGCGGGCTGTGGCTGCGCTTTCGCCACCGCTTGGCAGAAGACGGCTATATTCCGTTTGGCCCTTTTTTGGCCTTGGCAGGTTTGTGGGTCATGGCCTTTGGCCCCCTGCCTCTTGTGCCCGTTTAAACCATGAGCATTCAGCGAATTTGGCGCATTGGCCTGACCGGTGGCATAGGCAGCGGAAAAAGCACCGTCGCCGCGATGTGGGCTGCCCGCGGCGCTGCGGTGATCGACGCCGATGCGATTTCGCGCAGCCTCACCGCCGCAGGGGGTCGCGCCATTGCGCCCATTGCCCAAGCCTTTGGCGCCTCGATGATCGATGCGCAAGGGGCCTTGGACCGTCAAGCCATGCGGCAAGAGGTTTTTCGCCACCCCGAGGCGAAAAAAAAGCTCGAAGCGATTGTTCATCCCTTGGTCAGCCAAATCACCGGCGAACAAGCCCAAGCCGCCATCCAGGCCGGGCGTGAGGTGCTGGTCTTCGATGTCCCTTTGCTGGTGGAGTCGGGGGAGCGCTGGCGCAAACAGGTGGACCGCATCGTGGTGGTCGATTGCGATGCCGAGACACAACGCCAGCGGGTGATGGCTCGGAGCGGCCTGGCGCCCGACGAAATTGAGCGCATCATGGCCCAGCAAGCCTCTCGGTTGGCGCGCTTGTCCGTCGCCGATGCGGTGATCTTGAATCAAGACCTCTCCTTGCCCGAATTAGAAGCCAAAGTGGCTCAATTGGCCGCCAAGTTCGGGCTATGATGGCGGCACTGAAAGAAGCCTCGTGATCCTGTACGAATACCCTTTTAACGAACGCATTCGCACTTACCTGCGCTTGCAGCAACTTTTCAACCGCATGGGCCAATTGATGGCCCGAACGGAAGCGGTGGATCACCATTTCGCGCTGACCACCCTGTTTGAAATCATCGAAGTGGCTTCGCGCTCTGAGCTCAAGTCGGATGTGCTCAAAGATCTGGAACGCCAAAAACAGCTCTACAACGGCTACCGTGGCAACCCCGCCATTTCTGAAAAAGCTTTGGATGGCGTGATCGCTCAGTTGGACGAACACTTCGAGCTGCTGAACCAAGTCAGCGGCCGAATTGGCCAAAGCCTGAACGACAATGATTTCCTGATGGCCTTGCGCAGTCGCGCCGTCATTCCTGGTGGCACTTGCGAGTTTGACCTGCCGGCCTACCATGCATGGCAACACCACGAAGCCGCCAGTCGCACGCAAGACCTCACACAATGGGTCGCGCCCTTTGCGCCTTTGGCACAAGCCATCAAAATGTTGCTGCAAATGTTGCGCGAGTCGGGTGGCAGTCAAAAAGTCATGGCCACGGGCGGTCAGTTGCAACAAAACCTGCCGCAAGGGCGCACCTTTCAACTGCTGCGCTTGAAGATTGATCCCGCATTGGGCATCACCCCCGAAATCAGTTGCAACCGTTTGTTGGTCGTGATCCGCATGATGCGGCAACAAGCCGATGGCAAATTGTTGGCCACCACCGACGACGTGCCGTTTGAGATGTCTTTGTGCGCATGAGTGAGCAAGGTCAGTCGCCCAACTTTGCGCCGCGTCAAGTGCGTTGCCCCGCGTGTTCTGGCAACAGTCTTTACAGCAGTGCCAACCCCTACCGGCCCTTTTGCAGCGCCCGCTGCAAAGGTGTGGACTTGGGGGCATGGGCCAGTGAAGAGTTCAAACTGCCAGACGAAAAGCCCCTCGACGAGCCTTTCGGCGATCCGCGTTTGCAATAAGCCCCGCTGAGTCGCTGAGCCACTAAGCCGCTGAGTCGCTTACGCACACGCTCAACCCCTCACCCTGACCCCTCAACCCTCACCAATCTAGGGTCGCCACCCCTAAAAGGGTCAACGGTGTGTCGCGGCCGTGAACTGACGCTCTTCAGCCAACCAGCCCAACACCGGCACCGTGCCGGGCAATACCGGCTGCACCTCGACTGGCAAGGTCTGCCATGCATGCGATTGGCCTTCGCGCATTTGCAAATCGCCCACCCAATCGCTCACCTTGCAAAAATGCAACCGCACCAAGGCGTGGGGGTAATCGACCATCTGGGTTTTCCATGCCTTGGCGCTACCGATCGTGATGCCCAGCTCTTCTTGGAGCTCGCGTCGCAAGGCTTGTTCTACCGACTCACCTGCCTCCAGTTTGCCGCCCGGAAACTCCCAGTAACCGGCGTACACCTTGCCCTCGGGGCGTGAAGTGAGCAAAAACTGGCCCTCGCTTTGGAGCAAGACACCCACCGCCACGTCCACCACCGCACGCGCTCCCTGGCCCTCGGGCAAATCTTCGCGCGCCCGCTCACCGTCGGCCACCAGCAAACCCGCTGTCATGCGCGGTCCGATTGGCGGCCCATCATGTCGCGGGCAAATTGGTAGGCCACTCGGCCGCTGCGAGAACCCCGCTCCAATGCCCAGAGCAGGGCATCTGGCCGTGCCGCTTCGATTTGTGCGGGTGTCGCTCCCAAGGCACTCAACCACTGGCCGGCAATGGTGAGGTACTCGTCTTGTGAGAACGGATAAAAACTGATCCAGAGACCAAAACGCTCCGACAAAGAAATTTTCTCTTCCACCCCCTCACCAGGGTGAACTTCCCCGTCTTCGGTGTGTTTGTAAGTGAGGTTTTCGCTCATGTACTCGGGCAGCAAATGGCGCCGGTTGCTGGTGGCATAAACCAGCACATTGGGGGTCGACGCAGCCACCGTCCCGTCCAGAATGGACTTGAGGGCTTTGTAGCCCGGTTCGCCATCTTCAAAACTCAGGTCATCGCAGTACACGATGAACTTTTCCTCACGCCCGGCCACCACTTCAATGATGTCTGGCAAATCGGTGAGGTCTTCTTTGTCCACTTCGATCAGCCGCAAGCCTTGCACCGCATAGGTGTTCAGGCAAGCTTTGATGAGTGACGACTTGCCCGTGCCACGCGCGCCTGTGAGCAGCACATTGTTGGCGGGATGGCCGTGCACAAACTGCTCGGTGTTGCGCTGCAGTTTTTCTTTTTGATCGTCGATTTCTTTCAAGTCCGCCAGCGTCATCGCCGCCACATGGCGCACCGGCTCCAACACGCCATGGCCCGAAGACCGCTTGCGGTAACGCCAAGCGATGGCTTGGCTCCAATCAGGGGCCGACAAAGGTTGCGGCAAGACCGATTCGATGCGGTCCACCAAGACGCTGACTTTGGCCAGCAATTGCTCCAGCGCAGAGTAAGAGGGCGCGGTCATGAACGGTAGTCCGCGTTGATGGTCACATACTCGTGGCTCAGGTCACAGGTCCACACCGTGTCGCTCGCGGTGCCACGGCCCAGCCCCACGCGCACGGTGATCTCGCTGCCCTTCATGACGCGCTGACCGTCTTCTTCTCGGTAATCGGCGCGGCGTCCACCTTGCGAGACCACATGCACATCGTCCAGGTGCAACTCGATCAAGCCTTGGTCGAGATCGGTGATGCCGGCGTAGCCCACCGCAGCCAAAATGCGGCCCAAGTTGGGGTCACTGGCGAAGAAGGCGGTTTTGACCAAGGGCGAATGCGCAATCGCATAAGCCACTTGTCGGCATTCTTCGCCGGTACGCCCACCCTCCACCTGCACGGTGATGAATTTGGTGGCGCCTTCGCCATCGCGCACGATGGCATGTGCCAGTTGGCGTGCCACTTGCATCAAGCCCTGCAACAAAGCTTGGCCTTCTGGACTTTCCAAGGAGGTGATGGGCGCATGCCCGGCTTGGTGTGTCGCAATGACCATGAAGGAGTCATTGGTCGAAGTGTCGCCATCGATCGTGATGCGGTTGAAAGAACAATCGGCCAAGCGTTTAGCCAACGCCGGCAACAAGGCGGGATCCAGACAGGCGTCTGTGGCCAGAAAACCCAACATGGTGGCCATGTTGGGGCGAATCATGCCGGCACCCTTGCTGATGCCGGTGATGCTGACGGTCTTGCCCGCCACTTGCACCTGCACACTGGCGGCCTTGGGCACGGTGTCGGTGGTCATGATGCCTTCGGCCGCTTTGGCCCAATGGGCACTTTGTGCATCGGCCATCGCTGCGGGCAAGCCCGCCACAATGCGCTCGACCGGCAGCGGCTCCATGATCACGCCGGTAGAAAAAGGCAAGATTTGTGTGGCCGAGCAATTCAACAATTGGGCCAAGGCGTCGCACGTTTGGCGCGCATGCGCAAGCCCAGGGGCGCCCGTGCCGGCATTGGCATTGCCGGTGTTGATGACCAACGCGCGCACTGCGCTGCCGCTGTCGAGGTGCTCACGGCACACCTGCACCGGAGCGGCACAAAAACGGTTGCTGGTGAACACCCCCGCCACGCTGGCCCCTTCGTCGAGCAAAAAAACCGTCAAGTCTTTTCGGTTCGCTTTGCGCACACCCACTTCGGCAATGCCGATGCGAACGCCTGCGATCGGCTTCAACTGGGACGGGTCCAAAGGGGGCAGATTGACAGGCATAAAAGTCTTTCTGAAAAAACACAGAGGTTGAACGGGTGGACAAACAAAACGGGCCGAAGCCCGTTTGTTTGGCCCTGCAAACTCAGGCGAGTTTGCCGTGGCATTGTTTGTATTTTTTGCCACTGCCGCAAGGGCAGGGCTCGTTGCGCCCCACAGGTCCCCACTCTTGCTTTTGACCGGCAAGATTGGCCGCGACCACTTGGGCTTGACCCGATTCATCGGGCGCGCTGTATGTCACATTGCTGATGTGCTCAGCGCGCTCTTCGATGTCGTGTGCCGCTTTTTCGATTTGGGCATCCGAGTCGATGCGCACCGTCATCAAGGTGCGGGTGACTTCGTTCTTGACCGCGTCCAGCAACTGGCCGAAGAGCTCAAACGCTTCGCGTTTGTACTCTTGTTTAGGTTGTTTTTGCGCATAGCCGCGCAAGTGAATCCCTTGGCGCAGATAGTCGAGCGCGCTGAGGTGTTCACGCCAGTGCGAATCGATGCTTTGCAGCAACACCATGCGCTCAAAAGAGGTGAAGTTTTCAGCGCCCACGCTGTCCAGCTTGGTCTTGAAATGGGCATGGGCTGCAGCCAAGACCATCTCCAAAATTTCTTCGTCCGTGATGGCACTGGCCGCTTGCACTTTTTCGCGCAATGGCACTTGCAGCATCCACTCCTCAGCCAAGGCTTTTTCAAGACTGTCCAGATCCCATTGCTCTTCAACGGACTCCATGGGCACGAACTGACGGACCAAGTCGGTGAAACAACCTTCGCGCAAGGATTCAATTTGCGGATTCAGGTCTTGCGCATCCAAAATGTCGTTGCGCTGTTGGTAAATCACTTTTCGTTGGTCGTTCGAGACGTCGTCGTACTCGAGCAACTGTTTGCGAATATCGAAGTTGCGCGACTCGACTTTCCGCTGCGCACTTTCAATGCTGCGGGTCACAATGCCGGCCTCAATGGCCTCGCCTTCCGGCATGTTCAGGCGGTCCATGATGGCGCGCACGCGATCACCCGCAAAAATGCGCATCAACGGGTCATCGAGGCTCAAGTAAAAACGCGAAGAACCGGGGTCACCTTGCCGGCCCGAACGGCCACGCAACTGGTTGTCGATGCGCCGAGATTCGTGTCGCTCGGTGGCGATGATGCGCAAGCCTCCCAGGGCCTTCACTTGCTCGTGCACCACCCGCCATTGCTCGCGCAGTTGGGCCACTTGCGCTTGACGCGCCTCTTCGCTCAGGCCTTCGTTGGCTTCCACCGCCTGAATGTCTTTTTCAATGTTGCCGCCCAACACAATGTCGGTGCCGCGGCCTGCCATGTTGGTGGCAATCGTGATCATGCCGGGACGTCCGGCCTGGGCCACGATGTCGGCCTCGCGCGCATGCTGCTTGGCATTGAGCACTTGGTGCGGCAATTTTTCTTGGGTCAGCAACTGGGCGATCAGTTCTGAGTTTTCAATCGACGTGGTGCCGACCAACACCGGTTGGCCACGCTCATGGCACTCGCGAATATCGGCAATCGCTGCGGTGTAACGCTCTTTCGAGGTCTTGTAGACACGGTCCAACTGGTCTTCACGCTGGCTCTTGCGATGCGGCGGAATGACCACGGTCTCTAAACCGTAAATCTCTTGAAACTCATAGGCCTCGGTGTCAGCCGTGCCGGTCATGCCACCCATCTTGATGTACAGGCGGAAGTAATTTTGGAACGTGATGGAAGCCAGCGTTTGGTTTTCGGCTTGAATTTCAACGCCCTCTTTGGCCTCAACCGCTTGGTGCAAACCATCGCTCCAACGGCGGCCCGACATCAATCGCCCGGTGAACTCATCCACGATCACGATGTCGCCCTCTTGCACCACGTAATGTTGGTCGCGGTGATAGAGGTGTTGCGCCCGCAACGCCGCATTCAGATGGTGCATCAAGGTGATGTTGGCGGGGTCGTAGAGGCTGGCACCTTCGGGAATCAAGCCCATCTTGGCCAGTACTGCCTCGGCTTTTTCGTGGCCCTGTTCGGTCAAGAAAATTTGGTGTGATTTTTCGTCCAGCGTGAAATCACCGGGCGTGATGATGCCCTCTCCCGTACGGGGATCGGCTTCACCTTCTTGCCGGGTCAACAGCGGCACAATTTCACGCATCGAGAGATACGTCGCCGTATGGTCTTCGGCCTGACCACTGATGATCAAAGGCGTACGCGCTTCGTCGATCAAGATCGAGTCGACCTCGTCGATGATCGCGTAGTTCAGTGGGCGCTGCACGCGGTCATGGGCTTCATAGACCATGTTGTCGCGCAGATAGTCAAAACCGTATTCGTTGTTGGTGCCGTAGGTGATGTCAGAGTTGTAGGCCGCCTGTTTTTCCTCGCGCGACATTTGGGCCAAGTTGATGCCCACCGACAAGCCCAGAAAATTGAAAAGCTTGCCCATCCATCGGGCGTCGCGACTGGCCAAGTAGTCGTTCACCGTGACCACATGCACGCCTTTGCCCGTGAGCGCATTCAGATAGGCCGGCAATGTGGAGGTGAGCGTTTTGCCCTCGCCCGTGCGCATCTCCGCGATCTTGCCGTTGTGCAGGGCAATGCCGCCGGCCATTTGCACATCGAAGTGCCGCATCTTCATGACGCGCTTAGAGCCTTCGCGCACCACGGCAAAGGCTTCGGGCAACAAAGCATCGAGTGTCTCGCCCGCGGCAAAGCGTTCTTTGAAGGTCTGGGTTTTGGCACGCAGCGCGTCGTCGCTCAAGGCCTCCAGCCCCGCCTCTAAGGCATTGATTCGCTCTACCGTTTTGCGGTATTGCTTCAGGAGGCGGTCGTTGCGACTGCCAAAAATTTTGGTGAGGAATGGGATGGCCATGTCTGCGAGATCCACCTTCAGCCTCAGGGCCGAGAGACAGACCGTCTATCCTGTCAGGTTAAATGTTCAAAAGAAACCGGGCCAACGGGATCGCAATCCCAAGGTCCACCGCTGGCCGCCGTATGCACCAGCACAACTTGGTGATTTTAGCCTCTGCACCGTTCATTTTCAGGTTCAAACCCCAAGTCCTAAAGGCTGCCGGATAATGCGGCACAACCCCTCATCATGCAAAAACGCCACCAAGCCATTCCCCTGCATCAGGCCGCGCAAGAATCGCCTACTTTTGCGCGCTTGGCCGAGGTCATCCGCGAGTCTTCCAGCCGTTTGCAAGCGGTCCACAGTTTGCTGCCTGCACCTTTGCGCAACAGTGTTCAAGCGGGCCCTCTTGAGGACGGTTGCTGGTGCCTTTTGGTCAGCTCAAATGCTGTGGCGGCCAAGTTGCGCCAACTGGTGCCCGCCCTGCAAGCCCACTTGAAGCAAAAAAACTTGGACGTCAGTGCCATCCGCATCAAGGTTTTGAACCGTACAAACTGAATGCCCGCGCAATCGGTCGTTACCCAACAGGCAAAAAAAAGCCCCGATCAATGATCAGGGCTTTTTCAAATACATGGTGCCGCTTGTCGGATTCGAACTGACGACCTACCGCTTACAAGGCGGGTGCTCTACCAACTGAGCTAAAGCGGCACGGGCTAGATTCTAACTTGATCCAGACTCAACTCTGAGGTCAGAAGGCTAAATTTTTACTTCACCCGCTTCAGCGCAGGTCGGCCTGTGGGGCTGGATGGCGGCGGGGGTTCATCGCCGTCCTCGGGCCATTCTGTGGGAGTGTCCACCGCCGACAAAGCCGCCACCGGCGATGCATCGTCACTGACTGGAAAAGCCATGCCTTGGCCATTTTCGCGGGCATAGATGGCCATCACGCGGTGGATGGGCACCATGATGTCGCAAGGCTTGCCCCCAAATCGGGCTTTGAATTCAATGAAGTCATTGCCCAATTTCAAGGAACTGGTGGCGTCCATGCTGACGTTCAACACAATCTCGCCACCTTGCACATACTCACGCGGCACTTGCACCGAATGGTCCACCTTGACGGCCACATAAGGTGTGAAGCCGTTTTCGGAGCACCAGTCGTACAGGGCCCTGATCAAATAAGGGCGCGTGGAAGGCAGTTCGGCCGCACTGATCATGATTGGCTCCGCCGTGGCTTATTTGCGCATGACCTTTTCGGACGGCGTCAAAGCTTCAATGTAGGCGGGGCGCGAGAAGATGCGCTCTGCATATTTGAGCAAGGGCGCGGCGTTCTTGCTGAGCTCAATGCCGTAGTAGTCCAAGCGCCAGAGCAAGGGGGCAATCGCCACGTCCAGCATCGAGAAGTTGTCGCCCAGCATGAACTTGTTTTTCAAAAACACCGGGGCCAATTGCGTCAAGCGGTCACGAATGTGTGAACGGGCTTTTTCGAGGGCCTTGTCATTGCCCTTCAAGGCACGGTTTTCCAAAGTCAGCACGTGGGCAAAGAGTTCTTTCTCAAAGTTGAGCAAGAACAAACGGACACGTGCACGGTCCACGGGGTCACCGGGCATCAGCTGGGGATGCGGAAAACGCTCATCGATGTACTCATTGATGATGTTCGACTCGTACAAAATCAAGTCACGCTCGACCAAGATTGGAACCTGCCCATAAGGGTTCATAACGTTGATGTCTTCGGGCTTGTTGTAAAGATCCACATCGCGGATCTCGAAGTCCATGCCTTTTTCAAACAGCACGAAGCGGCAACGGTGGGAAAACGGGCAAGTGGTTCCGGAATAAAGCACCATCATGGCGAAGGCTCCTCAAAAAATCAAAAGAGTGGGAGGCCGTTGGGCCCACCACTCCAAAAGACCTGGCACTGCTGCCGGGTGAAAGATCAATTACTTGATGTCTTTCCAATACGCCGCATTCAAACGCCAGGCGATAAAGGTAAAGAAGGACAAGAAAATCAAAACCCAGACACCGATGCGCACACGGGTGTTCTGTGCAGGCTCAGCCATCCATTGCATATAACCCACCAAGTCGCCCATGGCTTGGTCATATTCCAAAGGAGTCATGGTGCCGGGCTTGGTTTGTTTCCAGCCTTTGAAGATTTGGACCTTGTGGCCATGCTCTTCTTTTTCTTCAAACACGGGTTCACGCTCGCCTTGCAATTCCCAGAAAGGATTGGGCATGCCCACATTGGGGAAGGCCAAGTTGTTCCAACCGGTCAACTTGGTGTCGTCGCGGTAGTAGCTGCGCAGATAGGTGTAGAGGTAATCTGAACCTTTGCCGCCATGACCGGAGCGTGAACGGGCCACCAGGGTCAAGTCAGGAGGATTTTTACCAAACCACTCTTTGGCTTGCACGGGGTCGATGGCGGCCTTCATGGTGTCACCCACTTTGGCGTTGGTGAACAACAAGTTGTCTTTGATCTGCTGCTCGGTCAAGCCAATGTCTTTCAAGCGGTTGTAACGCATGAAGGCGGCGGAGTGGCAGTTCAGGCAGTAGTTGACAAACAACTTGGCACCGTTTTGCAAGGCGGCCAGATCGTTGGTTTTATGAGGCGCTTTGTCCCAGGCCAAACCGCCACCAGCGGCATGAGCACCAGAGATCAATCCCAGGGCCATCACAAAGCCCAACGCGAGTTTCTTGATATTTTTCATGGTCTTGAATCTCCGTGATCTCAGTGAGGCGTGAAGGTCACGCGGTCAGGAACGGGTTTGGGTGTCCCCAACTTGCTCCACCAAGGCATCAACAAGAAGAATCCGAAGTAGAACAAAGAGCCCACTTGAGAAACACGCTCACCAATTGGCGATGGAGGTTGCACGCCCAAGTAGCCCAAGACCAAGAAGTTGATCACGAACACAGCGTACAAATACTTGTGCCAGTCAGGACGGTAGCGGATCGACTTGACTGGGCTGTTGTCCAACCAAGGCAAGAAGAACAAGATCACCACCGCACCCCCCATCACCACCACACCCCAGAACTTGGCGTCAATGGCCAACATCAGGGCCGAGATGACCAAGGCAGCGCCGATGACAGCGCCTTTCAGCAGTGTGGGCATCTTGCCTTTGGCCACAGCCAAGTAGGCACCAATGACCACGCAAGCAATCAAGGCGTACATCATTTCGCTGGTGATGGCACGCAGCATGGAATAAAACGGCGTGAAGTACCAGACCGGTGCAATGTGCAAAGGTGTAGTCAGCGGATCGGCCGGAATAAAGTTGTTGTATTCGAGGAAGTAACCACCGAATTCAGGCGCGAAGAACACGATGGCTGTGAACGCCATCAAGAACACGCTCACCCCCATGATGTCGTGCACCGAGTAGTAGGGGTGGAAAGGAATGCCGTCCAACGGATGGCCTTGCGCATCTTTGGGCGCGTTGGGGCCTTTGATTTCAACGCCGTCGGGGTTGTTCGAGCCGACTTCGTGCAAGGCGATGATGTGCGCCACAACCAAGCCCAACAAGACCAAGGGCACCGCAATCACGTGGAAGCTGAAGAAGCGGTTCAGTGTGGCATCACCCACCACGAAATCGCCACGAATCAACAAAGCCAAGTCAGGGCCAATGAAAGGAATGGCCGAGAACAAGTTCACGATCACTTGCGCGCCCCAGTAGGACATTTGGCCCCAAGGCAGCAAATAGCCCATGAACGCTTCAGCCATTAGGCACAAGAAGATGGCGCAACCAAAGATCCACACCAGCTCGCGTGGCTTGCGGTAGCTGCCATAAATCAGGCCACGGAACATGTGCAGATACACCACCACAAAGAAGGCGGAGGCGCCAGTGGAGTGCATGTAACGAATCAGCCAGCCCCAAGGCACATCGCGCATGATGTATTCCACCGAGGCAAATGCCAAGGCAGCATCAGGCTTGTAGTGCATGACCAGAAAGATACCGGTCACGATCTGGATCACCAGCACCAGCAAAGCCAGCGAGCCGAAGAAGTACCAGAAGTTGAAGTTTTTAGGCGCGTAGTACTCGGACAAATGTTCCTTGTACAACTTAGAAGCTGGGAAGCGGTTGTCAACCCAGTTGAGCAGTTTTTCGCCAGCGGAGGCGTTGGGGGAAATTTCTTTGAATTCAGCCATGTTGTTCTCCATCAGGCCTTCTTGTCTTCACCAATGAGCAGCTTGGTGTCAGACAGGTACATGTGCGGAGGCACTTCGAGGTTATCCGGCGCAGGCTTGTTCTTGAACACACGGCCGGCCAAGTCGAAGGTCGAACCATGGCAAGCGCACAAGAAACCACCATTCCAGTCATCGGGCAAGGAAGGCTGTGGGCCCGTTGCGAACTTGTCGCCAGGCGAGCAACCCAAGTGCGTGCAGATCCCCACCGCCACCATGATTTCTGGCTTGATAGAGCGGTGGCTGTTTTTGGCGTATTCGGGTGTGGGGTAAGCGGTGCGATCCGATGCGGGATCGGCCAACTGCGCCTCCACTTTCTTCAACGATTCGAGCTGCTCGGGAGAGCGCTTCATGATCCAAACGGGTTTGCCGCGCCATTCGACGGTCAACTTTTCACCCGGGTTCAAAGCGGAAATATCCACCTCGACCGCCGCACCGGCCGCTTTGGCTCGTTCGGAAGGTTGAAAACTGCTGACGAAGGGGGTGGCCACAAAGCCAGCGCCTACGGCACCTGCGCAACCGGAGGCAATCAGCCAGGTCCGTTTGCTGCTGTCGACTGGGGTGTCACTCATGGGAATCCTCTAGCGAGTCGTTATCAGGGTCAACCCGCGATTGTAGCGGAGAGAATCAGTCACCCGACTTACAAATCGCCTCAGCGGGGTCATCGCGCGGCACCCACACGCGCGGCCTGCCGATTTCGTGATTTTTAAAGCTGTTTGACGAATCAATTGAACTATTTTGTCGTCAAATTTGACAATTAGAACCTTGCGCCAAGCAGGCCCTTTGGGGCGTCATCTGACGGCCGCTGGCTGCTTTGGCGCCAGGCCCACCATGCCCCGGGCCATCGCAATGGCTTGAATCAGACTGCGCGCATCGGCCACACCTTGGCCCGCGATATCCATTGCCGTGCCGTGGTCTGGGCTGGTTCTGACCAGCGGCAATCCCAGCGTCACATTGACCCCCAGTTCCACCCCCAGGTATTTCACGGGGATCAAGCCCTGATCGTGGTACATCGCGATGACCACATCAAACGCTTGCCGCCCATCGGCTTGCTTGCGCGCCCGCATGAACACCGTGTCGGGCGCAAAGGGGCCATGAACATCCAGACCTTCTTTTTGCGCTGTGGCCAAGCAGGGTTGCAAGATCTCAATTTCTTCCCGGCCAAACAAGCCCCCCTCGCCTGCATGTGGATTAACGCCTGCCACTGCGATGCGCGGCCGACGGCCCAAGACAGGCGTCAAGGACGCATCGGTGATGCGCAAAGTTTGCAAAACGCTGTCAAAAGAAATGGCCTCTAGGGCCTCGCGCAAGGCCATGTGAATGCTGACCAAAACCACCCGTAATTCGTCGTTGGCCAACATCATGCGCACTGGCATTTGGGACAGTGCCACCCCTGTGTGCCGCGCCGCTTCGGCTTGCAGCAACTCGGTGTGTCCCGGGTATTGGTTGTAAGGCGCGCCTGCGGCATGCAGCGCTTCTTTGTGCAGGGGTGCTGTGACCAGCGCCGCCACTTCACCGCGCAAAGCGGCACGGGTGGCCCAAAGCACCGCCTCTCCTGCCAATTGCCCTGCACGCCCGTCAATTTGGCCCCAAGGCAAGACAGGGGCCTCTGGCACCACTTGCAGCACGGGCAAGCAGCCGGGTGGCACTTGCAGGGCTTCTGCCGCGCGCTCGATCTCGCACACGGGAAACGGCGGGGTGGTTTGAACCAAAGCCATGGCTCGGCGCATCAGCCCCACATCTCCCGCTACAAAACAGCCTTGGGTGAGTTCTGGGGCCGCGCACCAAGCACGAGCCACGATCTCGGGGCCAATGCCGCAGGGATCTCCCGGCGTGATGACCATGGGCCGACTCAAAGCGGCTGGCGAAGAAGACAAGTGGGACATGGTGCGCAAAGTTGGCGGTGGCCGTTCAGGCCGGGTTGTCGATCTCGATGAATTGGTGCTGCAGCCCCAAATTTTGTGCGACATGTGCAGCCAAGGCGGGTGCCCCATATCGTTCGGTGGCATGGTGGCCGCAAGCCAAAAATGCAACCCCCGTTTCACGCGCCAAATGGGCTTGCGGCTCAGAGATTTCGCCGGTGATGAACGCATCAACACCCTGCGCAATGGCCGCCTCAAAATAGCTTTGCGCGCCGCCCGAGCACCACGCCACACGCCGAACAGGACGGTCATGGTGTCCGACACAAGTCACCGCGCGACCCAGCGTGGTGGCGACATGGTCCGCCAGCGCTTGTGGGCCAGACCATACGCCCTCGCCTTGGCCTAAAAAGCCCAAATCTTGCTCACCGAAACGGCCCTGCACTTGCAAACCCAACACCCTCGCCAATTGGGCGTTGTTGCCCCATGTGGGGTGGGCATCCAGGGGCAAGTGGTAGGCAAACAAATGGATGCCGTGGGCCAGCAGCAAGCGCAATCGCTCGCGCATCCAGCCGGTGACACGCCCATCTTGGCCGCGCCAAAACAGCCCATGGTGCACAACGATGGCATCGGCTTCAGCGGCGATCGCCGCTTCGATCAAGGCCCGGCTGGCGGTCACACCGCTCACCAAACGGCGAATGTCACGGTCGCCTTCGACCTGCAGCCCATTGGGGCCGTAGTCGCGAAATTTTTCGGGTTGGAGCAAAGCGTCAAAGGCTTGGCCCAAAGTGTGAGCATCGGTCATGGGCAAAAAGCTTTCTTTCTTGAGCGTCTATTGTGGCGCAGGCCCACGTGCTCAGGAAAGCCATGAATCAAGGACAATCTCCCCCATGAAACGCTTATGGTTACTTTTTTCCCAATGGGTGACGGTCTTGCTGGCCCTCTGGTTTGTCGTGGCCACCCTGCAACCCGAATGGCTGCGCAGTGCCAGACGCTCGGCTGAGGGCATGACGTTGTTGCAGGCCCCAAGCGGATCGGCCTTGAGCCGCCCCGCTGGAAGCCTGAGTGCACCCGCCCGACTGGCCTCACCAGCTGTCGTCAGCATCAACACCAGCAAATCCAACACAGCGGGACAAGAGCCTTGGTTTAGATTTTTCTACGGGCCACAAGAAGAGCAACGGCCCACGGGCTTGGGCAGTGGCGTCATCGTCAGCCCCGAAGGCCATATCCTGACCAACAACCATGTGATCGAGGACGCCGACGACATCGAGGTGGTCTTGGCCGATGGCAGAAAGACCGTGGCCAAAGTCATTGGCACCGACCCCGACACCGACTTGGCTTTGCTGAAAATCGAATTGGACAAATTGCCGGTGATCGTGTTGGGCACAACACAAGATTTGCAGGTGGGCGATGTCGTATTGGCCATTGGCAACCCCTTTGGCGTGGGTCAAACCGTGACATCGGGCATCGTCAGCGCGCTGGGCCGAAGCCAATTGGGCATCAACACGTTTGAAAACTTTATTCAAACCGATGCGGCGATCAACCCAGGCAACTCTGGCGGCGCTTTGGTCGATGTGAATGGTCACCTGATGGGCATCAACACCGCCATTTACTCTCGCTCAGGAGGCAGCATGGGGATCGGCTTTGCCATTCCTATGGCCACGGCCCAACAGGTCATGCAAGACCTGCTGAAAAAAGGCAAAGTCATCCGAGGTTGGATAGGCGTTGAACCGCAAGACATGTCGGCCGAATTGGCAGAAAGTTTTCAATTGCCCAAGTCAGGCCAAGGTTTGCCTGAAGGGGTGGTCATCACCGGCGTGCTGAAAAACGGGCCCGCCGCCAGCGCGGGTATTCGCCCGGGGGATGTGATCGTGAAAGTGGCCGGAACGCCCGTGCGCAACGTGGCCGAACTGCTGACCCAAATTGCCGGTTTAAAACCCGGCGTCCCCACCGAATTGAATGTGCTGCGCCGTCAAGGCGAAATCAATTTGCGCTTGACGCCCGGCGAGCGCCCCACCAAGACCCCACAACGCCGTTGATCCCACGAGGTGGCGCCAAACGCGAGAAGCCCACTCGGCGCGTTTAGGCCTCTGGGGTTTCTGGGGCTTGGGTGTGCTTGATGAAAATCTGCGCTGCCCAAATGCCCAATTCGTAGAGCAGACACATGGGGATGGCCAAGGCCAATTGGGACACCACATCAGGAGGGGTCACCACGGCGGCAATGACAAAAGCCAAGACCACAAAGTAGCCGCGGAAATCCTTCAGCTTGGCGATCGTCACCACACCCATGCGGGCCAGCACCACCACCGCCACCGGGACTTCAAAGGCCAAGCCAAAGGCCAAGAACATGGTCAACACAAAACTCAGGTAGGCCTCAATGTCTGGCGCTGCCGTGATACTTTTGGGCGCAAAGCTCTGGATGAAGCTGAACACTTGGCCAAAAACAAAAAAGTAACAAAAAGCCACGCCAATAAAAAAGAGCACCGTACTGGAAACCACCAGCGGCATCACCAATTTTTTCTCATGGGCATACAAGCCGGGTGCAATGAACGCCCACACTTGGTACAGCACCATGGGCAAGGCGATCAAGAAGGCCGTCATCAGCAAAATCTTGAGCGGCACCATAAATGGCGAGATCACCGAGGTGGCGATCAGGGTCGCGCCTTTGGGCAAATGGACAATCAGCGGGGCCGCCAAGATGTCGTACAGCTCGCCGGGGCCAGGGTAAATCGCCAATGCGGCCGCAGCTATGGCCACTGCTGCCACCGCCCAGATGAGCCGATCGCGCAATTCGATCAAGTGCGCCACGAACGGTTGCTCAGAACCGGCAAGTTCGTCTTCAGGCTTGGATTGAGGGTCAGACATGGCGAATGAGATTGGAAGACAGCACCAGCGGTGCGCGGTCGTCACAGTGAGTTAAGAGACTTTGGCCGGTAACGCGCCACACGGGCAGCCCCCGAAAGGGCTTTGGTGCGAACGCCCGAACGCGCCTTGTACCACTGGGGTACAGCACCCCGTTTGAGGCGCCAATTTTTGTCCGGGTTTTTGTAGGTGGGCGGAGGCGTTTCAAGTTCAGGCAACTCAGAGGTCAGCCCCGCCGTGGTCTCGGCCCAGTCTTTTTCAAAATCTGAGGTGGTCGTCTGAACAGTCTGCTCGACATCGCGAGCAGCAGCGTCCATCGACTCTTTCATTTTCTTGAGCTCTTCCAGGTCCATGGACCGGTTGACCTCGGCCTTGACATCGGCCACATAGCGCTGTGCTTTGCCAAGCAAGGTGCCCAAAGTGCGCGCCACCTTGGGCAATTTTTCAGGGCCGATGACGATCAACGCCACCACGCCAATCAGCGCAATCTTGGAAATGCCTAAATCAAGCACAGTGCAGCGTTCGGTCGATCAAGCCATCAAGACTTGGTTTTGGCTTCCACATCGATGGTGGTTTTTTCAGCTTGCGCTGTAGAACCGACTTGACCCGCCACTGGCGCAGACTCTTCGGGCTTGTTCCCGCCGTCTTTCATGCCGTCTTTGAAACCTTTGACTGCACCACCCAAGTCAGAACCCATGTTCTTGAGCTTTTTGGTGCCAAACACCATCACCACGATCAACAACACGATCAGCCAGTGCCAAATGGAAAAGGTACCCATGAATATCTCCTAACGTAGTTGCAGGATTCTATAGGGTGAAGTCCCTTGAATCCGATCTGCCTTGCCGGGGCAAGGAAATGAAAGCAATTGAGGCAAAAATTGAGGTCAACCTCTGATCCAAGGCCTCGGCCCGCCCATGACATGCATGTGCAAATGGTGCACTTCTTGCCCGCCTTCTGTGCCATTGTTGACCACGATCCTGAAGCCCCCCTCGGGATAAGGGTTGCAGCCCTCTTGCATGGCCAATCGGGGGGCCAAGGTCATCATGTGCCCCATCAACCCCGCATGCTCCGGGGCGAGGTGGGCCATGGAAGGGATGTGCAACTTGGGAATGATCAAGAAATGAATGGGCGCCCACGGCGCAATGTCATGAAAAGCAAACACATGCTCGTCTTCATGCACCTTTTTTGAGGGGATTTGACCGGCAATGATTTTGCAAAAAATACAAGAACTGTCGTGCATGGTGAAGGTTCAATCTAATGAATTCGATCTCAAGAGCTGGATCTAAAGTGTTCAACAGGGCAGGCTTTATTCGCCCAAACGCTCGCGCTCTTGCACTTTGCGCAGGGCCTTTTCTTCTAAGCCGCTCAGGCCTTCACGCCGCGCCAGCTCTTGAACCACATCGTCCGGCGTCAGCCCATAGTGGGCCAAAGCGATCATGCTGTGAAACCACAAATCGGCTACTTCGTACACCAACTTGGACGGGTCACCGCCGTGCTCGATGTCTTTGGCGGCCATGACGGTTTCGGTGGCCTCTTCGCCAATTTTCTTCAAAAAGGCATCGGGCCCTTTGTGCAGCAGGCGCGCCACATAACTTTTCTCGGGGTCGCCGCCATGAATGGCCTTGCGACTTTCGATGATGGCCGCCAGGCGGGCCAACGTGTCTTCCGAGGAGGGTGCCAAGGGTTTGTTCAGGCTCATGGCGTTCACTTGTAAATGGTTTCGGGGTCTTTCAAGACCGGTTCGGTTGCCTGCCATTGATCGGCCTGCAGACTCTGGAAAAAACAGCTGTGGCGACCTGTATGGCAGGCAATGCCCGGCTCATGGCCCAGTTGGGTGACTTTGAGCAACACCACATCATGGTCGCAATCGAGGCGGATGTCGTGCACCGTTTGCACATGGCCGGACTCTTCGCCCTTGAACCACAGCTTGTTGCGGGAACGGCTGAAATAGACCGCCCGCTTCAGCTCGGCCGTCTTTTGCAGTGCCTCACGGTTCATCCAAGCAAACATCAGCACATCGCCGCTGCTTTGTTCTTGGGCAATGACGGGCACCAATCCTTGGTCGTCCCATTTGATGTGATCGAGCCAGTTCATCGTCAAAGCCTGACCTGAATGCCGCGCTCGCGCATGCGCGTCTTGGCTTGTTGCACGGTGTACTCACCGTAGTGGAAGATACTCGCTGCCAGCACGGCATCGGCCCCGCCGATGCTCACACCATCGGCCAGGTGGTCCAGGTTGCCCACGCCCCCTGAGGCGATCACCGGCACGCTCACGGCATCGCTGACAGCGCGGGTCAATGCCAAGTCAAAGCCGCTTTTGGTGCCATCGCGGTCCATGCTGGTGAGCAAAATTTCTCCTGCCCCGTATTCGGCCATTTGCGCAGCCCACGCCACCGCATCCAAGCCCACATTTTTGCGGCCGCCGTGGCTGTACACATCCCAACCGGGACCCATCGGCAAGCCATGGGGACCCGGGCGCTGTTCGTCTTCTGGGGACCGGCGTTTGGCATCAATGGCCACCACGATGCACTGCGCGCCGTATTTTTGAGACGCGTCGCGGATCACCTGCGGGTTGGCAATGGCCGCTGAATTGAAGCTGGTTTTGTCGGCGCCGGCATTGAGCAAGCGGCGCACATCGTCCACCGTGCGCACACCGCCGCCCACGGTCAAGGGAATGAACACTTGGCTGGCCACGGCCTCGATGATGTGCAAGATCACATCGCGCCCATCGCTGGTGGCGGTGATGTCCAAAAACGTCAGCTCGTCGGCCCCTTGCTCGTTGTAGCGGGCCGCGATTTCAACCGGATCGCCTGCATCGCGCAGTTCGACAAAATTGACGCCCTTCACCACGCGACCGCCGGTCACGTCGAGGCAAGGGATGATGCGTTTGGCGAGCATGCGCGTTCTCTTTTCAGTTCTTAATCGTTCAGCACTTGCAAGTGTTGCCAGCCCAGCCATTGCTGACCTGAAGCCAGTGAGATGGGCTCAAAAACCTGTGCGGCTTCGACACACAACATGTGACGCCACCCCTCCTCAGGCATGTCTGTCAATCGACTGCAAAGGTCTGACGCCGGGTTCCAGACCACGGTGTTGGCCCAGCTGGCGCTTTGGCTGATGCGCAGGGTCTGGTTCAAAGTCATGGGCGGTTTGCTTGCATTTTCTGAGGCGGCGTACACGCGGTCAAACTCGGCATTGAACCGCACAGTCTCCGGTGCCTCGGCGTGGCGGTTGGTCAATGAGTCCCACTCCGATTGGCCCGCCAGCCCCTGCAAGGTGGCTTGGGTGACATCGGGTACGGCAAAGTAAGTGTGCAAGGCGCCAGAGAACAACAAGGGCTGGCTGTCGGTGTTGTGCACCGTCAAGCTCATTCGCAAGGTGCCGGACTGGAGGTCAAGCTGAAGACTTGCCGCAAAAGCCTGTGGCCACCATTGACGGGTGACCGCGTTGTCTGTCAAGCGCAAGGTCAGGCTCGCGGCCTGATCCGACAGCTGGGGCGCCTCGGCCTGCCAGGGCACATTACGAGCGAATCCGTGCTTGGGCAAGCGGTCAGCGCAGGGGCCGCGTTGGTTGAACTGGGGAAAGCACACCGGCACGCCACCTCGGATGGCCGATTGACCATCAAAATGACTTTTGGGACTGAGATAAAGGCGCTCTTGACCGCCGGAAATCCAAGACAAGACATGTGCGCCCTGCAAGGCAACCTGCACACGATCACCTTGCGGCAGTGCCAACTCGATGGCGGGCAGGCCGGCAAACTCGGTGGCGCGGCAAATGGCCTGTGCGCTCATAGTGGCCTGCAGGCGTCAGCCGTTGAGCTCATCGGCACGTTGTTGTGCGAGTGTGAAATCGAGGTCGCCGGAATAAACAGCGCGTCCGCAAATGACGCCTTCAACGCCCTCGTCTTCCACCGCGCACAACTGCTCGATGTCGGCCATATTGGACAAGCCGCCCGAGGCGATGACCGGAATCGTCAATGCCTGGGCCAGCTTGACGGTGGCCTCGATGTTGATGCCGCTCAGCATGCCGTCACGGCCAATGTCGGTGTAGATGATGGACTCGACGCCCCAGTCTTCGAATTTCTTGGCCAAGTCCACCACTTCGTGGCCAGTGAGCTTGCTCCAACCGTCGGTGGCCACTTTGCCGTCTTTGGCATCGAGACCCACAATGATGTGGCCGCCAAACGCGGTGCAGGCGTCCTTCAAGAAACCCGGATTTTTCACAGCGGCTGTGCCAATGATCACGTAGCGCAAACCGCTGTCGATGTATTTCTCGATCGTGTCCAGATCGCGAATACCGCCGCCCAGCTGCACGGGAATGTCATCGCCCACCTCTTTGAGGATGGACTTGATCGCACCAAAGTTTTGCGGCTTGCCAGCAAAAGCACCGTTCAGGTCCACCAAGTGCAATCGGCGCGCTCCTTTTTCCAGCCAAGTGCGCGCCATGGCCGCTGGGTCTTCACCAAAGGTCGTGGCTTGGTCCATATCGCCCTGTTTGAGGCGAACGCAGTGGCCGTCTTTGAGGTCAATGGCGGGGATCAGAATCATGGCGAATCAATTGCAGGTGGAAAAGAAACGGCAGTGGAAACCACTCAAGGCTGCCAGTGGAGAAAGTTGCGGAACAAAGCCAATCCTTGTGCCGCGCTTTTTTCAGGGTGAAACTGGGTTGCAAAAATATTGTCGCGGGCAATGGCACACGCGAAACGCCCACCGTAATCCGTTTGCGCCGCACTGTGAGCCGGTATGGCCACTTGAGCATAAAAGCTGTGGACAAAATAATACCAGCACCCGTCCGCAATGCCCTGCCAAAGGGCATGCGCCTGAGGGTCTTGCCACACTTGGTTCCATCCCATCTGGGGCACTTTGTAGCGGGTGCCATCGTCTTGCACCCGTCCGGCCAAATCAAACTTGACGACACGGCCAGGGATCAAACCCAAGCCGGGGGTCTGCCCCTCATCACTGTGGTCGAGCAGCATCTGCATGCCCACACACACACCAAACAAGGGTTTTTTGGCCGCGGCATCCAGCACGGCCTCTAACAAACCTGATTCGCGTAACTCGCGCATGCAATCGGGCATAGCGCCCTGGCCCGGCAACACCACACGGTGGGCGTCTCGCACCACCTGGGGGTTGGAGGTGACGATCACTTCCGCATGGTCTACGGCTGCGGCGGCATGCATCACAGCCTGCGCCACCGAGCGCAGATTGCCCATGCCATAGTCCACAACGGCCACGCGGTTGACGCTCATCTCACAGACTGCCTTTGGTCGACGGAATGACGCCTGCAGAGCGAGGATCTTGCTCGATCGCGGCCCGAACCGCCCGGGAAAACGCCTTGAAAATCGTCTCGCACTGGTGGTGGGCGTTCACGCCCTTCAAGTTGTCAATGTGCAGCGTGCACAAGGCGTGGTTCACAAAGCCTTGGAAAAACTCATAGACCAATTGGGTGTCGAGCGTGCCCAAGGAACCCGAGGTGAATGCCACGTCCATGTGCAAACCGGGACGGCCCGAAAAATCCACCACCACGCGGCTCAAGGCTTCGTCCAGTGGCACATAGGCATGGCCGTAGCGGCGAATGCCCTTTTTATCTCCCAGCGCCTGCGCAAAGGCTTGGCCCAAAGTGATGCCAATGTCTTCCACGGTGTGGTGACCATCGATGTGCAAATCGCCCTCACACGAGATGTCCAAATCAATCAAACCATGGCGCGCAATTTGGTCCAGCATGTGGTCTAAGAAACCAATGCCTGAGGCAAGTTTGGCTTGTCCCGTGCCATCCAAGTGGAGTGCGACGCGGATATGGGTTTCCGCCGTTTTGCGGGTCACTTGAGCCGAGCGGGCTGCTGTGCTGTTCATAAGGAAGCTTTCAAAGCGACGAGAAGTTGGTCGTTTTCTGCGGCGGTACCCACCGTGAGTCGCAGGCAATTGGCCAGCAATGGGTGCATTTTAGAAACGTTCTTGACCAGCACTTTGTGGGCTTTCAAGCCGTCAAAGGTTTTGCCTGCATCGGGCACTCGGGTCAAGATCATGTTGGCTTCGCTTGGGAAAGGCGTCACCCCCGGAAAAGCAGCCAGCGCTTGCATCAAACGGGTACGCTGCGCGCGCAGGTCTTTGGCCTGGACCGCAAACACTTCGGCATGTTCCAGTGCAAACAAAGCGCACTCACAGTTGAGTACGCTGATGTTGTAAGGCGGGCGCACTTTGTCGATCTCTGCGACCAGCACCTTGGGGCCCACCATATAGCCCAAGCGCACCCCTGCCAAGCCAAATTTACTGAGGGTTCGCATCAACAACACATGCGAATGACGCGTGATGCGGTCCATATAGGTTCGGCTGGCAAAAGGCTGATAGGCCTCGTCCATCACCACCAAACCGCCTTGCTGACCTTGGGCCTGCACGATTTTTTCAATGGCCTCATCGGACCACAAGTTGCCCGTGGGGTTGTTCGGGTAAGCCAGATAAACGATGGACGGTTTGTATTCGGCAATTGCCGCCAGCATGGCGGCTTCATCCAGCTCAAAGTTGGCTGTGAGGGGCACGCCGTGAAAAGCCAAGCCTTGCAATTGCGCGCTCATGGCATACATGACAAAGCCCGGCACGGGCGCTAAGATGCTGGCACCCGGCACATCGCAGGCCATGGCCAGCAGAGAAATCAACTCGTCAGAACCGTTGCCCAACATGATGTCGAAACCCTCGGGCATGCCCGCATGTTGGGCCAGCACGGCACGCAGGTCATTCACCCGGCCATCGGGATAACGGTTGAGGGCCAGCGCCCCTAAGCGGGAGCCCAATGCCTGTTGCAGTTCAGGCGACAAGCGGTGCGGGTTTTCCATCGCATCCAACTTGACCATGCCCACCGAATCCTGAATGGCATAGGCGTGCATGGATTGCACATCCTGTCGAATGCGTTGCAGCCATTGGGGGCGCACCACTGCTGGAACCGTGTTGGGGAGGCTCATGGGGACTCTCGCATGGGAGGAACAGGACTCAAACGCAATTCAGCGGCCCGGGCGTGCGCTTGCAGGCCTTCGCCATAAGCGAGTTCGGCGGCGATGCGGCCCAAAGGTTGGGCCCCTGCTTCGCTCACCTCGATCAAGCTCGATCGTTTTTGGAAGTCGTACACGCCAAGCGGCGAGGAAAAACGTGCAGTGCCACTGGTCGGCAGCACATGGTTGGGGCCGGCGCAATAGTCGCCCAGCGACTCGCTGGTGAAGGCCCCCAAAAAAATCGCTCCGGCGTGGCACAACAGGGGTTCCCAGCGGTGCGGGTCACGGCTTGACACTTCTAAGTGTTCTGGCGCAATGCGGTTGCTGATGGCACAGGCTTCTTCCATGCTGCGCGTGAGAATCAAGGCGCCCCGGTCGTTCAGTGATTTCGCAATGATCTCGCGCCGTGGCATCTCGGGCAAAAGGCGGTCGATCGCAGCCTGCACTTGAGCGATGTAATTTTGATCAGGGCACAACAAGATGCTTTGCGCCAGCTCGTCGTGCTCGGCTTGGCTGAACAGATCCATCGCCACCCACTCAGCCGGTGTGCTGCCATCGGCCAAGACCAAAATTTCGCTGGGGCCCGCAATCATGTCGATGCCCACGGTGCCGAACACGCGTTTTTTGGCACTGGCCACATAGGCATTGCCAGGCCCGGTGATCTTGTCGACCTTGGGAATGGTGGCGGTGCCATAGGCCAAAGCAGCCACGGCTTGGGCTCCGCCAACCGTGAAGGCACGGCTCACTCCGGCCACGCAGGCTGCGGCCAAAACCAGCGGATTGCGTACCCCTTGGGGCGTGGGCACCACCATGATGATGTCTTGCACCCCGGCCACATGGGCGGGCAGTGCGTTCATCAAAACCGATGAGGGATAGGCGGCCTTGCCGCCAGGCACATAAATGCCCACGCGGTCCAGCGGCGTGACCTTTTGCCCCAACAAAGTGCCGTCTTCGTCGCGGTAGGTCCAGCTTTCGCCAGAGGCTTTCTTTTGTGCTTCGTGGTATCGGCGCACACGGGCGGCAGCAGCTTGCAGGGCTTCACGTTGGGCAGCCGGCAAGCTGTCGAGCGCCGTTTGCAACTCGGCTTGGCTAATTTCGAGAGCCTGCACGTGGGCGGCTTGCAATCCGTCAAAGCGCTGGGTGTACTCGAGCACGGCGGCGTCACCGCGTTGCTGCACATCCGCCAAGATGTCGGCCACGCGCTGCTCGATGGCCGCATCGGTATCGGCCGACCAATGCAAACGGGCTGCAAAGGCCGCCTCAAAACCGGCATCGGCCGTGTTCAATTGCATGGGTTTGGCGAGCAGGGCCATGGCTCAGTCTTTCTTCACAGCGCCAGCAAAGGCATCAATGATGGCGCGAATCGGGGCTTGCTTGAGTTTGAGCGCCGCTTGGTTCACCACCAAGCGCGAACTGATGTCCATGATGCGTTCGACCTCGACCAAGTGGTTGGCCTTGAGTGTGTTGCCAGTCGAAACCAAGTCGACGATGGCGTCGGCCAAGCCCGTGAGAGGGGCCAGCTCCATGCTGCCATAGAGCTTGATCAAATCGACGTGCACGCCTTTGTTGGCAAAAAAGTCCCGTGCAATCGTGGTGTATTTGGTGGCGACTTTCAAGCGAGCGCCCGTGCGCACTTGTGCGGAGTAATCGTAGTCGGCACGCACCGCCACACTCATGCGGCATTTGGCAATCTGCAGATCCAGCGGCTGATACAGCCCTTGGCCCCCGTGCTCGATCAAGGTGTCCAGGCCCGTGACGCCCAAATCTGCACCGCCGTATTCCACATAAGTCGGCACATCGCTGGCACGCACCAAGACCACGCGCACATGCGCTTGGTTGGTGGGCAAAATCAATTTACGAGATTTCTCGGGGTCTTCGAGCACCTCGATGCCCGCTGCACGCAGCAGCGGCAAAGTCTCGTCAAAGATGCGTCCTTTGGACAGGGCCAGCGTGATCATTTCACTCTTTCAATGTCGGCTCCTAGGCCGCGCAATTTCAGTTCCATGCGGTCATAACCGCGGTCCAGGTGATAGATGCGGTCCACGGTGGTTTCGCCTTCGGCCACCAGTCCCGCAATCACCAAACTGGCGGATGCCCGCAAGTCGGTGGCCATGACCGTTGCACCCGACAGTTTTTCAACCCCTTCGACCACCGCAACCTTGCCATCAATTTGAATGTGGGCACCCAAGCGCACCAATTCATTGACGTGCATGAAGCGGTTTTCAAAGATCGTTTCCGTGACTTTACTGGCCCCTTGCGAGATGCAGTTGAGCGCCATGAACTGGGCTTGCATATCGGTCGGGAAACCCGGGTATTCGGTGGTGCGGAAACTTTGCGCCTTGAGACGTCCTTCGGACTTGACCCGAATGAAATCTGGCCCGGCCTCTACGGTCGCCCCCGCATCGCGCAATTTTTCGATCACCACCTCAAGGTGGTCTGCACGGCCGTAGCGCAAGACGACATCGCCCCCGGTCGCCGCAACCGCACACAAAAATGTACCGGCTTCGATGCGGTCAGCCACCACTTGGTGAAGACCGCCATGCAGACGCTCCACCCCTTGAATTCGGATACGACGCGTGCCATGGCCCTCGATTTTGGCGCCCATTGTGATGAGCATTTCGGCCAGATCACCGATTTCCGGTTCTTGCGCGGCGTTTTCCAGCACCGTCTCGCCCTCGGCCAAGGTCGCGGCCATCAAGAAATTTTCGGTGCCGGTGACGGTGACCATGTCGGTCGTGATGTGCGCGCCCTTCAGGCGTGTCCGCCCCCCCGCCAAACTGGCCAGCATGTAGCCGTGATCGACTGTGATCTCCGCTCCCATCGCCTGCAGACCTTTGATGTGCTGATCCACAGGGCGAGAGCCAATGGCGCAGCCCCCGGGCAAGGACACTTTGGCGCGGCCAAAGCGCGCCAACAAGGGCCCCAGTGCCAGCACCGAAGCGCGCATGGTTTTGACCAACTCGTAAGGGGCCTCAGGGTTGTTCAAGGCCCCCGCGTCCAATGTCACCCGACCGTCTTCGTGGTGCTCTGCTGAGACCCCCATATTGCGGATCAGCTTGAGCATGGTGGAGACATCTTGCAGGCGCGGCACATTGGCCAATGTCACCGGTTCCGCAGTCAGCAAAGCTGCGCACAACTCGGGGAGCGCCGCATTTTTGGCACCCGCCACATCCAGCGTGCCTTGCAGGCGTTTGCCGCCGCGAATTTTCAATTTATCCATGGTTCAGCTCTGTGTGCGTGAAAGGCTAAGGCGTGCGTGAGGGTGCGCGATCAATTCGCTTGTTGGGCCCATTCGGCGGGCGTGTAGGTTTTCATGGACAAAGCGTGCACTTCGTCGGTGTGCATTTTTTGACCCAGGGTGGCGTAGACCCGCTGGTGCCGGGCAATCGGGCGCAGGCCGGCAAAAGCCTCAGACACCACGACAGCGTTCCAGTGACGGCCATCGCCGTGCACACTCAAGTGGGTGCATGGAAGGCCTGCGGCAATGAGGGCTTGAAGTTGCTCTGCGTTCATAGGGTTCAGCTCCGGATTTTGTAGCCGGTGCGCAAAAGGTGAAGGGTCAGGATGCTGACGAGGGCCAATGCGCTGCCCACCACCGCCAGACTGAGCCAAGGCGAGACATCGCTCTGGCCAAAAAAGCCATATCGAAAACCATCAATCATGTAGAAAAAGGGGTTCAAGTGGCTCAGCTGCTGCCAAAACGTGGGGAGCGAATGGACCGAGTAGAACACCCCCGACAAAAAAGTCATGGGCATGATGATGAAGTTTTGGAAGGCGGCCATTTGGTCGAATTTTTCAGCCCACAGCCCCGCAATCACCCCCAGAGCGCCCATCATGGCGGCACCCATGATGGCAAAAATCACGATCCACACAGGGTTGACAAATGTGATGTTGACCATCCAGCCGGTGATCACAAAAACACCCAGCCCGACCGCCAAGCCGCGGACCACAGACGAACCCACATAGGCCACAAACCAACTGCGGTGCGACAAAGGCGTGAGCAACAAAAACACGAGACTGCCCATGATTTTGCTTTGCACCAAGCTGGAGGAACTGTTGGCGAAGGCGTTTTGCAAGACCCCCATCATGATCAGACCGGGCAGCAAAAACGAGGTGTAAGGCACCTGGTCATAGACCTTCACATGGTCTTCGAGCACATGGCCAAAAATGAGCATGTAGAGAACCGAGGTCAGCACCGGCGCGGCCACCGTCTGAAAAGCCACTTTCCAGAAGCGCAACACTTCTTTGTAAAACAGGGTTTGCCAGCCCATCATGTGGTGGCTCCGGTCACAGGTTGTTTGCGGTTCATGACTTCGAGGAAGACATCCTCCAGATCGGCCTGACGAATTTCAACGTCTTCGGCCACCAATCCCGCAGACCGCAAAGTCGCCAAATGGTTTTCGATTTCGAGTGCGTTGTGGACGGGCAACTGAACAATGCGCCCCGTCACTCTGGCGATGCCCTTCATGCTGGCGGGCAAGTCGCCATCGAGCTTCAGGCGCAAGACCTGGCTGGTGGCCGAACGCAGCAATTCTGAGGTGCGCTCAAGTGCCAGCAATTGTCCTTGCTTGAGCATGGCAATGCGGCTGCACAAGGCTTCGGCTTCTTCGAGGTAATGGGTGGTCAGCAAAACGGTGTGACCTTGTTTGTTCAGCTTGGCGATGAACTGCCACAGGGTCTGTCGCAACTCCACATCGACGCCAGCGGTCGGCTCGTCCAACACAATCACGCGCGGTTTGTGCACCAGCGCTTGCGCCACCAGCACCCGGCGTTTCATGCCGCCTGACAACTGGCGCATATTGGCGTTGGCCTTGTCGGAGAGGCCCAAGTTGGCCAGAAGTTCATCGATCCAATCGTCGTTTTTCTTGACGCCAAAATAGCCCGATTGGATGCGCAAGGATTCGCGAACGGTGAAGAAGGGGTCGAACACCAACTCTTGTGGCACCACCCCCAAAAGACGGCGCGCTGTGGCGTAGTCTTTTTGCACATCATGGCCGTGCACTTCTACCCGACCTTCAGTGGCGCGAGTGAGTCCCGCAAGGGTGCTGATCAAGGTGGTTTTGCCTGCGCCGTTGGGGCCCAACAAACCAAAGAACTCGCCCTCTTGCACATCAAAGCTCACGCGATCCAGCGCTTTGAATGCGGCTGCGCCTGCCAATTTAGCAGGGTAGATCTTGGAGACGGATTGGAATGAGAGCGCGGGCATGAGAGGCTGTTATTTTAAGTCCTGACCCGCATGCAGCAGGCTTGGACAGGGCGGTCCGGAGCAAAAAGACCCTGAAATCGGCTTTCAGGCTGGCTCGAACAGGTCAAACACGCCGTACAGATGGGCCAGTTGATGCAAGCGCGGCGTCCAACCCGACACTTTCAAACGGCCGCCCTGGGCCGCCACGGCCCTGCGCAAGGCCAATAAAACGGCCAGGGCCGAAGAGTCAAACTCGCGCAAATCAGAGGCATCCACCTCCACCTGACTCGCTTCATGGCGGGGCAATTGCGCCAGCCATTGGGACAGGCACTCGTCCGCTTGGGCATGCAGCAAGGTGGGGGGGAGCTTCAGCAAACGCATGGCGCGCAAACGCTCAAGAAGACTTGGTGTTGGATTTGTTGCGCGCAGCCAAGCTGGCAATCAAGCCATCGATTCCGCCCGCATTGATCTCTTTGGTGAACTGGGTGCGGTAGTTTTCAACCAACCAGATCCCCAACACATTCAGGTCAAAAATCATCCAGCCGGCCCCTTCGTTGGGGGTTCGTTCCAAACGGTAATCCAATTGGATCGGGTCCCCCCGGCCACGCACCTCGGTGTTGACCACCAGATTTTTGTCTTCTTGACCCGGACGCAGGGGTTTGACCACCACCACTTGGTCGGTGATTTGGCTGAGCGCGCCCGCATAGGTGCGCACCAACAAAATCTTGAACTCTTCTTGCAAGCGCTTTTGTTGCTCAGGGGTGGCTTTGCGCCAAGCCGGTCCGGTGGCCAAGGATGTCATGCGACGGAAATTCACATGCGGCATCAACTTGGCATCGACCAGTTGGATGATCTTGCCCACATCGCCACTGCGCAAAGATTTGTCTGATTTGATGACGTCTAAGGTGTCATTGGTGATGCGTTTGATGAACCCGTCAGGGGCTTCGTCCGCAGCCCAAACCGGCCCCATGGCGCAGCCCATCCCCGCGACGCAGGCGGCAGTGAGCAAGTGACGGCGATTCAGGGACATTGAGGGCATTTCTTCCAAAAAGATTTTGGAGCTTATCAGACACCATGGCGGTCAACAGCATATTGAGCACCTAAGGGTTATTTTATAAGGTTATGGCGCCTCGGCCTCAAAGTAATCAAAGCTCGCCGGGGGATTTCCGTCGTGGATGTCGTTGATGCGCTTTTGCAAATACCCATCGCGAACAAAGTTGTAGGGGTCCAATGCCGCTGCCTTGATCGCATCGATGGTTTTTAGCAAACCAGCACGGGTATCGAGCACGTCTGCAGCGGTCAAGACATTGCGGGTGGACGTGTCGTTGATGAATGCGGTGCCGTTGGCTTTTTGATCGAAGGGCTTGGCCATAGCATCGCGCAAAGTCGAAGGGCCAAAAATCGGCAATACCAAGTAGGGGCCGGGTTGGACCCCCCAATAACCCAAGGTTTGTCCCAAATCTTCGTTGTACTTTTTGAGTTGCATTTCGCTGGCCACATCCAGAACCCCTGCAAATCCAAACACGGTGTTCACACTGATCCGCATGAGCGTTTCAACCGTCGCCCTGCCCTTCAATTGCATGGCACTGTTGGCCATCGACCAGACATCGCCCAAGTTGCCCAAAACGTTGTGAACACCCTTGCGCACGGGTGCCGGCAAAACGGCCTCATACGCTTTGGCGGCGGGTTTGATCGCGGCATTGTCCAGGGCATCGTTGAAGTTGTAGACACTTCGGTTCATCGATTCCCAAGGGTCTCTGGCATCGGCATTGGGCACAGTCGAACAGCCCTGCAACAGCAGCAGCATGATGCTGGCGAAAAACGAACCCCACCTGACCCGCAACAAGCTCATGGTTTTTGGCCTTCAGCAGGTGCGTTTTCTGCGCGGTTGTAGAGAAATTGGCTGATCATGTTTTCCAAAATGACTGCCGATTGGGTTGAGCCAATCTTGTCGCCTTGGCGCAGGTTTTTCTCATCGGCGCCCGGCGAAATGTCCAAATACTGTTCGCCCAGCAAACCGCTGGTCAAAATTTTCAAAGAGCTGTCTTGCGGGAAAGCATGCTCAGGTTGCAAGGCCAAGGTGACTTTGGCCTGGAATGACTCTCCATCAAACTGGATCTTGTTGACGCGACCCACCACCACCCCAGCGCTCTTCACGGCGGCACCGGGCTTGAGTCCGCCGATGTTGTCGAATTTGGCTGTGACCTCGTAGTGGCTACTGAAGTTCAGGGTCAAGAGGTTGGCCGACTTGAGGGCCAGAAACAGCACTGCCAACGCGCCCAACACGACGAACAATCCGACCCACACATCATTTTTTGAACGTTGCATGACGCCCTCCTCAAATACTGAACATCATCGTTGTCAGGATGAAGTCCAGCCCCAACACTGACAAAGAAGAAACCACCACGCTGCGCGTGGTGGCGCTGGCCACCCCCTCAGGAGTGGGCTTGGCCACATACCCTTGGAGCAAGGCAATGAATGTCACGGCAATGGCGAAGACCACGCTTTTGATGATGCCGTTGCCCACATCTTTGAACACATCAACGCCGCCTTGCATCTGGCTCCAGAACGACCCTGCGTCCACGCCAATCAGCAAGACCCCAACACCATAACCGCCCAAAATACCCACTGCACTGAAGACCGCCGCCAACAAGGGCAAGGCGATGATGCCGCCCCAAAAACGGGGCGCCAAGATGCGTTGAATCGGATCCACCGCCATCATCTCAAGCGCCGTGAGCTGTTCACCCGCACGCATGAGACCAATCTCTGCGGTGAGTGACGCGCCCGCCCGTCCCGCAAACAACAAGGCCGAGACGACGGGCCCCAATTCACGCACCAGACTGAGCGCCACCAACAAACCCAGCGCCTCGGCGGAACCATAACGCTGCAAGGTGTAATAGCCCTGCAAGCTCAAAACAAAACCCACAAACAAACCGGACACGGCGATGATGGCCAACGAATAATTGCCCAAGAAATGCACTTGGTCTCGCACCAAACCAAACCTTTTCAGGACCGCGCCCGACA
>JACCEB010537782.1_pt1 | contig 54381 bp, 45 predicted proteins | sample 7454761 | NCBI WGS metagenome assembly JACCEB01 (sample SAMN15323454, study PRJNA562643) | freshwater metagenome | isolation source: river surface water | place: USA:Blue River Watershed | collected 2017-08-18
GGAGAGTTGTAGTAGCCAGCGTACACGAGCACGACTTGTGCTTCTTGCCGACGCGCCAATACCAATGTGTCGATTGCTCCAGGCTGCACAACAAACCGGTCGACCGAGAGGATAGCGGGATCAGTCGATGGGACGCCGGTCAACAATTGATCCAGTTCAGCTGCATTATTTGCGAGCTTGAGTGCTGCTTTTGGATTGTTCGACTGAATCACGGCAATCGTTAGTGCGTAAGGCGTACCGCTGACCACATTGAGACTTTTGCTCGCATGAATGTCCATGCGCAAACCGCGCGGATCAGCGCTGTACTTGATGTCTGCCAAGGCCTGTTTGGATGTATTCCCACCCAGCATGGAGTTCACCGACGAGCAGGCTGGCAACAGCGCTAACATCGCCAAACATTGCATACCCCGCGCACAGAGTCGCAACCAGGGGCTACCTTGGCGAGCCGACGATCGAGACATCAATAGACCCTCTTTTTCATGACAAACGAGACCATTATGCGCGAAAGTATACTAACAAGGCGCGTGCAGTCTTTGGCAAACCGAGCCAGTGCAGACAAATGGTACCGCTTGCATTCGCCTCTTTCCAGAGTGCATCCTTAGTATCAATACGCCAAACTGCAGTGTCTGGGGCATCCCCGACACCGTAGGGCACACGCTCAACACGCTCAAGCGGCACGCCTGGTAGGGCACGACTCACCACAGTCTCAATGCGAGTCAGGGATGCAAGCTTCGCGGGCGAAGCCTGCACTAACCCCGTCTCGCTAACTTGCTGCAGAATCAGATAAACAGCATGTTCTCCTACACGAGCAGTAGAGGGCACGTGAGCCTCAAACCATCCTTCCCGGAGTTTGAACAACGCCACGCTATCCGGTCCGCTATGCAGTTGATCCAGCAACCCTTGCACAACGATTCCAACACGATCGAATGCACGGTAAGGATCATCCCGATCCCATGCTGGCAAATCAGGACGCTTAATGCCACCGATTGCGGATAGGCGACTGCACAATACGAGCAGTGACTCAAAGAGCCGGTCTGGCTGAGCCTGGGTCTGCATGCGATGACCGAGCTCAGTCAAGGCTTGGGCGACCTCGGCATGCACCATTCGATCGCGTAGCCATGCCGAATCAATCGAATCGCCGTCCATACGCCATGGTCTTGCCATTTCAGCGAGACGAGCAAACCGCGCCTGCAACATTTCAAAAATTAAACGTACGCGCTTAGCCAACGCCGTTTGATCGTCGAATGCCAAACATGCTGGGGCATAGGTTTCGTCCAGACTAATGACTCCGCCTTCCACAATCAGGCGAGCGACTTGCAACACAGTCATGTTTTGCGCGGCCTCGATCTCGTCTCCGATCAGATAACGCAGCCTCAACCACAACCGGTCCACCTCTAAGTCCGGCGTATCGTCATACAGGTCGGGTAATTCCTCGCTGTAGCCCACCGTCTCAAAGCGACCGTCTAGACCATTCGCAGCAACAGCGGGGGTGCCTGGCGCTAATTTCAACAAGCCGATCGCAACTGGGTAAATACCATCCGCTGTCTTCAGGTTGCGAATATCACGATCAGCCAACCTGGCATTCAAACGTAGATCGACCCACTGCCCATCTGGCAGAATCGCCTGCAAGTCACCACAAGCCAAGAAGCCTGATTGGAGACGATCTGGCGAGAACTGCAACGCAGAGACTCCCCCGCCCTTGAGGTGGGTGAAATTCAACAGGCGATTGCGCGCCTCGTCGTGATACGCATCCGCATATTGAAAATGCTGAGGCTGTAGAAAAATGCCTTGTCGCCAGTAGATGGGCTTAGAGAAATTCATAGATCAATACGCTCTTTGTAAATACCCGCACCCTAAGGCGCCAGACACAAGACAGTGAACTGGCCAGGCACTAGCGACAACCCAGGGCAATTCGACAAATTTTGCAGATTCATACTCGTCATACGCGTCATCGGCATGGCTTCTGCAAGGACAGTAAAAGATCCAACTAAAGGAATCGTCGGCCCCATACACATGCCACTCGCTACACCCAACCCAATATCGCCTTCTGACATCACTACCCAGGATAGTAAGGTCTGGGCAGGCGTGAATTCAATCAGAATATTTGGCGCAGTGGGAATTGCCTCTTCCGTTTCAGAAATATTCGGAAACGGAATCGGAATAGGTCCCTCCAGACAGACGTCCGGAAACCCCATATTCATGACCATCATATTATTCGCAAACATAAGCCCTGAGGTCCTATTCTGAACGTGGCATTTTGGCTTGCCCGGTTATCGCGTCGCGAAAGCTGGTTCCCGCATCGCATTGTGCCTTGGAAAAATCACTTAAAGTCAACTTGGCGTCATCAAAACTGGTGCCAGACAACTGGGCACCCATGAATAACGCACCAGTCAGCTCTGCGGATGCAAAGGTCGCATCCTTCAGATTGGTTCGCTCAAAACGCGCACTCGCCGCCTTGACGCCTATCGCGTTCACCGCGGTCATATTGGCCAAGCCAAAGTAACTTTTCCCCAAATCGGCGCCTCGCATGTCGGACCTATTCAGGTCGACTTCCCGAAGAAAACTTGCTTGCAGCGTCGCATTATTAAACCGCGATCCAGCAAGGGTTGAATTCAACACCACACTCGTCGACGAAAAATTGGCCTCTGAAAAATCCGAACCTTGCAAATCACAATGCGCCAACGTGGCATTTAGAAAATCTGCCTTGGCAAACTGTGCGCCGTGAGCCTCGCAGCCAAGTATCGCTGCCTTATGAAAGCTCACGCCAGTCGCACGCATACCGGACAGGTTAATCGGGCGAATCATTGCTGCGAGGTCAGTCGGTGGCTGCTTGAGCAAGGCGCTCGGGTCTTTTTCTTCACCGATATCCAAGCCTAATATCTTGCACTCACTCATATTGGCTTGCGTGAAGTCAGCATGACCGATGTTGATCCCAATCAGGGTTGCATACTGTAAGTTGGCCCTGACCAATCGGGCACCATTCAAATTTGCCTGATCCAACACAGCACGCGTCAGCACAGCATCATCCAAAATGGCATCGCCCAAGAACGCACGCCCTAGATTTGCTCCGCTTAAATTCGCACCACTAAGATTCGCCCCCGCAAAGTTTGCACGCGACAACGTTGCTTGACTTAAGTTTGCACCCACTAATGACGCACCAGCAAAATTTGCACCGTCCAAAAAAGCACCCGACAGATTGATGCCATCAAGCTGCCGATTGGACAGATCGGCTCCTACCCAGTCACTACCAGCGGCATGCCGCGCTAAACGACCACTCTTTGCCAACTCAAGGATTTGTCGACCTAACTCTTGCGGCTCCGCCAAAGAGCCCGCCTCCGGCATCCAGTGCGCCGACTTGCGATAACGCTCTTGCGCCGCGAGCAAGGTCTTACTCAACCCGCTTTGCAACCTATCAGCCTGTAGGCGATCGAGCGCGCCTTGATTGAATCCTTCTTCAATAGACTTCTGCGTCGTCAAGGCTCGGCGCGTTGGTGGTCCCGCCGTTAAATCTTTTAACTTTTTAGCAGCCTGCGCCTTAATATCAATGCCATGCTCGGCGGTCATCGCCGCAATCTTTTCAATAGATGCCTTTCTGGCCTCTGCACCCAATTCGCGTGCGCGCTTGACAAGGACCGCGATCTTCTTCGGGTCCGGATTATCAGCAGCCAGCTCTTTGACTAATTGCTCGGAAATATCAACCGCTTCATTTCCCTGCGTAGAAGCAGAGTGCGATGCTTGAGCGTCAGCCTTTGATGCTTGCGGATCCCTATTTTGCGATGCATCCTGATGAGCTCGCGCTCGCTCATCCTGCGCCTTATCCTGAGCCGCCTTCATACGGGCTTTCGCAGCCGGCGGTATATCTGGCAATAACGAGCCCGACTGCCCTTGCGGCAAAAGAGGGCTTTCATCGAGCATCGCCATCGCAGCATCTTGTTGGACACCGCTACGCACTTCCAACTGCGCTAAATAATGACTGATTGGACGAGGAGCATCCACATTTTCCAACGCAGCAAACAATAACTTGACGTCGTGCGCATCACTTTCAGTAATGGCAATACTTGCACGCCACATCAATCCCGCAATACCGACATGCGGTATCAACAAAACGGTATCGGCGTGCATCTTAAGAGGAACAAGCGCGCCGCCATCAGACGCGCGTCGTACAAAGCAGCGCGGCTGCCACGATGGCAAGACCCATCGACGTACTTGCGCGCCATCCGCCATCCCTTCACACGTAAACTCATCCCCGGGTAAAAAGACCCCGTCCATTTGTTGATCCCGTGGACCAACCATCAACGCGTCTGTTGGGCTGTCGCTCGGTAGTGCCGGATAATCCTCACGGCGCCATTTGGCATCGTACGTGCCGAATGGCTTGAAGCGAGCGGGTGCATCCAACGGCACAGGACCGAACCCAGCAGGCGCAGGCGTATCGTCCGGTGAACTGATTAGATTATCCGCATATTCAATCTGCGGGATTGCTTGGTCAACCCAACTTCCCGCATAGCGACCCACACCAGACGGATTGAGTCCGTGACCTGGGCCTCCATAGGTTTTAGTCCAATCTAGCGGCACGGGAGCTTTGATGACAGCTGCCTCACTCGGCCATGCGATCCCGGCGCGACTTAGCCAGCGGCGCTCTCCGGTTGCTTGCAGCTTTTTATCAAACAGCACTTTGTTCGCACGACGTACAAGCACTCTTGCCTGCGCGACACGATCTTGCGATTCTTCAGGGTAGATACGACCGAAGGCAAGCCACTCTGCGCGCGGCTTTGTAAAGCCTAGGTCAGGTGCTGTTTTGCTAGGCAATACACTGGCAAGTGCCTTCCAAAGCTTTTGGTCAGAGCATAGGGTCTGCTGCACACCATTCATTTCAAAGCCAGCCATCACGGTCACGACAAGCGTTGTTGTCCCACCCGGCCCAGGGACCGGACGAGAAAGACAGCTCAACGACTGGGGCTTGATGGTCAGCATGGCGCTTTAATCGAATGCCTCTCGCGGCATCAAAAGCAATAGCTCGTGGCATGCAGCAATTAACGTGTCACGTGAAATATTCGCATCGACGCTTCGTGTAGCCATCAAATGATCAGCAAAGGCAGCGCTAGCCGCTAACTGCCGCTCAAGCGGCAAGGCAGAAAACTCTATGCGGTCTGAGTTCGACGGACTCAGCAGAGATGCCGCTCCGGCATGTTGTGTTGTCATGCTTCACCCCCACCGCCTAGAAGTTTGTTCGCTGCATCCTTGTCTGCAGCCTCGCTGCCATCGTTGCCAGTGCCTGGCGGTTTCGCAGAGTCAAACGCCGCGCTTGCACCCGTACCCACGCTCGCAGTTTTAAATGCAACTTTACCCGCGGCCTTGAGTCCAGTCACCGCATTCTTCGATAGCCCTGCCGACTCCAACAGCGAATTCAACGGTCCTTTGGTTAGTGCAGTGAAGGCCTTTTCACCACCCGGAAAACTATCTGGGATCGAAATCGTCTTTTTAAGTTCACTTGCGAATTTATCAGCCTCCGCGGCTTCGCGCTGCGCTGTCTCGACCTCTTTGGACGCTTCGGCACTTTTCTCAGCCGCCTTCGCCGCATCTTCAGCAGCAGTCGCAGACTCTTCTGCGGCCTTCGCAGACGCCTTAGCTGCCTCGGTCGCTTTAGCCGCTGTTTCAGCTGCCTTTACCTTCGCCGCCGCAGCTGTGGCCTTGTCAGCCGTCGCTAATTCGGACAACATCGCCGCATCAAGCACTTCCTCTTGTGTTTTGGCGGCTTTCTCTGCTTCATCGGCAACTTTAGCGCTCGTTTCAGCAGCCTCGTCAGCGGCCTTACTTGCCTTAGCCGCCTCATCAGCCTCTTTTGCAGTAGTCTTCGCATCGTCCGCAAGGCCTGCTGCTTTCTTAGCGGACTTCGCAGCTTCCCCTGCTTTGGCTGCCTTATCTACATCGGCCGCTTCACTCGCGGCAGCCGCCGCCTTCTCTGCCGATGTCGCAGTCTTGGAGTCTTTTGCCGCGGTCGAAGCGGCTTTAGAAGCCTCTGCCGCCTTATCAGCTGCTTTAGACGCATCTTCCAACTCAGTGGCCGCTTTGCTCGCCTGCTCACTTGCCTTAGTCGCTTCTTCCAACTGTTTGCTGGTATCCGTTGCACCTTCTGCAGCCTTGGCCGCTTTTTCAAACGACTCGGCATCCTTCACTGCGTCAGCCGCTTCCGCTGCCGCTTCCGCATCGGACGCCGCAGCTGCTGCACCGGACGTCAAGATCTTCATCGAGCTCATCGACAGCTCAAAGCTCGACGATTCACCACTGAACACGACAGCGTCCAAGCTAACCAACACCTGCCCCATGGTAAGCGTCTCAAACGGCATAGACATACCGATGACCGTATCCATGGAAAGACCGAGCAAGGTATCGCTAGTCATGCCCATCTTGAGTTCACTCATGTTGCCGCTGATGAAGTTGTTAGTTCCACCCAGAACAGTTTCCTTACTCATGCCGGTGATCAGCACTGTTTCGCCACCGTAAACAGACTCTTGCTTGTCCCCTCCGATGAGCTCCATGGAGACGGGGTCTACTGTTTTAGGCTTAGCCCCTAATATGGTTGTGGTGATGTCTGTCGCAAGGCCAGCAGGACTTGCGCCCGACACAGTCGTCCAACCAAGTTTGATTCCATTCTGGATATTCTTGTTGGTGGTCGATGTGGTCGTTGCGGCCACGGGCGGCTGTGTCTCGCCAGCCTTTAGTGAAGACTCCGGAACGGGCAAACTCACGCCAGGGCCAACAGCCTCGTACCGATACCCGGTAATGCGTTCCCAGCCATTGCCCCAAACAAGCTTGTTCTCGGAGCCGTATATTTCTTCTTGGGAAACAATTTCATTTCCACCCGCAGTTCCGCTGCCGATCTGGATGCTTTCCCAGTTACTGACGATTTTGGTCGAGGTTCCACCTATCAGCGTGACCTCGTCCTCTTCCACCGAATTATGTTCGCTGGACATTTTTGCGTACGAGGTACCCTTGACCTGCAGGTACGAATTACCTCCAATGCTTTTAGTCGCTAAGCCGTCAATCTGGGTGTGATCGTCCTGATTGTTCAGCGTCATTTGTCCACCCTGAAGAACCTGCTGCTTCAGCTGACCAACAACTTCCTGTGAGCCGCCCTGCACGGCAAAAAAATGATTGGCTCCTGTTAAGGAATAACTCGTTCCACCTGCAGAAATTCCAAAATTGTGTGCCGCGTCTGTACTCGAAGCATTCATCTGCTGTGCGGCTTGCATGGCCGCATCGACGAGCGACTGCATGTTGGCTTTCACCCAATCCTGCATCGCAGGGGGTAACGAATCAAAATTTGGAACGACATCAGACCAGCTCATGTCAACTCACCTTTTTCAATGAAGCACTTGGTAGCAACATCATGACTTACCTTTTCCAAACTTTCCGCCGAAAGCACCGATTAATACTGAGGCCGTACCGTTCGATGTTTGCATCCGAATGCCAGTGGTCTGCGCCGTATCGTCCCAATGGACTTCATTGCCCAGTCGACTCACGATGCGATTAACCGTGCTGTTCTGGTCGTTCACAGTCGATGGGGTAAGAGAGTTATTCAACACACCGACAATGACTGGCTGATCTGGATCGCCATCCATAAAAGCAAGCATGACTTCTGCGCCACGGGACAACGGGAAATGGATGCCTGTATCGCCTGATTGACCAGGTCCTTCATAAGGAGAAGCAACCCGCACCCAAGCAGACCCTTTCATCGTGTCGTGTGCAGCGATATCGTAAAGAAGTTGGACTTTATAGCGCCCATGCTTATCTAGAGCGGCTGTCTCGCCGTCATCTGAATCAATCTGCGCAGGAAGATATCCCGTGACTTTGGGGCGAGGCGTCTTGAGTGGCAAACGGAAGGGGCTCTGCGCGGGAATCGCTTCAAACTCTGCAACGTAGTAGCTTTGCTCGTTTGTCAGGCCAATACCTTCTGGGACCGCCATGCCAAAACCCGCCTGAGACCCACGATGCCTCACGGAGGTCACTCGAAATGTATTGTTGAGTAGCTTCCGCGGATGACCTTTTACCGTAACCGTCTCGCCAACCGCAATACCCGTCGCAAATGCCCGGCCCTTATAAAAATGCGCTGCAACATCTAGCCCCTGCGTACGACGCAAAGCGTAGGCATTGGCTTGTTCATTATTGCGCAGATCATCACCGTAGGACATATGCGTACCCCAAGCCGGGGACTTTACCGAGGCAGATACCTCAACCAAGTCTTGCGCATGGCGATAATCATAATTTTGTAAGTTCACGGTCTGGGTAACGCCCTGACGAACCTCTCCAAACGAGATCAAGGCCTTTGAATACTGGTCCATCGTGATGGAACCATCCGGTCGATACTCGAGATCAAGATTGGTTTGGGGTAGCGATGACACTTCGTCGACAAAGACAACTTTTTCCGTGCCCTGCGCATCACCCTGCTCAAAATAGTAAAAGGCCCCCTCGAACTCTATCCAACGATTCAGGAAATCCCAGTCGCTCTCTTGATACTGCATCACAAAACTGCGCTTCGAGATCGCTGTTCCAAGCTGATTTTGATAGTCTTGACCTGACTGCAATCCTTGTCTATCAAACACTTTTTGCAATAAATCTGCGAGGCTGAGCCCGTTGACTGAATCGAGATAGGCTTCGTTTTGAATATTCTGTCTGAGCCGGACGACTTTAGGTTCGAGCCGCATCCGGTAGAGCGCCTTACCCTGAGCGATCTCACTAACAAGCTCTGCCTGGGTGACGATGCCATGAAAATAACGTATCGACCCACCCCAAGGTTGCAAGCTAAGCGCCCCAGAACCACCAATAAACTCACCCAGATCGAGATCAAAATTGGGCGACACAAGATCTATATCAAAACAATAGGCGCCGCCGAGACGTTCAGTCCCGTCAATCGAGACCACTTGAAACTCAGCTCGCTGAGAAGTGACCGGGTTAAAAGAGTACCAACCTAAGTTCGAATCAGCCATGCTCTAGCCCATGTGAATTTGTTTGCTCTGGAACTTAATAAGCTCCTCGCCACTCACTACTGTCGCAGCGCCGTGCACCTCGACCAACGTTGGACTTTCCAAGCGCAAATGTCCCGCCTTCGTTTCATCCAGCTCATCTACGCGCTTAATGCTGCGCTTGGCATGCATGAATAAGGTCCCAACTCGCATAGAAAGGAATTCGACAGCATCATCCAAACGATCGACCAATCGTTTAAGTACACCAACATTGACATCGACGCGGTCTGCCTGAACATCGATCTTCTGGCTCGTTAAGGACAACGATGGTACGCGGATCTCAAGGGCTGAAGGTATGTCAAGTACTACGGGATTGGCTGGCTCGAAACGTTCAACCACTGACAAAATCGTCGCAGCATCCTCATCATCAGAGATCATGCATAGCACGACGTCGCCTATGTCTGGCTTTATTAAACAACTGGGTGCCACGACACAGACATTGCCACGTTTAATTCGCAAAGGCTCGGTGTCCGTCACTGTTGTACGAACCAGCGTCACCACAGCGTCGGGCTTAGTCAAGTGTTGCAGTTCGGTGTAATCCATATTTTCTTATCTTTGGTTAAGTACTCGCCAAGACAAAGTCCGCATAGGCGTCGTTTGCAGTGGTCAGCATCGCAACAGAGGATGAATCTATCTTGAGTCCTTCTTTATTGGTTCGATCCAGCTTTGCAGCGCGCATCGAAGCGCCGCGCATATCAACGCCGGTCAAATTAGCGCCAATCATGTCCGCTTCAACCAGGGTCGAATCCTTCAGCGTAGCATCTTGCAAATCTGACAAATGCCAGACAGTTCTCGCACCTCGGATTCGCTGAAAAGATGTCCGCTGACACGTGGAGCGCACAAAGCGAGCGCGATCTAACACAGCGTCATCTAGAACCGCATCGCTGATATTCACGCGTAAAAAAGCAGCAAGAGTGAGTTGCGAACCTTGCATCTGACTCGCTTGCATATTTGCATCAATAAAGTTTGCGCCACTAAAGTCAGCGCCTTCCATCTTTGCACGCGCAAAACTCGTTCCGCCACACTGCGCTTGTGTCATAACAACACCGCTCAGGTCTACGCCGCTGAGATTAGAAGAAGTCAATACAATTCGCGGTGCTCGCACACTTTTAAAAATACAAGTGCGCAAATCTAAATTGAAAAGTGAGGTTTGTTCGAGCAAGGCAGATGAAAAATTTGTCTTATCGTGTTTTGTCTGAACCATCGCTGCGGTATTGAGGTCAGCATTGGTCAGATTTACATCTACAAAATTTGATTGGACGAACCGGGCCTCAATAAACTTCGCATCGGTTGCATCGAACGCTTGCAGTTCACTTTGAGCAATTGCCAAACGTCTACCAACTGCTGCCTTTGCAGTGCAGTCAATCAGCCGACACTTAAAAAAGTTGGCGCGATCTAAAGACGCCTGCTCAAAAGACACGTTTACAAACGAAACTTCGTTAAACAACGCACCCGCTAAGTTCGCACGATTAAACGTGACGTCCTCAAGCTCAGCTTCCGCGAGCATTAGCCCAGAAAAGTCTTCGTCACTACAGTCTGCATGACGCAGCTTTAAACCAACGACCGGCTTGCCGAGCTCTTTGACTCGGCGCAGAGTTGCTATCGCAGCAGCACCGTCAAGCCAGTCTGACAAAATCAAGCTCCGAAATTTCACCACCGGGCATTTCACCAAAAGCCAAGACATCTGGCTCGCCTTCAAGACGAATGAAATAGCTCTGCTCGGCCGTAATCTTGTTTTGCAGTCCCCAGGCGTTAAACGCCATATCAAGGGTTTCAAACTTTAAGCCGCGCAATTCATATTCGTTCACTGACTTATCGGGTAAACGACCACTTACACCGACCGCATGAAACGTAATATCGGCGTCTTGACCTGAAACTCCGGCCACGAACCCTTGCAGCACCTCAGTACCCTTAGGTCTTAGCTCAAGCCAGACACCGAGACGCTCCTCTGCATACACAGTGAGCTTCAAGGGTAGTGTGGATTTCGAAGGTGCATGCGCACGCGCGACGGCACGGGCCACCCACTTGTCCGTTGGTCCAACCACGAGCCAATCACTCAACACCGACATGCCTGTTAGAACCGGTGCCGCTTCCGCCGGTGCCTGACCTTGCAACAGAACAATGCCATCGATTTGTCGGTTCAACAGCGTTTGTAGTAGCAGTCGGAACAAAGCGAGCGCCCGTCTATTTTCAGGCTTGGCATACACCTCGTGAGAAGCCACGAGCAAAATCACTGCGGCGTTCGCATCCGCGGCTTCTTTGGCAGATGCAAGCCAGGCCTGCTTCTCTTTCTCTGGCCAGTGTTGCCCTTTGACGGCCAAGCCATACTGTCGAGCCGCGCCCGCCACAAGCTGGGCGGCGGGATCAACTCCTTCACCCCAGGCAATCAACCACGCGCACTTTTCAGCCATGATTAACCTTTAAGAAAATGATGCAACAAACTCACCCGCCGCATCCACATCCAATAGTGCTTTGGAGGGATTCGAATTGTCAGCCATGCTCTTGAGTAATGTATTCGAGAGCAAGGGCAGTACTTTTCCTTTCAGGATGAAATCAATGTTGCGTGCACCGGTTTCCACTTCTGTACAGCGCGCAGTAATTGCATCGCGTGCAGCAACACTAATCTCAAGCGCGATCTTATTGTTTGCGGCCATACGATTAATGACTTTCTTCAACTTCAGATCAACAATTCCGCGCAAAGCGTCTTTCGGCAATGTATAGAACGGGATCACCGTCATCCGCGCCAACAGTGCAGGCTTGAAGTGATTCGACAAGATTGGTCTGACCGCGGACATCACAACATCAGGGTCAGGTCGCTCGTCGCCAGAGCACAGTTCAGTAATGACGTCGAGCGCTAGGTTCGACGTTAAAAAGACGACGGTATTACGGAAGTTGATCTCACGCCCTTCCCCGTCGGACAGAACGCCCTTATCGAATACTTGATAAAACAGGTTGACGACATCTAGGTGAGCTTTTTCCACCTCGTCTAGCAACACGACCGTATACGGGCGCTGACGCACAGCTTCCGTCAAAACGCCACCCTCACCGTATCCGACATATCCTGGTGGCGAACCCACCAGACGACTAACGGTGTGCTTCTCCTGGAATTCACTCATATTGATCGTGACGATGGACTGCTCGCCACCAAACATTGTGTCCGCCACAGAGAGTGCTGTTTCTGTCTTACCTGTACCGGATGGACCCGCAAGCAAAAATACACCCATCGGCTGATCCGGATCTCTCAATCCAGAGCTCGCTGACTTCAAGACTTCGGCGATTGCAGAAATGGCATGATCTTGGCCCTTGATGCGTGCACCGAGCGTCTGCTCTAGCGCCAACGCGCTCGCCGCCTGATCGCGCATCATTTTTCCGAGTGGCACGCCGGTACGATCTGAAACGACTTTCGCAACTGTGTCGGGTGCCACTTCAATGAACACCAGTTTTTCACTAGACTGCAACGCTGCTAGACTGGTTTCGGCTTGCTTGAGATCTTGTTCAACCTCCTGGATGGTGCGCGGGGCAGCGACTTCAGCAGCAGCGCCTTCTTGGGCACCTTCAGCTGCAGGCGGCGCGGCGGACTTCGGTGCATCTGCACCCCGCTTAATCTGCGAGCGCTCTTGGCGCAAACGCACAACCAGACGGGCTGCCTCAAGCTCTTGATCAAAGCGCGCCTGCAAGCCTTTCAATACTTCATTAATGCTGTCCTGCTCTGTCGCAATCGCAGCTAGGCGTGCCGCATCGACAGGTACACCATTGTCTTGGTCGCGCAATAGACCTTGCTTCTCGCGCTCAAGCATTTGGACTTTGCGTTCACGGTCTTCGATGAAATCAGGCTTCGACGACAAATTGACTTTGATGCGTGCACAGGCCGTATCAAACAAATCGATTGCCTTATCGGGCAACTGTCGGCCAGTAATATAACGGTGTGAGAGTTCCGCTGCTGCTTGTAGAGCGTCATCCCGCACAATCACTTTATGAACTTCTTCGTATCGTGACTTCAGACCTCGTAGGATCTGCACCGTCATTTCTACCGATGGCTCGTCAAGTTTGACGAGTTCGAAACGTCGAGCAAGCGCTGGATCCTTTTCAAAATACTTTTTGTATTCGCTCCAAGTCGTGGCAGCGATCGTACGTAACTCGCCGCGCGCCAAGGCGGGCTTCAACAAGTTAGCTGCGTCGTTGGTGCCAGCTGAGCCGCCTGCGCCAATCAAAGTGTGCGCTTCGTCGATAAACAACAAGATTGGCTTTGCCGATGCCTTAACTTCGTTAATCACACCACGAAGGCGGTTTTCAAATTCGCCTTTGACGCCTGCGCCTGCTTCCAGCGCTCCCATATCCAACCCGAGAATCGTGACATCTTTCAGAATATCAGGGACATCGCCCTCCACCACACGCACTGCCAAGCCTTCAATCACCGCCGTCTTACCTACACCGGGGTCGCCCACACAGATCGGGTTGTTCTTTCGACGTCGAGCGAGGATGTCCACCATCTGCCGGATTTCGGCATCGCGACCAAAAACTGGGTCAATCTTTCCCGCACGCGCCTTCGCTGTGAAGTCCTCACAGAAGCGCTGCAGCGCGCTTCCGCCTTTTTCACCGGCAGCGGCAGGCGCTCCACCCGCCTCATTGCTCATGGGGCCCGATTCAGAAGCCTCACGGGATGTTGCAGCAACCTGCCCCAACAAGCCCATGACCTTTTCTTTATTCAATCCATCCAGCAATTTGGTATACGAATCCGTACCGTAAAAAGAAAGGCGTGATACGAAAGCTGCAAACAGAGCGCCTGAACGAATACGATTTTCGAATAGCTCAACAGATGCGATCAACCAGCCGTCGGCGAACAACTCTGGCAACAAGGGGGAGAACTGCGGCTTGCCGCCGTTTCCAGATTTAAATGACTCAATCGTTTGATCGAGCGCCCGCATGACACGGCCTGGATCGATGCCGGCCTGCTTGAGTATTAATTGAATGTCTCCCTGAGGATCCTCCAGCAAGCGCGCCATCAAGTGTTCGACAGTAATTTCATAATGCGTACGGCTTAAACATGTTCCAGCAGCGTTCTCCAGCGCTCCACGGCAACTTGTGTTGAGCTTGCTGACCAACGGTGCAAAGTCGACTACCTGCATGACTGCCTCCTTAAGTCCAACGCAACCGCAAAACACTTACGGCACGAGGGAGTGAATGAATTAATTAACGTAAAAAGAAAAGCTACCCAAATGCGATTTTTGTCCTAACGATGCGCCGAGTCCGAGCCTTGCGTGGCCTAACGGTCTAGGCGTGGGTGTGCGCTCGACCTTAAAGCGCACACGCAAATTATCTAATGCAAACAACTCGAGTGACTGCGTCATGAGATTGTGTAACTTTCCTCCCGGCACGACAGCCTCAATATCATGATCTGTTTGGTCCTTGAGAACGATCGCAACATTATTTCGACGATCAACAACCGTGCTACCGAGCACCGCCTGCGCACCCAGTTGATGTGAGACCTTACCCAGTCGCAGGCGAAACTGTGCCGGCACTTTCGCACGCGTCGCGGCACAGGGATACACCTTTGTCGTTCCAGAGCGCACAACGCAATTAACAAGTGCCTGTAATCCACTCGCTGAGCGATGTGTCGTCGCCAATAGAGGGGCCAAATGGACCATTTGCGGCCATCGATCAAAACGCGTACGCGCAGCTTTACCTACCAGCCCGATCCAACTTGTTTGTCGAGTGCGCTGCCGCGAAGTCATACCCTGCTGCACACCTGTTTGCGTACGATGTCTTGTCCACGCCTTAATGAGGAGCGGATAGGCTGCGTAATGGAACAAATCGATTAAGCCACGGGCACTATTGCGTCCCTGTTGCTCGGCCTGCATCAAGCCTTCGGTATAAAAATTGGGCAGAGGGGATGTCACGCCATACAGCCCAAAGAATCCGGTCTCGACCTGAAGCTTGCCATCGGGTCGGCGCAGAATACCCGCCATGTCATGCTCAGGAAACGCCATCGACAAACTTGGTCGTACGCGCAACACGCGGCCGAGTCTGACCTCCCAATCCTCTGGCGTGGCGTCGGTACCGTCTACAGTCGCTTCTTGCTGTAGCGCGTACGACAACAAACGCGCCATCTGAAAAAAATCCAGTCGGGCGTAATGTTTGTCAAAAAACGCAACTACAGCGTCAAGTCCGGTGCCAGCAACGTCGGCCATTCGAATTGTTCTCCACTGACGGGATCAGCCACAACAAGAGTGACATATGAATTTAACCCGACAAGTCCAGCAAAAAAGGGCGACAGTAATTCGCCAAATAACATCAAGTCCCCAGCACTCGCGTAATAGTCTAAGCGTAGCTTTAAGCGCACGACGTGGCCACGCACCAAGCTACCGCGCACAAGACGCGTATCGTTGGTGATACTTAGCTCTTCAATTCCTTCAATGCGTCGCCTCGCCGCAGTCAAGCGTCCGGGATCGCCACCACCTTCTGGCAAATATACCGAGAGCAGCTCTTTTAACGTGCCGAGCTCTGCAAAGGCCTGCAAATTTAATCTTGCGTGCGCAACGACTTTCCACATCGCATCACTGCCGAGTGCTGGCAATGACCACCCAGTGGGCAACATCACATTGGCGACGGTTACTTTCTCCGGCGACTCTGTCGTACGTAACGATATGTCGCCCAAACGAATTTGCTCTGGTAGACGACCATTGGTACAACGCATCTTGATCGATAACGTCTCACGACGACTCAAATCAATGTCTTTCACGAAGGGCAGGCGCAGATATTGCTCGTAAGCACTACGTCGCACACTCTCACTTGCAATGACCTGATATTTGAGGGCGTTATCGTCGGCTAACAAATCTGTCGTGGGCAAATAATACTTTTCTTCAGACTGCCCTTGCACTCGTCCAATCACGCTCTTCACATCATGCACAACAGCTGTGCCGGGCGCATAGCCCATCGGCTCGAGCCGGTAACTTTCTTTCAGATGCGTGACGTCAACCGGATTGGCAAAAGCCTCAAACAAATTAACTGCTGGCACAGCGTTTACAGTGAAGTGCGAAACAGTGGGCTTAGGTAACTTCGGGACAGGTAGGTCAAGATCAAACTCAATTAGGAACTCTCGACCTACCCCACGATTCGTCCAGCTCTCAAAACCGCTTAACTGCAAGAAGAACGCACGCTCAGGGAAAGCCAACACCTCTCGAATCCATTGCAAATGCGGTGCGATCGACCTTTGTGTAGCAAATAAGTGCCGGGAGGCGTCTAAGCCATCAAACTTGAGCGATAGTGATTGGCTCGACTGCCCGGCTTCGGTACTTCGAACAAGCGTCTGTTTTAAGTGCTGCCGCAGCGCCATCAACAAAGTTGCCGCCTCGGGGTACGGTCCAGACAGATAAAGCGCGAGCGTCTTGCCCAACCACTGCGTCAACGGCTGCCCCTGCATTTCCAAGGTGAGCGTGAGCCGCGCTCCGTTGCCGTTCGCGAATAAATTCACTGCGTTGATTTTGACAGGCTGAATCGTAAGGGGCCAAGACGTCACAAACTGGCAGGATGTTTCTTCTACAGGCAACGAGGCGAAAGGGGTTTCGCTCTTGACTTGATACCCTTCTTGCAGCTTTCCTGAAATATTCAGCGCAAGTACCGTGGCGGCAGGCAATGGTGTGACTAAGTCGGGACCAACTAATGAAACGACATCGCCAATGAACTCCGGCAACTCATCGTCCATTTTTTGTCGCACCATCGCAGACAAAAATGCAAAGCCCTGCAACAAGCGTTCGACGTCTGGGTCGCCACTGTTGCCAGAAAGGTATGAGGCTATCGTCGGATTCTCAGCCGCGAACTCTCGGCCTAAATCATGCAAGCGGGCTAACTCAGCCGCGTAGATCTTGTCAAAGGCCATGAGCGGGCTGCAGGCTCACCTGTCCGGCCGAATTGATGCGCAGAAACATCGAAAAATCTTTTAACGAGGAACCAGGGATTGCACCAACATCAATTTTGCCCGTCAAAATAAACTTCAGCGTAATAACTTCGCGCTCTTCGACAACCTGTTGAATGGTGGGTTGCACCAAACGCTTTTCATAGCTATCAATCTGAATCAGAATTTCACGCTGTATATCGCTGATATACCCCACTGCAAAAGAGCCCGCAATGTTGGACATATCAGACAAGCCATACTCGGCATCAATCGGCACCGAGCCTTTACGCACATTTAAGAGTCGGGAGAGGTGACGCTCAATGGAGGCCTTGAGCAGGTCTTCAGGAGACCGCCTATCGTTGAGATTAGGCGATTCCTGTCGACTTAGGCGCTCAAGCAGCCTTTCCTTGATCACTCACACTCCCGCTACGTGCGTTGCTTACGACTTGGGGGAGTTCCACGAGTCTTGCGCTTCGATGCCATCAGGTGTCCATGTATCAATAATCGTCTCGTAGGTGAAGGCGATATCTTCCATATGACCCATGGTGCGCTGGCTGCCATCCAAACAGTTTGGTACCCAAGTGCGCGCGGAAGTGATGATGGCATTTTTAAGTTCAGTTGTGTAATACAACTCTTCCTTACCAGCAGGCGAAATGCGGTAATAAGACAGCTTGACATCCGAGAGCTGTTCGCCAGAAGTCAGCGCTTGAAACAGCTTGGGCGAAGCCTTGTCCAGCTCTTTAGTCAAGATCAGCGCACCATGAACACGCTTGCCTGTCGGCAATCCTGTTTGTGGTGACTTTGGGATCTCGATGACATGTTCAACGGCCTGAATCAACATCGTTTTTTCATGGCCTTTAATCGTACAGCTACCTTCGATGCTGCCCTGGGTTTGACCGGTAACAGTTAAAAACATTGGGGTTGGCATTTAGTGCTCCTTATCAATTCGTGATTTAAAACATTATCAATGGATCGTAACGACTCGTTATGACTGAGTCATTACGATCGAACCATTACTGCTTGTCGAGTTTTCCAACCAGCGACAAAGTGAACGAGGCACCCATGTACTTAAAGTGTGGACGCACACGCATCGAAACACGGTACCAGCCTGGATCGCCTTCAACGTCATTCACTTCAATGACTGCGGAACGCAATGGACGACGGCTGCGCACTTCTGGTCCGGGAGCATCCATATCGGCAACATACTGACGAATCCAGTTGTTGAGTTCTGTTTCGAGATCACCACGCTCTTTCCAGGTTCCGATATTTTCACGCTGCAACACTTTGATGTAGTGCGCAAGACGATTGACCACAAAAATATAGGGAAGCTGAGTTCCAAGTTTGTAGTTGGTTTCGGCTTCTTTGCCCTCTTTGGTATTGCCAAAGAATTTCGGCTTTTGAGTGGAGTTAGCAGAGAAGAATGCAGCGTTGTCACTGTTCTTGCGCATCGCCAAGGCAATGAAACCTTGCTCGGCAAGTTCAAATTCGCGACGCTCAGAAATCAGCACTTCGGTTGGGATCTTAGTCTGGATCTCGCCCATTGCTTCGTAGTTATAGATTGGCAGATCTTCAACTGCGCCACCGCCCTGTGGGCCAATGATGTTGGCGGCCCAACGGTACTGTGCGAAGCTGGCGGTCAGACGCGAAGCGAAAGCAAACGATGCATTACCCCACATGAAGCTCGAGTTACCACCCGTTACGTCTTCGTTATAAGCAAACTTCTTGGCCGGAACGGTATCCACACCGTATGGCGTACGCAGCAAGAAATGCGGCATCACCAAAGCGACGTTACGCGCGTCGTCGCTCTCACGGAAGCCACGCCACTTGGTGTAAGTGGGGCTTTCAAAAATCGACGACAGGTCTTTGAGATCAGGCAGTTTGGCGTAGTCATCCAAACCAAAGAAGGAAGCACTGACGCCACCAATGAATGGTGCATGCGCCATTGCGGCAACGCTAGACACGTACTGCAGTAAGGCGACATCTTGCGTGCCAGGACCAAACTCGTAGTTCGACACAATCGCACCGAAAGGCTGTCCGCCGAACTGACCGAATTCGGCCGTGTATACGTTCTTGTAAAGGCCCGACTTGGTGATCTCTGGTGAGTCCTGGAAATCGTTAAGCAAGTCTTCCTTCGAGACGTTCATCAACTGAATTTTGATGTTCTCGCGGAAGTTTGTACGATCAACCAGAAACTTCAGTGAGCGCCATGCAGACTCTAATTTCTGGAATGCAGGATCATGCAGCACCTGGTCGACTTGGCGGCTGAGCTTCTTATCGAGCTCTGCGATCAACTCGTCAGCCAAGGCGGCAGTAATACGATCAGTCGAACGCTCTGGGTCGAGCAGTGTTCCAATAAATGACTGAATACCTTGCTTGGTAATCGAATAGGAATCGTCGCCTGGACGGATCTTGCTAGTCTCCAGCAACTGATCAATTAGGGAGGTCGCGCCTGCGGCTTCCGGTGCGGCACCCGCGGCTTTTGCTTGTTCTTCGCTCATCAAAACTCTCGCTATAAATTTTTAAAAAATTATTTCTTATCTATGCCGAGTTCGGCTAGCAGTTTTGCGCGGCTACCTTCATCGGTAACAAGCGCCTGCAATTTTTTGCGGAAATCAGGCACGTTACCCAAGGGGCCTTTGAGCGCTTTGAGCGCTTCACGCAACTCGAGAATGCTCTTGAGTTCTGGCACGCGCTCAACAATCGCATCTGGTTCGAAATCAGCGAGCGATTCAAACTTAAGGCTCACGGCGAGATTATCTGTGGAATCTTCTTTCTCAAGGCGATTTGGAACGCTTAGGTCGAGTGCCAGCTTCTGAGCCTTGAGCACGTCAGTGAAGTTGTCTTTATCAACGTTGATCGGTGCGCGATCTTCCACTGGGCGGTCATCGGCACGCTGTGTGTAATCACCTACTACCAGTAGCTTCAGGGGAAGTTCGACTTCGGCCTGTGCATCACCTGTTGCAGGCTTGTAGGTAATATTAATTCGCTCTTTGGGTGCGACTGAACCTGCACTAGCCATATTGCTTCTCCTGTGAGTGCCCTAGTGATGTGGGCAAATGACGATGAACAATGCGACAAACATGCCGCGTAGCGCACTCATGGTAATGAAAAACCAGTAAATGCGCTACCTTATTGGCGAATAGTCTGAGCTAGCCGCCAATGGCTGTCAAATTGAAAGCTCACAGATTCCAAACAAGGGTTTTCCCTATGGAAGTTTGAGCGTATCGCCCTGCCGGATCGTGTCTCCGCTCAGACCATTTAATTTTTTAAGTGTTTGAACATCGGTCTTGTAAGTTAGAGCGAGTTGAGACAGAGTATCTCCGGCCACCACCCGATGGGTCTGCCCGGATGAGGCAGGCGGCGCCGGTTGAACCGTCGTTGCTGTCACCTGAGTGCCCTGCATCGGCGACGTTGGAGCACTGGGTGCTGCGACGACCTGTGCTGCGCGTTGTTCAATGATCTGCGTCAAGCCTGCTGGCGCGGGTATAGGTTGCCCACCAGCCCAACATTGACCCACTCGATCGGGAATATTAAGCTGACGACGGGCGGACGCGCCAGCGTTAGGAGTCGGCATCGATACTTCCATCGAATGACTGTAATCCTCAGCGAGTTTTAGCAGCGCCTCTTGACCGATAAAGTCATATCGCACATTAATCGTACGCACGTCGAGCGCATCGAGCTTGTCTTTCACCGAAGGGAAATCTTCAGGTGTGAAGACTCGCTCCCCGTCTTGGAATTCCTCAATCAATCTAGCGAGCCCCAAAGCACCCGGATAGCGTCGCACAAGAGACAGATTATCTATTTTGACTTGCAAAGATACGTCGCCACACAAGTCAGGAGACCATGTCACCGTATCACTTGCCTGAACGTTGAAGTTATTGACCACAGTCTCTTCGTTTGAGCACTGTATGGATAACACAGCAGCAAAAGGCTTGGCCTTGGCCCCAGGATTCACGCCTAGCGGTCTTGCCGCGATTGAAAGCTTAACGGACTTACCACGTGCACTTTCTGCACGCTGATCACGGACCAACTGGTTCACCCGGGCACCAACCGATTGATTCAAGAACGGCACAAAATCCGCTCCGAACGGAAAGGTGTATCCGAGTGCAGGGATATGCCCCGTTGTCTTTAGAGGTTCGAACAAAGATCCCTTTTGTGTCAAGAAAGGCTTGGCAGCACCACCCGCAAAACCCCAGACCGAACCTTGCGCACCAAATAACTGGTCTCCGATTTCCTTGGCACTCACCGCGGTTTGCGTGCGCCACAACACATTTTTTTCCCAATCTTTTTGCACACTACAGGACGCCTGCTCTATGACGTAGCGCACTAGAAAATGCAAGGGACCGCCAACGACAGGCCACAAGACTGCATCATCTGGGTTGTTGTAGCCAGAACGCGTCCGGAACTCAGTGAACGTGTCCTGCAAAGCTTTAAGCGTTGAGGCTTTAGTGTTCGGATCAATTCCGAAAGAAAACAAGTCCGCTGCCATTTGATAGGCCTTACCCTCGCCTTCAATAACATCTGCAGCTGCGACGTTAAAGTCTGTAATAAATTTACGGTAAGCATCAACAGTTCCTAAAGCCCGTCCAACTTGATCCGGCACAATTGAGAGCGAGCGATTTTGTACGGAATCCTGAAGTGCTTGCCCACCAACGCTATTAAATACACCAGCCACATTTTGTGCTTGTTGCAGCACACCCTCACGCTGGGCCTCACGTCTAATCGCACCGAAATCACGGGCAAAGACCAACCAACCAGGCAAATTAGCGCGAGGCACAGGTTCAAACTCGGTATTCAAGCGAGCAAGCAGCGTGTAGAACGGGCTATTTCTCTTGTTCACCCGACCAATCATTTCGCGCCAAGCTGTCTCACTTACCAACAACTTCTCGCCGGTCGAAAACGATCCGGTAAATACATGCCACGCATTAATTCGCTCGCCCTGATACCAGCGTTCAAAGCTTCTACGTTTCGCTTGGAACTCTGGCGAATTATTGAAAGCCTGCCCAAGCTCCTGCAGAAAACTTTGAATACGTGCCTCACCAGCCCGAGTGAATGCAGGCCTAATCTGCAGCCCGCTTGTGCCGATTGACCCCGGGACCCAGAATTCATTCAGCGTTACCGCAGGAAGATCATCTTGCGCATCAGCCCAAGCCAACAACCACGCCATTTGGCCTGGTGCAAATACAGCCGCAGTCAAGGCGTTCAGGTCCTCTTTAGCGTTGAGCATCATTTGCTCATCGTAATTTTCAGACCATGCGAAATAGGCACTCACCAAACGATCGAACCCAGAAACAACATCGGGCGTGAGGACGCTATTCAACCCCAATAATGACTTAGTAGGGATCGCAGGCATGGTCAGCAGGTCTGGGTAACTCGTCCCTCTTAAACCTGCTTGCCCCTTGTTATAAAAGCGTGTCAATCCCAAAATCACATCGGGATAAGTCGGCGACTCCGGATCCGCAAGCACCTCGCGCAAGCGAACGCCATAGGCGCTTTCTTTTGCAAAGAAGTGCTTCATTCCTTTTACAAAAGCCGCTTTCAGTGCGTCTTCGAGCTCATTAACTGCAGGGCTAAACGCTAGCCAACGCGTCTCCCATTTTTGCTCTTGCTCGAGCACCAAATCCACCACACCTTGCATCGCAGTTAATCTTTGTCGGATTTGCTGCACTTCTTGGGTGCCGTCAGCTGCTCGACGCGGAAACGCAGCCTCGATTTGTTGCAGTGAATTCTGCACCGCCGCATACGACACCAAAACAAATGCCATAAAAGCCATCACGATTGCGAACCACACGACCCAAGCTAGGTTACGGGTCACTTGTCGCCAGCGGTTCACGATCTGTGTCGCGAGAAATGTTCCTCGGTCACGGGGCAGGATGGCTCCGAAGAAATCGTGCAAGAAAAATCCCTTCTCACCAGTCGCATGCGCAGGTTTTGGCTTGAGCAAATTCTCTAACATGCCCGGCATAGGCGAGCCGGTTTGACGACCACTACTGAAAAACAGCCCTCTGAACAATGGCTGTTCTAGGTATGGATTATTTCCCAAGCAAGCTGAAAGGAAGTTCTGCAATCCGGGACGTAAGCGCTCAATCTCGGACGGAAACATGAGTATTTCAGTCGTCAGGTCAACGCCTTTGACTGCCATATCAAGTCGGAGCTGCTTGAGTCGATCTGAAACTTGCGCATAAGCACGTACTAAGAAATCAGTTTCAGCACCATCACCCTGGATGCTGTCGCCCACGAAACCCATTGCTTGTTCAATCTGGTCCTCTGGCAGCGTGTCGGCCCACTCACTAAACCCATGCACCAAGTCACACTTTGTGACCATGACATAGATGGGGAAGCGCTTATCAAACAAACGAATGAGCTGATCAATCCGCTCGCGTAATACCCTTCCTCTTTGCTCAAGCAAATCCGAGTCATTTTGTAGTAATCGGTCAGCGTCAATCACGACAACTAAGCCGTCTAGACCCTCTTTCGGTCGATAACGAGCGAGCAATTCAAGGAGCTTTTCCCACTCAACTTGATCAGAATCTAGGGCACTGGGTGAAACATACCGACCAGCGGTATCGATCACGATCGCCTTGCTAAAGAACCACCACTCAAAATTAGATGTCTGAACAATCGGATCAGCTTGTGACACATTCTTGACGACAGATGCGAGACGCGAGCGCGTAATTGCGGTGGTCTTGCCTGACCCCGACTCCCCCACCACCATATACCAAGGTAATACATGCAGTGGATTACCAAAGCGCTTAAGGCTCGACTTGCGCAAGAGCTGAATTGCGCGCTTCCATTTGGCTGTGATGTCACTCAGTACACGAGTATCACCGCCACCTTGGCGCAAGGCGTGCTCTGACTGAGCGAGCTTAACGCGCGAGCGCACCGTGATCCATAAGCGCCGCGCAAGCTTGAAGGATAAGTACACGGCGATAATCGCCAGGAAGATCATGGTGCCCGCCCACCACTCCCAGCCGATATATAAAGCGACCGCCCAGCTAAACAGCGCTAAAAGCACTAATAGCGCAGCCTTGGCTAAAAAGAGTAAGAACGACTTCATAATCCTATCGACTGCCGAAAGGTGTGTGCTGTAGATTCAAGATCAGCATTCAAGGCGTACGTCAAAAGCGACAACAACAAGACAGGAATCAAAATCAACGCAAGTGCCCCAGGGGAAAGCCAACGCCCCCAATGCCCCGAGTGTTTTTTCATGTTGCCCTGTGCATTGCGATAAGCCGTTGGAAACAGTGGTGTCGCTTTTCCATCATCAGTTATCTCGGCATCTTGAAGGAACTGCTTGTACTGACTAAAGCGGATCGATTCGAGCTCAGCTCCATCGCCTACTGCGCCGTAACGTCCCACAAAGCCAAGGGATAGACACAACAAATAGAGCTCTCTGACTGCCGTATCTTGTTGCGTTAACGATTCGAGTCGCGCGAAGAACTCTCGTCCAGCAATGGAGGTTTTGAAATACTTACGCTGCAATAAGAACGGCTGCCAAGCCATGGCGCTTTGCCAGGTCTTGCGCCTTGCAATACGTTCGTCTGCCCATGCAGCAACCGGAAAGAGTCCACGCTGAAAGGTCTCAATCGGCACCCCGGCATTCAAGGCCTCAGTGCGTGCTTGCTGAATCATCAGATCGATACTGTCGGACACTTCTTGTGGCGATCCCGATGTGGCGTTCTCAAACGAACGCACAAAGGCAATCAGGGGCATGAAGAAGTCCGATAACCGCATATATCAACCTCGCAAAATAACAACTTCTACACGTACATCTTCCGGGGCGCCCGGCCAGTACATCGCGAGCTCTCCCTCTTGCTCAACCAGTTCCCAGGCCGCACTAATTTGCTCGACCCGGTAGTACCGCATGTTCGGACGCTGAGGCAAACCTTGTGGTGGCGTCAGCACTTCTATAAGCTCGACGCCTGGCAAAGCATGATCGATCAGATCGGGCAATGCAGAAGGCGCTGCGAGACGCGCCGTCGCTAAAAAGTCTTGCGACAAGGTCTCGTTATTGAAAGCTGTTTTCGTCACTAGATAAAAACGATTTCGGTCCGCAAAGAACTCGCGCGCCATGACACCAACCAAAAATTCATCGCGTGGCTCGAGGTAGGCATGGAACTTCGGTCCGACAGAAATTTCACTCAGCAGCTGGTTAATCAATGTTCGTGCAGCAAGAAAGCACGTACCAAGATCTAGATGGTTATAGGGCGGCATGCCTACGTCTTTGTCGGTCTGCCGTCCTAACACATCGGTTCTGAGCGAAAACGTGCTGAGCTCCCCCACACAAACACGCAAAAACCCGTAAATCTCCCAAGGGTGCAACTGACTGGTTTCAGCCAAATGCACCAATGAAGGAACGAGTCGATTCAATGCATGCACTGCTTGCAATAGCAACAGATAATCAGGATCAAGTTCCTGCCTTTGCATGTCTCGAGGAATTTTGTACTCATCAATTTGACGCAGACGCCCGGCCATGTCATCTCGAATATCATTGACGACATCTACAAGAAGCTGTGACCCAGATAGCGCGTATACGGGTGGCACCGCACGTGGCACGACACGTATCGTATCGAGATCGCGAACCAATTGCGCAACACGAATCAATTCGTAGTCGTCTAGGGTTTCAACTTCCGGGCCAAAGAAGACTTTGACAACATAAGAGACGGTGGGTACTTCAGCGACAGGGCCTTGTGTATATAGGTCAGGCATCGTTTCCGCTTCGGCCATGCTCACCATGCGGGTTGTCACAGACGATGCGTCGTCCAGAGAATCTACGACAGCAACATTGGGTGCAACGGACGAGATTTTCTTTAAACCTAGGTAAACGTCAAGCGGCAGATCTCCAGTCGTCCAGATTTTGTCAAAGGACCGACTGCTAATGACTGCATTACCGGGATACTCAATGTACGTTTGATCTTGAAAGATCAAGCGCGCAGACCGCACCTCAAAAGAGCGCGAGGTCAGTGCAGGCGTTGCAATCTCAAGTTGGCCAACGCCCCAATAATGCGGGCTTGCGGCTTCATATAGCGGCTTTCTATAAAACTGCTGGTTCAGATCGATACGCTGGAAATGCTGGGGCTGGAGGAAAAGGCCTTGATGCCAGTAGGTTCCTTTTTTGAAATCCATCGAACCTCACTCCTTCAATCGGTTAATTTCATTGCCGCCTCGGATGAGGCTTTTGCTTCACTGATCTGACCAGCAGTCAGGCTGATTTCAGGCTTCGAACTGTCGAGCGGTACGTTCTCTTTGACTACTTTTTTCTCAGAGTCATAGGTCAAGCTCTGTGCGTTGACGATGCGGTCACTACCGAGATACAAACGCACCGCCAGCACTGACGGATCCGCTTTGTAGGTGGTGGTCACTATTCCAGAAGTCTGGATATTTAAAGGGATGCGGAATAAGCGAGCCGTGAGTGTTGGATCAAAGGTGTAATAGCCAGCGACAAAGCCAACAAACTTAGCGTTCTGAACACGGTCTAGCTTTAACGTTGTTTTTTTACCGGGGCTAACAACGTAGCGATCTAAGCGTAAGGTCTCCGCACTCGCCTTACCTGATACGAGCGTCTTTAGGATAGCGTCGGGCTTAGCAAGCATATCGAGAAATGTCTTCTCATCAGTCGTTTGATAAACACCTAAAACCAACGTATGTGGTTGATTTGAATAAAAATTTAGCTCACCGTCCGCGTCGAGATCGACCAAGATTGCTTCTTTGGCGTACGGCCAGTCCACTTCGGCTTTCGCTTCTTTGGGAGAATTGCCACCAAGGGCGGAGTTCAGCCACGCGCATCCCGAGAATGCGCAGACGCATAACGCAAGCAACAGACCGGAAAAAATCCGACGTAGCATTCAGGCTCGCTTGAAAGTCACAATCTTAATATTTAAATGAAGTAACTACTGTAACATCATGAAAAAAAACCTATAATTTGATTTTACATTGTGTCATAGCTTTCGACTATGCTTTTTTTGAATGCTCAGCGATGGCCAGTCACACTTGCTCTAGCAAGCGCTATTTTTGTTGCGCCGCACAATGCATGTTGGAGCGCACCACCCCTCCAAGGCGTTCCCGTCTTGTCTGTAACTAGCGAAAGTATCAAAGCTAACGACAGACCCGAAATCTGCACGCCAACCATCCTCACTGCCCAACAAATCGCCCAGCGCGAAGAGGACAGCAAAACCTGGATGCAAAAGAACTGGATTCCAGTTTTAGGAGGTGTTGCTGGTTTAGCGATCGGCATACCAATCAGCAATTACGTCGCATCGGTGACTTCAACTGCGTTGGTCGTGCCCACGGTTCTAATCGTTGGGGGTGCTGGTTTTTTTCTGACAAAAATGCTGATGCCGGTAAATCCGTTGCTCACCCCACCCAAACCTGGCAGCTTTTTAGCTGAGCAAAATTTTTATTTTGAAACAACATGCAAGCCGGGTCCTGTTAAATATCAAGAGATACCGCACTATCGCATCACCTATCGATTCAATGGGAAAGTGCAATCCGCCTTAGTGAAATACGATCCAGGTGAACGCATAACGCTCAATGCGCAAGGCCGCCCGATCAATGAAATAGCTGCAGCAGACAACAATAAGAAAAACTAAATTCGTGGTTGGCTTAAAGAGCAAACCGAACGCAAGCGGACTCAGTACCCGTATCGGACATCAACCAAGCGTCGCGTCCTAGGCTCGCCCAGTCCTGCTGGCCCAACATGAGTCGCCTAACCTCACCTTCTTTCAAGTGCAGATCAACCTCGACATGAAGAGGATCAACGAGGTAGTGGCGCACTAAAAACTGCAGTCGTCGAAACTCATATCCACCGGGCAAAAGTTTCTGAAATAACTGGGCATCAACACCATGCATTTCAATCTGCAAGTTACTACTGCGACACGCAAACTCTTGTCCAATATGTGTGTCTTCCCCGAGCGTCGTTGCTTGCTGACCGAGACACATGCGCTGGTCGACCTCTAGATTCAGCACACGGACAACCTGTTCCACCACCGTGACCTCAGCGTCCGGATAGCTGCCAGACACGATCGTCTTTAAGCCCAAAGCCGAACGTGGAAATTGCGAGTAAATCGGAGCAAAACGTAGCAGCGACTCAAAGCCTGGCTGCCCTTGAAAACGCTCAGGATCAGAGATGCCCACGAACGAATACAAGATCTGCAACAAACGCCGATCATCGAACTCGACAATGCGAACGTGCGGCCTTGACTTAAGCCCCGCGCGAAAAAAGAGTGGATAGATCGTTTGGCTAATAATGTCGAGAAAATCTCGAGAGCCAAAGCGCTCATGCTGGATATCATCAAGGATATCCTCACCGTAGAACGTTGGCAGCGGCGAGGAGACGCCATGCAAACCAAGAAAATTGACCGTTAACTGATAAGCACCGTCCGTGCGCTGTCGAATCGAATCGACATCCGTCTCGGGAAAAGCAAGACTCGGGTTGGGGCGAACCTTTAAATTGCTATCACCCTTTCCCTCGCGCAAGCTCAATTGACGCAGCAACCGATACGCTTGAAAAAAAGAAAATCGCTCACCCTGCTTCAGCAGGCGCGCCTTGAGCGCGTCTACGTCAGACCCTGTCTCAATGGCCATGTGTAGACAACTCCGGTGATTGTGTCTTCTAGTTCAAAACGAATATAGGAATTGATGCCTGCATAGTTTGCGAGGAATTTTTCGAGCACACATCCCCACAAATACAACGAGCCTGCGCCACCCCAATTCGTGCCCTCACAGGTCAATCGAACTCGCTGGCCTAAGGTGTTCATGCCTCTATACAGACGGCTTTCAGGCGTAACACGCAAAGCAATCATTCCATCAATTTGTCTGTCATTCATCGCCTTCGCCGCATGATCTTGCGTGCGCATCGAGTTATACAGACGAAGCAGAGAGCGTAAATTCTCAACGTCATTTAGAGACAAGATATTGAGAACAGTATGACTAATCACGGCCCACAGCAACCTCTCACCACTCGGCGGATCGACAGCAGGTGTAAGGGGCAGAATATTAGAAAAATTAAAACGATCAGGCGAAGAACTCGTTGGGCGACAAATATCACCTAACTTCAGTCGCTCCGGAAGTGCACGATTCGTACAAACCAACTGTATCGATAGCGTTTCGCTCGCAGGAACCGAGTCAGGCGGATATACAACCGATATGTAAGTATCTAGCCTTTCGTTAACAAGAGACGGGCGCAGCGTAGGGCGATAGCTCGCTTGACGAGAATTTTTCTGGAAGGTGAGTGCTGAAAAAGGCAAGTACGTGGTGTGCTGTGCAACACCTTGACGCATGCCGATGACTTTTTCGATTGAATAGACCTGATAGAAATCTTTGTACCCGCTATCAGGCGTGACAACATGCTCAGTGATCTCATGCGTCAACTGTATCGGCTCTGCCGTTTGCCTAAATAAATTAACGACTGGCGTCACATTCAATAAAAAGCTCGATGCAGTCACAATCGGTGGATGACCAATCGATTTATCTAACTCAATCTCAATGTTAAAACGGTTTCCCCTCAATTGCCCTGCAGCTTTTCCAAGATCTGCAAACTCAACATACAAAAACTTTTGTGGAAAAAGTAAGAGCTCTTGAATTAAGCTGAAGCCTGGAAATGCGTTGTTTGGATACGGAATAAGGGGCTCAGAGAAGCCGGGGAACGCTAAACGGCTAGACAGTTCAACCACGCGTCCAGACTGATCACTTACTCGTACGGCCTTTGCATGGTGACGCAACAGCATCAATAAGTATGACGCTGAAACCTGGTCATCAGCCAAAAACAAACGCAAATTTGCAGGTAGATATAGGCCTTGGTCGCTCTCATGCCCGTTAAAGCTCAAATTAATTGTGTTGACGCCTTCGGAGGTCTGCGCGAATGACGCCGCAGCAAGCGTGACGGGCTCCACTTTCAAGGTCGCCGTTGTGTTGAAGACGCATGAGACGCCTTCCACCGGGTTGGCGCCAAGCTCTGTCCCGGCGGGGATTTCAATCCTTTCCGTTATCGGTACTTTGGGCTCAAACACAACCATCGTGGCCGAGGGCATGGGCCGCAAAATTTGAGGTGCTAGAACACCGGCGAGCTCTTGGGCGATCTCTGGAAACTCATCTTCGAGTTTCTGTAGCGTTAAACCGTTAAGGTAAGCCACACCTTGTAGCAACAACGATACGTCAGGATCCGTAGAAGTTGCGCCCAACATCGGGGCAAACGCGGGATTCTCGCGCGCAAACTCGACTGAGTTTTCGCGCAACTTGGCGAATTGGTTGTTATAAAACTTATTAAGCATCGTTGCGCATCGTGAAAAGTCTTTGCAATTGTCAGGCTAGGCGCACTATCTGTCAATGTTCAAAGCTAGACGCAGAGACATCAACTGGCGTCCACTTTCATCTGGCTAGGCTCAATAATCTTGCCCATTGCATTGCCTTTATTGGCTTTGACGCTCTCAGACATCCTCACAACCGGCTTACCCTCAAAAGACACTTTCGAGCTCGCGGTCGTAAACGTGCACTCTTGTAGAAACGTCCCAGACACGGTTCCGCCGTTTACACCGGCGTTATCACCGTTTGTCATGGGAATCTTCGAGGACTTCGTCAGTGCCGCAGTGCCACAGACCGTAACCTTGCTCGTCGCGGGACTACCCGAGGTCGTCATGGCAAGATTGACGTACGGCATCGGCACGGGCGCTGCCGGTGGTGCTGGGGTCAGGCACACGTCCGGTGAGGACATTGCCTTGCCTTTTTCAATGGTAATGACGTACATAACAGGTGTCCTGATCAAATATGGTGTCCGGCGTTAGCCAAGATCAATTTTCTCGCCATCGATACGAACAACACCTTCAGACTGCATGGATGTGTGGCGAGAATGTACGGAATAGTGGCCCTCGGTCTTTATGCGTACACGCCCTGCTCGAGTCTCATCGGTTTTTTCTGTCCAACGGAAACTCTCTTTGGCTTTTTGGATGATCCGCCCAACGTTACTTGTGAACGCCTGTGCCACAAGCCCAATCTTTCCTGCTTGCGTCTCCACCGACTCGTACCAGCCTGATAGCTTACGCACGCGTAGCTCAGCCACCAAGGCATTAAGCGAAAATTTTGGCGATGCCATCGTCAACTCTTTGCTTGCATGCATTTCAAGGGACTTGGCCTGTATCTGCAAATTACCGGCTTCCGACTCAAAGGCTGCACCACCAGGCAAGACAACAGTTCCTACATTGGGTGTCGCCCGAATCAGTACGGACAATATATAGGCTGACAACTCGCTACCCGTATCGCACACCAAAACGGTATCGCCGATTTCGGGCATGACTAAGCAGCTTGCAGCCGAACGCGCACGTGCACAACTTGGGATGCCTGCAATTAACACCCACTCATCTGCGCGGCCAACGACGGTGGCAAGTGCCATAGTGGGTTGCACCGCAGAATTGGCGCCAATAATTGAATCGATTTTTCGTTGTTGCATCATGTCTGTCCTAAATAACCATTACTAAATTTTTGCGCGCCAGGTTTCGGCTACCAATAATTTGGAATCGGTACGCAGTACGCCCTTTAACTTCGCACTATCCCAACGCGCGCGCGCATCACTGATCGCGTGCAGGTTTACTGTTTCAAGTCTCGCTAGAGAAAAATCACCATCATCGAGTAGCGCATGCGAAAGATCACAACTGTCCAGACTAGAGGCAGTCCAGGATGCACCACCACAATTAGCCCGGGCCAGTACACACTGAATCCATTGCGATTTATCTAGCTTAGCCATTCCAAGCGTGGCATCCGTTGCATTCACCATCTTGAAATACGATTCTCTAAGGTCTGCACCTGTCAGATCGCATTCGACAAACGATACGAAACTTGCCTGCGCTCCGGAAAAGCGGGCTCCAGCCAAACTCGACTGCGTAAATTGTGTTTGGGTTAAGGACATACCTTCAAAGTTTGCCTTACCCATTAGACATTGAAGGAACATCGTCAACGTCAAATCACAACCACTAAACGTTTGACCTTCCAGTATGGATCGGGTCAAGTTCGCCTTACCTAAGTTCGTCTGACTAAATGTGACGGTACTCAAATCAGTTTCAAGCGCAGACCAGCGAAATAAGTTTGCACGCGTAAAGTCTGTATTCGTAAACACACAACGGCTAGTCGTCACACGATCGAACGATGCATTCGTGAGATTCGAATTGTCGAACAGACATTGATCAAACAGCGCACCAGAAAAATCCGCCCCTTGCATCGTGGCGCCTGAAAAATTTATCAGAGAACCTTCCAACTTTGCCGCAACCACTTGATTAAGGGTAGCGCCTTCGAAACTACAACCGTCAAGCACGGCAGCAGTTAAGTTAACACCCGTTAAATCGCTGCGAGCAAACGATACATTTTTCAAAACACAGCCTGACAAGTCTAGATTCATCAGGTCTTGATCAGCTAAGAGGGCGCCATTGAGTACGCGCTCACTTAGCAAGACTTGGACGATATCTTCAGCTAGCATCGCCATCAAGCCTCTCGTTGTCGCGCATGCAAGATGGTGCGATCAATAATGCTTCCTTCTAAATCGCTCCCCTCAATAATCGTATCTGAGAAATCTACACCAAAAAAATTAGCGAGTTGTAGTTTAGTGTTGGAAATTCTAGCTTTGCTGAATGAGCCTTCGAACATATTTACAGCCGATAGATCGGCATCGGTGACTGCAGCTTTATCTAGAATAAGACCTTTCGCAGTTGCCCGAATCATTTTTAACCGAGCTATGTCGGCACCGGTTAAATCTGTTCGGTTTAATTGGCCTTGATTAAGGGTCACGTCCGCCAGCTTCACCCCACTCCAAACGGCGCCAGATAAGTCAGCTTCTGTCATATCGGCACGCATAAAGGAGGTGCGATCATTGGATTGACTATCAGCCATATTGCTTTGCCGCATGGCCACATCACTAAAACTTGCACCATAAAAAACGCCGCGCTTCAAAACTGCACGGTTCAATTCTGCTTTATACAAATTTACATTCGTAAAATTAACGCCCCGCAGATTAGCATCTGAAAAGTTTGTAGCCGACAGGTCGCAATCTGCAAAACTGGCGAACTCGCCCCGGCAACCGACTAGCTGAGCACCAGGCATCTTTGCACCTGAAAAATCAGTGAAAGTCAGGACCGACTCACCCATCTGTGCATCGCTAAAATCGCTAGCCGAAAAATCCGCTTGCGTTAGATTGGCTTTAGCTAACCGGCAGTTGGAAAAAACACATTCACTCGCACTTGCTGCTTGAAAACTAGATCCAGATACATCAGCATAGGGAAAACGCGCTTGACTTAACAAGGCCTCGTCAAAACGACAGTTCTGCAACCTTGACTTCTCAAAGTTTGCCTCGACGAGAGTTGCCGCAGAAAAATCCATCCCCTCTAAGGTCAAGTCAGACAGATCAACGCCGGTAAGATCCACACCCTTGAGGTCTTTATTGCGTGCATGTCGCGTGATGACGAGCTGTCGCAAATCCGTTGCGAGGAGTCGTGCATCCTGCTCTTCAGGCGTTTCAGCCTTAGCTGCTTCGGCCGCGGCTTGAGCTTCCTGCTCTTTCTCGCGCGCAGCCTCTTTCTCCTTTTCGTCTATTTTCTTTTCGTCTTCGATATACTCAGAAAACAAATCGTTCAGCTTTGCAATGACCCCTTTGAGTCCTCCAGGTGTCTGAGCAATCACGTCGACATATTTTTTCATCTCCGGATGCGCAGACATTTGCTTAATCAGTTCACTATCTGTGAGTCCTAGCTCATTCATGTAATCGAGTAGCTTTGGCGTTACATCGCTTAACTGTTTTTGCAATTCTGCAAAACTGCGTATTTGCTCTGGCGGCTTATCAAGCATTTTTTTTACATCCTCTTGCGTCACACCATATTGATTCATCATTGCCTGAAGATTCTGCATGGCAGAAGCGAGCTCAGGGTGCTCAAGGAGAGTTTCCTTTTCAGCGTCATCCAAAAACTTCTGTACAGCAGCAGGGTTCCGAGCGGTCTTTACAGAAATGTCTACGTTTGCAGGGGCTATGGCCAACTCAGAGGTATTTATCGCCTTTTCGCTTGTCGCTTCAGCCGGCTCCAATGTCTCGGATTCTCTTGCATCTACTTCAGGCGCCTGCCCAGACAGCACGAGGAATATTTTTTCGTGTTCTTTGAGAGTAGCTGGTACTCCAGAAAGCGGCTCTAAGCTGGCATAGACATGCGTGATATCGTCAGCATCAGGTGTTCCAACTTGACCGACTGCACGAAAAAGCGCAACGGCGACGAGCTGCTCAGGAAACAACCAAACCGTCTCTAGCCTCGACTCAATTTCACGAAAATCCTCGCTTTGTTTAAAAAACACTCTTGACCGTAGCCCTGGCAAATGACTTTGGATATGTCTAAATTGAGGATGTAAATTAAGTAAAGAAATAGGTTCGTTCCCAGCAAAAAAAGACGAGAACTGCTGATCGTGTGGCGCGGTCTGAAAATAGTCTGGCGCGGTGTCCAACGGAAGATGCGGCCACCGCTTATCCAACCATTCTTTATCGAATCTGCCCAATAACGCCTGACGCCGAAGCGAGTTCGCCGGCCAAGCCCAAAACCCTGCGGGCTGCGGTTTATCGGTACGCTGCGCCATTAAGGCACTGGGATCTTCAATATTGGGTAAAGGCCAGATGGGCAAACCTTTCGTCGGGGACTTCACTTCATTTGCGCCCTTCCCTAGAGGATTCTCGGCGCACTCGACGCCGCCGAAAGCGTGGCTGGGCGTAATCGGCATTGAAGACCAGTTTGAAGGTGCGCCCAACATTCCTAAAGCGTTGAAAGTCCGATCGCCGAATACTGCAAGCCTCTTTGAACGCTCACCTACCTCGACAACGACAGACACAGGCTGCGAATTACGTGATGGATCAGCGTGTGCTGAACCATACACGAGGAACTCTCCCCGGGCCTTTGGCCAACCCTCATCCAGTAAAACATCTGAACCCATCGCCTTCTCAGCGATCGACCAGAGCGCTCCCGGCTCTGATAAATATTGCTCACCATCTGCGTGCAGTGGAAAAACATGCAACAAGCCAAATGCTAAGCTGCTGACGCCACTACTGTGTGATACGGTCCTGAACACGCATTCGGTGCGGTCGGGTTTGATGATTTTCATGAATCGTTTTTTTTATTCAGACTGACGACGTTTCTCGACTTGATCGTGGTACTTCTTTAACTCTGCTTTCATGTCCGTGTCTAATTTTTTTAAATATTCGTCTTGTTCTTTCAGCTTTTGAGCAACATCATTTACGTTATTCGCAACCGTCGTTTCCAAGTTAGTGACATTGTTTGATACGACATTTCCTTGCACAGTCAGTTCACTACCTATTGTGACAGTCGACGAATTAATAGTGATCCCTGTGCCACCCTCGATAGTTATGCGTATTGTGTCGTTATTTAAAGTAAGAATCGATTTGCCTTTTTTTAAAGCAATCGACTCGGGACCGATTGAAACTTTAGAGTCGCCGTCTTCAGTTGCGGCAGCAGCACCATGCCGCAATGTCACGCCATTCGTACGATGTGCAATGACAGAACTTCTTTGCAAATTCATCGATGCAGACTGCAGATCGACGCTAAGTGTTGCGCAGTTTGTCTGGTCGGGAGGCATCACCATCGCCACCCACTGCCTATTTACACCGACGGTAACGTGGTTAGCTTCAGTCCAGTGCTCCGAACAATCTGTATACACGCCAGTTGGCGTGTATCTAACCGAGGTCTTATCTTTCTCCTCATTATTCGCCCCATAATATAAATCGAGAAACCGCTTACCTCCCTCATCCTTGACCCACTTTCGATCCACCGACGAGACGCCAATTTCGACCCAGTCACTTGCCTGTCTGATACGTGTCGACCCCGCACGGATTGGTAAATTTGGGCTCGCTCGCTCACCACCCATAATCTGTACTGCACCCTGAGCAACTTCATTACTTAGTATTGCCGGTAGGCTTTCTTCACTGGATCGCACACCCATAAACATCCCCAGCGACTTGTCCATATGGAAGACTGCATTCGGGATCATTTCCTTGTCTAAATCTTTATTCTTCTTTTGTGCTACGTAGTCACGGACCGTTGCAATGGTGCTGGCAGTAATTGCTATAGTTGGCAGCACTGTTAGCGCCAGATCGGGCCACTTTGCCTGAAACTTAACTTTGTCGAACGCGCCTTTAGCATAGGCAAGCCTGGTGATATTCCAAGCCTGAGCAATTGCTACCGATGCTGCCGTGACCGCACCGTTAATCTTAACTAGCGTCTTATTTCTTGTTTCAAGAAATGCGTAACTTTCCTCTGCTTTGGCACCAAAGCCGGTCGCTACTTGATAAGAATCCTGATTCCTAATATCTCCGGCTTTTCCTTTGCCGCTTGCAGCTGAAAATTCATACTTAACGTTTGTCCCGTTGACGTACTCCATTTTGGGACCCCAGATGAACGAATTTTTGTAGCCAAAGATTATCTCGGACGCTCCACCTATAGTCATTTCGCTTTTGGTCGCGAGTAGCACCGCAGAGTTAAGCCCAACGCCCATATCCATCTTCGAGCCAACATTAAATCCGAACTTCATTCCCATCGTGCCTTCAATTGAGGCTGGAATGAGACCCTCACTTTTTAAGTCAAAGAAGCTGTCCGTGACCACACCAACCCCGCCCTCGCCAGGGGTGGAGTCCATTACAAGCATATTGCCATTAGGATCCCTAATTCCACTGAAGGTCGGGTTTGTGGCATTCACAACGCTAGGGTTCTCGGAGTTAGGGGCCGAGGAAATAATGACCGGCTGATCAGGATCTCCACCGGCAAAGGATAACAGCACCTCTGCCCCTGGCCGTAAACCGAAAAATAACCCATTTCTAGACCCAGAAAACGGTGTAGCCATCCTGACCCAAATTGCATCACCACCCAGCGGTTTAGATGAGTAGTCATACAACAACTTAACCTTGTATTCCCCGAGCATATTGAGCTCAGGAGTCGTTCCGGAGCCGGTCACGATCCCGCTCATCGTCCCTGAGATCGTTGGCATGGGCGTCACGCACTCGGCTCTAAACTGCATCGACTCTTCAATGGCGCTAAAGCTGCATTGATACGTCGCCCCTGACTGACCATTGTTGTAGGGCGTGTTTTGTCCTGCAAGGACGATTTCGGCTTGGGATCCCGAGTGCGTCACCTCAGTCACCAGATACTTGGCATTGACACTGCTGCGATAGTGATCTTTCAGCTTAATGAAGTATCCACTGCGCACACCTACAGCAGGCGATTCACCAAAATATGTTTTACTGCGACACAAAATTTCTTGCGCGCGCATTTTGGCGATGTGTGAGGCCTCAGAAGTTGTTCGCACATTACAGCCGTAAAACATCACAGTGCCCTCACCGGATGCGGATACGGTTTCAGTCGCTTTGAGATCTTTGTCTAGCTTTGCATCGCCTTGCCAGAAGTCTTGGACGATCACTTCCTTGGGCACGGGCTGCTGTCTACCCACAAACGCGATCACACACTTATCCTGATTGGACGTCATCACATCTTCGGGCGCACTGTATTGCAGTTCAAGCACTTCAGCCGGGTGCATCAGTGTCGCGTCCGTCATGTACAGCAGCTCGCCCGAGGGCTGATCATGCTTGAAAAAGTAATAAATGCCGTGATGCTCTAGACGGCGCGCAATGAAATTGAAATCCGTCTCATTGAACTGACAATAAAAGCTGCGGGTGGTGTATGGGGAAGCTAACGCCGGCGCAAGTGCCATCTCAAAGTCGGTGTTCGGTACAAGCTGTCGTTTCTTTAGCAAGTCTTGTACGAGATCGGGTACGGATTGCTCAGAGAGATAGACTTCATTGACGCGCGAGAGCGATGTACGCCAAATCTTAGGCACTAACACCGCACGATATAGATAGAAATCCTTTACCTTGCTGAGCTGTTCAAACTCCGCAAGGATGCCGTGGTAGGGCACCTCTGTCGCCTGATCGGTCGACATCACCGTCAGAGTGGCGGGATTATTCAGCATCCCACTGAAATCAATGTCCGGATCGTCGCTAATTAAGATAATTTCAAAACGATATGTTTTAGAAATCGCTTCTGTCCCGGTGAAGCTCACTACATTAAACGCTGGCGCTTGAGGCATGCGCGAAACAAACTTAAATCGCAAGTCTTTGTTTTGATCAGTTGCGAGAATGCCCATGCTAGCCCTCAAAGCGGAAAATCTGATTAGTAAGTACTTGTTTAACAGGTATATTAGTTGCAAATTATCGCTGACGGAGAGTCGAATGTTCCTAACTGACGAAGAAACGCTGATGTTGAATGGCGACAGGGGCCCGGCGGTCCGGAAAGCCATGGAAATCCTGGTTGCGCTGGGCGAAAGTTTTGGGGCAGAACGCTTGGTCCCCGTCAATAATGTGCACATGGCCGGCTCTTCCGTACTAGTAGCCGAAGAGGCTGGGACCCGCTTTGTGGAGGACATCCGCAAGCAAGGCGGCAAGTTTGTCACTCGCGTCACAACCAACCCGACCGCCGTCGACCCAAGCCAATGGAGAGAGATCGGAATTCCAGAGTCCGACAGTACACTGCAGGTGCGCCTGACGGGCGCCTATGCCGGCATGGGCGCCAATACCTGTAACACCTGCATCCCCTACCTGGTCGGCAATATGCCGCGCTTCGGCGAGCACATGGCTTGGGGCGAATCGTCCGCCGTCGTGTTCGCCAATTCAGTGTGCGGTGCGAGGACCAACCGCGAAGGTGGGCCAAGCGCCTTGGCCACAGCTCTTACGGGCCGAACTCCTGAATACGGGTTTCACCTAACTGAAAACCGCTATGGCAGCTTTTTGATTAATGTCGAAGCACCCATGCGCGATATGACAGACTACGGGACATTGGGTTTTTTTGCCGGAAAGATTGCCGGTCAAGACACTCCGGTTTTTGCCGGTCTGCCTAGCAACCCAACGCTGGAAGATCTCAAAGCGCTGAGCGCTGCGTTGGCTGCTTCAGGTGCCGTTAGTATGTTTCATGCCATCGGTGTGACACCCGAAGCACCAACAATCGAAGCGGCGTTTGGCGGTCGCGCACCAGCCAAGACACTCACATTTGGCGTTGAGGAAAGGACACAGGCTGAAAACGCCTTAAATAAAGAGCCGTCGGATCATGTTGACTGGATTCTTGTTGGTTGCCCGAATGCTTCTGTGCAAGAAATGCGCGAAGTCGCGGAAGCACTAGAGGGCAAGAAAGTACACAAAGACGTATCGCTTTGGGTCACGACAGCTGGTGCAATGTACGCAATGGCCGAGCAAATGGGTTACGTTGATACGATCAAAAAGGCTGGTGGTGTAGTCGTTCGAGAGACCTGCCCGTTCCTTGCGCGTAGCCGCGTGATTGCGCCTAACAAAGGCTATAAAACGTTAACGACTAACTCAGCCAAAATGGCCTTCTATGCACCGGGTCAGTTTGGACTGCCGGCCCACTACGGCAACCTATCGCGGGTGATGCAAGCTGCAATCGACGGCGTCTGGAGATAAGCATAATGACCACAGCTAAATTAATACTCCAGGGCCGCAAGATTGTGAAAGGCAAAGCCAGCGGCGAAGCAGTCGTGACCAGCGAGGCCATCAGCTTTAACGGCGGTGTGGACAACATGACCGGCATCGTAACCGAACCTGGACACGAACTCGAAGGCGTCAATATCGCAGGAAAAGTTCTCGTCTTCTTAACAGGAAAAGGATCGACTGGCGGCTCCTACAAAATTTACGATATGGTCTCAAGAGGCACAGCGCCTGTCGCATTCATTCAAGTTAATCCAGAGCCCATCACGACTATTGGTGCCATCATCGGCAACATACCTGTCGTGGCGGGACTAAATGAAAACCCAACAATCGCTATTGCAACAGGCGACTTTGTTGAGCTAGACGCAGATGCAGGAAAAGTAGAAGTCACTAAAAAGTGATCGCTTGATCGTCGCATTAAATTTATTCATCGACACACAGATCAATATCAGGAGACAAACATGGTGTACTCAAAAATTGTTAAAGCAGCTCTTGCCGTATCAAGCTTAGCCTTTGGACTAAGCGCAGTCGCTCACGCGCAAGCCTGGCCCACACGCCCGATCACGATGGTGGTTCCGTTTGCGGCGGGCGGTAGCACCGACATCACCGCACGGATGCTCGCAGAAAAGCTCGGCGGCATTCTGGGCCAAAGCGTTGTTGTGGAGAATAAAACCGGAGCGGGCGGCAATATTGGCGCTGCTGCGGTTGCGCGCGCTACCCCTGATGGATATACGATCTTGCTTCACACGAGCACCCTGACTGCGAACGTATCTCTATATAAGAATATGGGGCTCAATGTACAAAAAGATTTAGTGCCCGTATCGCAGGTCGCCCTCATTCCCAACGTATTGATGGTGAACAATGACTTTCAGGCAAAAACTCTGAAAGACTTTGTAGAAGTAGTGAAACAAAAAAAAGTGGCAATCAATTACGGCTCCTCGGGTAGCGGAGCCTCAAACCACCTGGCTGGCGTATTGTTCAACAACATGGTTGGGGGTGATATGGTTCACGTCCCCTATAAAGGTGGCTCACTTGCCAACAATGACTTATTGGCAGGTCAGGTCCAGGCAGTATTCTCGCCTCTCGTCGAAGTTCTCGGTTTTGTAGACAGCGGCAAACTCCGACCACTCGCCGTCACAACTAAATCTCGTATTGCAAAGCTACCGGATGTACCCGCCATCGCCGAAGTTTTACCTGGTTTTGAAATTGTGTTGTGGAACGGGATTTTTGTTCCGACCGGAACACCCAAAGAGATCGTTCAAAAACTGAGCAACGCAATTCAAACAGTTCTACAAGATCCAGCTGTTCTTAAGAAGCTGGCAGAACAAGGTTCAACCCCATTAAAAAGCAACCCCGACGACTTCAAGAAAGTAATTGATGCAGAGATCGTCAAATGGGGTGATTTGATTAAGATGGCCGGCGCCCGCGTCGACTAAAGCGCTAAGACATCGCGATAAGGAAAAAAGGTAATGAACGCTAAAGATTTTGATACTCAATTCCGCGCTCGACTAGATGCGCTCGCGACATCCAACTTGAGCGATGCACTCGATCGAGTTGGAATTCCGCGCTGCGCCATACACGGCATCATCCCACAATGGGGTCGCACGAAGATCGTGGGTCGTGCGGTGACGATTCGCTTAATCGCAGCCGGCGCAGTCCCCTCGGGCGCACACCTTGGCGTAGATGCCATCTTCAACAGCGAGGTGGGCGACATTATCGTCATCGATAACCGCGGTGACTTGCACCATAACTGCTGGGGTGAAATCCTAGCAATGGGTGCCAAACAAAAAGGTGTGTCTGGTGTTGTTGTCGATGGCGCTGTACGCGATGTGGATGCCTGTGAAACATTCGACTTTCCGGTTCATGCACGTGGCACCGTACCGAGCACAGCCCGCGGACGTATCGTGCAAGAGGCCTGGAACATTCCTGTCCGCATAGGTGATGCCCCTGTTCGTCCAGGGGATGTCATCGTAGCCGATGTCAATGGCGTTGTAGTCATTCCGGTTGAGCGCTTGGCCGAGGTCGTTACCGCCGCAGAAGAGATCATGGCAAAAGAGCTAGCCATGATCGATGCGCTGCGTGCTGGGGAGTCCATCCTTGAGGTAGATCGCCGCTTTAATTACGAACAAATGTTGCGCAAGTAACCATGACGCAAAAGAACCGGACGCGCCGTGAGTTTATTTCTTCATCGGCTGCACTTGCAGGCGCAATAGCACTATCGCCTGCCAGCGTCCTGGCACAACCAAGTGCTGCCCATGAAATACTCAAGACTAGGTCGTGGCCTACTGAGAAAGCATGGGAGTCTCTGCAGCAGCAAGTTGGTGGGCGGCTTATTCGTCCGACCGCACCTTGGGCGACGCTCAAGCCAGGAGCAGTCCCCCCCGAATTAACAAACCCCTGGTTCCTTGAAGAACAATCCGGCGCAACGCAGTCAACCGGCATGTATCAGGCCTGGAATTCAACCCCCAGCGAATATGCGGTCGCAGTTGAAAACGTCAACGATATCATCGCTGCGGTGAAATTTGCCAAAGAACATAATGTCCGACTCGTCGTCAAAGGCACGGGGCATGACTACTTTGGACGATCAAGCGCGCCGAACTCGCTCTTAGTCTGGACACACAAATATCGGGGTGTGACGGTTCACGATGCATTTAAACCTTTAGGCGCTCCGGAAGAGACAAAGACCGTTCGCGCTGTCAGCGTGAAGGCAGGTAACCGGTGGCTTGAAGCCTACCAAGCGGCGACGGCTGCAAACTGCTACATACAAGGCGGTGGCTGCACAAGCGTAGGGGCTTGCGGTGGCTTTGCTCTTGGTGGTGGCTTTGGTTCCTATTCCAAAAAATTTGGTAGTGGCGCGGGTGGCGTGCTCGAACTTGAAGTTGTGACCGCAGATGGACGCGCTCTAGTTGCTAACGCTTTTCAAAACGCCGATCTGTTCTGGGCTCTGCGAGGTGGAGGTGGTGGAACCTTCGGCATTGTCAGCAGGATGACATTACTCGCGCACCCTATGCCCACTACAGACGGCTGGCTTTCCGGATCTATCACCGCGTCATCAGACGAGACGTATCAAGAACTGATTCAACGCTACTTTGAATTCGTTGCCGAGGCTCTTAATAATGGCAACTGGGGCGAAGGAGTCATCTTCGTCAAAGGGAAAAATGAAATCGATGTTGGCACAGCCTTCCTAGATCTAACAGCAGAACAGGCGCAGAAGATTTGGGAACCGTTTGTCGCTCCGTTAAAGGAGCGCCCAACGGACTTCAGTGTGAAGCTCAACTACCGAGTCGTTCCATTCAAAGATAAATGGAATCCCAAACTAGGCGGGGCCATCATGGACACCCGACCTGGCGTACCAGAAGGCTATTTCTGGTGGAAAGGCAATGCGTCTGAAGTAGGTGCCTACTGGGCTAACTATCAAGGCAGAGGGGTCCCCTCCAGTGCAATGGAGCCCCGTAACACAAGAAAACTGGCGAAGGCTATTTTTCAGGCGACACGCACCAGTCTGGTGTTATTTCAGACGAACAAGGGATTAGCAGGCTCACCCACTGAAGCCTATGAACGCGATCGCACAACATCCATGAATCCAGCTGTATTTAAGAACGTAGGCTTTGTCACGCTCGGCAGCTGGGTGCAATGTAAGTATGCTGGCGTTGCGGGCCACGAGCCAGATCTGGTCTGGGCAGCCACCGAAGCTCTAGGTGTCGACCAAGCCATGGCGCTTATCAAATCTGCGACACCGGGTGGTGCTTCTTATACGAATGAAGGCCATTTTGGCGAGACGAACTGGCAATCGGAATTCTGGGGCAGTAACTATCCGCGCTTACTCAGCATCAAACGCAAATACGATCCAACAAACTTGTTCCGTGTGCATCATGGTGTGGGCAGCGACGCCGTATCATAACGACTAGCCATCTACAAATACACGCGACACCGTGCAATATCAATTTACTTATATCTCTGATCAAGTTAGCACTGCACCAGTGTGGGGAGAATTCAACGCACTGTTGCACGAGTACGCTGAGCAAGATCTGGCGCAACCGCAACTCAGCACCATCTGGAAAGATCTAAAGGATTTACCCGGTCGCTACGGCAGCCCTGCTGGAGGAGTTGTCCTGCTACATCAGGAGCACATACTGGCCGGATGTATGGCATTTACAGCGACCAAGTTCGCCGAGACTTGTGAACTTAAGCGTCTATTTGTGCGCAAAGCGTTCAGAGGCAAAGGGTATGCCCGAATACTTCTGACCGAAACAATGCGCATGGCCAAGCAAGCGGGATATCTTCGCGGTGCACTCAGCACCTGGCCAGACAACCCCACAGCCCTTGAACTATATCGGTCACTAGGATTCATGCCCACAGAGTCTTTTAAAGAAGATCGTGGGCAGAATCTGGTATTTCTCTGTATGGACTTGTAGTCACGGGATGAAAGCACATCTTTCGCTGTATTTTTTCATCATTGCGACGATTCAGCTTGGACTGCTGCTTGGTCTCTATCATCATTACCGATCGCAGAGTTTGATCCAACCCAGCCGGTACTGGTTTGCATCGCTTTTACTTAGCGTATGTGCACTGTACATCTTCGGTGCTGCAGTTCTGGTCGTCGAAGATGTCTCCAAGCCTGCGTTCAACTTTACCATTGCCAATACATTTTTCTATGCATCCGCGGTTCTGCAATCTTTGTTCTGTCGTTCACTTCGAGGTTCCGTATCTAATCCGATTCGAGTCAGTGCGTTTTTTTCTATCGTTTGCTTTAGCGTGATCTTCGAACAATTGCGCCAGCATGCCTCATTTGAAGCACGAACAATCTTTATTGTCGCGTTACTGAGTTTTTTCTACCTCTGGCAGATACTCCAAGTCCACGGCCACAGAAGAGCATACTCATCTGACCAGTTGATGTATTTGCAATACGTAACCGCGTTGGAACTATTGTGTGGGATCGGCAGAGTCGTTGTGATTGTGTTGGGCAATCTACAAATCACCTCTGTTGAGCAGATCCCCGGGCTACTCGTCTTATTTACAATGGCCCAACTCGTCATGAACACGCTTGCGTATACCGCAATTGCCGGCTACTGGTCTGAACGCATCTCGAGCGCTAATGCCATGGCGATTGCGCAGAACGAGGCCGCAGAAAAGAAACTTCAGGAAATTTCTAACCTACTAAAGGAGCGAGAGCGCCTTATCTTTGGCCTTACAAAAGCAAACAGGACTGCCGCAACTGGAGCCTTGTCAGCCTCCATTGCACACGAGCTCAACCAGCCTCTGGGTGCATCGAGCTTACATATTCAACTCTTACAAATGCGACTAGCGAATGGTGCGATCTCATCAGAACGCACAAAAGAGATATTGGACGCACTCGAATCGGACAATAAGCGTGCGGCGGCAATCGTCAAATCTTTACGTTCAATATTTGCGGATGATGAATCACAGACTCAACAACTGCTGCTGAGTTCGGTCATCAAAAGCGTGTTGGAGATTGTCGCTCCTGAGCTGAAGTCTAAAAATATCGTGCTGGAGTTACTTTTGCATTCGGATCCGGTGCTACAGGCAAATCCTAGTGAGCTCGAACAAGTCGTCTTAAATTTAATCAACAACGCAATTGACGCAATCGATCTATCCAGCTCGAAGATAGGAAAAATTTCGGTACAAGTAGACGCTGATGGTCAGGCCGTGCGCTTAAGCATATCGGATAATGGTGGCGGTGTTCCTGCGCAATTCCAATCTGAGTTGTTCGAATTGCTAACGACTACAAAAGACTCGGGAATGGGGCTTGGTCTTTGGCTTTGTAAACACATCGTCACACGCTGCCGTGGCCGAATTTGGTACGAAGATCTTAATGGCGAAGGTGCAAAGTTTGTGCTCGAGCTGCCCACAATAAAGGTAAGTCATGCTCCTGTATAACGCTCCATCCTCGTATTACTCTATGGTCGCGCGCTTAGCACTGCTTGAAGCGAATATCTCATTTGAAAATCGACGCATGGACATTCATGTCGCCAAGGAGCAGCTCAGCAGCTGGTACCGTGCGCTCAATCCCCATATGACTGTGCCGACTTTAGTGGATGGTAAGAATGTATTCACTGACAGCCGGGATATTCTTCGTTTTGCCCGCACCAAGGCTGGGGATACATGGGCAGATGCGGAGAGCGTTCATCAACCGAACATAGCTAAGATCGTCGATGCCTTTTATGAAATTCCGATCGAGGATCTTACGTTCGGTAAGGCAATGATCAAGTTTCCCTTTTTGCGCTTTGTCTTTCCGAAAATCCTTGGCGGCATCGTAAAAAAGCTCCGCGCCCAACTCTCAGCATGCCCCGATCCCGATGCTGTACGCGAAAAGATTGCGTTAAACGAAAAGAGAATTGCGTACTTTACGCAGGGTAATCTTTTAGACAAGCTCAATGCAGAACGCCATCGAATCTCGGACTTCTTATGCATTCTTCCTGATCCAAGTCCAAATTTATTTGGGGATAAGACGTCCTCTGCGGATGTGGTGTGCTGCGTATTGCTTGGGCGCCTGAGGATGGCGGGGGAGTATGGTCTGATGAAATCCTTTCCATCACTCGACGCTTGGTTCTCGCGTGTTGAGGGAACTGATAACTTTTTGAAAGCCGACATCTGGACGAAATTCATGCTTTCGCGTGTTTTGCTAAGACGTTGACCGCGCGGAACTTAACCTGCTTTCCCCAACAGAATACCGGTACCAACTTATCCTCTCATCCGTCTAATTGCTCAGCATGATATTTCCAACTTGCCTCTGGCCATTGTTTAAATTTAATTGCTTCACGCATGCATTCAATGAGCTCTGTGACAGCGTGCTGGGCTGGGGAAGATAACGGTCGATTCGCGGAAGACGCCAACGCTAGCTTGCGCGTAATGATTGGGTCAGCCAACCGCGCCGCCGACAAAATCCCTGCAGCGACTTCACCAGCAACCGCAATCAGCGGTAGGATCGTAACGCCGTGGCCACCAAGCACCAGACTTTTCTGGACGCTCATCGCATTCGTTTCAGCCACGACAGACAACTGTACCCCTAACTGCATGCACGCGTGCTCAACCAGCATTCGGATACCATGAGGTGCGCTGGGCAAAATCAGGGGTTTGCCCGCGAGATCACGCAAGGAGAACGTCTTGGAAAGCGAAAGCGCATCTTTCGGTAACCCAACAGCGCACATGCTTTCCTCAAGCAGAGGCTGTAACAAAATAGTTTGGGAACTATTGGGCTCGTACAAAAGCGCCACGTCAACTTCTCCACTTTCCAACCACGCCTGCAAGGTCCCCGCATAGCCCACGGCAATACGAATCTTGATGCCGGGGTACCGACTGGTGATTCGACTCACCAGAGGACCCGCTAACAAGTCGGATGTACTGGGCAATAAGCCGATAGTGACAATGCCACCAACGCCGACCTGCTGGGGATTTATCTCTGCGCGCGCGCGGTCTAACTCATTCAACGCTCGGCGTGCGTACTCGACCAAGGTCTTGCCTGATGTGGTGAGCTGCATACCGCGACGCGTGCGGTCAAACAAGGCTCTACCAACATCCTCCTCCAAGAGGCGCAATTGTCTTGAAACGGCTGGCTGAACAATGTTTAGCAACTGAGCCGCTCGTGTGACGTTACCCGTCTCAACGATCGCCAAAAATGTGCGTAGCTGTTTGAAGTCCAAATAAAACCCTATGCATGCCAGATATTGATCAATTTAATCATATTTTGTTATTTTACTTTAATGTAAATAACAAAATATGATTGAAATAAGTACAGTTAATCAAATATTCCTAAACCCATAAGAGTCGACACCATGAGCGAAGAACAACCACACTCACCTTGGCAAGAAGACATTTTTAATGTCCTCAAGCAAGGCAACATCCGTCAAGTTGCTTATGTCCCGGATGCGGGGCATGCCCACGTGATCCGTCGCGTGCATACAGAGCCCAGCATGCGCGGCATTGTCCTTACCACCGAAGAGGAAGGCGTCGCCGTTGCCGCTGGCGCCTGGCTCGGCGGCGAACGTGCTGCTCTTCTCATGCAAAGCAGCGGCGTAGGCAACTGCATCAACATGATGTCGCTCCTGCAAAGCTGCCGCTTTCCGTTTTTGAGCCTGGTCACCATGCGTGGGGAATACGCAGAGTTCAACCCCTGGCAGGTGCCTATGAGCAAAGCGACACAAGGCTCGATGGAGTTAATGGGAATTACGGTTCTGCGCGCCGAACGCGCCGACGAAGTCGAAGACATTGTGAGTGCAGCGCTAGATGCAGCATTTGAGGGCGGCGAACAGGTTGCTGTGCTGTTGTCTCAAAGCTTGATCGGCCGCAAAAAATGGATTCGGAACTAAGGAATGAACATGACCGTACGAAACACAGCAACAGCAACAATCGATCGACGTGCGTTTGTGAAGGAACTGCTCGCAAAATGCCCCGAGGCACTCGTTGTAACCGGACTAGGATCGCCCACCTACGACGTATTCGCCGCCGGTGATCGGGATAAAAACTTCTATCTTTGGGGTGCTATGGGTGGGGCTGCGCTTGTTGGCTTGGGACTAGCACTCGCACAACCCGACAAATCCGTCGTCGTCGTCACAGGTGATGGTGAGCAGTTGATGGGAATTGGCGGCATCGCGACCATTAATGCGCAAAAACCGAAAAATTTGTCGATTGTCGTACTGGACAATGGTCACTTCGGCGAAACAGGTATGCAATATAGTCACACCAGCCACGGCACAAGCCTGGCCGCCGTGGCGCGTGCATGCGGTATCGAAAATGCGTATGAAGTCCATGATGCAACCGAGGTCGCAAAAGTTGTGGACGGAGTGAACAAGCGCAACGGCGTCAACTTTGCACAGATTTTCATCAAAGCGGATGACTTGCCACGCGCGCTTCCCTCGCGCGATGGCGTGTATGTCAAAAATCGATTCCGTGAGGCACTTGGGTTCGCGCCGCTATAACAGGTCGCGTTACCAAATTGCCTAAACAGGCATAGAATGAAGCACATGAAGAGACTGTGCCTATTTCTATGCCTGACGCTTTTTTCAGGTTTGATTCATGCCACCAGCATCAATATTGGTGAGCATGCTGAGCACGCGCAGGTGCAAATACACGACTGTCACACTTCAGGCGACCATCTCCCACCTGCCAGCGACGCAACACAATGCCACACTGAACACTATCAATGCTGCCTAGCCTTGGTCATCGCACCTTCCGTGCCGATATCAGTCATACCTGCTGTAGTTGACAGTTTTCTATCTTCACCGGCAGTCTGGACTCTCGGGCTGCACACCCACGCCATTTTCAAGCCCCCGAAATACGCAAGCTAACGACCCAATCTATTAGCCTTGCCGTGCGACGTTTTGTTGCACCTCACGTATTGTTCGGAGACTCATCATGAGCATGACTCATTACATGGAACTATTGGCTGTGAATCAGCCCTGGAACCTCATTATCTTTATGGCAATCCCAATCATCTTGGCAGAGACCCTTGCCATCACGGAGCTCTATCTTCTCTTTACTCGTAAATTTGATGGGAGCGTGTTTTTGCTAAATCGCTTTGCCGGTATTGCCGTTGGAATCTACTTCATCGGCATCATCGTTTATCTTGTTCAGACGGCAGTCATCCCGATTACCGTTGCGGGTGAATGGCGAACAGTGATCGATGTCATTGCGGTGGCAACCTACTTGATCGCTGGTTTGCCTCTCATTTGGATTGCGCTCCAAGAGTTGGGCCTTGTGAATCGTGGCCTAGAGAAAATGGAGAAACTAAAAATCCACGCAATCTGTGTCGCGCTATTCCTGGTATTCGGTCATATAGCGATGATTGCTGGGATGTTGGATCCTGCAATCTTGGGCTACGATAATCCTGAAATGCATCAGAGCCACAAAGGACACTAACCATGCTTCGCGACAACCCAAAGATAGCTGTTTTAGGCGCAGGCGCCGTTGGTTGCTACTTTGGAGGAATGCTCGCTCGCGCTGGCAATACGGTCACACTCATTGCGCGAGCAAACCACGTCGCCGCTATTAAAAAAAATGGTCTGTATCTGGACTGCCTAAGTTTCAAAGAGTATGTGCAGCTAAATGCAACAACCGATGTTGCAGATCTCGGCACTGCTGACTTGATTTTATGTTGCGTGAAGTCCAGCGACACTGAGGATGCGATCAGACTCATCGGACCTCACATAAAAAAAGACGCTGTGATTCTGAGCCTGCAAAACGGGGTCGACAACTACGAACGCATTCGAACGACCATTTCGAATCCGACGTTTCCCTCTGTCGTCTATGTCGCCACACGTATGGCGGGCGATGGTCACGTCGAGCACGTTGGTCGCGGAGAACTTGCTATCGGCGCGGCCGGCGCCCCAGGTGACTGGGCGGATACCCTCAACGCGATTGCAGCACTTTTTCATGCATCAAGCGTTCCCTGCGCAGTCTTACCCGATGTGAAGCGAGCTTTGTGGGCGAAGTTTCTTGTGAACTGCGCCTACAACGGAATATCAGCTATCGGCGCGATTGACTATGGTCAGATGGTCGAGACAGCAGAAGTTAAAAAACTAATCGATGCACTAACAGTCGAGTTTTTGCTGATTGCAAAAAAAGAAGGCGTTAATATCTCGGCTGAAGAAGCCATGAAAGTTAATGCACAGATTCCCATCACAATGCCGCGTCAAAAGTCTTCAACTGCTCAAGACTTAATGCGTGGCAAACAGAGTGAAATCGATTACCTAAATGGACTCATTGTCCGTAAGGGAGTCGAGCACAATATTCCAACCCCAGCGAATCAAGCGATACTTGCGTTAGTCAAAATGCTTGAACGCAAAATTTCAATGCCAACACCATGATCGATCATCTAGACCATCTTGTTTTAACCACAGCGCATGAATCAGCCTGCGTTGACTTTTATACCCGCGTGCTTGGCATGCGACTTGAGTCCTTTGTCGGCGGGACCCCGCCGGTCGAACGCAAGGCCTTCAAGTTTGGGAATCAAAAAATCAACCTGCACATCAAAGGTAAAGAGTTCGAGCCAAAGGCAGATCTGCCGACACCAGGCTCACTCGATCTTTGCTTTATTGCCGACCGTCCGCTCAAGGATGTCATCGAGCATCTCAACTCTGTGAACTGGCCAATTATTGAAGGGCCAGGCATGCGTACCGGTGCGACATCAAAAATCAACTCTATCTACGTCCGCGATCCAGATCAAAACTTGATTGAAATCAGCGAGATTTGGAAATAAATCGGCTTAAATCAAATTGATAGCTTTTAGTTATCAATGAATCAATAAGTTTCATTTTACGAGGATCATTTCAGCTTCTAGTATGTCTGGGTTATCAAAACAATAACCCCTGGAGACTGGAATGAAAATCAAATTTTGGGCCTTACTACTCGCTGGACTCGTGTCGACGAGCGCACCAGTGCTGGCACAACAATGGCCAAACAAGCCTGTAAAACTCCTCGTCGGCTCTTCGCCTGGCGGCGGTACCGATGCGATGGCACGTGCCGTAGCAGACAAGCTCACACCCATGTGGGGGCAGACGGTCGTCGTTGAGAATAAACCCGGCGCTTCGAATACGCTCGCTGCTGACCTGACAGCCAAGTCTACCGACGAACAAACTATGTTGATGGGAGTGTCGACTGCTCAGGCAATCGCACCACATTTGTTGAAACTGAATTACAACAACGATAAAGATTTGGTACCTGTCGCGTTCACAGGTGCTGTCCCAAACGTTCTGGTCGTTGCAGCAAATAGCCCAGTCAACAGCGTCGAAGATCTCATCAAGCTACTCAAAAGTAAACCGGGTCAATTAAATTTCGCCTCAAGTGGCGCGGGCAGCACACAACACATCGCGGCGGAGCTTTTCAAAGACCTAGCGAAAGTGGACGCTGTCCACGTCCCATACAAAGGCAGTGGTCCAGCGATGATCGATCTCATCGCCGGTCAGGTTCAATATGCATTTGAAACAATGTCCTCCGCATTACCCCAAATCCGCGGTGGCAAACTGAAAGCATTAGGTGTTGCAAGCGAAACGCGTAACCCCCAGCTTCCAGATACGCCAACAATGACACAAGCAGGAATTCCCTTGGTAATGAGCGCTTGGTACGGAGTCTACATGCCAGCCAAGACGCCCAAAGCCGTACTCGACAAGGTCAATGCGGATGTCAACGCTGTATTGAATATGCCAGACACCCAGAAAAGACTCGAGACGATTGGCGCCACCATCACCCCCATGTCACAGGCACAGTTCAAAGCGTTCCATGATGCGGAGAATAAGCGCTATGCCGACGTGATCAAAAAGAACAATATTCAAGTTAACTAATTCACTTAGCTCACCAGCACCATCAGGAAACTGTTAAATGAAAATCAAATCAGTCCGCGCCCGCGTTTTTGAATGGAAAGGCAAAACTGTCCCACCGCAGGGAAACTTTTGCTCAAACGCTATGGATTTGGTGTACTCAAAAAACGAAACGATGAGTACCTTTCGCTTCCATTCCTGGACCGTCGTAGAAATTGAGACCGATAACGGTATCGTTGGTTTGGGCAATGTCGCGCTCGCTCCCAAGATTGCCAAAGCAATCATTGACGAGTATTTGGCAGGGATGGTGATTGGAGAGGACCCTTGGGACTACGAATATCTCTGGCAAAAAATGTATCGCGGCACACACGCCTGGGGACGCAAGGGCGTGGCGATGGCAGCGATCTCGGCAATCGATCTTGCAATTTGGGACATCTTGGGCAAAAGCGTTAATAAGCCGGTGTTTAAACTTTTGGGCGGACGCACAAAGGAAAAAATTCCCTGTTACTACTCTAAGCTTTACCGCACAGATCTCAGCGAAATGCAGAAGGAAGCGCAAACTTTCTTGGACCAGGGCTTCAAAGCCTTCAAAATGCGCTTCGGTTATGGACCTGCTCACCTACAACAGGGTGTTGTCGAAAACCTGAAGTCGGTTGCTGCGGTGCGTGAAGTGATTGGTGATGATACCGACTTGATGCTCGAATGCTATATGGGTTGGAACCTCGAATACGCCAAACGCATTCTGCCTAAGCTAGAGAAATATGCACCACGCTGGCTAGAAGAGCCAGTTATTGCCGATGATATTGATGGTTATGCCGAATTGAATCAACTCACAAGCATCCCGATCTCAGGCGGCGAGCACGAGTTCTCTTTATACGGCTTTAAGCAACTGCTAGATCGCAAAGCAGTATCAGTCGTACAGTACGATACCAACCGAGTAGGCGGTATCACGGCCGCACACAAAATCAATGCCTTATGCGAAGCCTACAGCGTGCCAGTTATTCCGCACGCCGGGCAAATGCATAACTATCATTTAACGATGAGTACGATTGCATCGCCTATGAGCGAATACTTCCCGATGTTTGATGTGGAGGTTGGTAATGAGTTGTTCTATTACATTTTCGATGGCGAACCGGTTGCGAAAGATGGCTTCGTGCAACTCGACGACAACACACCAGGACTTGGTCTCACACTCAAGACTGAATTCCTGAAAGACTTCAACATCATCGAGTAATGAATATGGCTTCGCAACCCAGATATAAAGGCGTATTTCCTGTTGTTCCGACAATTTTTAAAGATTCGGGCGAACTGGATATTCCAGGCCAAAAGCGCTGCGTCGATTTCATGATCGACGCCGGATCAAATGGGCTATGTATTTTGGCTAATTTCTCTGAACAATTTTCAATTTCAGACGACGAAAGAGATACCCTCACGAGAGAAATTCTGCAACACGTAGCAGGTCGCGTGCCCGTTATTGTTACGACAACACATTATGGCTCTCTGATTTGTGCGCAACGCAGTCGTCGCGCACAAGAGCTTGGCGCATCAATGGTCATGATCATGCCCCCTTATCATGGCGCCACAATTCGAGTACCTGAGCAAAATATTTACGAGTTTTTCTCAAAAGTGTCTGATGCAATCGACATCCCGATCATGATCCAGGATGCGCCAGTCAGCGGTACGACACTATCGGCTGCTTTTTTAGCGAAGATGGCCACCGAGATTGCGAACGTTGCGTACTTCAAGATTGAAACCCCCGGCGCAGCAAGCAAGCTACGCGAACTCATCAAGCTGGGTGGCACAGCGATTGAGGGCCCCTGGGACGGCGAAGAAGCGATTACTTTGCTACCAGATCTTGAAGCAGGATGCACCGGTGCCATGACAGGCGGCGGTTACCCTGATGGCATACGGCAGATCATGGATGCTTGGTTTGCTGGCGAGCGCGAAAAAGCGATTGTCGCTTACACACGTTGGCTCCCACTCATTAACTATGAGAATCGCCAAGGTGGGATTTTGTCAGCCAAAGCATTGATGCAGGCCGGCGGCATCATCGCATCGGACGCCTCACGGCATCCATTCCCAGCCATGAACCCTGCTGTACGCAGTGGCTTGCTAGAGACAGCAAAACGCTTAGACCCACTTGTATTGCGCTGGGGCAAGTAAAGACAGCCTAGCTCTCCGGATGAAGCATCATCAAAAATGCTTTGGTTGCCGGAGAGCAAGGCCTCTCGGCGCGGATGAGACTGCCATAAGGCTCTAGCTGGTTTTTGATTTGATAGTGCAGAACCTTGATACGACCACTATCCGAAAAAATCGAGGCTACCGATTCGGGGATGACCGCAACCATCTCCGTGCGTGCAACGATATCAGCAGTCGTCAGGATCGAAGAGGTCTCAATTAAGTTAGTGGGCAATGTCAGGTGCTGGCTGCGGAACTCTTGCTCAATCACAGTACGCATGGGACTGCCCGGCCCTTGCAAGATCCATGGATAGCGATGCAGAGCATCTAGAGTAATTTTGGACTTGCCCGCCAAAGGATGTGTTGCAGCACCCACTATCGACAGCGCTTCGTTAGCGATAGGTCGAAAAATATAGTCTTCTTGCTTGACGCTCACGATACGGCCGATCACCAAATCAAGCTCTCCCTGATTCAATGCTTCGATCAGCACATCGCTAGTACCCGTAGAGA
>JACCEB010278789.1_pt1 | contig 54137 bp, 36 predicted proteins | sample 7454761 | NCBI WGS metagenome assembly JACCEB01 (sample SAMN15323454, study PRJNA562643) | freshwater metagenome | isolation source: river surface water | place: USA:Blue River Watershed | collected 2017-08-18
AGCGCCGCTCCGGGCGCGGGCGCCGCCGGCGTCGCGGGTGCCGCGCGCGGCGAGGCCGTCGCCCAGGGGCGGGTCGTCAACCAGGCGACCGGGATCACGCTCGAAGGCGCCACCGTGCAGGTCGCCGGGACGGATCGCAGCGTCTTTACCGAGCGGGACGGCACGTTTTCCATCCCGCGGCTCGGCGCCGGCACCCTTGTTCTGCGGGTCACCTATCCCGGTCTCGACACCGCCACGCAGGCCGTGGACCTCGCGCCCGGCGTCAACACCCTCGCCGACATCAAGCTCACGTCCGAAATCTACGCGCTCGAGGCGGTGGCGGTCACGGCCGTGCGCGAGGGCAACGCCGCCGCGATCGTGCGCCAGGAAAACGCCCTCACGATCACCAACGCGGTCTCGACCGACGCCTACGGCAACGTCGCCAAGGGCGACATGGGCTCCTTTCTCCAGCGCCTGCCCGGCATCGTCGGCGAATACGGCGGGTCCGCCGTCGACGCCATCTCGGTGCGCGGCCTCTCGCCCGAGTTCACCACCGTCACCATGGACGGCGCGCGGCTCGCCGCCGCCAATCCCGACTCCCGCATCCAGGTCGTCAGCGGCCTGCCGTCCGGCTCGATCGAGAGCGTCGAGGTGGTGAAGACCCCGACGGCGGACATGGACGCCGAGTCGCTGGGCGGCGTGGTGAACCTGCGCACGCGGAGCGGCTTCGACCGCAGCGGCCGCGCCCTCATCCTCAACGGCTCCGTCTCCTACAACGAGACCATGGGCCGGCACCTCGACCTCTCCGGCAGCGGCCGGCGCTATTTCCCCCACTTCTCGCTCGATTACTCCGATGTCTTCCTGCTCTTCGGCCGCAAGCTCGGGGTCTCGCTGACCGGGGCGTATCAGGAGGTCGGCGACGGGCTCCAGACCGTGCGCACGACCTTCGCCCAGAATTGGAACTACTCCGCCCCGACCGTCGGCCGCCAGGTGCTCTACGCCGACCAGGAATACCACCTGAACAAGCGCGTGAACTTCCAGGCCAAGTTCGACTACAAGCTCTCCGGCGACTCGGCCGTCACGTTCTCCGCCGGCTGGACCCGCTTCGTGAACATCATGGACCAGTCGCGGCCGCAATACACCGACAACCTGATTTTCGACGCCGCCAACTCCACGACCGATTTCTGGACCTTCACCCGCTCCAGCTACCGGTCGCAGCGCGATTTCCGCTATACGCCGAGCGACACCTGGAATTTCCAGCTGAGCGGCAAGACCCGCGCCGGCGCCGTGAAGCTGTCCTGGGCGCTCACCTACTCGGATTCCTTCCGCCCCCTCGACCGCATGTCCGCCACCGCCCGGAGCAACAACACCTACGGGTTCACCTACGACCGGCGCGGCAGCAAGGAATTCCCCGTGCTGACCTTCAACGGTCCGCTCGCGCCGCCCAACGATCCGTTCACGAATATGCTTTCGGTCGCGGTCACGGGCACGCACGAGAACGCTTCCGACCGGCTCGCCAGCGCCAAGCTCGACGCCGAACGCGACTTCGCCCAGTGGCCGGTGCCGGTGAAGTTCAAGACGGGCTTCCGCGTCCGCCAGCAGGACCGCGACCGCGACGCGGACGCGATCACCGGCACCCTCGCGGCCGGCGATTACAGCCGCTACCGCGACTTCACGTTCCGGCACGGTTGGCTCGACGGCCGCTACCCGGCCACGCCGGTGATCAACACCAAGGCGGTGTTCCGCGACATCGGTTTCAGCTACCTGCCCTCGGGGCTGCCGAACCGGCCGGCGGTGCAGTTCGCCTACAACGCCGCGGCGCTCCCGCTGACGAACGCCAACCTCGACACCTCCGTCACCAACTCGCTGCAGAACGACTACGAGACCCGCGAGACGATCCCGGCCGCCTACGTGCAGTCCGAGGTCAAGTGGACCAAGGCGCTCCAGATGACGGCCGGCCTGCGCGTCGAACAGACCCGCGCGCGCATCACCTCCCGGTTCGAGAACACCCGCCTGGCGTCGCCCGAGGCGCGCTTCGGCACCTTTCGCACGGTGGAGTCGGACTACACGGACGTGTTTCCCAACCTGCAGTTCCGCTACGAGCCGATCAAGCACCTGACCCTCCGCGCCAATTACTCCACGACCATCGGCCGCCCGCGCATCGCGGATCTGGTCGGCCGCTTCAGCGTGAACGAAATCGGCCAGGCGGTGAGTTTCTCGAATCCGTCGCTGAAACCCCAGCTCTCCCGCAACTACGACGTCAGCCTCGAATACTACTTCAAGCCGGTCGGCGTCGCCTCGATCGGCGCCTTCCGCAAGGACATCAAGAACTACGTCACGGCGACCTCGTTCCGCATCGTCGGCAACGAATTCGGCCTCGACCTCGGCGACTACGTCGGCTGGCAGGGCAACAGCCGGGTCAACGCCGGCGACGGCACGGTCGAGGGCATGGAGGTCAACTACTCGCAGCAGCTGAGTTTTCTGCCGGGCTACTTCCGCGGCCTGGGCGTGATGGGCAACTGGACCGTCCTCACCAGCGCCGGCGACTACAACGGCGTGGTCACGAACCTGCCGTTCAAGAACAACCTCACCGGCATGCGGCCGCGCTCGGGCAACGCGGGTCTCACCTACAATTATCTGCGCTGGGATCTGCGCCTGATGTGGAATTACTCGGACACCTACCTCTCCTCGCTCAACGCCGGCGACCCCTCGAGCTCGGAGTTCATCGGCCGCCGCGGCCAGTTCGACTTCTTCGCCCGCGTGAAGATCAACCGCACGTTCAACGTGTTCTTCGATGTGGTGAACCTGCTCGAGGAGAACCGCGGCCGCTACAGCGGCCTCTACCGCGAGGATCGCCGCGCGCAGACCAACCTCTTCCCGCGGTCGATCTCGACCGGCGTGCAGGCCCGGTTCTGACCGCGGTCGCCGCGCGGCCCCTCGCCCTCGACCGACGGCCCTCCCCACGGCACCGTGCCCCCCGGGATCTTTCGTTTCGGACTCCGCGCGGCGGCGGCGCTCGCGGCCGCCGCGCTGGCCGTGCGCGTCGCCGCGCAATCCGTGCCGCCCGAGCGCCCGCGCAACCGCCCGCCGTCGATGCTGACCGGCCGGGCCCAGTGGGAGAAGGGCGCCGACCTCCTCCGGCAGCTGCAGGTGCCGCCGGCGCCGCCGCTGTCGCCGGCGGAGGCCATGAAGACTTTCCGGCTGGCGCCCGGCTACCGGCTCGAACTCGTGGCGGCCGAACCGATGGTGCAGAACCCCGTGACCTTCGACTTCGATGCGGACGGTCGCATCTGGGTGGTCGAATACCAGGGTTACATGCGCGACCTCAAAGGCACCGGCGAGTCCGACCCGATCTGCCGCGTGGTGGTGCTGGAGGATACCGACGCCGACGGCCGCGCCGACAAGAGCACCGTGTTTCTCGACGGCCTCGTGATGCCGCGGTCGATCTCGTTCGTGCGCGGCGGTGTGCTGCTGCAGGAGCCGCCGAAGATCTGGTTCTGCGAGGACACCGACGGCGACCTCCGTTGCGACCGGCGCACCGAGGTCGGCAAGCTCGGCGTCGCCGGCAATCCGCAGCACACCGGCAACGGCCTGCGCTACGGCCTCGACAACTGGCTGCACAACGCCGACGCCACGTCGCGGCACCGCTGGGTCGACGGCAAGCTGCTCGAGGAGCCGATGCCCCGGAGCGGCCAGTTCGGCGTCTCGTTCGACGAGACCGGGCGCTTCCTGACGTCGCACGAAAGCTCGGCGCTGCACGCGGACCTGATTCCCGGCCACTACCTCGTGCGCAACCGCCACCTCGCCGCCATCGCCCAGCGCGGCGGGCGCGGTTTCGCGGGCATCGACACCAACGTCGCCCGCGACGCGCAGCAGGTCTTTCCCGTCCGGGTCACGCCGGGCATCACGCTCGGCGCGATGGAACTGCGCGACGACGGCCGGCTGCGCACCTACACGGTCGTGGCGGGCACCTGTTTTTACGACGCGGACCAATTCGGCGACGACGCGCGCGGCAACGTCTTCGTGCCGGAGTCGGGCGGACATCTCGTCGGCCGCCTGAAGGTATCCTGGGGCCTCCGGCCGAAAGCCGAGCGCTATTATCCGCCGGAGCAGGAGTTCCTCGCGTCGACGGACGAACGCTTCCGGCCCGTCAACGCCCGGGTCGGCCCCGACGGGGCGCTGTATCTGGCCGACCTCTACCGCGGCATCATCGAGCACGTGATCTTCATGGTCCCGTGGATCAGCGACCAGGTCCGCGACCGGAAGCTCGAGGAAGGCCAGAACCAGGGACGCATCTATCGCATCGTCCGCGCGGACCGGCCGCTGGACCGGACGGCTCCGGCGCTCGGGCGCGCCCCGGTCGCCGACCTGGTGCGCCACCTCGGCCACCCGACCGGCTGGTGGCGGCTGACCGCACAGCGTCTGCTCGTGGAGCGCCGCGATCCGGCGGCGCTTCCGTTGCTGGCCGCCGCGGCGCGCGGAGCGGCGGCTCCGCTCGCGCGCCTGCACGCGCTCTGGACCCTCGACGGTCTCGGCGCGTTGGCGTCCGAGCTGCGGCTCGCCGCAACCGTGGATGCCGACGAACGGGTGCGGGCGGCGGGTTTCCGCCTTTGCGAATCCGGGCTGGGGCCGGGCGAGACGGCGACACTGCTTGCCCGCCTCGCCCGGACGGCCGGCGATCCGAGCGAGTCCGTGCGGCTGCAGGCGACGCTGACGGCGAGTGCGCTCAAGGACCCCGCCGCACTGCCGGTGGTCGCGCGGCTGGCCCGCAGCGGGACGGATGCGTTGTTTCCGGTGGCGGCCCTCTGCGGCCTGCAGGATCGGGAACTGGAATTCCTGCGCCTGCTGTTGGCGGAGTCGCGCGACCGTGTCCCCGCGGGATCCGCCGAGACCGACCTGATCGCACTGACGGTGCAGTGCCTCCTCGAGGCTGCGGATCCGGCGCGGGCTTCCGGCCTTTTCGACGCGCTGGCCGGAGCGAGCGGCACCGGGGACTGGCAGCGCGGGGTGGTGTTGGATGCAATCGCCGGGCACGTCGGCAACCCGAAACGCGGCAAGAAGCCGGCGGTGCTGGCCCGGGAGCCGGCCGTGCTGTTGGCGTATGCCCGGGGCAAGGATCCGGCCCTGCGCCAGCAGGCGTATCGGCTGCTCGATTTGTTCACCTGGCCCGGCGCGCCCGCGGTGGCCGGCGGGGACTTGGATCCCTTGGCGCCGGCGGAGGTGCGACGGCTGGAGACGGGACGCGAGGTGTTCACGCAGTATTGCGCGGCGTGCCACCAGCCGAACGGAGTGGGGGCGCCCAACCTCGCCCCGCCGCTCGCCGGCAGCGATTGGGTCGCGGGCCCGCCGGAACGGCTTGTGCGCGTCGTGCTGCACGGTCTTTACGGGCCGATCACGGTCAACGCCCAGGGGTGGAATCTCGCGATGCCCGGGTTGGGGGCCAACGGCGGTTTGGACGACGAGAAGGTCGCCGCGGTGCTCAGTTATGTGCGCCGCGCCTGGGGCAATACCGGGGATCTGGTCGCGCCGGCCCAAGTCGCGGCGATCCGGCGCGAGACAGCCGGTCGGACGCTGCCGTGGACCGCGGAGGAATTGGGTGCGATCGCGGTTGCGGTGCCGACGACGGGATCGACGAGCACAGCATCCGTTGCGCCGGCGCCGCCGATTCGTCCCGACCGTTCCGGGGCCTTGGAACTCCCGGCGCGGTTGGCCACGGTTTACGCGCAGCGGCTCGGGTATCGCCCGGCCCTCGATGTGTTGGCGCCCTGGACGGTGGCCGACGATGTCGCCGAATGGCGAGTGCTGGTCGAACGCGCCGGCGATTACACGGTGCACGTGACGCTGGCGGCGGACGACGAATCGGCGGGCGATTTCTATGTGGTCGAGACGGAGGGCAGCCGCGCGCGGGGTGAAGTTCGCTCGACCGGCGACTACGACCATTTTCAGGCCCAGCCGGCCGGCGTGCTCTCGCTGCGCGCGGGCCTGAACCGCCTCCTGCTCCGGCCGGACGGCCCGCTGAAACGTGAACTCGCCGATATCCGGGCGGTGCGACTCGTGCCGGTGCGCTGACGCGGCGCGGCGACCCCGGAGAATGAAAGCGCCGCCTGGCCGCCCGCGAATCCTCGGCTGGAATTTCGCCGCGATCATGGGCGGCGTGGTGTTCGCCGCCGCCGGATCCGCGGCGGACGTGGCGCCGCTCCTGCGGCCGGGCCTGCCGCTGCTGCTCGTCGACGATGCGGTGCTGGCGAGCCAGCGCGGCGTGGTGCGGACGCTGCATCCGGCGCGCACGCGCTCCGAGCCGGTGGTCCGGGCGGACCAGCCCTGGGAGGGCGATCGGGTCTACACCTACGGATCGGTGCACCGGGACGAGTCGACCGGCGCGTTCTGGCTCTGGTATATGTCGCGCACGCAGCGGACCGACGGGTCCAAGCCGGCCCCGCAGCTGCGCAACGGCGGCCAGGACCTCGTGCTCTGGGCGGTCTCGGCGGACGGCCTGCAGTGGCGCAAGCCCGCGCTCGGCCTGCATGCCTACGACGGGTCCGCCGCCAACAACATCGTCTTCGATCTGCATTCTCCCGCGGTGGTCCTCGATCGCTTCGAACCCGATCCGGCCCGGCGTTTCAAGCTGCTCGGGCGCGGGAAGGAGGGCTACGTCGCGGCGGCCTCGGCCGACGGGCGGCATTGGCGGGAGCTGCCGGGCAATCCGGTTTTCCAGGGAGGCGACACGATGTCGATGACGCAGCACCCGCGGACAGGCGAGTTTCTCGTCTACCACAAGCTCCCGGATCCGGCCGGCCCCGGCCGCGTCGTGTGGCTGCGGCGCAGCCGCGACCTGCGCACGTGGACGGAGCCGGTGCTCGTCATGAAGACGGACGCGGAGGACAACCGTTGGGCGCAACACGCCGGGCAACGCACGGATGTCTACAACCTGGCCGTGCTGCCGCATGCGGGCGGCTTCGTGGGCTTTCCGACGATCTTCCGGGTGATGGCCGACACGCCGCGGACGGAAGCACGCGGCACGGGCCAAAGCGGACAGGACGGCCCGATCGATGTGCAACTCGCCACCAGCAGCGACGGCGAGACCTGGCGCCGGTCGTGGCCGCGCACGACGATGATCCCGCGCGGCGCGCCGGGACGGTTCGACGGCGGGGCCATCTTCGGCGTGACCAACGGCACGGTGGAGGCGGGCGACGAGACCTGGTTGTTCTACACGGCGCTCAACACCGGCCACGGCGCGCCGATCCCGCCGAAGCGCGCCTCGATCGGCCGGGCGGCGTGGCGCCGGCACGGGTTTGCGTCGCTCGATGCGGGGCCGGCGGGTGGCGTGCTCGAGACCGTGCCGCTGCGCCTGGAGACGCCGCGGTTGGTCCTCAACGTGGACGCGGCGCACGGGGAGGTGAGGGTGGCATTGCTGGAAGCGGACGGCCGGCCAATCGCGGGGCGCAGCGCGGAGGAGTGCGAGCCGGTGCGACGCGACGCCGTGCGGGAGGCGGTGCGCTGGCGGCACGCCGGCGAGGTGCCGACCGACCGGCCCGTGCGGGTGCGGATCGAGCTGCGCAACGCGCGCCTGTATAGCCTCGCGGCCGGGCCGGAGAAGCCGGTGCTTACAACGCCGGGGACGAAATGAATCCGATGCCTCGACGATTGCGGACTGCCGGGCGCCGGGCTCAGCTGGCGCCATGAAGGCGTGGCTGAGATTCTTCTGCGTGGCGGCGACCGCGCCGGCGTTCGGCGCGGAGGCGGTGCTCATGCCCGCGCGCGGAATCGCCGCGCACCGGGGCGGGGCGGCGACGCACCCGGAGAACACGCTGCCCGCTTTCGCCGAGGCGGTGCGGCTCGGCGCGCCCAGGATCGAATTCGCCCGCGCGATCTCCCGGGACGCCCGGCTGCCCGGCTGGATCGCGGCGCTCCGGACCGCGGGCGTGCGCATCCATTATTACCACGCGGAGGATCCGGCAGAGGCGGCGCGGCTGCTCGCGCCGGGCGTCGACTTCGTGCTCGCCGACGCGGTCGCCGCGGTGATGGCGGGTCAACGCGGCCTCGCGCCGCTGGTGCCGGTCTTGCCATGAACCGAACGAACCTGATGCAGACGGTGATCCGATGGGTGCGGGTGGCCGCGGTGGGCGGCGTGCTGGCCGCAAGCGTCGCGGCGCGCGGGGCGGACCCGGCGGGGGCCCCGCCGCCCCCGCCGAAAGTGTTTTTGATGGGCGGTTCGACCATGGCGACGTTCCCGCCGGAGCGGCCGGTGCGCGGGTGGGGGCAGTGGCTGCCGGTATTCTTCACCGAACCGACCATGATCGACAACCGCGCGCGCAGCGGGCGCAGCAGCAAGAGTTTCATCGACCAGGGCCATTGGGCGGCGCTGATCGGCGACCTGCGCGCCGGGGATTACCTGATCATCTGTTTCGGGACCAACGACAGTGCGAACGATCCGGCGCGCTACACGGCGCCGCGCGGCGAGTTCCGGGACAATCTGCGGCGCTTTCTGCGCGAGACCCGCGCGAAGGGCGGCGTGCCCCTGCTCGCCACCTCGGTGGCGCGGCGGGTGTGGAACGAGCGCGGCGAGTTTGTCGAGCCCCCGTCGGAATGGGTGACGGTGACGCGGGAGCTGGCGGCAAGCGAGCGCGTGCCGTTGCTGGAGCTGCGCGGTCGGACGGTGGCGCTGGAGCGCTCCCTCGGGCCGGAGGGCTCGCGGCTCCTTCATCTGTATCTGCCGGCGGGGAAATATGCGGCTTATCCCAACGGGGCGAAGGACGACACCCACTACGGCGACCACGGCGCGGCCCGGGTGGCCGAGTTGGCGGCCGACGAGATCCGGCGCCTGGGTTTGCCGCTGGCGCGCTGGCTGAAACGCCGGGCGGAGGTGGAACTCCCGCCGCCCGTCGACGAGCTGGCGTCGCGCTTGCCGTAGCCCGGAGCGGGCCTAGGGTCGCGCGGAGTCTTCCCCAACCCCCGAGTTTCCGCCCCATGAAGTCGTTTCACGTTTCGCGTCGTTCCTTCCTGCGCCGCTGCGCGGCGGTTGCCGCCGCCGGCGGTCTGCCGCTGTGGTTCGTCGAGCAGCGGCTCGCGGCCGCCGAAAGCGGTCCGAAAGGAACGGCGTCGCCCAACGAGCGGCCGGGCGTGGCGCTGATCGGGTGCGGCGGCCAGGGCAGCAGCGACGCCCAGAACGCCGCGTATTGGGGCGACGTGCTCGCGGTCTGCGACGTCGATGCCAAACGGGCCGAGGCCGCGGCGGCCAAGCTCAAGGTCGAGGGCAAGCCGGCACCGAAGATCTACCGCGATTTCCGCCAGGTGCTCGGGCGCGACGACATCCAGGTGCTGGTCAACGGCACGCCGGACCACTGGCACACGCTGGTGAACCTCGGTGCGGCGCGGGCGAAGAAGGACGTCTACGCGGAAAAGCCCCTCACGCTCACGATCGACGAAGGCCGCCGGCTGGTCCGGGCCGTCCGCGACGCGGGCATCGTGTTGCAGACCGGCACGCAGCAGCGCAGCTCGCAGCGCTTCCGGCTGGCCTGCGAGCTCGTGCGCAACGCGCGCATCGGCACCCTGGTGTCGGCCGACGTATGGCTGCCGGCGGGGCTGCGCGAAGGTCCGTTCAAGACCGCGCCGGTGCCGGCGCACCTCGACTGGGATTTCTGGCAGGGCGCGGCGGCGCGGCGCGAGTATGTCCCCGAGCGCTGCCACCGCACGTTTCGCTTTTGGTATGACTACTCCGGGGGCACCATGACGGACTGGGGCGCGCACCACAACGACATCGCCTATTGGGCGATCGGATTGCTCGCGCCGCGGGAAGTGTCGTCGCGCGTGCTGGCCGAGCCGATCCCGGGCGGCTACGATACGTTCAGCGAATACGAGGTGAATTACGTCTACGCCAACGGCGTGAAGCTGAACATCCGCACGACCAAGGACGACACCATCTACGGCGCCAAGGCCAGGCCGGACGGCCAGCGCAACGGGATCCGTTTCACCGGCACGAACGGGTGGATCTGGGTCAACCGCGACGGCATCAAGGCGAGCGAGCCGGATCTGCTGAAGGCGCCGCTGCCGGCGGACGCGGTGCGCCTCTACGAGAGCAAGAACCACATGGAGAATTTCTTCGACTGCGTGAAATCGCGGCGGGCGCCGGTGTGCGATGTCGAGACCGGACACCGGTCGGCCACGATGTGCCACCTCGGGGCGATCTCGATGCGCACGAGGCGGACGCTGCAGTGGGACGAGGCGGCGGAGCGGTTCGTCGGCGCCCACGCGGCGGACGGCAACGCGCACGTCGCCCGCGAGCTGCGCGCGCCCTACGACTACACCTTTGTGGCGTAGGGGGGGCGAGCCGGCCCGCAACGCGAGGTCGATTTTTTTGCCGACCCGGTCTCTGCTGGGCGCCGCATGAGCAACAAACTCGCGTTTACCGTCGGCGACCCGGCGGGTGTCGGACCGGAAATCATCGCGGCTTGGCTGGCGGCAAATCGCGACGCGGCCCGGGACGTCGCCGTTGTCGGCCACGCCACCTGGCTGGCGACGCTGGACACGGCGGCGGAGAAGATACCGGTCGGGCTCGAGACCTACGCCGCGACGCCGGGCAAGCCTAGCGGGGAGGGGGCGCTGGTGGCGTGGGCGGCCATGGAGCGGGCGGCGACGGGTTGTCGCCTGGGCGAGTTTGCCGGCGTAGTCACGGGGCCGGTGAGCAAAGCCGAGCTGGCGCGCATCGGGTATCCGTTTCCGGGGCAGACCGAGTTTTTCGCGGAGCGTTGGGGCGGGGACCCCGTGATGGCGTTCTGCGGCGGAAAGCTGCGCGTGGCGCTGGCGACGTGGCATGTGCCGCTGCACCACGTCCCCCGGCTGCTCGGGCCGCACCTGCTGCACCGCACGGTCGCGGCGGCGGCGACCTTGTGCCGGTCCGAAGGCATCGCCCGGCCGCGCATCGGCGTGTGCGGGCTGAATCCGCACGCGGGCGAGGGCGGCTTGCTGGGCACGGAGGAGCGCGACCTGATCGACCCGGCGCTGGACCACCTGCGGACGGAGTTTCCCGGGCTCTCCCGCTGCGAGCCGGGTGACACCTTGTTCGCGCGACAGCTGCGCGGCGAGTTCGACGCGATCGTGGCGCTTTACCACGACCAGGGTTTGGCGCCGCTCAAAGTCATCGATTTCGACGAGGCGGTGAACGTGTCGCTCGGGCTGGCGCATGTGCGCACCAGCCCGGACCACGGCACGGCGTTCGGCATCGCGGGCCGGGGCGTCGCCCGCGGCACGAGTTTCGCGAATGCGGTGACCGTGGCGCGCCGCCTGGTGGCGTTTCGGGCGGCGGGCGGGTAGGCGGCAGCCCGGGTCGCGACGGGCGACCGGCGGCGCGGCACTGCAACTTGCGCGCCAACCGCGCCGGGTCCGGATGGGTGGGGCGCGGACGGGGAGGGATTTTTTGGGAAATTCCTAGCAACGGATTCGCGGGCGTGGTCGTCTGGCCGCCCGCTTCAACCGTAGTTTCGGTTCACTTTCCAGCATGTCACATCCGTCCAAGCCCAGCCGTTGGTTTCTCTACAGTATAGTCGCCCTGGTTTTCGCCGGAGGCGTCTGGTATTTCGGCTTCCGTGCGCAGCCGGCTCCGACGCAGGGCGGCAGCCCGTTCCGCATGCGCGGCAAGAGCAACCAGCCGGTGCCCGTGCGGGCGCTTCCGGCGCAAAAGAAGGACCTCGTCGTCAGCCTGCGCGCGATCGGCACGGTTACGCCGCTCAACACCGTGACGGTGCGCAGCCGCGTCGAAGGCGAGCTGCTGCGGATCGCCTTCACCGAGGGCCAACTCGTCAAGGCGGGCGAACTGCTGGCCGAGGTCGACCCGGAGCCGTATCGGATCCGGTTGGCCCAGGCCGATGCGCGTCTCCGGCAGAACGAAGCGAGCCTGCGCACGGCGGAGGCGGATCTCTCCCGCACCAAGCAGTTGCACGCCCAGTCGCTGCTGTCCCAGCAGCAACTCGAGGCCCAGCAGGCGCTCGTCGCCGAACGCGAGGCGATCGTCGCGGCGGACCGCGCTTCGGTCGAGGACGCGCGCCGCCAGCTGGCCTACACCAAGATCGAGGCGCCGATCGCCGGCCGCGTCGGGTTGCGCCATGTCGACGTCGGCAACGTCGTCCGCTCGGGCGACGCCGCGGGGATCGTGACGATCACCCAGGTGCAGCCGGTCTCGGTGCTGTTCACCGTGCCGGAAATCGATCTCCAGAAAGTCGTCGAGCCCATCCGCGCCGGCGAGGCACTCGAGGTCGAGGCGTGGGACCGGGGCGAGCAGATCCTCCTTTCGAAGGGCGTCCTGCGCACCATCGACAACCAGATCGACCTCGCGACGGGCACCCTGAAACTGAAGGCCGAGTTTCCCAATCCGGACGAAAAACTGTTCCCCAACCAGTTCGTGAACGTGCGTCTGCGGGTGCGCACGCTCAAGGATGCGGTCGTCGTCTCGACGGCGGCGATCCAGTTCGGTTCGCGCGGGACCTATGTCTTTGTCTCGAACGCCAAGACGGAGGCCGAGGTGCGCGATGTCGTGCTCGGGCCCTCCGACGGCGCGCTGCAGTCGGTCACGAAGGGCCTGACGGTCGGCGAACTCGTGATCACCGAGGGCGTGGACCGCCTGCGGGAGGGCAAGCCGCTGCAGTTGATCGGCGACGCCGGCTTCGGTCCGCCGCTCCCCGGCGGGCCGGGTGGCGGCAAGGGGGGGAAATCCGGCAAGACCGAAGGCAAGAAGGGCGACGGCAAGAACGCCGACGGCGCGCCCGGCGAGGGTGGCAAGAAGGGCGGCAAGACCGAGAAGAAGGAGAAATGAACCCCTCGCGTCCGTTCATTCTCCGGCCGGTCGCGACCAGCCTGCTGATGGTCGCGTTGCTCATCTCGGGCATCATGGCCTACCGGCTGCTGCCCGTGGCCGCGCTGCCGCAGGTCGATTTCCCGACCATCCAGATCTTCACGTTCTACCCCGGGGCGAGCCCCGCGGTGATGGCCAGTTCGGTCACGGCGCCGCTGGAGCGCCGCTTCGGCCAGATCCCCGGCGTGAACCAGATGTCCTCGACGAGCTCGAGCGGCGCCTCGGTGATCACGCTGCAGTTCTCGCTCGCCGTGTCGCTCGCGGTCGCCGAACAGGAAGTCCAGGCCGCGATCAACGCGGCGGACAACCTCCTGCCGAACGATCTCCCGGCGCCGCCGGTCTACCGCAAGGTCAACCCCGCCGACACGCCGATCCTCACGCTCGCCGTCACCTCGGCGACGATGCCGCTGCCGGCGGTGCACGACCTCGTGGACACGCGCATCGCCCAGAAACTCGCCCAGATCCCGGGCGTGGGCATGGTGAGCCTGGCCGGCGGCCAGCGCCCCGCGATCCGCGTGCAGATCAATCCCGGCGAACTCGCCGCGCGCGGCTTGAATTTCGCCGACGTCCGCTCCGCGATCTCCGCGGCCAGCGTCAACCAGCCGAAAGGCAGCTTCGACGGCCCGATCCGGTCCATTTTGATGGATGCCAACGACCAGCTCCGGTCGGTGGAGGAGTTCCGCGATCTGATCATCGCGTGGCGCGACGGCGCGCCGCTGCGGCTGGGCGAAGTCGCCCGGATCGAGAATGCCGCCGAGGACCGCCGGATGGCGGCCTGGGCCGACAAGGCGCCGGCCGTGCTGGTCAACATCCAGCGGCAGCCCGGCGCCAACGTCATCGAGGTGGTCGACCGCGTGCAGGCATTGCTGCCCCAGTTGTCGGCCAGCCTGCCGGCGGCGGCGGACCTCGTGGTGCTGTCGGACCGCACGCAGAGCATCCGCGCGTCGGTGCGCTCGGTGGAACACGAGCTGATCTTCGCGGTGCTCCTCGTCGTGCTGGTGACCTTCATGTTCCTGCGCAATTTCGCCGCGACCATCATCCCGAGCATCGCGGTGCCGCTCTCGCTGATCGGCACGTTCGGCGTGATGTATCTGGCGGGCTATTCGCTGAACATCCTCACGCTCATGGCGCTCACGATCGCGACCGGCTTCGTCGTCGACGACGCGATCGTGATGCTGGAGAACATCGCCCGCTACCGGGAGGAGGGCGATCCGCCGATGGAGGCCGCGCTCAAGGGCGCCGCGCAGATCGGCTTCACGCTCGTCTCCCTCACGGTCTCGCTCATCGCCGTGCTGATCCCGCTGCTCTTCATGGGCGACGTGGTGGGCCGCCTGTTCCACGAGTTCGCGATCACGCTGGCGGTCTCGATTCTGATCTCCCTGGTCGTATCGCTCACGCTGACGCCGATGATGTGCGCGCGCATGCTCCCGGAGCCGGAACCGCACGCCGCGGGGCACGCCAAGGCGGGCTTCCTCGACGGGATCATCGCCCGCTACGGCCGGCTGCTCGACTGGGTGCTCCGGCACCAGGGCCTGACGCTGGCCGTCACCGTCGGCACGGTCGCCGTGACCGCCGGCCTCTATGTGATCGTGCCGAAGGGCTTCTTCCCGGTGCAGGACAACGCGGCGATCCAGGCTGTGACCGAGGCGCCCCAGTCCGTGTCGTTCTCCGCGATGGCGGCGCGCCAGCAGGCGCTTGCGGCCAAGATTCTCGAGGACCCGGCGGTGCGCTCGCTCTCGTCGTTCATCGGCGTCGACGGCACCAACGCCACCCTCAACAGCGGCCGCATGCTCATCAATCTGAAGCCGCACCACGAGCGCAGCGAGACGGCCTCCCAGATCATCGACCGGCTGCGCATCGCGGTCCGGAGCGTGGAGGGCATCGCGCTCTACCTGCAGCCGGTGCAGGAACTCACGATCGAGGACCGGGTGAGCCGAACCCAATTCCAGTTCACGCTGACCAGCCCCGACGAGGAACTGCTCCACGACTGGGTGCCGAAGATGATCGCGCGCTTGCAGGACATCCCGCAACTGGCCGATGTCGCGAGCGACCTCCAGAACCGCGGCCTCCAGGCCTACCTCGAGATCGACCGCAACGCCGCCAGCCGGCTCGGCGTGACGGTCGCCGACATCGACGACGCGCTCTACAGCGCCTTCGGCCAGCGGCAGATCGCGACCCTCTTCACGCAGGCGAGCCAGTATCGCGTGGTGATGGAGGTCGACCCGCGGCTGTCGGCCGGACCCGAGGCGCTGACGACGATCTTCGTCCGCACGCGGGCGGGCCGGCCGGTGGCGCTCTCCGCCATCGCGCGGGTGAGCGAGCGTCCGACCACGCTGCTCATCAACCACGTCGGCCAATTCCCGTCGGTCACGATCTCGTTCAACCTCGGCGAGCGCGCCTCGCTGGGCGAGGCGGTGGCCGCGATCGAGCGGGCGGCGCAGGAAGTGGAGCTGCCGGCGGCGGTCGAGATGCGGTTCGAAGGCGCGGCCCGCGCCTTCCGCGCCTCGCTCTCCAGCACGCTGTGGCTGATTCTGGCGGCGGTCGTGACGATGTATATCGTGCTCGGCGTGCTCTACGAGAGCAGCATCCATCCGATCACGATTCTCTCCACGCTGCCCTCGGCCGCGGTCGGTGCGCTGCTCGCGCTGTGGATCACGGGCCGTCCGTTGGACATGATCGCGATCATCGGCATTATTTTGCTGATCGGTCTGGTGAAGAAGAACGGCATCATGATGGTCGACTTCGCGCTCGAAGCCACGCGCCGCGACAAGCTCTCGCCGACCGAGGCGATCAAGCAGGCGGCGCTGCTTCGCTTCCGGCCGATTCTCATGACGACCCTGGCGGCGCTCTTCGGCGCGCTGCCGCTGATGTTGTCGACGGGATCGGGCGCCGAGCTGCGCCAGCCGCTCGGACTCGTCATGGTGGGCGGCCTGCTGGTGAGCCAGGTGCTCACGCTGTTCACCACGCCCGTCGTCTACCTCTACTTCGACCGCGTGCGCCAGCGCATGGAAGCGCGCCGCAAGAAGCCCGCCGCGGCCGCGGCCGGGAAACTGCAGCCCGCGCGCACCTGAGCCATGAATCTCTCGCGTCCCTTTGTCCGCCGGCCGGTGGCCAGCACGATGATCGCGGTGGCGCTGGTGCTCGTGGGGGCGCTCGCCTACGGGCTGCTGCCCGTCTCGCCGCTGCCGCAGGTCGATTTCCCGACGATCCGCGTGAGCGCCTCGTTGCCCGGCGCGAGCCCGGAGTCGATGGCGGCGAGCGTGGCGGCGCCGCTGGAGCGCGCGCTGGGGAGCATCTCCGGCGTGGCGGGGATCTACTCCGACAGCCGGCAGGGCCAGGCAAGCATCACGCTGGAATTCGACCTCGGCCGCGACCTCAACGGCGCGGCGCGCGACGTGCAGGCGGCCATCAACGCCGCCCGCGGCCAGTTGCCGGCGGGCATGCCCGGCAATCCCACCTTCCGTAAATCCAATCCCGCGCAGGCGCCGATCATGGCCCTCGCGCTGAACTCCCCGAATCTCGAACCGGGCAAACTCTACGACTTGGCGGCCACGGTGCTCGCGCAGAAGATCGCCCAGATCAACGGCGTCGGCGAGGTCTCCGTCGGCGGCAGCTCCCTGCCCGCCATCCGCGTGCAGCTCAACCCGCATGCGCTGGCGCACTACGGCATCGCGCTCGACGAGGTCCGCCGCGCGATCGGGGCGACCAACTCCCTGCGGCCGCGCGGCGCGGTGGAGCAGGGCGACCGCCGGTGGGAAGTGCAGCTCAGCGGGCAGCTGCGCAAGGCGGAGGATTACAACAGTCTCGTCATCCGTTACCGCGACGGCGCGCCCGTGCGGCTGGGCGATGTCGCCAAGGTCACCGAATCGATCGAGGACCGCTACAGCAGCGGCTTCCACAACAACCGCCTGGCCGTGGCGCTGCTCATCAGCCGCCAGCCGGGCGCGAACATCATCGAGACGATCGATGCCATCAAGAGCCAGCTGCCGGCGCTGCGCGCCCTGGTGCCCGCGGACGCGCAGCTCGACGTCGTGATGGACCGTTCGCCCGGCATCCGGGCCACGCTCTACGAGTCGCAGCGCACCCTCGCGATCGCCGCGGGCCTGGTGATGCTGGTGGTGTTTCTCTTCCTCGGCAGCCCGCGCGCGGCGCTGATCCCCTGTCTCGCGATCCCGGTGGCGGTCATCGGCACCTTCGGGATCATGTATCTTTACGGATTCTCGCTGAACAACCTGTCCTTGATGGCGCTGATCGTGGCGGCCGGACTGGTGGTGGACGACGCGATCGTCGTGCTGGAGAACATCACGCGCCACATCGAGCGCGGACTCTCGCCGCTGCGGGCGGCGATGCGCGGCTCGGGCGAGGTCGGATTCACGCTGCTGGCGATGAACCTCTCCCTCGTCGCGGTGTTCGTCTCGATCCTGTTCATGGGCGGCCTGGTGGAAAAACTTTTCCGCGAGTTCTCGATCACCCTCGCGGCGGCGATGATGGTGTCGCTGCTCGTCTCGCTCACGCTGACGCCCAGCCTGTGCGCCCGCTGGCTCGCGGCACGGGAGTCGGAGGAGCCCGGCTGGTTCCGGCGCAAGACGGACGCGGCGTTCGAGCGGCTGAAGCGCGGCTACGCCCGCTCGCTCGGCTGGGTTCTGGGCCACGCCACGCTGATGCTGATCATCTTCATCGGCACGGTGGCGCTGAATGTGGCGCTCTACGTCACGATCCCGAAGGGCTTCCTGCCCATGCAGGACACCGGGACGCTGCACGGCTTTATCCGCGGCGACGACGCGTTCTCCTACCAGGTGATGTTGCCGAAGATGGAGGTGTTCCGGAAGCACCTGCTCGCGGATCCCGCGGTGGCGGACGTGATCGGCACCGCCGGCGGGGCGTCGGGTCTGAGCAACGCGCGTCTCACCATCCGCCTGAAACCGCTCGCCGAGCGCAAGGTTTCGGCCAACGACGTGGTCAACCGCATCCGGGCGACGGCGCCGTCGGTCGCGGGGGCGCAGATGTATCTCTTCGGCGCGCAGGACATCGACCCGCCGCGCATGTCGGACGCGACCTCCTACGACCTCACGCTGATGACCGCGGACCTGAAGGTGCTGCGCATGTGGGCGCCGAAGGTGCTCGCCGCGCTGCAGGAGCTGCCGGAACTCACCGACGTCAACGGCCCCTCCGAGGGCGGCACCCAGCAGGTGTCGCTGCAGATCGACCGCGAGGCGGCGCGTCGCCTGGGCGTGGATACGCAAATGGTGACCTCCGTGCTGAACAATTCCTTCAGCCAGCGGCAGATCGCGACGCTCTACGACCGGCTCAACCAATACCGCGTCGTGATGGAGCTGGAGCCGCAATACACGGCGGATCCGAGCGTGCTCGACCAGGTGCAGGTGATCGGCGCGGCCGGCGAACGCGTGCCGCTGTCGGCGTTCACGCGCTACGAATATTCCCTGATCGACGACCGGGTGCGGCACCGCAGCCAGTTCGCGGCGGAGAACATCGGCTTCGCGCTCGCGCCGGATGTGCCGATCGAGGAAGCCCTGCTGGCGATCGACCAGGCGATGGCCGGCATTCTGCTGCCCACGGATGTCCAGTATCGCCTCTCCGGCTCGGCGCAGAATTTCCAGAAAGCGCTGCAGTCGCAGCCGCTCCTGATCCTCGGCGTGCTGGTCGCGGTGTATCTCGTGCTCGGCATTCTCTACGAGAGCCTGATCCATCCGCTCACCATCCTGTCGACGCTGCCGTCCGCCGGCCTCGGCGCGCTGCTGACGCTCCGGCTCACCGGCACCGAGTTCAGCCTGATCGCGCTGCTCGGGATGTTTTTGCTGATCGGCATCGTGATGAAGAACGCGATCCTGATGATCGACTTCGCGATCGCGACCGAGCGGCGGAACGATTCGACGCCGCGCGAAGCCATCTTCGAGGCGGCCCAGCTGCGTCTGCGGCCGATCCTCATGACCAACATGGCGGCGTTGCTCGGCGCGCTGCCTCTGGTGCTGGCCAGCGGGGAAGGCGTCGAGATGAGGCGCCCGCTCGGACTCGCGATCGTGGGTGGCTTGGTGGTGAGCCAGCTGCTCACGCTCTACACCGTGCCCGTCGTCTACCTCTGGCTGGATCGCATGCGGCTGCGTTTTGCGCGGCACAAGCCCAAGCCCGCGGGGCCGGCGGTGGGCGAGCGGGCGACCGCCTGAGCGGCGCCGCGGCGGCAGGTCCGGTGTCCCGACGGCGGCGCGGCCGCGAATCGGACGAGGCCGCCGGATCCGGGCACGAAAAAGCCGCGACCCCGAAGGGACGCGGCCGAAGGAGCTTGTTGCGGCGGCCGGGCGGCGCGCCGGAGGCTCAGCTGAGGGTGACGCCCTTGGCCTTCGCGGCGCGGAGGAGGGCGTCGGCCATGTCGGACGGGGTCGTGGCGACCTCGATGCCGCATTCCTTGAAGACGGCGATCTTGGCGGCGGCGGTGTCCTCGGCGCCGCCGACGATGGCGCCGGCGTGGCCCATGCGGCGACCGGCGGGAGCGGTGGCGCCCGCGATGAAGCCGGCGACGGGCTTCTTGCAGTGGGCCTTGATCCAGCGGGCGGCTTCGACCTCGGCGCTGCCGCCGATTTCGCCGATCATGATGATGCCGTGGGTCTCGGGGTCGTCGTTGAACATCTTGATCACGTCGAGGTGCGACGTGCCGTTGACGGGGTCGCCGCCGATGCCGACGCAGGTGGTCTGGCCGATGTTCTTCGAGGTGAGCTGGAAGACGGCCTCGTAGGTGAGGGTGCCGGAGCGGGAGACGACGCCGACATGGCCCTTCTTGTGAATGTAGCCGGGCGCGATGCCGATGCGGCAGCCGCCCTTGGAGTTTTCGCCCGTGCCGGGCGTGACGAGGCCGGGGCAGTTGGGGCCGACGAGGCGGGTGCGCTTGCCGCCCATGGCGCGCTTCACGCGGACCATGTCCTTGACCGGAATACCCTCGGTGATGGCGACGGCGAGATCGAGGTCGGCGTCGACGCACTCGAGGATGGCGTCGCCGGCGAACGGCGGCGGGACGAAGATCGCGGAGACCGAGGCGCCGGTGGCGGCCTTGGCTTCGGCGACGGAGTTGAAGATCGGGACCTTGTGGCCGCCGTGCTCGAAGAACTGGCCGCCCTTGCCGGGTGTGACGCCGGCGACGACCTGCGTGCCGTAGTCGAGGGAGAGCTTGGTGTGGCGGGCGCCGAATTCACCGGTGATGCCCTGGATCAGGATCTTGGTGTCGGGGGAGATGAGAATGGCCATGGCCGAAAGTGTTGACGATTGAAGTTGGAGTGAGGGAGGAGCGTCGCGTCGGTGGCCGGATCAGGCGGCCACGAGTTTGACGATCTTCTGGGCGGCGTCGGCCATGGTGTCGCCGGAGACGAGGGTGAGGCCGGAGGCGGCGAGGGTGGCCTTGCCGGCGGCGACGTTGTTGCCTTCGAGGCGGACGACGAGGGGCAGCTTGAGGCCGACTTCCTTGACCGCCTCGACGATGCCCTGGGCGATCACGTTGCAGTCCATGATGCCGCCGAAGATGTTCACGAGGATCCCCTTCACGTTCTTGTCGCCGAGGATGATCTTGAAGGCCGCGACGACCTGGTCCTTCGAGGCGCCGCCGCCGACGTCGAGGAAGTTGGCCGGCGTGCCGCCGAAGTGCTGGATGATGTCCATCGTGCTCATCGCGAGGCCGGCGCCGTTGACGAGGCAGGCGATGTTACCGTCGAGCGCGATGTAGCTGAGGTTGAACTTGGAGGCCTCGATTTCCTTCGGGTCTTCCTCGTTGAGGTCGCGGAGGGCGTCGATCTCGGGGTGGCGGTAGAGGGCGTTGGAGTCGAAGCTGACCTTGGCGTCGAGGGCGAGGACGTCGCCGGTCGGGGTGGTGATGAGGGGGTTGACCTCGACCATGGCGGCGTCGGTTTCCCAATACATCGTGTAGAGGTTGCGGATCAGCTTGGCGGCGTTCTTCGCCTCGGCGCCGGTGAAGCCGAGCTTGAAGATGAGGTCGCGCACCTGGAAATCGGCGAGGCCGTAGGCCGGATCGACGACGACCTTGTGGATCTTCTCGGGCGTGTCGTGGGCGACCTTCTCGATTTCGACGCCGCCCTCGGTGGAGGCGACGATGACGGGCTTCGAGGACGCGCGGTCGAGGAGGATGGCGAGGTAGTATTCCTTTTTGATGTCGCTCGCGACGGTGAAGTAGACGGTCTGGACCTTGCGGCCGGCGGGGCCGGTCTGGATCGTGACGAGGGTGTGGCCGAGCATGTTGCCGGCCATGGCGAGGGCGTCGGCCTTGGTCTTGCAGAACTTCACGCCGCCCTTGAAGCCGTTGGTGAAGGTGCCCTTGCCGCGGCCGCCGGCGTGGATCTGGGATTTCACCATCGTCGGACCCTCGGGGAGCGTGGCGAGCGCGGCGGCGAATTCCTCGGCGGTCTTGGCAGCGGCGCCCTTGGGGACGGGCACGCCGTATTTTTCGAAGAGCGCCTTGGCCTGATACTCGTGGATGTTCATTTGGAAAAGAAAGGGGGCGCGCAGTTAGCCAGAGGTGCGCGGGGGGAAGCACGCAAAAAAACCGTGCGTGGTTTGCCGGAAACTGCGTGCGGACTGCCGGGCGGGCCGGCGGCCGCCGCTGACCGTCAGCGGGATTGCATTTCACCGCGTCGGTCCCACGCTGCGCCGCACATGCAATCGCACGAGGTGATGAGGGAGGTCCTGAAGAGGACCAGCGCCAAGCAGATCTCGGCCGACATGAACCTGTCGCTGTCGCTGATCTACAAGTGGGCGGAGCCCCCCGAGGACGACAGCGGCAGCGGGGCGAGCAGCCCGCTGGACCGGGTGGGGCAGTTGATCCGCATCACCGGCGATGTGCGCATCGCCCAGTGGGTCTGCGAACGGGCGGACGGTTTTTACATCCGCAATCCGCACACCCTGCCGCCGAACCAGGCCCTGATCCCGGTGACGAACGATATCGTGCAGGAATTCGCCGACATGCTCGCGACGATCGCGAAATCGTCCGCCGACAACGTAATTTCCAAGGACGAGGCGAAGACGATCCGCCGGCGCTGGGAGGAACTGAAGTCGGTGACCGAGGGCTTTGTCCGCGCGGCGGAGGGCGGCAACTACGGCGCCCCGCCCATTACGGACGGCCGGGCGCAGGGGGCGTAAGCCCGACGGCCCGGCGGCGACCGGCCGCCGGCTCAGAGCAGGCGGCGGGCGAGAAAGGTCGATTGGAGGGAGGCGACTTCCTTCAGGCCCTTTTGCGCGAGGCCGACCAGGCTCGTGAGCTGATCGTGCGAAAAGGTGGCTTCCTCGCCGGAACCCTGGACTTCGACGAACTGGCCGCGGCCGGTCATGACAACGTTGAAGTCGACCTCGGCATCCTTGTCCTCGACGTAGGCGAGATCGAGCAGCTCGCGGCCGCCGAAGACGCCGACACTCACGGCGGCGACGGAATCGACGAGGGGGTTTTCGGCGAGCTTGCGGGCATCGAGCAGCTTCTGCACGGCGAGCCGGGCGGCGACGTAGGCGCCGGTGATGGAGGCGGTGCGGGTGCCGCCGTCGGCCTGGAGCACATCGCAATCGAGCCAGAGGGTGTTTTGGCCGAGTTTCTGGAGATCGATGACGGCGCGGAGCGAGCGGCCGATGAGGCGCTGGATCTCGACGGTGCGGCCGTCGACCTTGCCCTTGGAGCTGTCGCGGGCTTTGCGCTCGAGCGTCGAGTAGGGGAGCATCGAATACTCGGCGGTGAGCCAGCCGCCCGGCACGCGCTGCTGTTTCATCCAGGTCGGCACGTTCGGCTCGATCGTCGCGCCGCAGATCACGCGGGTCTGGCCGAAGGAGACGAGCACGGAGCCGGTCGCGTAGGGCGCGATGTCGGGCTCGAAGGTGATCGGGCGAAGCTGGTCGGCGCGGCGGCCGTCGGCGCGAAGGGCGGGATTGGACATGGCTCCGAGGGAGCCGGGCGGCGCGGGGCGACGCAAGGCGCGAGTCGGGGGGAGGCACGGCGGGCGGCTTGGACCGGGCGCCGGCGGGAGTCCGCGGCGGTCCCCGGCCGGCCGCCGTTGCCGCGCGGGAAGGGGCGCGGATCAGTCGCGCTCGACCGGCTTGATCCGGGTGGCCGGCGGCTCGACGGGTTGCTTCGCCATGTGGGCGATCAGCTGCTCGTTGAATTTCTTCGCGGGATCGTGGCCCAGTTTTTTCAGGGACTGGGTCAGCGCGGCCACCTCGACGAGACGGGCGATGTCGCGGCCGGGGCGGACGTGGAGTTCGATGTGCGGCACCTGCTGGCCGAGGATCGGATAGAAATTCTCGTCGAGGCCGGTGCGATCCTCCTCGGCGTCCTCCGTCCAGATCTTGAGGGTGACGACGAGGTCGATGCGTTTTTCCATGCGGACGGACTTCACGCCGAACATCTCCGCGATGTTGATGATGCCGATGCCGCGGACTTCCATGTAGCCGAAATACTGCGCGCGGCACATGGCGAGGAGTTCGCGCTCGTCGATGAAGCGGGTGTGGACGTAGTCGTCGGCCACGAGCGAGTGGCCGCGTTCGATGAGGGCAAGGGCGCACTCGCTTTTGCCGACGCCGGACGCGCCGCGGATCATCACGCCGACGCCTTTGACGTCGAGCATGGTGGCGTGCTCGTAGCCGCGCGGCGCGAACTCGTTGTCGATCGCGAGCGTGGCGAAATTGATCCAGTTCATCGTGATCATCGGGGTGCGGATCAGCGGCAGATCGAGCTCGGTGGCCACCGCGAGCATCGCGGGCGTGGGCTGGTAGTTGCGGGTGAGCACGAGGCACGGGATGCCGCGCTTCACCATCTTCTCGAAGATGTCGCGCTGTTGCGCGGAGGGCAGCGTGCGGATGTAGGTCATCTCGGCCGCGCCGAGGACCTGGACCCGGCGGTGGGCGAAATACTTGAAGAAGCCCGTGAGGGCGAGGGCGGGGCGGTTGATCGTGGCCTCGTGGATGAGGCGGTGCAGACCCGCTTCGCCGACGAGCAGCTCCATCTTCAGCTTCTCGCGGTAGGTTTCGAAGAAGTGGGAGACGGAGAAACCGTGGATCTCTTTTTGCATGGGGAGGACAGGAGCGATAAACGCTGGGCGGGCGGCGGGAAGCCCCGAATTGCGTCCGGTCCGGAGCACGGCGGGGCCGGCCTCGCCGACCCGGGCGGCGCGGGCGCCGCCGGGATCAGAGATTGAAGCCCTCGCCGAGGTAGAATTTCCGCGCGAGGTCGTCGTGGACGAGGAAATCGGCGGTGCCCTCGCGCAGGACCTTGCCCTGGTGGATCAGGTAGGCGCGGTCGACGATGCGCAGCGTTTCGCGGACGTTGTGGTCGCTGACCACGATGCCGATGCCGCGGGCCTTGAGCTGGAGAATCATCTTCTGGACCTCCGCGACCGAGATCGGATCGATCGCGGCGAACGGTTCGTCCATGAGCAGGAACTTCGGCCGGGTGACGAGGGCGCGGGCGATCTCGAGCCGCCGCCGCTCGCCGCCGGAGAGGGTGAAGGCCTTCTGTTTCGCGACGTGCCCGAGGTGCAGTTCTTCGAGGTGCTCCTGCACGCGCGCGCGGCGCTCGCGGCGCGGCACGCCGACGGCCTCGACGATGGCCAGGATGTTCTCCTCGACGGTGAGCTTGCGGAAGACCGACGCCTCCTGCGGAAGGTAGCCGATGCCGTGGCGCGCCCGCTGGTGCATGCGCAGACGCGTGATGTCGCTGCCGTCGAGGTGCACGCGCCCGGAGCTGGCGGGCACGAGGCCGACGACCATGTAGAAGGTGGTGGTCTTGCCGGCGCCGTTGGGGCCGAGCAGCCCGACGATCTCGCCGGCGCGAAACGAAACGCTCACGCCGTCGACGACGGTGCGGGCGCCGAAGGTCTTGACCAGGCCGTCGGTGCGGATCTCGGAGACGGCGGGCGGGGCGGCGACGGGGGCGCTCATTTCGGGGCGACGGGGGAGGGCGAGGGCGGAAGCGGGACGGAAACGGCGGCGGGCGCCTCGGCCGGAGCGGGTTCCTTGGTCGCGTCGCCCGCGGGCTTCTTCTTCTCGGGGACCTTGTCGTAGCCGAGGTCCTTCAGGGCCGGCAGCGTGGTCTGGGGGCGGTTGGAGCCCTCGCCGACGACTTCGGCGCGCCGTTCCCCGCGGTGGAGAATCATTTTCTCACCGGTCTGCGACCAGCCGTCCTTGAGGCCGCGGATTACGGGCGAGCCGGTGAGAATGACCTTGTCGTCGTCCGGCAGCACTTCGGCGCGGGCGCAGGTGGCCTCGCGGTCGTCCTGCACCAGCCGCACCCGGCCGGTGGCGAGCAGGGAGCGCAACTTTTCCTGTTTGCCGACGGTGGCCTTCGGGTCGCCGCTGCGCCGGGCGATGACGACGAGTTTGTCGCAGGTGAGCTTCAGGTTGGTGGCGGAGACCACGACGTTGTCGAGGTAGGTGAAGGTCGTCTCCTTGTCGGTGCTCACCATGTCGAACCGGTCGCTGGTGATGATCGTGTCGGTCGGCGGCGGCGCCGGGGGCGGCGCGGCCTTGGCGGGTTCCGCGGCGGCGACGCCGGGCACGGGGCCGAGGGCGAACACGGCGGCGAGAAACAGGACGAGCGGGCGGCGCGGGGTCATTTCAGGATGTCGTTGAGTTGGACGCGGAAGGTCGTGCGCACCGCGCGGTCGAGGGTGAGTTTGCGGGTCGCGTGGTCGTAGGTCCACGCATTGCCGGTGACTTCGAAGTCGTCGCGAATGAACCGCACGCCGCCGTCGCCGCTGGCGCGTTGCTCCTTGGCGAGAAACAGCGCCGACGAACTGAGCAGCACGCTGTCCACCTGGGCTTTGGCGTCGCCGGTGAAGATGGTGATGTTGAGGTCGGTGACGGCGATGTTCTTGCCGACGGGCCGGACGGCCGTGCCGCGCAGGGTCATCGACCGGAAACCCTCCTTGTCGGTGAACAGCGGGAGCACCCAATTCAGGGCCGGGGCGGCGCCCGCGCTGTCCGCGGACGGGGCCGGGGTCGGAGAGGCGGGAGTCGCCGGCGCAGGCGCGGCGACGGCCGCGAACGCGGCGGCGACGAGCGCAAGGAGGCGGGCGGCGAAGAGAGTCACGGGCGGGAACCGACGGCACGGACTCGGGCGGCGAGAATTTGTTCGCACACTTCGCGCACGGCCCCGCGACCGGCGGGCCGGGCGGTCACGTAGCGGGCGGCGGCGAGGGTGTCGGGCATGGCGTCGGGCGGGGCGATGCCGATGCCGGCCCAGGCGAGGGCGGCGGTGTCGATCTCGTCGTCGCCCATGTAGGCGCATTCGGCGGCGGTGAAGCCGAGCCGGGCGGCGAGTTCGCGCAGGGCGGTGATCTTGTCCACGCGGCCCTGGACGACGTGCGGAATTTTCAGTTCCTCGGCGCGGCGGGTGGTGGCGCCGGAGGCCCGGCCGCTGATCCAGGCGGTGACGATGCCGGCGCGTTCCAGTTTCTTCAGGCCGTGACCGTCGAGGATGGAAAAGGACTTCGCTTCCGTGCCGTCGGAGGAGACGGCGACCGTGCCGTCGGTGAGCACGCCGTCGACGTCCATGGCGAAGAGGCGCACGCGCGCCCAGGCGGCACGGGTGACGCGGGGCGGCGGGACGGGGCGGGAGCGACGGGACGAGGGCACGGCGGCGGGAAGGGCGGGGCGGAGGCGCGAGATACGGGCGGGCTCAACCCATCCAGGCCGCGATGGCGTCGATGAGCTTTTCCTTGGTGGGGCGGAACGCCTGTTCGAGTTCGGGCGCGAACGGCACGGGCAGATCGAGGGCGCCGACGCGGAGCGGGGCGGCCTTGAGGGCGGCGAAGTTTTCCTCGACCAGCCGGGCGACGAGTTCGGCACCGAAGCCGTGGGTGCGGCGCCCCTCGTGCAGGACTATGAGCCGGCCGGTGCGCGCGACCGAGGCGCGGATGGCGTCCAGACGCAGCGGCGAAAGCGCGCGGAGATCGAAAAGGTCGAACCCCGCCTCGTATTCGCCGGCGAAATACTCGGCGACCTCTGCGGCGAGGTGGACCATCTCGCCGTAGGTGACGACGGTGGCGAAGTCGCCGGCGCGCACGTGGCGCGGGTTCCAGACGTCGCGGTAGTTCGGATCCCAGGCGACCGGCGCACGGCCGCGGCGGTAGAGCGCCTTGTGCTCGAAAAGGACGACGGGGTTGTCGTCCTCGTAGGCGGCGAGCAGGGCGTTGAAGGCATCCTGCGGCGTGCTCGGGTAGAGGCCTTTGAGCCCGGGCATCGAAAGCAGAAAAGACTCCAGTTCCTGCGAGTGGAACGAGCCGAACGTAAGGCCGCCGCCGCAGGGCAGGCGCAGCACGAGCGGGCAGGCGGCGCCGGAGCGGAAGCGCATCGTGGCGGCGTTCAGGGTCACCTGGGTGGCGGCCTCGGTGGCGAAGTCGGCGAACTGGAATTCCTCGATCGGGCGGTGGCCGTTGAGGGCGAGGCCGATGGCGTAGCCGGTGCAGGCGCTTTCGGCGAGGGGCGTATTGAAGACCCGGGGACGTCCGAAATCGCGGAGGAGGTGCTCGGTGACCTTGAACGCGCCGCCGTAGGTGCCGATGTCCTGGCCGAGGACGATCGATTCCGGCCGCTCGGCGAGGATCTTGCGCAGGCCGAGGTTCAAGGCCTGGGCGGCGTTGAGCGTCTCGGGCGGTTCGGCCGCGGCGCCCGGGTCGGAGCGGAGCGACGGAACCCAGGGCAGGGGCGCGGGCGTCGGCGCGAAGACGTCCAGCTCCATGCCGGCGGGTTCGGGCCGCGGCGTGGCGAGGGAGGTTTTGACGCAGGCCTCGAGGAACGCCGCGAGTTCGGCGTCGACGGCATCCAGCCGGGCCGCGCCCAGCCCGGCGGCCAGGGTCGAGCGGAGGCGGGGCAGGGGATCGCGGGCGAAGAAGCCCTCGGCCTCGCCGGGTCGCAGGTAGTCCCCGGTGTCGTAGGCGGCATGGCCGCGCAGCCGGAGCGTGTGCGCCTCGATCAGGAACGGGCGGCCCGTGGTGCGGACTTTTTCGATCGTGGCCGCCAGGGTGCGGGCGACGTGGGCGGTATCGCCGCAATCGAGGGAAACACCTTCGATGCCGTAGCCCGCGGCGCGTTTCCACAGTTCCGTGCCCGCCGCGAACTGCTCGCAGGTCGGCGTGGAGTAGGCGTAGGCGTTGTTCTCGATGACGAACAGAACGGGGAGGGAGAGCAGCGAGGCGAGGTTCAGCGTCTCATGGACATCGCCGGTGCTGGAGGAGCCGTCGCCGAAGAAACCGAAGCCCACGGCGGGCCGGCCCAGCCGGCGCTGGGAGTCGGTCGCGCCGGCGACGTTCGAGAGCATCGCGCCGAGGTGACTGATCATCGGCAGCGAGCGGGCGGCCGGGTCGCCGTGGTGGATGTTGCCCTCGCGGGCCCGGGTCGGACTGGCGGCGTTGGCGAAATACTGGTTGAGGTGGTCGCAGGGATGGCCGCTCCAGACGAGATGGCCGCCGAATCCGCGGTGTGAAAACGAGATCACGTCGACCGTCTTGTCGGCGAGCAACGCAAGGGGGACGATCAGGCCTTCGTTGCCTTGGCCGCCGGTGACCGTGCCTTTGATCAGACCCTGGCGAAAGAGGTCGAGGATCCGGTTGTCGGCGCTGCGGGCGAACTGCATCCAGGCGTAGATGCGAAGCAGACCGTCGGGGGAGCCGGGATCGAGTTCGGGGGCGCGCACGTCGCGGACCGCGAGAACCGAGGGAAGGGAAGGAAAGGCCATGAACTTTGGCGCGGAAGGTGAGTGCCGCGCGGGAGCCCGGCAAGCGGGAGTTTCCGGCGCGCCGTGGGGCCGGGGTCAGCCCGCCAGCAGGGCCTCGGCGCCGCTTTCGTCGATCAGGAGGGACTTGAGCAGGCCGCCGCGCAGGGCCGCGGCGACGGCGGGCGCGCGCGCCGCGCCGGCGGCGACGCCGATCACCTGCGGGATGTGTTTCAGGTTTTCCAGCTCGATGCTGATGGCCCGGTGCCGCCAGCGCGAAACGCACTCGCGCCCTTTGGCGTCGAAGAAGCGGCCGCAGATCTCGCCGACGGCGCCGGCGGAACGCAACTGGGCCAGATCGGCGGCGGTGAACACGCCGCGTTCGGCGTAGACGGACTGCTCGAGCGGTCCGACCCCGACGAACGCGGCGTCGGCTTTGCGCAGTTTCTGCCAGACGGATTTGATCTGCTCGGAAGCAAGGAAGGTGTCGCGGGTCTTGCGGTCCGTCACGAAGGCCGGCGTGCTCAGGGTCAGAAACTCCCCGCCCCACAGGCCGACCAGCGCCCGGCCCTGCTCGAGGGCGTCGACCGGGGACAGGTTGGAGTCGATCGAGCCCATCGCCTGCACCACCGTCAGCCGGCGCGCCTCCCCGCGGCGCAGCCGCTGCACGACCTCGGACACGCTGCGGCCGCCGCCGATCGCGAGGGTGCCCGCCTGGGGCACCTGGGCCGCGACGAACGGCGCGCCGAAGTGTCCGACCGCCTGGCGGGCCGCCTCCGCCGAGGTCGCGCGGGGCAGCTTGATCACCGCCGCGGCGTCGACGCCGAATTTCGCGCGCAGCCGCTGCTCGAGCGCGGGCAGCCGCGGGTCGTAGTGGTCGACCGAGATGCGGACGATCCCGCGTTCGAGCGCGATGGCGAGCAGGCGCGACACCTTGGTCTGGGAGACGCGGACAAGGTTGGCGACTTCCTGCTGGCCGAGGCCGTCGACGTAATAAAGCGAGGCGGCCATGCGGAGGACGTCGTCGGTGTAGTCGGGTTTCTTCGGCATGCGCGAGGTGACGGAGCTGTGACGATCGGGTGTCGATTGGGCAAATAATTAGTCGCATAAACTTTTTACTCGCGCGACCCGGAGGCGGTGCGCTGCTTTGATTCCCTCCGAAACCCATCATGCGAATCCAACCCCCCGTCCGCGCGTTTGCCGCGCTCGCGCTCGCCCGCATGGCGACCGCCCAATCCCTCCCGCCGCCGGCCCCGACGCCCGCCGCGCCCGAGCAGCCGGTGCAGCTGGAGGCCTTCACCGTCACCGGGTCGAACATCCGTCGCGTCGACGCCGAGACCGCGCTGCCTGTTTCCGTGGTCGACCGCAACGAACTCGACGCGCGCGGGGCCGCGACCCTGGCCGAGCTTTTCGAGACGCTCGGGGCCGCGGAGATCTCCGCCATCACCGAAATCAACAACGGACCGCAGCTGGCGCGCGGCGACGTCGCGTCCGTCGACCTGCGCGGCATCGGTTCCGGCAGCACGCTCACGCTGCTCAACGGCCGCCGGGTCGCGCCGCACCCGATCTCGATGGCCGAAAACGGCGTGCCGTCGCTCGCGGTGAACATCAACACGATCCCGCGCGCGATGATCGACCGCGTCGAGATCCTGCGCGACGGCGCGTCCGCGATCTACGGTTCGGATGCCGCCGCCGGCGTGATCAACAACCTCGTCTCCCGCAGCTATGTCGGCCGCGGCCTCACGCTGAAGGGGTCGATGACCCAGCACGGCGGGGCCAACGACGTCGGTGCGACGATCTTCGAAGGGTTCAAAAAGGGGAAGACCCACGTCTCGCTCTCGCTCGACTACTACCACCGCGACGCGCTCGCGGCCCATGACCGGCCGTATTCGAAGAACTCCGACCAGCGGGCCAGCCGCGCGCTGCCGGCGCCGTGGAACGGGATTCCGCTGGCGGATCCGGCTTCGACGACCGGCGGGGTCTTTGCCCGCGACAACGATTTCCGCAACGCCAACGCGGTGAACCAGTGGGGACAGTGGCAGCGCGGCACCATCGGCGCCGATTTCCTGACCTTCACCGGTGCACGGCCCGCGGGAAATGTCGGCATCACGACCAGCACGACGCCGCCGGCCGGCGTCGCGACGATGGCGGCGGACGGCATGTTCTACCTGTGGCCCACCGCGACCGGCGTGAATTTCAAGCAGACGGCGCCTTCGACCAACATCGACAACCCGGAGGTCGCCGCCTTCTCGAACTGGAACAAATGGAAGATGCTCGTGCCGGCGACCGACCGCGTGCAGTTCGCGGCTTTCGTCGACCGCCCGATCAACGACCGCCTCGCGGCGTTCGGCGATCTGACCTTCTACCGCGCCTACAGCCGCACCGGCCGCGAGCCGGTGAACTTCAAGAACACCGACGATCCCGGGATCTACCTGCCCGCGGCGAATCCGTGGAATCCCTTCGGCGTGCGCTTTTACCATCCCACGGGCCAACCCAACGCGGACGGCACGCCGCGTCTCGTCGGCGCGCCGGCGGACGTCTCGCTCTGGACCGGCATTTCGCCCGGCCAGAACACCGGCGGCGGCTTCAAGCCGCGCGTGACCGAAGTCCGCAGCTACGCCTGGCGCACGCTCGGCGGTCTGCGCGGCAAGCTCGGCCAGACGTGGGAATGGGAATCGGCGGTCGTGGCCTCCGGCGCGCAGTCGCATGAATTCGAGCACTTCCAGGTCCGCGAATCGAAACTGCGCCGGGCGCTCGCGCGCACCGATTCGACCGCCTTCAACCCGTTTCCGGTCACGTTCAAGATCCAGAACAACCAGATCGTGGTCGACCGCGCCTTCGACAATCCGGCCGCGGTGCTCGACGAAGTCTACGGCGACGAGGACCGCTACGGCCGCACGGAGCTCTTCATGTGGGACGCCAAGTTCAACGGCCGCATCGGCCGCTTCTTCACCGGGGGCGACATCGGCATCGCGACGGGCGCGGAGGTGCGCTACGAGACCTATCGCGACGGGCGCGCCGGCTACGTGGGCACGAATCCGCCCGGTTCCGGCAGCGAATTTCCCTTTCTGCGCGAAGGAGACAACGACCTGCTCGCGCTCAGCCCCAACGTGCCGATCCGCGCGAACCAGACGATCTACGCGGCCTACGCCGAGACGGCCTTGCCGTTCGTGACCCGCGAAAACCGCGTGCCGCTGGTCCAGGCCCTCGAGCTGACGCTGGCGGCTCGTTTCGAGCACTTCTCGATCCACGGCCAGACCACCAAGCCGAAAGCCAGTCTCGTCTGGAAACCGGCGCCCTGGCTCAAGCTCCGCGGTTCCGCCGCCGAATCGTTCCGGGCCCCGAACCTCGTCCAGACGAACATCACGCCGCTCAAGCGCCAGTTCTCGGCCGACGACCCGTATCGCTTCGACGTCACCCGTCTCACCTCCGACGGCACGGTGCAGCGCACGTCCTTCCGGCAGGGCAACCAGAACCTCCAGCCCGAGGAGGCAAAGACCTGGGTCGCCGGTTTCGTGCTCGAGGTGCCGAAAGTGCGCGGCCTCTCCGTCTCCTTCGATTACTTCAAGCTGAACCAGAACAGCGTCATCGAGAACGCCGGCGCGGCCGCGGCGATCGACCGCGACGAGGTCATTCTGGATCTCGCGACGCAGGCGGAACTGGCGAAGGGCACCCCGATCGACCAGATCGACCTCGGATCCGGCACGGCGGCCTACAAGGGCTCCAGCAAGGTCATCCGCAAGCCGGTCTCCGCCGAGGACCGCGCGCTCTTCTCCGCCTACAATGCGCGCCAGACGAGCAACAACAGCCGGCGCGCCGCGGTGGGCGAGGTGGTGAGCGTGATCGACGATTACCTCAACCTCAGCGGCCGCGACATCCAGGGCTACGAGTTCGGCGTGCAGTGGCGCGGACCGAAGACCCGCTACGGCCAGTTCTCGTTCAACGGCGACGCCACCCACTATGTGCTGCGCCGCTCCAAGGCGGACGAGATCTCGCCCGAGCTCGACGAGTTGGAGCGCAACGGGCGCACGAAGTGGCGCGCCTCCGCATCCGTCTCGTGGCGCCAGGGGCCGGTTTCGGCCGGCTGGTTCACGAGTTACTTCGGTTCTTTCGTCGACACCTCGGCCGCGACGACCGAGCCGATCTACCGCGCGCTGGGCGGACCGGACTATATCCGCGTCTTCAACGACAACGGCATCACGCGCTACCTCTACCGCGTCGAGCCCGCGATCAACCACAACGCCTGGATCTCGTATCGCTTCGACCGCGACGCGCACCGCTGGCTGCGCGGCGTGACCGTGCGGGGCGGCATCAACAACGTGTTCGACACCGAGCCGCCGCTCGCCGACGAGCAATACGGCTACTTCACGGGCAGCGCCAACGCGCGCGGCCGCCAGTTCACGATGGAGGTTTCGAAACGATTCTGAAGCGTTGCAGGCGGACCCCGTTTCGCCTGCGTTTGCCGCGCCCCCCATGAAATCAATCGCCCTCCTGGCCGCCGCCCTGTCCTGTCTGCCGATGCTTTCGGCGGTCGACATCGTGGCGCATCGCGGCGCGTCGTTCGACGCGCCGGAGAACACCCTCGCCGCCAACCGCCTCGCCTGGCAGCAGAACGCCGATGCAGTCGAGACCGACATCTGGCTGACCGGCGACGGCAAGCTGATCGTCTCGCACGACAAGAACGCGAAGCGCACCGCCGGTCGCGACGCCCTGGTCACCGAACTGCCGCTCGCCGAACTGCGCACGCTGGACGCGGGCAAGTGGAAGGGGCCGCAGTTTGCCGGGGAGAAACTGCCCCTGCTCGACGAGCAACTCGCGCTGACCCCGGCGGGCAAGCGGGTGTTCGTCGAGATCAAGGACGGGCCCCGGCTGGTGCCGGAACTGGTGCGTTGCCTGGAGCGCACCCGTTCCACCCCGCAGTCGGTCACGATCATCAGCTTCAACTACGAGTCGCTGCAGGCGTGCCGGAAACTGCTGCCCGCCTACAAGACGCAGTATCTGGTGGGCTACCGGGCGGCGGACCCGAAGGCGGCGCCGAAGCCCGGCGCGAAGAAACAGCCGACCCTCGACGAGGTGATCGCCGAGGCCAGGGCCGCCGGTCTCACCGGCCTCGACCTGCAGTCCACCTGGCCGCTCACCGCCGCCGATGTGAAGAAGATCCGCGCGGCGGGCCTCGAACTGCACGTCTGGACGGTGGATGACGTCGAGATCGCCCGACGCTGGATCGCGCTCGGCGTCGACAGCATCACCACCAACAAACCCGGCTGGCTGCGCGCGCAGCTGAAGCTGTAACCGGCCGGCGGGCCGCGCGCCCGCCGCCTCACTTTCTCCCTTCCCGCGGACGGGACGCCGGCCCGCCCATTCCACCCCGCATGACTTCCTCCGCCCCCGTCGCCGCCGACGGCATGACTCCCGAAACGGCACGGCTCTTCCGCTCGTGGCAGATGCGCACGCTCGTCGCCACGATGCTGGGCTACGCGGCCTTCTATTTCGTCCGCAAGAACCTCAGCGTCGCGATGCCCGAGATCGGGCGCGACCTCGGGATCACGAAGGTCCACCTCGGGTGGTTCCTGACGATGCACGGCCTGCTCTACGGCGTGTCGCGGTTCGTGAACGGCATGTGGGCCGACCGGGCCAACGCGCGCTACTTCATGGTCGCCGGGCTCATGTTGTCCGTCGGGGCCAATGTATTCTTCGGCTTCGGCTCGGAGGTGCTGTGGCTCGGCGTGGCGTGGATGATCAACGGCTGGGTGCAGGGCATGGGTTTCCCGCCGTGCTGCCGCCTGATGGCGCATTGGTTTCCGCCGCACCAGCTGGCGACGAAGATGTCGATCTGGAACACGTCGCACTCGATCGGCGCGTGGGCGACGCTGGGCTTCTGCGGTTTTGTCGCCGAACGCTTCGGGTGGCGGTGGTGCTTCTTCGGGCCGGCGGTGCTGTGCACGATCATCGGGTTCGTGCTGTTCGTGATGCTGCGCGATACGCCGAGTTCCGTCGGCCTGCCCGAGATCAAGGTGGAGGGCACGGCCGATACGCACGGCGAGGACAAGAACTCCGCCGACTACAAGGCCTTCGTGCGGCGGCACGTATTCGGCAACCCCGCGCTCTGGTGGATCTCGCTGGCCAACTTCTTCGTCTACATCCTGCGCTTCGCGGTGCTCGACTGGGGCCCCACGCTGTTGAAGGAGTGGAAAGGCTTCACGCTCCAGCACGCGAGCTGGGTCGTGATCGGTTTCGAGGTCGCCGGGATCGCGGGCATGCTGCTGGCGGGATGGGTGACCGACCGTTTCTTCGGCGGGCGCGGGCCGCGCACGTGCGTGTTCTGCATGATCGGCGCCGGCGCCTCGCTCTTTGCGTTCTGGAAACTCGGCCAATCGGCGGCGGCGGAGATCGTGTTTCTCGGTCTGGCGGGTTTCTTCATCTACGGGCCGCAAGCCTTGATCGGCATCGCGGCGGCCAACCTCGCGACGAAACGCGCCGCGGCCACCGCGGCCGGGTTCACGGGATTGTTCGGCTATGCCAGCACGCTCGTCTCGGGCGTGGGCCTCGGCTGGATGGTGCAGAAGCACGGCTGGGACGCGGCCTTCGGCGGCCTGCTCGCGATGGGAGCGTGCGGGTTGGTCTGCTTCCTACTCGCTTGGCCGGCCAAGGCGCACGGCTACGCCGACGTCGCGCCGGTGAAATAATCGCCCACCGATCCGCGTGATTTCCCTCTTCAAACCCGCCCCGCCGATCCCGGAACTGCCGGAAGCGCGCGTCGACCCCGAGTATCGCCGCCTCCGCTGGCAGGTCTTCGCGGGTATCTTCATCGGCTATGCCGCGTATTACCTCGTGCGCGGGAATTTTTCGCTCGCGCTGCCGGCCATCCTGAAGGCGCACCCGGAGTATTCGAAGGCGCAGCTCGGCACCGCGATGACGGCGCTGGCGATGGCCTACGGGCTGTCGAAGTTCATCATGGGGTCGGTGTCCGACCGCAGCAACCCGCGGTGGTTCATGTCGGTCGGCCTGTTGCTCACCGCGGGCACGACGGCGCTCTTCGGCGTGTGGCCCGCCGTCTACGGTTCGCTCACGCTGATCATTGTCCTGCAGTTCATGAACGGCTGGTTCAACGGCATGGGCTGGCCGCCCTCCGGCAAGACGATGGTGCACTGGTGGAGCACCAAGGAGCGGGGTCTGACCGTCGGCGTGTGGAATGTCGCGCACAACGTCGGCGGCGCCGGCATCGCGTGGATCGCGGTGCACAGCGTGGCGTGGTTCAACGACTGGGGCGCGACCTTCTACGCCAACGCCACCGTGGCGGCCTGCGTCGCGATCTTCATCATGCTGACCCTGCGCGACACGCCGCAGAGCTGCGGCCTGCCGCCGATCGAGCGCTACAAGAACGATTATCCGCCGGATTACACCGAGGGCCACGAACGCACGCTTTCCTTCAAGGAGATCTTCCTCGGCTACGTGCTGAACAACCGCCTGCTCTGGTTCATCGCCATCGCCAACGCTTTCGTCTACTTCGTGCGCTACGGCGTGCTGAACTGGATCCCGACCTACCTGCAGCTCTCCAAGGGCTTCAATTTCAAGGAAGCCGGCTTCGCCTACACCGCGTTCGAACTGGCCGGCATTCCCGGGACGATTCTCTGCGGTCTGATTTCCGACAAAATCTTCAAGGGGCGGCGGGCGCCGGCGACCATCCTGTTCGTGGCGCTGACGCTCGCGGGCGTGGTCGTCTACTGGCTCAACGGGAAGGGGCCGCTCTGGATCGACATCGCCGCGCTGATCGGCATCGGTTTTTTCATCTACGGGCCGATCATGCTCATCGGGCTGCACGCGCTGGATCTCGTGCCAAAGAAAGCCGCCGGCACGGCCGCGGGTTTCACCGGGTTTTTCGGTTACGTGTTCGGGTCCGCCATCGCCGGCACCGGGGTGGGCTGGATCTGGGACCACTGGGGCACGGGCGCGGTGTTCGTGACCATGATCGCCTGCTGCGTGCTCACGATGGGTTTCAGCGCGCTGACCTTGGGCCATCGCGCCACCAGCGCCGCGAAGTGACCCCGGTTTCTCTCCTATGAAAGCGTTGCTCTGCCTCTTGCTCGCCGTCGGTGCGGTCGCGCACGCGTCCACCGCCCTCGTCATCGCCCACCGCGGCGCCAGCGGGTATCTGCCGGAACATACGCTCGAGGCCAAGGCGCTCGCGCACGCGCAGGGCGCCGACTACCTCGAGCAGGACCTCGTGCTGTCCAAGGACAATGTGCCGGTCGTCCTGCACGACATCCACGTCGACACGACCACGGACGTCGCGAAAAAGTTTCCCGACCGGAAACGCGCCGACGGCCGCTACTACGCGCTGGATCTCACGGTCGCCGAGCTGAAGCAGCTGCGCGCGGCGGAGCGGTTCAACGCGAAGACCGGTGCGCCGGTCTATCCGAAGCGCTACCCGTCGGGCGCATCGCCCTCGGCTTTTCAGATTTCGACGCTCGAGGAGGAACTGCAATTGATCCAGGGGCTCAATCGCAGCACCGGCCGCGTCGCGGGCATCTATCCGGAACTGAAGCAGCCGAAGTGGCACCGGGAACAAGGGCGGGATATCAGCGCCGTCGTCCTGCCGATCCTCGCCCGCTACGGTTACGCGACGAAGGCCGATGCCTGCTTTTTGCAGTGCTTCGAACTGACCGAGGTGCGGCGCCTGCGCGGCGAACTCGGCTGGAAAGGCAACCTGATCATGCTGATCGACGGCAAGGCGAAGAACGACGACGGCACGGATCACAACGCGCTCTGCACCGCCGCCGGACTGCGGGAGCTGGCGACCTTGGTCGACGGCATCGGGCCGCCGCTGAATCGTCTGGTCACCTGGGCCGCGCCGGGCGCACCGGCGAAACCGACGGACCTCGTGGCGCTCGCGCACGCGGCCAAGCTGGCGGTGCATCCCTACACGATCCGACTCGACGACCTGCCGCGGAATTGCCCGTCGGCCGACGCGCTGCACGCGGTTCTCTTCCGCGAACTCAAGATCGACGGGGTCTTCACGGATTTTCCCGATGCCACCGGCCGTTGGCTGAAGGCGAACGCGCCGGCGGGCAGCGCCCGCTAGGGTCGGGACGAAGCCCGAGCACGCGGGTCCGGGAAAACCGCGCCGGGGCGAGGCGGATCCCCGGCGGGAACTTCGGCCCCGGACGGTTGCGCGTCGCAAGGTGCCGGGAGCGGGGCGGCGGCCGCTGCATCCGCAAAAAAACCGGCCGCGCGGACGCGGCCGGTGGGGGCTGACGCCGGCGCCGGGGGTTCAGCGCACTTCGAAGACTTCGACGAGGGCGATCCCGGAGCGGCGGTTCACGCCGGTGACGTGGGCAGTGTAGACGCCGGGCTTGAGCGTGAGCAGGAGCGCGGAGTCGGTGGAGCCGCGGGGAAGGCGCCAGGCGCCGGCGCGGTCGCAGGCGTCGTCCATGTCGTCGTCGCGGTCGTTGTCGCGTCCGCCCCAGATCGTGTTGGCGGCGACCTCCGCCCCGGTGGAGTCGTAGACCGCCACGTGCGAGGCGCCGAGGGCGCGGCGCATGCCGAAGAGCGTGCCGAGACTGGGGCCGACGCCGCGGACAAGGACCGTCGTCGACGTGGTGCCCTTGATCGCGAAGCCGGCGATCAGCGTGTCGGCCGCCTCCGCGCCGACATGGGCGCGGGTGGAGATATTGACGATCTCGGTCGCGGGCGAGCCGGTGTCGGCATCGTAGAGTTCCGCCAGGGCGATGCCGGTGGAGCCGCGCGGCGCGGTGAGGTGCGCGCTGTAGGCGCCGGCGGCGAGGTCGGTGACCAGCGCGGCGTCGGCGGAGGCGGCCGGCAGCGGGAAGGCGCCGACCTGGGCGAAGGTGGCCGCGATCGCGGCGGAGCCACCCCAGCCGCCGTCGGTGGCGGCGAGCGCGGTTTCGCGGCCCGCCCGGTAGAGCGTGAGCCTGGGGGCGGCGAGCGCGCCGGTCACCCCGAAGTTGGCGGCGAGGGTGGGGCCGACACCGCGGACCAGCACCTTCTTGGTGCCGCCGCCGCGCACGACGAAGCCGGTGATCAGGACTTCGTCGTCCTCGCCGACATGGCCGCGGGTCGAGATGTTGGCCAGGCGTGCGTCGACCGTCACGCCGAGCTGCGCGCTGCTGGTGGCGACCGTGCCCGTCGCGTTGGCGACGTTGACGGTGTAGAGGCCCGCCGAGAGCGAGCTGACATTGTTCAGGCGCAGCGTCGCGGTGGTCTCGTCCTTGATCGGCCGGCCCTTGAACCGCCACTGGTAGGTGAGGCCGGTGCCGGCCGTAGCGACCGTGAAGGTGACGTTGGCCCCGGCCGCGACCGTCTGGTTGGCGAGGGCGGTGGTGATCACGCCGGCGGTGGCGTTGACGGTCAGGGTCGCGCCGGCCGAGGTGACGGCGCCGGCGGAGTTGGAGACGCGGACCGTGTAGACACCGGCATCGGCGAGGCGGGCGGAGCCGAGCGAGAGGGTTGCAGACTCGGCGTCGCGAAGGGCGACATCGTTGCGGAACCATTGGTAGCGCAGCGGAGCTGTCCCGGTGGCGGCGACGGTGAAGGAGGCGGTGGCTCCGGCCGTGAGCAGCAGCGAGGCGGGCGGAGCGGTGATCACCGGCGCAACGGCCGGTGTCTGGGCGGAAGCGGCGGCGGCGACAAAGGCCAGCGCGCCGACGGTCATACAGCGGAGGAGTTGGGTGGTTTTCATAGGACGCACGCGCCTGACACAGGGGCTTGCCCGGCCCGCAGACCGGTGCGGGCGGATTCGGTTCGCCCGCGGGGCGAACGGAGCGCGTCAAGATATCGTCAAATTCGGCGTCGGGCCCGCGGCGCGACCCGGCCGGCATCGCCGTGCCGGATTATCCGCGGGGCGCGGTCATCTGGCCGAGGAAGCGAGAAAAGTGGTCCTGCCCGAGGTCGAGACGGTCCGGCCCGGGGGCGCGCAGGGGCGGGGATCGTCGCGGCGGGCTGCGGCCGGGGGGGGCGGTCAGCCGGTGGTGCTGGATTTCACTTTGCCGTAGGCGTCTTGCGTGCGCTCCCACGCGAGGCCGACTTTGGCCTTCTGCTGGTCCCACGTCGCGGCGTCGGCCTTGACCATCGCATCGCCCATGGAGCGCAGGTAGGACCGGGCGTCGTCCATTTCCTTCATCGCGAAGTCCCAGTCGCGGGTGTCGGTGCCGGCGGCCATGGCGGCGCGTTGGGCCTTCAGCGCGGCGACCTGGTCGTCGACCTGCCGGCCGAGCTGTTTGATGCCGGCGAGGAGCAGGTCGCGGGCGGCGAATCCGTGCCGGTCGAGGTCGACCCAGCGGACGGGTTGTTCGGAGGCTCCGGCGGCGCTTGCGGGCAGGTAAGGCTCGGCGGCGACGAGGCCGGCGGCGTTTCGGACCGCGTCCGGCGCGACCGGCGCGGGAGCGGCAGCGGTGGTCGGGGCGACTTCGGTGCGCTTGGTGCAGGCGGCGCCGAGGAGCGCGAGGGCGGCGAGTGTGGGGATGGATCGGAAGAACGTCATGCGGCCACGGTAGCACCGCGGGCGCCGCGCGGACATGGGGCAAAACCCGGGTCGGATCCCGCGGGTCGCCGCGGAATGCCGTCTATACCCCATGCCCGCGCGCCGGAGACGAGTGTATCCTCGGGCGATGAATTCCATGCACCCGGTCGGCTCCTTGTCCCGCATCCTCCTCTGCCTGCTTCTCGCCGGTTCGGCGCTCGCGGCGGCGGGGTGCCAGACTTCCAAAGGCTTCGGGAAGGACGTCGAGAAGCTCGGGGAGAAGATTCAGGACAAATCGAAGTAACCCGCGGTCGCGCGCGTGCCGTGCCGCGATCGGCCTCAGTCGCGGGGCGCCCCCATCTGCCCGAGGAGCCGGGCGATGTGATCCTGCTCCGGACCCAGGTGGGCGAGGCCGAGCGCACGGCGGAAACTCGCGGCGGCGCGGGATTCGTCGCCCTCGCGCCAGTGCAGTTCGCCGGTGACGGCGTGGAGCAGGTAGTGCCCGTCGAGACGGTCGCGCTGGGGAATCGCGTCGACAGCGTCGAGTCCGGCCCGCGGGCCGTGGACGTGGGCGACGGCGACCGCGCGGTTGAGGGCGACGATGGGCGACGGTTTCAGCCGCAACAGCGCGTCGTAGTGCCGGAGGATGCGCGGCCAGTCGGTCGCGGTGTAGGTGTCCGCGGTGCAGTGGATGGCGGCGATCCCGGCCTGCAGGTGATACTCCGAGACGTCGTCCCCGCGGGCGGCGGCGGCGAGATGGACGAGCCCGCGCCCGATCAGGGCCTGATCCCATTTGCCGCGATCCTGGTCGTGCAGGCGCAGCAGCGCGCCGTGTTCGTCGACGCGGGTGGGAAACCGGGCGGCGGTGAGCAACATCAGGGCGAGGAGGGCGTGGCTGCGCGGCGTGTCGCCGACCGGATGCTCGACGAGCAGCGACGCGAGACGAATGGCCTCGCGGCAGAGGTCCTCCCGCAGGAGACGGTCGCCGCGGGTGGCCTTGTAGCCCTCGTTGAAAAGCAGGTAGAGCGCGGCGTGGACGCCCTGGAGCCGCGGGGCGAGGTCTTCGCCCTCGGGCAAGTCGAAACCGATGCCGGCCTCGGCGAGGCGCTGCTTGGTGCGCGTGAGCTGCTTCTCGATGGCGGCCTCGGTGCCGAGAAAGGCGCGCGCAATCTCGGCGGTGCTGAATCCGCACAGGACCTTGAGGGCGAGGATGACCTGGGCGTCCGGGGGCGTCGCGGGATTGCAGCAGACAAACATGAGCCGCAGGGCGTCGTCGCGGATGGCGGGGGCCGAGGCGCGGACATCGTCGCCGCCGGCGTGGGTTTGCTCGAAGTGGGTGATCACCGCGGGCTCCTTGGCGCTGGACATGCGGCGGTGCCGGAGGGCGTCGCGCGCGAGATTGAGGGCCACCCGAGTGATCCAAGCCGACGGATTCGGCGGGATGCCGCCCATCGACCAGGTGCGCAGGGCGCGGAGCATGGCTTCCTGAGCGATATCCTCGGCCAGCGAGAGGTGGTGCACCCCGAGCAGGCGCACGAGCGTGCCGTGCAGCCGGCCCGTTTCGTGGCGGAAAAAGTGTTCGACGAGGCCGGCCGGGTGGGGCGCGGCGGGCGACGGCGGAGAGACGGGGGCGTCCGGCATGGGCGCGGGCGCGCGTCAGGTCGCGGCGGCGGGGGCGGCCTTGGTGGTGACGCCGAGGTGGCAGTGCGGCGTGAGCTCGCGGACTTCGATGATCATGCCGTGCTCGAGCCCGGGGTGGCGTTGCGCGATCGCGGTGGCCTCGGCGAGGTCGGCGACGATCACCTTCACGTAGCCGCCGATGGCTTCCTTGGCTTCGGGAAACGGACCGTCGGTGACGCGGGAGCCGCCGGGGCCGGCGACGAGGCGCGTCTCGTTTTCGAGGGGCTGGCCCTCGGTGGCCTTGCCGACGGCGACCAAGCCTTCGAACCACTCGTTCCAGCGGCCGATGAGTTGCTGGCGCTGGTCGGGCGTGAGGTGGCGGTAGTTTTCGGCGCCGGTGTTGCGGAACAACAGCAGGTAGGTCGAGGCGGGCGGGGGAGTTTCCATGGAGCGGGAGTGGGACCGGAATTACTGCTACTACGAACCGGGGAGCGCTCAACCGACATCGCGGCGAAAAAATTTCGGTTGGGTGTCCGGCGCGACCTGCTTGAAACGTGGAAGTGGCAGCCGCGGATGGTCCGCGGACCACCGAACTCCCGCCTCACGACGCGTATGCCCACCTCCACCTACACCGACGGTTTTCTCCTGCCCCTGCCGAAAAAGAAGCTGGCCGCCTACCGAAAAATGGCCGCCCAAGCCTGCAAAGTCTGGCTCGAGCACGGCGCGATCGACTACAAGGAATGCGTCAGCGACGACACGAAGGCTGACTTCTGCCTCTCGTTTCCGCAGGGCATGAAGGTCAAAGCCGGCGAAGTGGTCGTGCTGGCCTGGATCACCTACAAATCGAAGGCGCACCGCGACAAGGTGAACGCCCGGGTCATGAAGGATCCGCGGATGACGGAGATGTGCGACCCGGAGAACCCGCCGTTCGACGTGAAGCGCATGCTCTACGGCGGCTTCAAGGTCCTGGTGTCGGCGTGAGCGCGAGCCGACCGAATCCGGGCCGGCGCGCGTTGCGCCGGTCGCCCGCGTGCGGGCGGTTCCGCCGGCTGCGTGCGATGCTGACGCGCCTGGCCGCGGACCTCGAGCGCCGGGGGCGCCGCGATCAGGCCGACTTGGCGATGATCGTGGCGGCGTGCGCCGACGAAGTCGGGGCGGAGCGACGGCGGCGGTGAGCGCGTCCGCGGGCGGGCGGATCCGCCCGCGACGGACCGGGGGGGCGTGTGGGCCGGAGGTGACAGGCGGAGATTATCGGGTCCGAAGCGTCTCGCGTTGGTAAATCCCGAGGGCAAAGGGCCGATGTCTTACGCTACGCCATGCCTTCCACCACGCCTGAGTCACCTCCGCGGCCTGACTTGGCTTCGGGTTCGCGGCGCTCCGCGGACGAAATCAGTCACGACCGGTCGCTTTGCGCGGCGCTGCACCGCGTGCAGGCGGTGATCGAATTCGATCCGCAGACGCGGGTGACGGCGGCGAACGACAAGTTCCTCGAATTGATGGGCTACACGCTGGACGAAATCCGCGGGCAGTCGCACCGCATGTTTTGCCCGGCCGAAGGCTTCGACGCCCACGCTTACGCGGAGTTCTGGGAGAAGCTGCGGGCGGGAGAGTTTCACCGCGGGGTTTTCAGGCGCGTCGGTCGGGACGGACGCGAGGTCTGGATCCAGGCTTCCTACAATCCGATCTTCGACCCGGAAGGCCGGGTCGTGGGGGTCGTGAAATTCGCGACCGACGTCACCGAGGCGAGGCGGCGGACGGCGGACGACGAGGCCAAGCTGAACGCGATCGATCGCACGCAGGCGGTGATTGAATTCGATCCGCGCGGCCGGGTGCTGCGGGCCAACCGGATTTTTCTCGAGCTGACGGGTTACGACGAGGGCGAGGTCCGCGGACAGCCGCACCGGATCTTTTGCGATCCGCACTACGCGGCCTCGGCGGAGTATCGCCAGTTCTGGCGCAAGCTCGGGGCGGGGGAGCACGACGCGGGTTGCTACCGGCGTTTCACCAAGGACGGGAAACAGCTGTGGATCCAGGCGGTCTACAATCCGGTGTTCGACGGGGACGGAAACGTGACGAAGATCGTCAAGTTCGCCACGGACGTGACCGAGGCGCGGGAAACCCACCGCGACCACAGCGGCAAGATCGATGCGATCGAGCGGGCGCAGGCGGTGATCGAATTCGACCTGGAGGGGCGGGTGCTGGCGGCGAACGCGAATTTTCTCGGCCTGCTCGGTTACACGCTCCGGGAGGTGCAGGGGGAGCACCACCGGATGTTCTGCGATCCGGCATCGGTGCAAACGCGGGCGTATTCCGAATTCTGGGCGGACCTCGGCCGGGGCGAGTTCCGCGCCGGCCGATTCCTGCGGTTCGGGAAGTTCCAGCAGCGGCTGTGGATCCAGGCGACCTACAACCCGATCTTCGACGAGGACGGCAAGGTGGTGAAAATCGTGAAATTCGCGACCGACGTGACCGCCGCGGTCGGCCGGGAGGAGGAGATCGTGCGCAAGGTGAGCGCGATGGAGGGCGCCGTGTCGGCGTTGCTCGGCACGATCGACGGCATCGCCGGCCAGGCCGACGCCTCGGGCGGGGCGGCAGGCGCGGCCCGAGACGCGGCGGTGCAGGGCAAAGCCGCGGTGGCCGATGTGCGCCGCGCCATGGCCTCGATCCGCGAGGAATCGGATGCAATCGGCGCGGCGGTGCGCACCGTGGGGGAATTGGCGGGGCAGACCAATCTGCTCGCGTTCAACGCGGCGATCGAAGCGGCGCGGGCCGGGGAACACGGGCTCGGCTTCTCGGTGGTCGCGGAGGAGGTGCGGCGCCTCGCCGAGAAGTCGGCGCAGGCGGCGCAGGAAATCGGCCGGCTGGTCGGCAAGTCCACCCGGAGCGTGGAGGCCGGCGGCGAGGTTTCCCGCCGCGCGGACGACGCTTTTCAGGCCATCGAGTCCGGGGTTGACCGCACCCATCTCGCCATCGCCCAGATCGTGGCGGCGACGGAGAACCAGAAACGCTCCGTGCGCGCGGTGTCGGCGCTGTTGCGCGAGCTCGGCCGGGACGACGAGCGGAAGCAGCCGGCGGCGGCCTGAGCGCCATGGCCGGAAGCGAAGCGATCGGGCTGTTCCGGATCGGCCGCGTCGATTTTGCGCTCCCGGCGGCGGCGATCGTGGAGGTGCTGGGCCCGCCCACGGAGCTGGCGGAGTTCCCGCAGGCGCCGAAGCATGTGTGCGGCGCCTTCAATCACCGCGGCCGGGCGTTGCCGATGATCGACCTCGCCGCGATCCTGCAGCCGGACCGGCCGGCGGAGACGGCGAGGGCCGGCGCGTTTGCCCTGGTCCTGCGGGCCGACCGCGGCCGGCTCGCCGTGCAGGTGGACGCGGTGCGCGGGGTCGTGCTGGCGGACGCCGCGCGGTTCACCCCGTTGGCGGCGGCGGGGCCGCGCGGGTTGTTTCAACGCGCCTATACGCCGGCCGACGGCGGGCGGATCGCGGTGGTGCTGGAATTGCCGGCGCTGATCGCACTCGAGGGGGTGCGGGTGGCGGAGGAGGCGCCGGAGAAAGACGACGCGGCGCAGGCCGCGTCGGCCGGGACTCCGGGCCAACCGGTGGTGGTGTTCCGCATCGGTGCCGTGGTCTACGGCCTGCCGGCGCCGCAGGTGCGGGCCGTCGAGCTGCGGCCGGATGTGCTCGATTCGCCGCTGGGGACCGGATGGGTCGCGGGCTATCATCGCCTGCACGGCCGCCTGTTGCCGCTGGTGCGCGGGGCACGGCTGTTCGGCGGCGCGAGCGAGGGCGACGGGCGCTATGCCGTGGTGGTGCAGGCCGGGGACCGGACGGCGGCGCTGTTGGTCGACGAAATCGTGGCGGTGGAAACCCTGGCCGACGGCCGGCAAGAGACGCTGCCGGACGGCACCGTCGGGCGGAGCGATTGGTTCGCGGGTTGCTGGTCGCGGCCCGACGGCGGGATTGCCCTGCTCATCGACGGCGCGGGGCTCGTGGCGGCGGTCGGAGCGACGCCGCTGGACGGCGACGCCTCGGACGGGCGCCGCGCCCGCGCGGATTCCCCGGACGAGGGAGCACCGGAGCAGTTTTTGGTTTTTCGCTGCCACGGCCGAACCTTTGCCGCGGCGTTGCGCGAATTGGATACGGTGATTCGGGTCGAACAGGGCGTGGTGGATCTGAGCCGCGAAGGGCAGGAGCTGGCCGGGTTGTGCACCCGTCACGGCCGCACCGTGCGCTTGATCGATCTCGGCCGACTGCTCGGTGCGACCGCGCCCGCGGTGCTGGCCGGCGGAACGGCGATCTGCGTGGCGACGGCCGAAGGTCGCGTGGGCTTTCTCGTGGAATCGGTGGACCTGTTGTTGACGGCGCGCGCCCGCGATTGGACGGGGTCGCGGGCCGCGGACGAGGGACGCGTGCCGCCGATCCGGCGCACGATCGCGGTGAGGCGCGCGACGGGCGACCGCACCGCCGGCGTGCTCGATCTCGCGTCGCTCGCGCACCGCGTGGGTGGCGTCGCGACCGCGGCGTGAAGGGCAACGGGCCCGCCGCCCGCCCGACCGAAAGCGACGCGGCGCCTCAGCGGGCGAGGCGGCGCAGGCGGAGGGCGGCTTTGACGCCGTGTTTGGCCGGATGGCGCACGGCGTGGCGGATCAGCCAGTGCCGTTCCGGCGAGGCGCCGTCGAGCCAGCGTTCGCATATCCCGAACACGAGCGCGGGGTGGTCCTTGGCAATGTCGCCGAGGTGATTGGCGACGCTGCGGCGGACGTAGAGCTCGGCGTCGTCCTTCAGGGCTTCCAGCAGCGGCAGCGACGGCGACGGATCGCGGATCAGGTCCGGGAGACGCGAGGCCCACGGCAGGCGCGGGCGGGGCCCTTCCGAGCAGAGCCGGCGCACGTGGGGATCGGGATCGCGGCTCCAAACGGCGAGCTGGGCGAAGGTGCGCTCGGGCCAGCGCGCGAGGAAGGCCCGGATGGAGAACTCGGCGCTGAAGCGGCGCGTGAGTTCGTATTGGGCGCGCATCGAGACGGCGAACGGATCGCGGCCGGCGTTGCAGGCCGGATCGAGGCCGAACGCGGCGACGAAGCAGACGTGCGGCAGGTAGAAAAATCCGGCGAGGCCGAAGTCGGCCGTGATGGTCAGCGGCGGCGTGAGGGAGCGCAGGAGGACGTCGACGGCGTCCGAGTAACGCTCGGGCAGATGGCGGCGGAGGGCGCGCGCGAGGTGATCGCCGCGCTGGAGAATCCCGAGGGGCGCGAGGCCCTCGCGGGCCGTGCGGCGAAAGGCCTCGGCCGGGAACTCCGGCCACGCGACCGCGACATTGTGCGCGAGACAATCGATCGCGGGCGCATCCAGCAGATCTTTCAGCGTGCTGCCTTTGGCGATCGACGTAGGGGCGGCCGGCAGGCGAAGGCCGGGAAGGGGAGCGGGCGCGGAACGAGCGGGCATGGCGGCAACGGTAGCAGGCGCGGATGACAACGGTGTGTCAGGAGCGGGCGTGGCCGCCGGGGCGAAGGCGACGGCCGGGCGGCGGCGCGAGCGTGCGGGCAGGTGGGCGGACACTCCGGCGCGGCGACGGCCGGGGGCTCAGGCTTTTTTCACGAAGCAGGCCTTGAGGGCGAGGGAGACGCCGTCGATCTTGCAGTCGATCTCGTGGTCGCCGTCGACAAGGCGGATGTTCTTGGCCTTGGCCCCGCCTTTCAGGACGCCGGAGCCGCCGCGGAGCTTCAGGTCTTTGATGAGCACGATGGAGTCGCCGTCGGCGAGGACGTTGCCGTGGGCATCTTTGACGACGCGGGCGGCCTCGGGCGCGGCCTCCTTGGGCCACTCGTGGCCGCAGGTCGCGCACTCCCAGCGATCGGGGTGGCCGAGAAGGTCTTCGAGCGTGCAGGCGGGACAGGCGAGTTTCGTCATGGCAGGGGTTGACGCTGACGGTTCCCGGCGGGGCCGGGCAAGGGTGCAAAGACCAAGCGCGATTGGCAGGGCCGGGCGCCGATCGCGGGCTGCGCGTCCGACCGAAAACGGCGCCGGACGCCCGCATGTCCGCGGTGCCGGCGCGTGCACGGCGGTATCGCCGCAAAGGGCCGAAGCGAAACGGCAGGGGCAAATGGGCTCCGAGATTTCCCTACGTATTTAAATCGGGCGCGGGTTCCGCGGGACGGTTGCGGGCGGGCACCGGGGACCTACGGTCGCGGACATGAGGCCATCGGGTGCCCGCCGCCGTCCGTCAAGATTGGACCATGGTGCGCGTCCGGTGGCGTCAGCCCGTGTCCGGGCAAACGGGCACAGCGCCCAACCCAGGATCCGATGAACTCCCCTAGCCGCGGCAGCGACAGCGACACCGAGCGACTCCAGGCGACGCTGAAGGAAGTCATCGATCTCAAGACCGCCCTCGACGAGCACGCCATCGTCGCGATCACGGATCCGCAGGGCCGGATCAAGGCGGTGAACGACAAGTTTTGCGCGATCTCGAAGTTCAGCCGCGCGGAACTGGTCGGCCAGGATCACCGCATCATCAACTCGGGCTGCCACCCCGCGGAATTTTTCCGGGAGCTGTGGGCGACGATCGGGCGGGGGCAGGTCTGGCGCGGCGAGATCAAGAACCGGGCGAAAGACGGCTCCTTCTACTGGGTGGACACGACCATCGTGCCCTTTCTCAACGAGCACGGCCGGCCCCGCGAATACGTGGCGATCCGCGCGGACATCACGCAACGCAAGCTCGCGGAGGAGGCGCTGCGGGCGTCGACGCGCGAGGTGATCGACCTGAAGTCGGCGCTGGACGAGCACGCGATCGTGGCGATCACGGATCCGCAGGGCCGCATCACGACGGTGAACGACAAGTTCTGCGCGATCTCGAAGTTCAGCCGCGCGGAGCTGATCGGCCAGGATCACCGCATCATCAATTCGGGCTACCATCCGCCGGAGTTTTTCCGGGAGCTGTGGTCGACCATCGGGCGCGGGCAGGTGTGGCGCGGCGAGATCAAGAACCGGGCGAAGGACGGCTCGTTCTACTGGGTGGACACGACGATCGTGCCCTTTCTGAACGATTTCGGCCGGCCGCGCCTCCATGTGGCGATCCGGGCCGACATCACGCAGCGCAAAGCCTCCGAGGAGACGAACGCGATGCTCGCGGCGATCGTCGAGTCGTCGGAGGACGCGGTGATCCGCATCGACACCGGGGGCATCATCCAGACGTGGAACAGCGGGGCGCAGGAGACGTTCGGCCACGTCGCGGCGGATTTCATCGGCAAATCCATTCTGCACCTCGTGCCGGAAGAGCAGAAGGCGGAGGAGCAGGAGCGCCTGGCGGGCATCCGCCGCGGCGGCAAGGTGCCGCGCTACGAGTCGGTGCGGCTGCACTGCGACGGGAGCCACATCTACGTGATGATCACGCTGTCGGCGGTGCGCGACCAGAACGGCCGGGTGCTCGGCGCCTCCGTGATCATGCGCGACATCACGGAGCGGAAGAAGCTGGAGTCGCAATTCCTGCGCACGCAGCGGATGGAGGCGATCGGCACGCTCGCCGGCGGCGTGGCGCACGATCTGAACAACCTGCTCTCGCCGATGCTGATGGCGCGGGCGATCCTGCGCGACTCGGTGACGACGCCCAACGAGCGGGAAGTGCTCGAGATGGTGCACAAAGCGGCGCGGCGGGCTTCGGCGATCGTCAAGCAGCTGCTGGCGTTCAGCCGCGGCCAGGACGGTGTGCGCGTCCCCGTGCAGCCGGCGCATCTTTTCCGCGAAATCGGCGGGCTGCTGCAGGAGACGTTTCCGAAAGAGATCACGATCACGTTCAACACGCAGCGCAACCTGTGGACGGTCCAGGGCGAGCCGACGCAGATCCACCAGGTGCTGATGAATCTGTGCGTGAACGCGCGCGACGCGATGCCCCAGGGCGGGCATCTCTCGGTTTCGGCGCAGAACGTCGTCATCACCGAAACGGAAGCGCGGGCAAACGTGCGCTCGCGGCCCGGTCCCTACGTGCTGATGACGGTGGCGGACAACGGCGTCGGGATCCCCCCCGACATGATCGAGCGGATTTTCGATCCATTCTTCACGACCAAGGGTGTGTCGCACGGGACGGGCCTCGGTTTGTCGACCGTGGCCGGGATCGTGAAGAGCCACGGCGGTTTCGTGCGGGTTTTCAGCGAGGTGGGCGACGGGGCGGCCTTCAGCGTGTATCTGCCCGCGACGCCCGACACGGTCTGTTTGCAGCCGCACGAGGAGGAGACGCAGGTGCCCGGCGGCCAGCAGGAGCTGATCCTCGTCGTGGACGACGAGTATCCGATCGTCACGAGCCTGCGCCAGCTGCTCACCAAGCACGGCTATCGCGTGCTGACGGCGGAGAACGGCCGCGAGGGACTCGAGGTTTTCCGGCAGCATGCGGACGAGATCAGCCTCGTGATCACCGATACCATGATGCCCCACATGGGCGGGGTGCAGTTTGCGCGCGAACTGCGGGTGCTGCGGCCCGAGCTGACCATCATCGCGTCCACCGGCCTCGAGCAGGATGTGAAACGCCAGCAATACGCGGAGGCGGGCGTGCCGGATGTGATGCTGAAACCGTGGGAACCGGTCGAGCTGCTCCGGCGGCTGGCGGAGAAATTGGCTCCCGCCCGGGCCGGAGGGCCGGCGGCCACGGATCGAAGGGTCGAGACGGATCAGGCCCGGCCGCCTTCGCGGGGGCGAGTGATGCCGGAGGAAAACTGAGCCTCGGGACGGTCGGGCCGGGATCGCCCGCCGCGCTCAGGTCAGGTCGTAGAACGGGGTGGTCTCGCCGGGGGCGACGACCGCGAATTCGCAGCGGTGCAACTCGGGCCGCGCGCGGACGGACGCGAGCGCGGCGCGCACGGTGTCGGGGGAATTGCAGTCGCGCGAGAGGTGCGTGAGGTAGATGCGCCGCCAACGCGGACTGGCGACGGAGGCGAGCAGTTCGCGGGTGGCGTCGTTGCTGAGGTGGCCGTGGCGGCCGCCGATGCGCTGCTTGAGCGACCACGGACGCTTGGGGTCGGCCTGGAGCAGCTGGGTGCAATGGTTGGATTCGACGACCGCGACGTCGCACTCGCGGAGGCACTCGCGGATGTTCTGCGGCGCGTGGCCGAGGTCGGTCAGGTAGACGAGCGAACGGCGGGGCGCGAAGAGATCGCCCTCGTGGCCGGCCGAGAAGCGGAAGCCGACGGGCTCCTGCGCGTCGTGCGGCACGGCGAAGGACTCGATCTGGAGGTCGCGGAACTGGAAGCGGGCGCCGGTCTGGAAGATCTGCCAATCCGGGCGGTGCGGCGGTTCCAGCTTCGATTGCACGGCGCGCGCGGTGGCATCGTTGGCGAAGACGCGGAGGTGCGGGTATTTTTTGAAGCCGTCGATGCCGGCGGCGTGGTCGCCGTGTTCGTGGGTGAGGAAGACGGCGTCGATGCGTTCGAGCGATTCACCCAGGCCAGCGAGGAGCGCGGCGAGCTTGCGGGCGGAGAAACCGGCGTCGACCAGCACGCGCGCGCCCTCGGTCACGAGCAACGCGGCGTTGCCCGCGCTGCCGCTGCCGAGAATGCTGAAACGCATGGCCATGCCGGAGTCGGGGGAAAAGTCGGCGAGATGAAGAGGCCGCGGAGCGGCGGCGCGAAACAAAAAGGGCGCGCCGGCGGGCGCGCCCCGGGAAGGCGAGTCGGGTCGGCGCGGCCGCTCAGCGGGCGAAGGCGCCGACGCCGGCCTCAAGGAGCAGTTTCCAGAGGGAGCTGCTGTCGGGCTTGGACGGCGTGCCGCCGACCTGGAAGGTGCGCGACATGAGGTAGTAGCCCTTGTCGTCCTGTTTCGCGCCGAGCTGACCGGTCTTCGAGAGCAGAAGCGCGAGGTGATCCTTGGCGCCGAGCTGCAGCACGATGTTCATGGGCGCGTTGGCCAGATCGTCGGTGCTCTTGCTGGCGACGGCGCCGCTGCCGGTGAGATGGAGCGTGGGCGAGAGCAGTTCGAGCGAAGTGAGTTTGAAGCTGAGGTCCGGAGCCCGTTCGACCTGGAGCCGGAGGGTGTCGAACGGCATCTCGCGGAACATCGCGACGAGTTCGGAGGAGGCGGAGGCGGAGGCGTTGCCCCGGGTGGCGCCGAGCACGGCGAGGCCGAGCGACAGCACCTGGGTGGCGGCGTCCAGTTTGCCCTGGCTCGCGAGGGCGCGGAGCATGCCCTTGGTGCCGGTGACCTCGAAGCGGCCGTAGGCGTTGGCGCCGAGGTTGCCGAGATTGACGCCGTTGCCGGCGAGCTTGGCGCTCACGGTGGCGACGGTCTCGAGCGCGGGCTTTTCGTTCGGGCTGGCGGCGCGGAGGAACTCGCCGACGTTGAAGTCCTTCACATCCGCGGAGGCGGCCAACGTATAGGGCTGCGAGGCGGCGGCGTTGAAGGTAAGTCCGCCGGCGAGTTTGAACGGGTTCTCCTTGAAGCGGCCCTCGAGGCCGTCGAGCGCAAGACGGGTGTCGGAAATCACGGCGGCGCCGCGGACGCCGGAGATGGTGTAGTCCTTGCCGTAAAGGATGCGCTTGAGGTCGACCTCGACCTTGCCGTTGGCGCCCTGCCAGAACGGCGCGGTGTCGCGCTTGGCGGGGCCGACGAGCGCGGCGGCGGTGTCGGTGACGCGCTGCGTGGTCGACGGGGCGCGGACGACGTTGGTCGGCGTGCGCGTGCCGGGGGCGGCCGGGGTGGGCGCGACGGCGGGCTTGGCCGCGGGCGCCGGAGCGGGCGAGGCGGGGGCGAGGACGGCGAGGGCCTGGAAGTCGTCGACAACGAGGTTGGCGGAGGCGATCCGGGCGGCGAAGAGCGGGGTCTTCTTTTCCGTTTGGCCGAAGGTGCCGGTGACGGTGAGGTCGGATTTGCGTCCGGCCGCGGTGAGGGTGAGCGGCAAATTGAAGGAGCCGGTGCCGTCGGCCTTAAGCGTCGCGGCGACGTTGAGATCGAGGGCGCCGAGGGGCTGCTGGGTCGCCTTGGCGACGAGGTTTTTCAGCGCGAACGTGGCCTTGGCCTCGGTGGCGTCGGCGAGCGAGGCGTCGAAGGTCGCGGCGAGCTGGCCGCGCGAGAGCGTGGCGTAGGACGCGAGCATGGGCTGCTGGCCGAGGGCAGGAAGGTCGGCGTCGAGCGTGCCCTTGGCGGTGGCGGTGAGCTTGGTGCCGAGCTTCGCGGTGCCGGAGGCAAGGAGCGTAACGAGGGTGGCCTCGCCCTGCTTTACCTCGAGGCGCTTGAGATCGTAGGTGACGGCGTCGCCGCGCTTGGTGGCGTCGAGCGCGGCGGAGAGGTCGAGGTTCTGGGCGAGCGTCTGGCCGTCGATCACGGCGGTGATGCCGCGGAGCGCGAGCGGGGCGGTGGTGACGAGGCCGACATCGTCCATCGAACGGAGGGAGGCTTCGAAGGTGCCGCCGGTGACGGCGCCGGAGAGTTTGGACTTCGGCACGAAGGCCTCGACCCAGGCGAGCGGAACCTCGCCGAGGCGGACGCGGGCGACGGGGGCGTCGGGCTTGGCCGGGGAAAGCTTGGAGGTTTTGAGGTCGACCTGCAGGGACTGGAGCAGCTCGTAGGCCGTCACGAGGGCGCCGCCGGCGCGCGAAACGGTGGCGGTGGACTTGGTGACCGTGAGCGTATCCGCCTCCTGGCGACCCTCGGTGACCACCGCGAGGTCGAGGGGGCCGGGATCGAAGCCGAGGTTGGCCTTGAGAGCGTCGACGACCTTGATCGCGAGGGACGAGGCGAAGGCGACGGTGGGGGCCTTGGCCTTCAGATTGGTGACGTCGGCGGAAAGGTTGCCGCTAACGGCGTCGCCGGTGGGAAGCGAGATGGCGAGGTCGGCGAGCTTGGCGTTGATCGCGGTGACGGAGTAGTCGATCGCGGGGCGGACGGAGAGAGAGAGCTTTTCGACAAGGGCCTTTTTCTTGTCGTCGCGAACGGTGACGTTGCGCAGGGCGACGGGCTCGAGGGTGCGGATGCGGACGCGGGAACCATCGGGCTCGGCGCCGACGGCGAGCGAGAGGGAGAGGTCGCCGCTCTCGATGAGCATGGGTTTGGCGAACGACTGGGCCCACGCGAGCGGCAGGGCGTTGACGGTGAGGCGAGCGGCGTCGGCCTTGGCGTCGGCCAGCGTGAGGCGGGCGTCCTTGACGCCGTAGGAGACCTTCTGCACGAGGGCGACCTGGGCGAATTTGCGGCCGTCGGCGGCGGTGACATCGAGGTCGAGTTGGTCGAGGCGGGCGGTGTCGGACGCGTGGGCGCCGGCGAAGGCGGTGGTCACCGTGACGGAGCCGATCGGGGCGAGATCGGCGGAGAGTTTCTGGAGCTGCGAGATGCGCGCGGTCAGGCCGCCGCTGGCCGTGGCGGCGAGGGTGTCGGGTTTGACGGTGAATTTGCCGGCGCTGGTGGCGGCGACCTCGGGCAGGCCGAGGCCGGCGAGGAGCGCGGCGAGTTGTTCGGTGCGGATGCCGAGGTCCCAGGTGCCGGCGATCTCGCGGGCGGCGGCGGTCCAGGTGGCGTCGGCCTTGAAGAGGGATTCGAGCT
>JACCEB010751626.1_pt1 | contig 53356 bp, 38 predicted proteins | sample 7454761 | NCBI WGS metagenome assembly JACCEB01 (sample SAMN15323454, study PRJNA562643) | freshwater metagenome | isolation source: river surface water | place: USA:Blue River Watershed | collected 2017-08-18
CACCCCAAGCCACCCCATGCCTGCCTCCCTCCGCGCCTTCATCGCCTCCGCCGCGGGCTTGAGCGCCCTCGCCACCACCGCGTCTGCCCAGACCGCGCCCGCCCCCGCGAGCCCACGTTCCCCCGCCCCCGGCGAGACGGTGCAGCTCTCCGCCTTCGAGGTCACCACCACCAACGACATCGGCTACCAGTCGACCAACGCCGCCGAGGTCACCCGGATGAACACGGCCATCGCCGACATCCCGATGAACGTCACTGTGCTCAACCAGGCGTTCATCGAGGACACCATGGCCCGCACGACCGAGGATGTGCTCGAATATGTCCCCGGCTTCGTCCCGACCTCCAACAACGACTCCTGGACCGTGCGCGGCTTCGCCAACGCCAACACGAAATTCCTCAACGGCTTCCTCCAGCAGGAGAGCATCGGCACCGTCTCGCTCGCCAACGTCGAACGCGTCGAAGTCCTCAAGGGCCCCGCCGCCGTCCTTTTCGGCCAAGGCGGCTTCGCCGCCACCGTCAACCGCGTCACCAAACGCCCCCGCGAGAAACCCGCCACCTCCGTCCGCACCAGCTACGGTCCGCTCGACTCCTGGCGCGCCGAGGTCGACACCACCGGCCCGATCGGCCGCGCCGGCTCGCCCTTCGGCTTCCGCTTCACCGGCGTCTGGGACGACGGCGAATACTACCGCCGCATCTCCCACGACGAGCGCGCTGCCTCCCTCGCCCTTTCGTGGCGCATCTCCGACTCCACCCGCCTCACCGTGGAGGGCCTCCGGGTCGAAGAGACCGATGGCGGCGCCGTCTGGCGCCAACCGATGTTCCGCGGCGATCCCCGCGGCTTCCGCCTCGCGAACGGTTCCTACCTCGCCTACGGCGACAACCGCCAGGGCTACTCCGCCCCGGGCGATTTCCGCCGGTGGAAACGCGGCTTCGCCATGGCCGACCTCCAGCACACGTTTTCCCGCCACCTCCACCTGCGCGCCCAATTCGCGACCGACACCAAGGACCAGCTCTACGACGAAACCCAGCCCGAGCAGGGCTCCCTCACGCTGCTCAAGGACGCCGTGCTCATGCCTCGGCGCTGGCGCGTCCGGATCCAGGACGTCGAGAACCTCCGCTCGCGCAACGAACTCGTCGCCCACTTCAACACCGGTCCCGCCGCGCACCGCGCCCTCGCCGGCTTCAGCTGGGACCACTCCGACGGCATCGTGTGGAACCGCGACGGCATCTACAACCGCGGCGGCCTCGCCGCCACCGCCGCGGCCCTGAACCAGCGCTTCCCGACCGCGAGCGTCGGCGCCCGCTTCAACAACTACCCGGACCTCGCCTACGCCGACTTCGTCGCCGACATCCGCCGGGCCGGCTACAATCCCTTCATGCTGGCGCCGGCCAACGTGACCAACCCTGCCGCCTCGATCCCGCCGCCGCCAAAGTCGGACCGCCCTCCGCTGCCCGCCGGCGCCCGCAACCTCGACCGCACGATCAACCACGAATACTACCTCGCCGATGTCGTCTCGCTCTTCCACGAGCGCCTCTTCGTCACCGGCGGCCTGCGCCACACGCGCACCGACGACCGCCGCTTCAACTCCACCACCGGCCTCCTCACCTTCGACAACCACGCCAAGTCGACGACGTTCAGCTCCGGCCTCGTCTGGCACGCCAACGCCGCGAAGAGCCTGACCTTCTACGCCAACGCCAACAGCTCCTTCGTCCCCGAGTTCCGGCGCCAGCCCGACGGCGCTCCACTCGATCCCCAGGAGGGCAAACAGCAGGAACTCGGTCTGCGGTTCTCCCTCGCCGGCGACCGCATCCAGGGCCTCGCCGCCGTCTACGAGATCAACGAACGCAACATCGCGCGCGATGATCCGCTCCGCGACGGCGACTGGCTGATCCAGATCGACGGCGTCCGCTCGCGCGGCGCCGAATTCAGCCTCAACGCCCGCTTCACCTCCGCGTGGTCCGTCATGGGCGGCTACTCCTACAACGACTCCCGTGACACGCAGACCCGGGCCCGCTCGCAGTATGCGCCCTACCACATGTTCACCGCGTTCAACAAATACGCCTTCCGCCGCGGGCCGCTTCGCGGTCTCGACGTCGCCCTCGGTTCCATCTTCCTCGGCGAGCGCCCGATCGATCCGACCCCGATCACCACGCTCGGCGGACTCGCCAACACCCCCCTGTGGACCATGCCCGGCGAGTGGCGCTTCGATGTCGTGCTCCGCTACGCCGTGCCGGCCAAGGGTCGCGTCGCATGGGTGCTCGGCGCCAAGCTCCAGAACGCCTTCGACAACCAGGATATCTTCAAACTCGCCGACACCAACTCGGTGCAGCGCCAGCCGGGGCGCACCATCCAGACCAGCATTACCGCCCGGTTCTGAACCCACCCTCTGCCTGCGCGCCATGCCCACCTCCGCCCAGCTCCGCCAACGCATCCGCGCCGGTGATACGGTCTTCGGCACGCTCATCGTCTCGCACTCGCCCCGCTGGCCCGACGCCGTCCGCGACTGCGGCCTCGATTTCGTCTTCATCGACACCGAGCACATCGCCATCGACCGCACCGACCTCAGCTGGATGTGCCAGACCTACGCCGCCCTCGGCCTCCCGCCGCTCGTGCGCATCCCGTCGCCCGATCCGTTTGCCGCGACCATGGTCCTCGACGGCGGCGCCGCCGGCGTGGTCGCCCCCTACATCGAGACCGCCGCCCAGGCCCGGGCACTCCGCGGCGCGGTAAAACTCCGCCCCATCAAAGGCCGGAAGCTCGACGCCCTCCTCGCCGGCCAGCCCGCCGAGCCCGAGCTCGCCGCCTACTCGGCCCGCTCCGCCGCGGATCGCCTGCTCGTCGTCAACATCGAGAGCACGCCGGCTGTCGCCGCCCTCGACGAAATTCTCGCCGTGCCCGACATCGACCTCGTCCTCATCGGCCCGCACGACCTCTCCTGCAGCCTCGGGATTCCCGAGCGTTACGACCACCCCGAGTTTCTCGCGACGTGCGAGACCATCTTCCGCCGCGCCCGCGCCGCCGGCATCGGCGCCGGCATCCACTTCTGGGGCGATCCGGCGCAGCAGGCCCGCCTCCTCGGCCTCGGCGCCAACGTCCTCATCCACAGCGCCGACATCCTGCTCTTCAAAAAACACCTCCGGCTCGAACTCGACGCCATCCGCCAAGCCGCCGCGCTCGCCTCGCCCGCCGCGCCCGGCCGCGCGCTCAACATCTGATTCCGCGCCCACCGGCGGGTCGCCGCTTGCGGGCCAACCCCGGCCCGGCCAGAAGGGCCGGCCTCACCCCATGGTTTCCGCTCGCTCCTTTTCTCCCCGCGGCCCGCTGCTGCCGCGCCTCGCGCTCGGCCTTGCCCTGCTCGCCACGACCGCCCTCGCCGCCGACGCTCCGAAAAAGAAAGCCGCCAAGTCCGACGCGGCCGCCGGCCGCGTCGCAACGCCTCCGCCCACGCATCCGCCGCTCGCCCCCGTCGACCTCACGCAGCTCCCCGCCGGCGTCGAGCGCCTCGATCTCTACCTGCTCCTCGGCCAGTCCAACATGAAGGGCCGCGGCATCATGCCCGAGTCGCCCGCGCGCGACCCGCGCATCGTGATGCTGCACCTGCGCGACGACCGCTGGTATCTCGCGCGCCACCCGCTGCACCTGACCGGCGACGCGCAGACGTTCGCCGGCCACGACAACGCCGGCGTCGGCCCCGGCCTCGCGTTCGCACAGGTCCTCGCCGCCCGCGACCCCAAGGTCCGCATCGGCCTCATCCCGTGTGCCGTGGGAGGCAGCAGCATCGACCTCTGGCAGAAAGACGGCCGGCTTTACGCCAACGCCCTCCGCCGCGCCCGCCTCGCCGTCGAGGCCGCCCGCGCCGCCGGCGGCCGCATCCGCGGCGCGCTCTGGCTCCAGGGCGAGGCCGACGCCACCGAAGAGAAGCTCCCCGGCTACACCGCCAAGCTGCATCACCTCGTCGACCAGCTCCGCGCCGACCTCGGCGAGCCGAACCTGCCCTTCATCGCCTGCACCATCGGCGAGCTGCGCCCCGGCGGCCGCCAGCCCGACATGAACAAACTCCTCCTCGCGCTGCCCGCCCAACGCCCGCTGACCGCGTGCGTCGACGCCCGCGATCTGCAATCCCACATCGGCGACAGCGTCCACTTCGACACCGCCGCCCAAGAGGAGATCGGCCGCCGCTACGCCGCCGAGTTCCTCCGCCTCACGCACCGGTAAGGCGCGTGGCCTGCAACGCGCCGCCCCGCGTGCACCCCAGCCGGTAGGCCATAGCCCGGAGTCCAGAGCCGATCCCCGAACACCGTCACACATCCTGCTCTGGACTCTGGTCTCTCGGCGCTCAGCTGGCCGCCCCCGCCCCGGCCCGCGCGCGCCGCCTCACTTCCGCTTCGCAAACTCCGGCGCCAGCTCGAGGCCGAAGTAGTCGCGCGCGTTGGCGAAGCAGATGTTCTTCACCATCCCGCCGACCCATTTCGCGTCGTTCGGGATCAGGCCCGCGGCCATGTCCGCGCCGAGCAGATTGCAGAGCGTGCGGCGGAAATACTCGTGCCGCGGATAGCTGACGAAGCTGCGCGAGTCGGTGATCATGCCGACGAAACGCGAGAGCAGGCCGAGGTTGGAGAGCGCGTTCATCTGCCACTCCATGCCTTCCTTCTGGTCGAGGAACCACCAGCCCGAGCCGAACTGCACCTTGCCGGGAATCGAGCCGTCCTGGAAATTCCCGATCATCGTCCCGAGCACATAATTGTCGGCCGGGTTGTTGTTGTAGACGATCGTGCGCGGGAGCTGGTCGGTCGAGTCGAGCGCGTTGAGGTAGCGCGAGAGCGCCGCCGCCTGCGGAAAGTCGCCCATCGAGTCGAAGCCCGTGTCGGGCCCGAGCTGCGTGAGCAGGCGCGTGTTGTTGTTCCGCAGCGCACCGAGGTGCAGCTGCTTCGTCCAGCCGCGGGCCGCGTCCCACTTGCCGAACTCCAGCATCAGATACGAACCGTAGCGCGCCGCCTCCTCGGCCGTCGCCGCGCGGCCGCCGCGCACCGCGTCGAAGACCATCTTGGCCTGCGCATGCGTGCACGGCTCCGCCAGCGCGCTGTCGAGCCCGTGGTCCGACACCCGCGCGCCGAGGGCATGGAAATCGTCGTGCCGCTTCTTCAGCGCGCCGAGCAGGTCGTCGAAGGACTTGATGCCGCCCCCGACGCGTGCCGCGCCCGCGAGTTTCTCCAACCAGGCGTTGAACGCCGCCGGATTGCCCACCGCGAGCGACTTGTCGGGGCGGAACGCCGGATAAACGCGCGCCTTGAGCTTGCCCGGGCTGCGCGCGATCGCCTCGTGGTGCGCCAGCGAATCCGCCGGGTCGTCCGTCGTGCAGACCACCGCGACGTTCGACATATTGATGAGGTCGTGCACGCGCATCTTCGGCAGCCGCTTGTTGGCCGCCTTCCAAATTTTCTCCGCCGACTTGCCGTCGAGCAGCGTGTCGATGCCGAAGTAGCGCTTCAGCTCGAGCGCGCTCCAGTGGAAGAGCGGATTGCGCAGCGTGTGCGGCACGGTCTCGGCCCACGCCTGGAACTTCTCGCGCGGCGTGGCTTTGCCGGTGACGAACTCTTCCTTCACGCCGTTGGTGCGCAGCGCGCGCCACTTGTAGTGGTCGCCGCCGAGCCACAGCTCCGCGAGGTCGGCAAACTCGTGGTTCTTCGCGATCAGGTCCGGCGGCAGGTGGCAGTGGTAGTCGTAGATCGGCTCCGCCTTCGCGTAGCGATGGTAGAGCTCGCGCGCCTGTTTTGTGCCGAGCAGGAAATCGTCGTGGATGAAGGGCCGGGTGGGCATAGCGACAGGCCGAAGGTTTGGCCGCCCGAGGGTGTCAGGCAAGGAGTCGATGGGAAAATCTGCGCGCGACCGATTTGTCGCCGTTTCAACGTGGGATTCACGCTGGCTTCACGCATGACCCCGTAGGCTGGGCACCTGTCCTGGGAGCCCGCGACATTCTGTCGGCCGGACACGGTGGAGGCGGCGCACCTGCGCTGATTCCCGGGCGCACCGGGTCGGATTTACCATGCGTTTCCCGTTGATTTTTCGACCCGCCCAGTTCGGCCCAGTCCGGCGCATTCTCGCCCTCCTCGGTCTGTTGCCGCTCACTCCGATGCCGGCGCACGAGGCCATGATCCAGAACTTGAACAAGGGCTGGTTCATCGAGGCCTCGGCGGGGGCCAGTATTGTGCCTTCGGGCGATATCACACTCGGCGGCATCCGCTACGAGGCCGACTATTCGACCGGCCGATTTTTCCAGGGCGCGGTCGGGAAGGCATGGACCCCGGGATTTTCCACGAAACTGGAGTGGTTCTACCGCTCCAACTCCGCCACCTCATTCGACGGCGGGGTCGCCCGCATCACCGGCGGCGACCTGGCCTCGACCAACGCTTTTCTCACCGCAACCTATGCCCTGGGGCCAGCTTTCCAGTGGCGCGGCGTCCGGCCCTTCGCCGGCATCGGGGCCGGCTTCCTCCAGGAAGTGGATGTCGACCTGGACGGTTTCGGGGGCGAGGAGTTTTCGGCCAGAGGCCGCTTCGCCTACCAGTGGCTCTTCGGCTTGGAGCGTGCGGTCGGCAGCCGCGGCAGGGCGTTTGTGGAAGGACGCGCCGTCGCCGCCGGAACGCAGGTTCTCACCGGCTCGCGGACTGGTCGCCAGTTGAAAGTCGACTACGACACCTGGGGCGTCCTGGCCGGATTCCGCTGGTCGTTTTGACACCGAGCCGCAATCCGGCGGAAGCTGACCCGTTCCCACCGTGATGGACGCGCTTCCGCCCTCCCGATCTCCTGTCGACCGGACGTTCCCCGCCGCCTCCCTTCCGCTTTTGCTCGTCGAAGACGACTGGGATATGGCCGGCAACATCGGCGACTATCTCGGGCCACGCGGCTGGCAAGTGGCGCACGCGGCCAACGGCGCACTCGCACTTCACCTCTTGCACGAGCAACGGTTCGCGGTCGTCGTGCTCGACCGCGACTTGCCGGCACTCGACGGCATCGAGGTTTGCCGGCGGCTGCGGCAAGGGCCAGCTCGGCATGTGCCTGTGCTGATGCTCACCGCCGCCGATAGTCTCGAGGCGCGACTGGAAGGCTTTGCGGCGGGCGTGGACGACTACCTCGTCAAACCCTTCGCTCTGGCCGAACTGCTCGCACGGCTCAGCGCTCTGTTGCGCCGGGGCGCGGTCGCGGCGGGGTCCGCCGAAGCCGGCGGGGAAGTCCTGCGTTGTGCCGACCTCGAACTGCGGCCGCGCCTCCGTGAGGCACGGCGTGCAGGGCGCCCGTTGGCGCTCACCAACATGGGCTTCGCGATCCTCGAAGTTCTGTTACGCCGCGCTCCCGAAGTCGTGCGCCGCGACGAGCTGGAGGAAGCACTTTGGCGCGACGCCCCTCCGGGCAGTGACGCGTTGCGTTCCCACATCTTCGCGCTGCGCGCGGCCATCGACGGACCGTTCGCGCGGCCGCTGTTGCACACGCACCGGGGCGTCGGCTTTCAGATCCGGGAAACCACCCCGGGGGAGCGGTCCACAACGTGAGTGAGCCGGCCGCCCCGTCCGGGCCCCGCCGATCGCTCCGCCTCCGGGTGCGCATTGCGCTGCTGCTGGTGGGGCTGGCCGTGTCCGGATTCTGCGGCATCGCGGTTGTCGGCGCCTGGATCGTCCTGCAGACGGAGGATGCGGTCGTCGACGCGGTGATCGCGGAAGCCGCGCGCGAAACGCTCGCGCAAGGTGCCGTGCCGGCCGCCGGCTGGCTGCGGGTATTTCCTGACGCAGCCGCGCTGCACGCCGCCACAGGCCTGGATCGGATGCCGTTGGCGGCCGGCTGGCATGAGGTCTTCGCCGGAGAGGCCGGTGCGCGTGCCGTGCTCGCCAGCGATTGGAACGCACGACGGCAGATCTGGACGGACGGTCTGGAGCGCGAGTATCGCCTCTGGGTCCCGGACGCGGACAGCGCCTTCACCGGCTACCTGTGGGCCGACGTTAGCCGGCTGGAGTTCACCGAAACGCGTTCCGCCGCGCTCCACTGGGCCGTGCTGGCCGCCGCCGGAGGCGTCGCGTTGCTCGCCTTCATTGTCAGCGCCATCGTCGTGCGCTGGACCGTCCGCCCTTTGGGCCTGCTCGCCGAGCGGGTGCGTTGTGCGCCGCCGGATCGGCCGGCCGACTTTGCCCATGGTCTGGCCGACGACGAAGTGGGGGCGCTCGCCCGCGCCCTGGACGAAGGGCGGACCCGGGCGCTGGCCACCCTGCAGCGCGAACAACGTTTTCTCGCCGAGTGCAGCCACGAACTGCGGACGCCGCTGGCCACACTGCGCTCCGCGTTGACGCTGTTACCGGAAGTCTCGGCCGATACGGCGGCAAGCGAGCGGGTAATCGGTCGCGCCGCCCGCTCCGTCGCGCGCATGGAGCGGCTGGTCCAGTTCTTTCTCGTGCTGGCCCGCGAAGGCAGGCAGCCCGCCGCCTGCTGGGTCGAGTTGGAGCCGCTTGCGCGCGAAGTCGTCGAGGAACATACCGCGCTCGCCGCACCGCCCCGGCCGCATTGTTTTGTCGAGATGCCGGCCTGCGCCCGCGTGTGGGCCGGGCGCGAGGTCGTGCTCACGCTGGTGCACAATCTGGTCGACAACGCGCTGAAACACAGTCCCCACGGCCGCATCCGCCTGAGTTGGTTCGAGCCCGCCACGCTGCAGATCGACGATGACGGCCCGGGGTTTGCGGATCTTTCGCCGCAGCGCGCCGCGCCGACCCAACCGGCGCCGGGGTTTGGGCTCGGGCTGGAGCTGTTGCGCCGGCTATGCCGGTTGCACGGTTGGGAAATCGGGTGCGGCGTGTCGGTATGGGGCGGCGCGCGGGTGCGCGTGACCTTTCAGCCTCGCGCGCCCGGAGCGCCCGCCACGCCCGAAGTGTCGGTCAACGGCTGATGTCGCCCAGCATCGCGTCGAGCGTCGTGTAGCGCTCGAGCAGCTTGCGGGCGGCGGCACACGTCGCCGCGGGAGCGAGGCCGGTGTTTTCCGCCAGAAACACGATGTAGCTCGCGATGTTCTTCGCGAAGTTCAGCCGGCCCTCGTCGCTGATGGCGTAGAAACGTGCGCGCTGCCGGTAGCCCGCCGGCGTGTGGTCGCCGAGCGCCGCCTTCTCGGCGCGGCCGCCGCCGGCGAGCACGTAGAGGAAGTTGTATTCGAACCAGAACATGTGCTCCGGCGTCGGGTGCAGCGACTCGATCGCCGCGTGCGTCGCCGTCGGGTTGGCAAACGCCTCCGCGCCGTGGTGCTCCGTGCCGAGCGCGGTGGCGATGAAGATGCGCGCCATCTTCTGCTCGGTCGCATCGAGGCTGAACGCCCCCTTCACCGCCAGATCCACCGTGAACCGATACCAGTCGCGCCACAGCGCCTGATCCGCCGGATCCTGCGAGGCAAAGAGCGCGCGGCCCATTTCGTAGGTGTAGCGGCCGCTCGTCTTGATCTCCAGCCGCCCGCCGGTGACCTCGCCCATCACGCGGTAGTTCTCCGCCGATTTCCCCGAGCCCGAGTGGAAGCCGATGCTCGCGCCGAACTGCCGGCACACCGCCCACTGCTTCTCGATCAGCCCGCGGAGCGCCGTGTTGTCGGGATACGGCATGTTCTTCTGGAAACCGAAGGCCGGCGCCACGAAATGGATCCGCATCCCGAGCGCCTCGCACAACGCCAGCATGATCGCAGTCGTCTCCGGCGTGGTCAGCCCCGGCAGCTCGTCGATCGAGAGTTCGCGCAGATAGCCGCGGCCGACGTCGGTGGTAAACAGCCGCGCCCGCGCCGCCGCGTATTTCTCGTCGCGCCGCTTCATCTTCTGCAGCGCCGGCCACACGTAGGCCAGCAGCTTGGCGAAGTCCGCCTCGTTCAGCGTGAGGCCCACGCTGGCCACGCGCGCCTTCACTTTCGCGACGAGCTCCGCCGGCACCTGCGCCTGCACCCAGCCCGCGGCGTCGTCCGGCACCTTCGTCTGCGCCAGCTCGGGCGAGAGATCGAAGGTGATGTAGCTCGCAAGCACGCAGCCCGCCACCAGCGCATCTTCGCGGGCGTCGAACTTGCCGCCGATCGGCTGGTGGTCCGCGTTGAAGCTCCACGCGATGCCGCGCCGGTGGAAACCGGTCTTCAGCTTTGCCAGCACGCAGCCGTGGCTCATGCCCTCGACGCTCTGGCCCTGGTGTCCCTCGGGGACATGGGTGCCGATGAAGGGAAACGGCACGCTGTCGAGCTGGCCCGCGAGCATCACGTCGACGTCATAGACGAGCTCGCGCGGGATCGAATTCTGGTTCGCCGTCACGCCGATCCCGAGCGCGCTCATCGCCCAGTCGACCGCCGGCCAGTGCAGCGTCGTGAACCGCGCGCCGATGCCGAGCGTGCTCTGCCCGAGCGTCTCCGTCGCCGTCGCGAAGATCGTGCTGCGCGGGTTGTGCTCCTGCACGAGATTCTTCAGCCGGAGCAGGTTCGCAAACGTCGCCGGAAACGCCGCGCCGCCGCCGGCCAGCGCCACGCCGTCCGCCAGCACGTCGGGCTTCGCACCCGCACCCTCGAGTTTCCACGCGCAGTCGCCGAGCGCGTTCTCCACCAGCGTGAAGGCCCCCGCCTTCGTCTCGAACCGGCTCTTCGGATATTCCTTCAGCTTGGCCCCGGCCCGCAGTTCGTCCCGCAGCGCCCCCCAGTCGAGGCAGAAGTCGGGGCTCACGCACGGGTTCGTCGCGATGCGCAGGTTGTTCTCGAGCAGGAAGCGATTGATGGCGGACATGACTCGGAGAAAAAACGAAGCGCAGTCGCTCAGATTAGCCCGTCGCTGACAAGACTGCCGTTCCTCGGACGGTGGGGTCGCGCCCCGGCCGCACCGCCGGCTCTACTCCCACTTCTCCGCCGCGTCCTTGATCAGCTGCTGCAGGATCGGGAAACGCACCTCGCCGTAATTCAGCGCGTAGCGGACCTTGCCTTCGCGAAACACCCACGTGCCCGGCACCCAGTTCACCTCGTGCCCGAGAAACGTCCGCATCCGCTCCGCGTCCGTGCGCGCGCCGTTGGGGTGCACGAGGAGCGTGAAATTTTTCTGCGCCGTCACGCCGTGTTTCTCCAGCAGCGCCCGGCCGTCGCCCTGCCCGCCGTTCCAGATCGTCACGAAGATGAAACGCACGCCCGGATTGGCCGCCATGAACTTCGCCCATCCGTCCGCCCGCGAAATCTCCGTGTAACAGTTGCTGCACCACGGCGCCCAGAAATGGACGACCGTGGGCTGCTCGGATTTCACGATCGCGGCGACTTCACGCTCGATCGGCAGCCACTCCGCCGCCCGCCCGAGGCCGGGCACCGCGGACAGGAGCAGCCCGCAAAACAGTCGGAACGACGACATACTCATGCGCGCACCGTAGCGCGGCGACGCCCGGGGGCAATCGCCGCGCCCATCCTTCAAACCGAAACCGCGCGCCGGCGATGCCGGTCAGTTGTCGAGGTCGTAGACTTCGATCAGCGCCTCGCCGGTGCCGCCGTCGGCCCCGCGCACCTGCACCGTGTAGCTGCCCGGCGCGAGCGAGACGATGATCGCCGCATCGCGGCTGCCGGCCTCGAGCGGAAACGCACCCGCCTGCGAAAACGCGGTCGCGATCGACGCATCCCAGTTGTCGTTCTGCGCCACGCGGCGGCCGTCGCCGCTCACGATATCCAGCGCCGGATCGTTGAGCACGCCATCGAGCCCGAAGGCCCGCAGCGTCGGGCCCACCGCGCGGATCATCACGCGCTTCTGGCCCGTGCCGGAGACGACGAAGCCCGCGATCAGGATCTCGTCGCCCGTGCCCACGAAGTTGCGGGCGGAGACGTTCACGATGCGCGGCGTGTTGCCCGTGCCCGCATCATACGCCTCGAGCAGGATCACGCCGCTGCCGGCGCCCGCGATGCGCGCCGTGTGCGCGCCTTCGAGCGTGCGCTGCAGCGCCGCGTCGCGGCTGTTGGCCGTCAGCGGGAACGCCCCCACCGCGCCGAACGCCGGCGCCAGCGACGCCGGCCAGTTGTCGTTCTGGTCGATGCGCGTCGTGCCCTGGAAGAGTTCGATCGTCGGATCGGGGTGCACGCCGCCCACCCCGAAGTCACCGAGCGTCGGACCCACCGCGCGCACCAGCACCGACTTCGGCCCGCCCTGCACCACGAAGCCCACCGTCAGCGCCTGGCCCGCCGCGAGGCTCGTCCGGACGGACAAGTTGCCCAAGCGCGCACTCGGTCCCGCCGCCGTGACCGTCAGCACTGCGCCGGCACTCGGCGTGCGGCCCCCGGCGGAGATCACGATGACATCATACGTGCCCGCATCGCGCGCTGCCACGCTTGGGATCGTGAAGGTCGCGCTCGTCGCGCCCGCGATCTCCGCGCCGTCCTTGCGCCACTGGTAGGTGAGGCCCGAGCCGCTCGCGTTCACGGAGAACGTGGCCGGACCGCCCGCCGCGACGGCGACATTCGCCGGCTGCGCCACAATCGTGGGCGCACTCGCCGCCGGTGCCGGCGCGCCGTGGAGCGTCACCGTCGCCGCCGTGAGCCGGCCCGTGGTGCCCGCGACCGTGTCGATCACGCGCACCGTCCACTCGCCCGCCGCCACCTCGCCCCAGTGCCGCGGCGTGGAGAACGTGAAGTTCTCGAGGTCCGCGCTCGTGTCCGCGGTCCGCGGGAGGCCGAGCACCGTGCGCGTGCCCGCGGGCGACGTGAGCTCGAGGCGCAGCTGGCCGCGGTTCGCGTGCGTGACGTTTACCGTCACCTCGACGGTCTCGACGCGGAGATTGCCCGTGTTGGCGAAAGTCAGCGTGCGCGCCACACCGGTGGCGGAGTTGTCCGGGATGCCGTCCGCCGCGGTCGAGCTCTGCCGCAGCGAGGTCTCCGGCGCGAGATTGGTCCACGTGCGCGCAAGGGCGACGGCCGCGGCTGCGTCGGCGAAACCCGCGCCATACTTGTGGTTGAAGCGGAAGCCGCCGCCGTTGGTCACCCAATCGGCATCGGTGGCATCGGTGCGGCGCGCCGAGCGGATCAGGATTTCCTTCACATCGCGCCAGCCGAGCCGGGGATTCGCCTCCAGCATGAGCGCCGCGATGCCCGAGATCTGGGGCGCGGAATACGAGGTGCCCTCCGTGCCGCTGGTCGTGTAGTCGCCGGCAGGCGAGGCCGCGGTATTGGCGCCGCGCGGCCCGAGGTTGTCGGTGGCGATGAGCTGTTCGTCGCTGCCTTCGCGCGTCTGGCCGGCGGCCACCACAAGCACCTGCGGACCGGACTCGCTGAAACTCGCCTGCCGGCCCGTGTTGTCCGTGGCACCGACCGCGATGACGTGCCGGTTGCCCGAGTAGCCGTCGAAGCCCGCGTAGTCGCCGTCGGCGCGGCCGTTGCCCGTCGCCACGACATAAATCACGCCCCGGCCCGCGCGGCCCGAGGTGACGCCGGCGCGCAACGCCGCGAGCGCGAGCGTGTCCGGCGCCGAGACGGTCTTCGCATCGTCGTCCGGCCCCCAGCTGTTGCTGGAAACGCTGACCACATCCGTTTTCCAGCCAAACGCCGCCGCTTCCTGCGCATCGGTCGCCGCGGCGCCGAGGATCCTCACGCCGACGAGGCGGGCCAGCGGCGCCGCACCCGTGATGCCGATGCCGTTGTTCGCCCTCGCCGCGATGAAGCCGGCGCAGACCGTGCCGTGATTGTCCGCCGCCCCGGGCGTCGGGTCGTTGCCGCCACCGAGAATGTTGGCGTGCAGCGACGCATCCGTCGCGATGTTCAGGTCGGGATGCGTGAGCTCGAGGCCGTCGTCGACGACCGCGACCGTCACGCCGCTGCCGCTCGCCTGCGGCCACAGGCCCTCGATGTTGAGGTCGACACCGGGCGTGCCGCGCGCCTGACCGGTGTTCTTGAAGTAGAATTGCTGCGGATACAGCGGGTCGTTCGGCGCCGCCTTGGCCACGCGCTGCCGCGCCAACTGCGGCTCCACCGCCACGCCCGCCTGTTCGATCCGCTGCGCCGCCGCGAGCATCACATACGGCGAGGCATACCGCAGCAGCCACAGGTCGTCGTTCACCTCCGACCGTGAAGACAGCGCACCCGTCGCCTGCGCCTGCGCCTCCGCCACCGCACGCTCCACGCCGACGAGCAGCAGCTCATCGGTCGCGACGTAGCGCGCGGCATTCTGGCCTTCCCGACCCTGCTCGTAAAACACCGGCGCCACCAGGTCCGCGCTCAGCGGCTGCCCCGCCGGACCGCCCGACGCCTGCACCGCAGGCAACGCGATCGCCTGGGAAACCCGCTGGCCCGGCGCGAGCCGCACCCATTGGCGCGTCGCATCGCTGCCCGCGACCCGCGCCCCACCGGGCAGCCGCACGTTGGCGGCCGCCGCGCGCGACAGCGCGACCTCGTCGCGCGCCAGCTCGAGCACCCGCGGCTGACCGCTGACCCGCGCGCGGACTGCGCCGCGCGCCTCCAATTCAAGCACGGCTTTTTCCGCCGAGGGCACCGGCGCCGCAGGCGCCGACCCGAACAACAACGACGCCAACAAAGATGCCGCGATGCGGCGGAGCACTGGGAGATGCACGACTCCGCACTGAGCGGATTGCTTGCCAAGTCAACGGCCCACCGCCTTCCGGCCGGCGGCACACATCGCTTCCCGCCGCGCGGCACTTTCGACCTTGCGCACACCGCCCCGCCCGCTGTTCTCGGCCCCTTTTCCGCATGTCCGCTGTCGCCGCCCCGGCCTCCACCACGCAGCCCAATCCCGACCACGTCCTCCGCCTCGCGACGGAACTCAACGTCAAGGTCTTCCAGGTCGCCGCCACCGCGCAGCTCCTCGCCGAGGGCGCCACCGTCCCCTTCATCGCCCGCTACCGCAAGGAGGTCACCGGCGAACTCGACGAGGTCCAGATCACCTCCATCCGCGACCGCCTCGAACAGCTCCGCGCCATCGACGAACGCCGCGCCTCCATCCTCGCCTCGCTCAAGGAACGCAATCTCCTCACCGACGCCCTCGCCAAGGCCATCAACGCGGCCGACACCCTCACCGCGCTCGAGGACATCTACCTGCCTTTCCGCCCCAAGAAGCGCACCCGCGCCACCATCGCCAAGGAGAAGGGCCTCGAGCCCCTCGCAGACCTGCTCTTCGCGCAGGACGCCGCCACCGACGTCGCCGCCGCCGCCGCGGCCTACGTCGGCAAGGAATACGTCGCCGACGACGGCAAGAATCAGAAATCCCAGATCGCCTCCGCCGACGAAGCCCTCGCCGGCGCCCGCGACATCATCGCCGAGCGCGTCGCCGACGACAAAGACGCCCGCGCCAAGCTCCGCGCCCTTTTCCAAAAGGATGCCGTCGTCTCCTCCAAGGTGATGTTCGGCAAGGAAAACGATCCCGAGGCCGCCAAGTTCAAGGACTACTTCGAGTGGAGCGAGCCGCTGGCGAAGGCGCCCTCCCACCGCATCCTCGCGATGCGCCGCGGCGAGAAGGAGATGTTCCTCATGATGCGCGTGCAGTTGCCCGAAGAGTCCGCCGCGTTTGCCGCCGTCCAATCCCTCTTCATCAAGGGCAAGAGCCCCGCCGCCGACCAGGTCGTGCTCGCCGTGCAGGACTCCTGCAAACGCCTCCTCGCGCCCGCCATGGAGACCGAGATGCGCCTCGACTCCAAAAAGCGCGCCGACGAAGCCGCGATCAAGGTCTTCTCCGACAACGCCCGCGAACTCCTCCTCGCCGCCCCGCTCGGCCAGAAGGCCGTCATGGCCATCGACCCCGGCTTCCGCACCGGCTGCAAGACCGTCCTCCTCGATCGCCAGGGCAAGCTGCTCCACAACGACGTCATCTTCCCCGACCGCGAGCCCACCGACGCCAAGGAAAAGATCCTCGGCTTCATCCAGTTCTTCAAAGTCGAGGCCATCGCCGTCGGCAACGGCACCGCCGGCCGCGAGACCGAATCCTTCCTCCGCGCCATCGGCCTGCCGCCCACGATTCCCATCGTGATGGTCAACGAATCCGGCGCCTCCATCTATTCTGCGAGCGAGGTCGCCCGCGAGGAGTTCCCCGACCACGACCTCACCGTCCGCGGCGCCGTCTCCATCGGCCGCCGCCTCATGGACCCGCTCGCCGAGCTCGTGAAACTCGACCCCAAGTCCATCGGCGTCGGCCAATATCAGCACGACGTCGACCAGAGCGCCCTCAAGCGCTCCCTCGACGACGCGGTCGTCAGCGCCGTCAACGGCGTCGGCGTCGAACTCAACACCGCCTCCAAGCAGCTCCTCAGCTACGTCTCCGGCCTCAACACCGCCACCGCCGCCGCCATCGTCGCGCGCCGCAACGAGAAGGGGCCCTTCAAGACCCGCGCCGAGCTCAAGGATGTGCCGCGCCTCGGTCCCAAGGCCTTCGAGCAGGCCGCCGGCTTTCTCCGCATCCGCGACAGCGCGCACCCGCTCGACGCCAGCTCCGTCCACCCGGAACGCTACGCCCTCGTCGAAAAGATGGCCGCCGATCTCGGCGTCACCGTCGCCGACCTCATGCGCGACGGAAAACTCCGCGCGAAGCTCAAACTCGAGAGCTACGTCACCGCCGACGTCGGCCTGCCCACGCTCAACGACATCATGGCCGAGCTCGCCAAGCCCGGCCGCGACCCGCGCCAGAAATTCGAGGCGTTCAGCTTCACCGAGGGCGTCAACAAGCCCGAGGATCTGAAGCCCGGCATGAAACTGCCGGGCATCGTGACCAACGTCACCGCCTTCGGCGCGTTCGTCGACATCGGCGTCCACCAGGACGGCCTCGTGCACGTCAGCCAGCTCGCGGATACATTCGTAAAGGATCCCGCGGCCGTCGTGCGCCCGCAGCAGAAGGTGATGGTCACCGTGACCGAGATCGACCTGCCGCGGCAGCGCATCTCGCTCTCGATGCGCAGCAATCCGCAGATCGGTCCCAAGACCACCGGCGGCCCCGGCGGCGCGCGCACCAGCCCCGGCCAGCGTCCCGGCGGCCCCGGCGCTCCCCGCCCCGGCGGCGCCCCCAGCGCCCCGCGCCCGCAACAGTCGCTCACCAACGACTGGTTCAGCGCCGCGTTGAACAAGAAGAAGTGATCGGCCCCGCGCCGGAAGCGTTGTTTTCTCCGCGTTCGTAGCGGCGTAGCTCGTCGACGCCTGGTTTCACCGTCGAGCAACGCTCCCCACCGCCCCTCCACCCCAACGCGCCGCTCCCCGCTGAACCCCGCCTCGCTCTCAACTCTCAGCTCCCTGCTCTCAACTCCAGACTCTCAACTGTCCGCCCCGCCCTCCATCACCGATACGGCTGATGCAGCTCGACCGGCTTCTGCTTCGCCTGCTTGGAGCGGAGCTTGAGGTTCAACATCTCCACGCCGAAGGCGAAGGCCATGGAGAAGTAGATGTAGCCCTTCGGAATATGCTGGCCGAGGCCCTCGCCGACGAGCGTCACACCGATCAGGATGAGGAAACTCAGCGCGAGCATCTTCAGCGTCGGGTGGCGGTTGACGAAGTCCGAAATCGCGCCGGCAAACACCAGCATCACGCCGAGCGCGATCACCACCGCCGCGACCATCACGCCGATGTGATTGGCCATGCCCACCGCCGTGATCACCGAGTCGAGGGAGAACACGACGTCGAGCATGAGGATCTGCACGATCACGCCGGCAAAGGTCACGCCGCTCCGCCCCGCCGTCGCATGGCCGTCGTCATCCTCGAGCTTTTCGTGAATCTCCTTCACGCTCTTCCAGATCAGAAAGAGGCCGCCCAGCAGGAGCACAAGGTCGCGGCCCGAGACCACCTGCTGGAGCACCGGCATGGTGAACAGCGGCTTCGTGAGGCCCATGATCCACGTCAGGCTCATGAGCAGGATGACCCGGGTGACAAAGGCCAGCATGAGCCCGATCTTGCGCGCCTTCTCCTGCTGGTGCGCCGGCAGCTTGCCCGCGAGGATCGAGATGAAGATCACGTTGTCGATGCCCAGCACGATCTCGAGCGCCGTGAGCGTGAGCAGGGAAATCCAGATCTGCGGATCGGAGAGCCATTCCATGCGCCAAGCGATAGCGGTGCGCGCCCGCGTTGGTCAATGGCGCTGGCCCCGAATTTCCCCGACGCCCGCCACCGCTCCGCTCCGGTGCCAGCGCGGAGCCGCCGCCCTCACGGCCCCGCCACGCCCACCCACGCCAGCCCGGCGCGCAGCCACAGCGGGATCACGAATACCCCCAGCGCCGTCGTCCCGAGCACGATCTGCACCGCCGTGCGCGGATGCCCGCCGTAGAGTTTCGCGATGATGATCGGGATCACCGCCGCCGGCATCGCCGCCTGCACCACGAGCACGCGTTTCAACTCGATCGAACACGGCAGGAACTTCGCCACCGCCAGAATCAACACGGGCAGCACGCCCAGCCGCAGCGCCATCGCCGCGAGCGAGACCTTCGGGTCGAAGAGTCCGCCCGGCTGGTTCAGATACTGCGCGAGATTCACCCCGGTCATCACCAGCCCCAGCGGAATCGCACACACCGCGAGCGCGTGGATCGTGGTCGTCAGCACCGCGGGCAGGTGCGGCGTCACGCGCAGGAGATTGCAGGCCACCGCCACGAGCAGCGTGATCACGATCGGGCTCACCAGCTTCCGCCAGCCCTCGCGCAGCGACTGCCCGCTCAGCACCAGCACACCCACGGTCCAGATCGCCACCTCCACGCCGACATTGTGCACGAGCAGCACGCCGCGGCTCTCCGGGCCCCACACGGCCTCCATGATCGGCAGCGGCAGGTAACCGTAGTTCGTGATGCCCACCGCCAGCGCAAACGTCCGCAGCCCGGAGCCGACATGCAGCCCGATCAGCCGCGCCACGAGCAGCCCCGCGCGGATGCCGAGAAACGTGATCGCGAATCCCATCAGCGGCGGCAGCACGAGATTCTCCGCCGCCTGCAAGGCCGCGTTGTTCGCCACCGACTCGAAGATCAGGCACGGGTAACACACGTTGACCACAAACCGGATCAGGCTCGTTTCCGCCTCGCCCTCGATCCAATGCACCCGCCGCACCACCACGCCCACGCCGATCAGCGCAAAGACGGGCAGCACCAGCAGCAGCAGTTGCGTGTAGGTCGGCATGAACGAAACGCGACGACACACCGCACCCGCCCGCCCCTGTCAACCGCCGCGCTCGTCAGCTCCCTGTGGGCGGGGTGCCCTCACCCCGCGGGTTTCAGGCGGCGTCATGCCTCGCGGGGCGAGGGCACCCCGCCTGCAGGAAAACCGATTCCCTCCCCCGGGCTCACTCCTCCGCACCCGCCATCGCGCGACCCGCGATGTAGCCCGTCGTCCACGCCGCCTGAAAATTGAAGCCGCCCGTCACGCCGTCGATGTCGAGCACCTCCCCCGCGAAATGCAGCCCGGGGCACACCTTGCTCTCCAACGCCCGGAAATTCACCTCGCCGAGCCGCACGCCGCCACAGGTCACAAACTCGTCCTTGAAGAGACTCTTGCCCACGACCTTGAACTCCCCCGCCGCCACCTGCGTGCCGAGCTTGGTCAGCGCCGGATTGCTCACGTGGCTCCACGGCGTGTCCGCCGCGATGCCCGAACTCGTCACCAGCCGCTCCCACAGCCGCTGCGGCAGCGCGAGCGGGCTCCACGTCGTGATCTGCTTCCGCGCGTTCTTCTCGCGCACCGTCGCCAGCTCGCGCGGCAGCGTCTCGCGCGTGTGCGGCGGCGCGAAGTTCACGATGAGCGGAAACTCGTAGTTGCGCCCGGCCAGCTCGCGCGCGCCCCACGCCGAGAGTTTCAGAATCGCCGGCCCGCTCAGCCCCCAGTGCGTGATCAGCAGCGGCCCGCTCTCTTTCAGCTTCGTGCCCGGCACACTCACCGTCGCGTTCTCCAGCGCCACGCCCGAGAGCCCGATCAGCCGCGCATCGTCGATGTGAAACGTGAACAACGACGGCACCAGCGGCTCGATCGTGTGCCCGAGCGATTCCGCGATCATGAACCCCGCCGAAGAACGGTTGCCGCCCGTCGCGATCAGCACGCGCTCGCAGCGCAGGCCCGTGCCGTCGGTCAGCGTGAGCCAGAAGTCCGGCTCGCGTGGCGCCGCGGCCGCCGCACCCGCACCGGCATCACCCGCTCCTGCCGCCCCGGCGACGTGAAACGCCTCCACCTTCCGCACGCCCATGCTCGTCCGCACATGCACGCCCGCCTGCTCCGCCGCGCGCTGCAGGCAGGCAACGATCGTGCCCGAGTCGTCCGTGACCGGAAACATCCGCCCGTCCTCCTCGGTCTTTGTCTCCACGCCGCGCTCCGCCAGCCACGCCACCATGTCGCGCGGCTGCCAGCGGTGAAACGCGCCCAGCAGTTCGCGCCCCCCGCGCGGATATCTCTTCACCAGCTCCCGCGGCTCGAAGCACGCGTGCGTGACGTTGCAGCGCCCGCCGCCCGACACCCGCACCTTGGCGAGCGGATTTGCCGTCGCCTCGAAGATCGTGACCTCGCCCGCCGCGCCCAACGCTTCCGCGCAGGTGATCGCGGCGAAATACCCCGCCGCTCCCCCACCGATCACCACCACGCGTCGCTTTTCAGCCATGCGCGCCAACGTGCGCAGCCGCGTCTGCGAGTCGAAACATTCCACCGCGCGCACTCACCGCCGTGCCAGGAGCACGCGGTCGACTTCGGCCCGTGTCGGCATCGCCGCCTGCGCACCGAGTGCGAGGGTCGCGAGCGCGGCGGCGATATTGGCCTGCCGCAACGCCGCGGGCCACGCCGCGCCCTCCGCCAGCCGCGCCGCCAGCGCCCCGGCAAACGTGTCGCCCGCGCCCACCGTGTCGCGGGGCTGCACCGGATGCGTCGGCACGACCGCCACGCTGTCGGCCGTCACGTGCAACGTCGGCTCCGCGCCCTGCGTGATCACGAGATTCGCCACGCGGAAGCCCGCCAGCGCATCGCGCCGCTCCCCGGCCGGCGCCGCGAGCCACGCCGCCGGCGTCCAGCCGAAGCACGCGGCACACTCGTGTTCGTTCACGATCACGGTATCGATCGGAAACTCCCGCCACGGAAACGCCGGATTCACCGGCGAGGCGTTCAGCACCGCGCGCACGCCACGCTCCGCGGCGAGCCGGAGCGCCGCGACCGCGGCCGGCAGCGCACACTCGAGCTGCACGAGCACCACCGCCGCCCCGTCGAGCAGTGCCGGGAGTTCCGCGACGTCGATCCGCGCATTCGCTCCCTGGTCGACCACGATGAGATTTTCGCCGCGGGCATCGACGTAAACGTGCGCCGTGCCGGTGCTCACGCCGGCCACCGTCCGCACCCCGCGGCCGTCGATGCCCTCGCGGACGAGATGCTGCCGGTAGGCCGCCCCGTCCGCGTCGTCGCCGACCGCACCCACCAGCGCCACGCGCGCACCCTGCCGCGCGGCCGCCACGGCCTGGTTCGCGCCCTTGCCGCCAAACTGCCGCTCGGTCGCCAACGCGATCACGGTTTCCCCCGGGCGCGGCAACGCCGCCACCTGCCAGACGCGGTCGATATTCAGCGTCCCGAAGACCGCCAGGCGGGCCCCCGGGGACGGAGCAGGATCGGCGGCGCTCATTTCACCGCCGGAGCCACGGCCAGCGCGGCGAACAGCTCGCGATTCCGACCGGCCTGCACCGGATCGACGATCAGAAACCGGTCGCGGTTCGCCGCCGCGTCGTTTTCCTGCCGCGGTTTCGCCGGCACGAACTTCGTGAACCCATCGTTCTCCACCGTCACGCGGCCGGGCACGGAAAGCGTGTAGTAACCGCGCTCCGGATACACCACCTGCAGCACGCTCGTCAGATCCCAGCACGGACGCTCATGGGGCGTCGGATTGTAGAGCTGATACGACTCGGGCAGCGGATGGCGCCGCGCCCCGAAATCCCGCTCCACCGCCCACGCGGGGAACGTGATCGCCATGCCGATCTCCCAGCCGCTCCACACGATCGGCGTCGGCCAGTCCCTGGTCATTTTCTGCGCGCGCGGCACATCGAGGCGCACGTTGTATTCGATGATGTGGTTGTTGCCGTTCACCGTCTGGAAGGCGCCGGCCATCGCCGAGAGCAGCTTCACCTTCTTCGCCACCAGCTCGCGGCCCGGCAGCGGGCTGAACTCGTCCGCCGGGGAGTCGATCAGCGCGGCGAGATTCGAGAAGAAGCCGACCTGCACCAGCACGATCTCCTGGTCGCCGGCGGCCGCGAGCACCTTGCGCAGGAGCGGCACGGCGCGCGGCGCGGTCGCGGGATCGAGGTCGTGGGGGAAGACCAGCTTGCCGGACGCGTCGGTCGCCGTGGCGACCTTCAGGAACTTGCTCGGGTTGGTCTTGGGCGCCGCCGGATTCACGCCGATCGGAATGTCACCACGGCCGTAGAACGTATTCACTGCATCGACGTAGCGGCCGGCCAGATCCTCGGGATTGGTCAGCGTGACGGCGACCAGCTTGCACGCCCCACGCGTCTCCAGCGCGTGGATCAGGCCGAGCGCGAGCGCGTCGTCGACGTCGTTGCCCATGTCGGTGTCGAAGACGATCGCCACCGGTTGGGCGGGCGCCGGCGCCGCCGGCAGCGCTGCCGCCGCGGCGCCGAGGAGTCCGCAGGAGAGAAGTTGTCGCAGTTTCTTCATGGAAAAATTCGTTCACCCCGCCCGGCGCGCCCGCCGTGCCGCCAGTCGGGCGCGCGTCGCCTCGGCGCCCACGGCCCCGATGATCACGACGCCCGTCACCACGCGCTTCATCGGCTCGGACACACCGAGGTGCGCCAGCCCCGCTTCGAGGGTCGCGATGATCAGCACGCCGACAAAGGTGGCCAGCATCGAACCACGCCCGCCCATCAGGCTCGTGCCGCCGATCACCGCCGCGGCGATCGCCGCCAGCTCGAGCCCGGACCCGGCGTTGGGGTCCGCCGCGCCGAGCCGCGCGATGTGGCACAGCCCCGCCAGCCCGGCGAGGGTGCCCGACACCGCAAACACCACCGCCCGGATCCGCGCCGGCGAGATCCCCACGAGCCGCGCCGCTTCCTCGCTCGTGCCCACCGCAACCACGTGCCGCCCCAGCACCGTGCTCGTGAGCACGAACTGCGCGACAAGGGTCAGCGCCACCGCGAGGAAGAACGCGACCGAGAGCCCCGCTACCGGCGTCGCCTGGAGCAGCGCCAGCTTCTCGCCGAGGTATTTCGTCTGCGAATCGGTGATCAGATACGCCACGCCCCGCGCCGCCTCCAGCAGCCCTAGGGTGACGATGAACGAGGGCATGCGTAGGAGATTCACGAGCAGGCCGTTGAGCGCGCCGCACGCCAACGCCGCCACGAGCGCCGCACCGCAGGCTAACGGCACCGGCAAGCCGCGATCCGCGAGGCACCAGCCGAACACCGCGCCCGCGACCGCCGAGACCGAGCCGACCGAGAGATCGATGCCGCCGGCCACCAGCACGAAGGTCATGCCCAGCGCGGCGAGCGCGAGCGCCGGGATGCGATTCGTCACGGTCTGCAGCGTCGCCGCGGACCAGAAGTGCTCGTTGACGACGCTGAACAAGCCCACCAGCGCCGCGAGCAACAGGGCCAGGAAGAGAAACTCGGCGTGACCGCGCACTCTCATGCCGCACTCCTTTCGAAGCCGCGGAAGGCCGCCGCCGTGAACGCCTCGGGCGTCAGGCTTCCGGCCGAAAACTCTCCGCCGACGCGCCCGTTGCTCAGCACAATCACCCGATCGCACAGCGTCGCGAGTTCCTCGTAATCGCTCGAGGCGACCAGGATCGCTTCGCCGGCGGCCGCGCGGGCGCGGAGCAAGGCATAGATGCCGCGCCGCGCCGGCACATCGACGCCGCGCGTCGGCTCATCCAGCAGCCACACGCGCACCTCGCGCCGCAGCCAGCGGCCGATGACGACTTTCTGCTGGTTGCCGCCGCTCAACTCGGCGATCGGCTGGCCGGCATCGGTAAATTTCACCTGGAGCTGGGCAAGCAGTGTCGCGGTTTCCGCCGCCTCCGCGCGCGCGCTGACCTGACCCGGAATCGGCCCGCGGCGCGCCAGCCGCGCGATGCTCGCATTGGCCCGCACGCTCAACGACCCGAAAATCCCGTGGTGCTTCCGGTCCTCGGGCACAAACGCGAGGCCGGCCGCGACGGCATCCGCCGTGGTGCGCGGCGCAAATCGTCGCCCCTCCGGCCCGAGCTGGATCTCTCCCGCCTCGAACCGGTCCGCCCCAAACAGCGCCCGCAGCAACTCGGTCCGCCCCGCGCCCACCAGGCCGCCGATTCCCACAATCTCTCCCGCCCGCAACTCCAGCGACACGCCGCGCACCGCCCGACCGGCGTGCAGCCCGTGCACGCGCAGCGCGAGCGGGCCGGACCCCGCCCTCAGTCCGGACGCCGCCGCCGCCTGCGGTGCGGTGCCCGCCATCAGCTCGATCAGTCGCTCCCGCGGCGTCGTGCGCGCCGGCAGCGTCGCCACCAGCTGTCCATCGCGCAACACGCTTACCCGGTCGGCCAGGGTGCCGATCTCGTCGAGCCGGTGGCTGATGTAGAGAATCGAGGTGCCGCGCGCCCGCAGCTCGTGCAGCAGTGCAAACAGGGTCGCGATCTCCGCCCCCGTCAGCGCTGCCGTCGGCTCGTCGAGAATCAACACCCGGCACGACTGCGCGAGCCCCGCCGCGATCTCGAGGAGCTGCTGATGCCCCACGCCGAGGGCGGAGGCGGGCGTGGCCGGATCGAGTGCGCCCAGCCCCACGCGTGCCAGCGCCGCCTGTGCCCGGATCCGGAGCGCGCGGCGATCCAGCACGCCGCCCCAACGCGCCGGCAGCGCGCCCAGGAAAAGATTCTCTGCCACCGACAGCGTCGGGAGCACGCTCAGCTCCTGCAGCACCATGACCACGCCGGCTGCCTGCGCCTCGCGCCGCGAGCGCGGCGCAAACGCCACGCCGTCGAGCCGCAGCTCGCCGCCATCCCGCGTCTCGAGGCCGGCGAGGATCCTGGAACACGTCGACTTGCCGGCGCCGTTGCCGCCGATCAGCGCGTGGATCTCGCCGGGCGCGAGCTCGAGGTCGAGGCCGCGCAGGACGAGGTTGGCGCCGAACGCCTTCGCCAGCGCCCGCACCGCAAGGCGCGGAGGAGTCCGGAGAGAGGAAGACACGTCAGGGTGTAACGACATCGACCCGCGTCGCGCGGTCGGCCGTCTGCTTGGTCTTCAGCATCTCCAGCGCCGCCTCGATCCCGAAAACGGCCAGCTGGTCCGCGTGCTGGTCGGCCGTCGCCACCACCGCGCCACTGGCCAGCAGCGGGCGGAGGGCCTTGATGTTGTCGAAGCCGGCGACCAGCACCTTGCCCTCCCGGCCACCGGCTTTGATCGCGGCGACCGCGCCGAGCGCCATGCTGTCGTTGGCGCAGAAGATCGCCTTCAGGTTGGGATGTGCATTGAGCAAGCTGGCCGCGACCGTGTTGGCCTTCTCCATTTCCCACTGGCCGCTCTGTGTCGCGACGAGGTTCAGACCGGCGGCCTTGATCGCGTCCTCGAAGCCGAGGCGACGCTGGCGGCCGTTGTCGGCGGTTGGGATGCCCTCGATGATCGCGACGGGATCGCCCTTCGCCAGCTTGGCGGCGAGCACGCGGCCGACGGCGGCGGCACCGGCGCGGTTGTCGGGGCCGACGAACGGGATCGTCAGGCCCGCGTCCTTCAGCGCGGCCGCATCCAGCCGGTTGTCGATATTGACCACGACGATGCCCGCGGCGACGGCGCGCTTCAGCGCCGGCACGAGGGCCTTCGAGTCGGCGGGCGCGATCACGAGCGCATCGACGCGCCGCGCCACCATCTGCTCCACGAGGGAAACCTGCTCGGCGAGGTCGGTCTCGTTCTTGATGCCGTTGACGACGAGCTCGAAGGCACCGGCGCTCTTCGCGTGATACGCCTTCGCCCCCTCGGCCATGGTGCCGAAGAACTCGTTGGCGAGGGACTTCATCACCAGCGCCACCCGCGGCTTGGCCGGCGTGGGCGCACCGGTTGCCGCGGAGGGCTCATGCTTGCCGCAGCCGGCCAGAACGAGCACGGCGCCGAGGAGAAACAGGGAACGGTTCATAATCGAGGGAAGGGATACGGTCGAAAGCAGGGAGACGGGCATCATAGGGCGCGAGGGTCCAGGACGACATGCCGGATACGTTTGCGACCCCAGGTATAAGTGAGGTGCACCTGGCCGTCTGCCGTCTGCAGGACGCACGGGTAGGCATAGCCGTCACGAATGCGCGCGGTTTCCAGGTCGAGCGCCCGGCGCCAGTTCACGCCATCCGTGGACACGGCCACGCTCAACGGCACGCGCTCGCCCCACTGTTTCCGATCGGCCGCCCGCGCGCTGGGATTGTAGACGAGCAGGAAACGGCCGTCGCGCAGGCGCGTGGCGTCGATGGCGGAGTTGGCCAGCGTCACCTCCAGCGCGGCAAGGGGAGTCCAGGTGCGTCCGCCGTCGCTCGACCAGGCCGTGGCGAGATCGCGGGCATACGTGCGACACAGCATCTGCACCCGGCCGCCACCGTGGTCGAGCAGCGTGGGCTGGATCGCCTCCAGGCGGTTGGGGTCGGCGACCACCGGCTGCCGCCGCCAGGCGCTGAGATCGGACGCGGACAGCTCCACGTGCACCTTCCGTCCGCTGCTGGTGGACGGGTGCATCAGCTCGCCACTGGCGAGCGTGATCGGCCGGTTGCGATCAGGGCCGCGCATCCCGCTCGGCAAAGGCGCCGGGGCGCTCCACGTCGCCCCATCATCACCCGACCACCGCATCAGGGGAGTCCACGGCGCGCCCTCGCGGCCTACGCTGTAAACCAGCGTGATCCGGCCCGCCGCGCCGCGGAACAGGACCGGATTGTAGCAGGGCAACGGCGTGCCATCGGCGGCAACGCCCCGTGCGATCTCCCGTGCGGCGGACCAGCCCTGCGGCGTGCGCCGCGCGCTCCAAATCGTCACGTCGTCGTTGCCCTCCTTCGATCCTGCGAACCAGGCGGCCACAAGCACGCCGGACGCGGTCTCCACCAACGTCGACGCGTGCACCTCGGGTTGCTGCGGCGCAGGCTCGATGAACTCCGCGACAAATCCGACGCCCGGCGGCGATGCGGCACGCAATGTCGCCGCGGGCGCGGGGCCCAGCACGACGCCCAAGGTCAAAAGCAGCAGGATGCCTCGCATGGCCTCAGAAGCGTCCGGTGACCCCGGCGGTGAGGCGCAAGCCCGTGCGCTCGAATTTCACGGTCCGTGAGGGATCGATGTTGAACCAATAGGTGCCGGGATCGAGCAGGTTGACGATGTCGACGTAGAAGCCGAGCGCGGGCCGGAAGGAATACTTGAGGTTCACGTCGAGCGAGCGGTCCGGAGACTGGCGGTTCATCGCCGTCGGGTCCGTGCTGTAAGCGACGAGGAAGCGCCCCTTGTAGTTGTAGGCGACGCGGGCTTCCCACTTCCGCCACGCGAACGAGGCTCCGGCGTTGTAGGCGCGCGGCACGAAGTTCACCAGCTCGTCGACGCCCCCGCTGTAGGTGCCCGAGGTGCGCAGGTAGGTGTAGTTGCCGAAGACACGCAGCCGGTGCCACGGCTTGGGCAGAAACGTGAGCGGCTGGTTGAAGTCGAATTCGACGCCGTCGACCTTCGCGGTCGGCGCGTTGGTGTTGGTGTTCCAGACGAAGCCCTCGTAACGGCCGTTGAAGCCATTGTTCGCGCCGCTGCCGACGAAGCCGGTCGTGCGCACGATGAAGTCCTTGATGTCCTTCCGAAAGACGCCGGCGGAGACGATGCCGCTCGTGCGGAAGTAGTGTTCGACCGCGAGATCGTAGTTGTCGGCGAACTGCGGCTTCAGGTCGGGATTGTTCTGCGTGACCGTGCCGGTGCCGGTGGCGCCGGAATAAGCCACCGTGGTGGTGGGCGTGATGTCACCGATGCCCGGCCGCAGGGCGGTCGCGGCATAGCTCGCGCGGAGAACCGTCTGGGACCCCAGCGAATATTTGAGGTGCAGGCTCGGAAACACGTCGGTGTAGCCGCCGTCGCGCTCGATGCGGGTCTGGGTGGGATTCTGCGGGTCGCTGAGACTGCCGCTGCCGGTGACCGAGGTGGACTCGATGCGCGCGCCACCGGTCACGAGAAGTTGGCCCAGCGTCGCGCGGCTCATCACGTAGCCCGCGCGCACCTCTTCGTTGACGATCCCCGCGACGGGCACGGGGACGGCGTTGGCGCGGAAAAGATCCGGCGACCGCCCGAGGGCGTCGAACACCTTGCCGTAATCGAACTGATCGAGGCCGGCATAGAAGCCGTTGAACATGGCGTAGCCCGGTTGCGGCACGCGGAACTGCGCGAGATTGTCGTCGTTCAGGCCCGTCGCGGGATTGCGGCCGAGCACGCGGTCAGGTCCGATATAATCCCACGTCGGCGCCGTGGAGACCGACCAACGCTCCTGGCGCCGCAGCGCCACGCCCGCCTGCAGCCGGAGCGGCACCGTGATCGAGAGGTCATGGCGGAGGTCGAGCCGGACCGAGTCCATGTCCTCCCGCGCCTCGCTGGCGTTGCGGTGCACGCGCCCCTGCGCATACGCGGACAGATCGGACCCCGCGGCGATCGACGGGCCATACGTCTGGGTGAAACGCGGCTGCAGCCGGCTTTGCGACGTATCGATCGCCAGGCCGATGCCGCGCAGCGTCGCGGTGAAACCACTGTTGCCACCCGTCGTGCGGTTATGGCTCGTATCGGCCTTGCCGGTGAGCCGGGTGGCCGGATTGAAGCGATGCTCGAAGCCGGCACCGAAACGATAGACCTTGGTATGTCCACCGCCGCGCTGCACCTGATTGGTGAACGTGCCGTTGAGCAGCTCGGTGAAGGTATCCGTGAACCCCGGCGCCACCCCGGCGGCCGTGCCGGACGCGTTGAGCGGCTGTTGGCCGGCCTCGATCAGTGCGCGGCTGCGCCGGCCGTAGTCGGCAACGGTGCGGTTGCCCGTGGCGCCCACCGTGTAGTTGGAACGGTCGGACACCTGTTTCCAATAGTTCATCTGGGCGACGGCATCGACCTTCGTCGCCGGCGACAGCTTGAACTCGAGCTTGGCGGAGACGCCGTCGCGTTCGCGGTAAAGGATGTCGTCGAGCAGCCGCGCCTGCGTGGTGCGGGCGTCGAGTTCGCGCCGCTCGGTCTGCACCCAATCGCGGATGTTGACGGTCTTGTTATAGCTCGCGGAAAGCGAAAGACCCACCGCGCGATCGCGGCCGAGGGTCGTCAGGTAGGTGAACGAGCCGAAAGGCTGCCACTTCCAGAGGTCGCGGTAAGTGTTCACGGCGGCGCCCGCCTGATAGGTGCGCACGTCGCTCTTGTAGTCGAAGGCGGATTTCGTGACGAGGTTGATGGTGCCGGCGAGGCCATCGGCCCACATGTCGGGGGTGCTGCCCTTGATGACCTCGATCTCCTTGATGAACTCGGAAGGGATCTGGTCGATGCGCGAGGAACGGTCGCCCTCGACGCCGGCGAAGCGCGCGCCGTCGAGCGTCAGCGCCGTCGCACCGCCGGGCGTGCCGCGGAGGCTCACGCCGACGATGTCGATGTCCTTGATCGCACTGACCCCGGCGAGGCGCTGCACGAAGTTGCCGATATTGCCGTCGGCCACCGTGCCATAGGTGTCCATCGAAAGCACGTTCTGGAGGTTGTCGGCCGCCTTCTGGCGCGCCACCGAGGCGGCATAGCCTTCGCGTTCGCTCGCGACGACGAAGCGCTCGAGTTGCACCACCGGCCCTTCCTCATCGGCCGGACTGAGGCTGGCCTCCAACGTGTGCACATCGGTCGCGGCGGGGAGGCGCACTTCCCGGGTCTCCTCGCGGCTGCCGGGGTAGCTCAGCCGGAGGCGATAGCTGCCCGGGGCGAGATTCGGGAGGACAAAACGTCCCTCGCGATCGGTGCGCGCGGCGACTCCGGCATGGTCGAGGGCAGTGATCTCCACGGCCTCGAGGAAGGCGCCGGTGCCGGCATGGCGCACCGTGCCGCGGATTTCGGCCGCCGGGAGTGAAAGGACCGCGCCACCCGGCAGGAGGCACGCGAGCAGGAGAGCGGAGGGCCGGATTGGCATCGTGGGTGGGGGTTAGGGGGCCGCGAGGATCACGTGCTTCAGGCGCGCGCGATTCCACGTGTAGGTGATGTGCACCCGCCCGTCCGCGGCCTGGATGATGGCGGGATAGGCGTAACCGTGGCGGTTCGGCTGGGTATCGAGGGTGGCGATCGTCCGCCAGGCGCGGCCATCGCTGGAATGAGCGACGAGCAAGGGGCGACGCTCGCCCCAGCTCTTCGGATCCGCGTCCTTCGGGGAAGGGTTGTAGACCAGCAGAAAACTGCCGTCGGCGAGGGTCACCGCATCGACGCCGGAATTGGGCATGAAGATGTCCGTGGCCTCGAGGGGCGACCACGTCTTGCCGCCGTCGGTCGACCAGCTCTGCGCCAAAACCCGCACGCTGCTGCGGCACAGCGCCTGCAGGCGCCCGTCGCGATGCTGGAGAATCGCGGGTTGGATCGCGCCGAGCTTCTTCGGGTCGGCAAGATCCGGGGTCGACCGCCACTGCGCGAGCGACTCGTCGGTGAATTCCATGCGCACCACCCAGTGCTTCGCGTCGTATTCGACGCTCGTCGGGCAGAGCAGCGTGCCGTCGGCCAGCTTGATCGGCTTGTTCTTGATCGGCCCCAGGATCCCGTCCGGCAGCCGCCGGCGCTCCGCCCAGCTTCGTCCGTGATCCTTGGATACAATAACCTCGCCCCACCAGGTCTCGGGCGAGGGACCGGTCTTGAAGAAGAGCAGCAGGCGCCCGTCGGCCGCGCGGTGCAGGACGGGATTCCAGGTCGGATGGCGCTTGCCGTCGGGTTGGACACCGTCGGCGACGATGCGCCCCGCAGACCAAGGCTGGGCCCCGACGCGGCGCGAGACGTAGATCGCGACGTCATCGTTGCCCTCCTTGGTGCCGCCGAACCAGGCGGCGACGAGCGCGCCGTCGGCCGTGGCGACGATCGTGGAGGCGTGCACCTCGGCCACCGCGGGGGCGGCTTCGAGGAAATCGTTTTGGATCACCCGCCAGCCGGGGCCCGGCTGGCCAACGAGCGGGACGAGGGTGCAGAGGAGGGCGAGGAGGTAGCGGGAGGACATGGGCACGAGGGTGGACTAGTAAACCAGGGAGCGGAAGTTGCGGACGCGGTGGAAGGTGATGAGGTTGCCGTCGTGCGCGCTGCGGGCGCGGGCATCGGCGCTGCGGGAAAGAATGACGAGGTCGTCGCCATCCACGTCCATGCTCGCGTAGTGCCGTGCCTCCTTAGGCGAGGCGGAGCGCGCCACGAGTCCGGCAAAGCACCAGTCGACGAGATTGCGCGAAAAATGGAGCACGAGGCGGTGACGCTCGTTGTTGGGGAGGCCAAAGCGCGTCGGTGGCAGCGTTTCCGGCCGGCTCATCGAGTCGGTGGCCTGCGAGCCGAGCAGCCAGTAGAGTTTCGTTGGCTCGTCGTAGAGGAGATGGAATCGCATCTGGCCGCCCGGGAGCGGCAGGAAAAGCTGAGTCCGGCCCGAGGGCACACGCTCGAGCATCGTGACCATCGTGCCATCGGCGCGCTCGACGACCTTGGCGAGCGCCGCGTAGCCGGTGCCACCGGTGTGGGCGCGGGCGAGCAGATGAAAGGTGCGGCCGCTGGGATCGAACCAGACGTGATCCGAATCGCGGACCTGCACCACGTTGGTTTCGAGCCAACCCATGGGCGCCATCGTCGCGCGGGATCCGGCCACCGGCGCGCGCCGGGGAAAATCGGGCTGATAAAACGGCACGCCGAAGAGATCGAGGCTCGGATAATTCTGCGCCTGCCCCGGCAGCGCTTCGGCGAAAGCCAACGGGCGCGCGAACGTCCAGGCCTCGGGGCGCGTGAGGTCGGCGGAGCTGGCGCCACGCATGAGAACGGGCGCCAGTTCGCCCACGGACCAGCCATCGATCGCGCGCCCGACGCGGCGCTCCATCACGAGGTAAATGTGACCGCGGGCGTGCCAGACGTTGGCCGCGGTTTGATGCCACGACTCCTCCGAAGTCAGCTCCACCGGCCCGCTCCACGTCTCGCCCGCATCGTCCGAACGCGCGATCCGCAGGTCGCCCTCGTGGCCGAGGTAGTAGAGAGACTTGCCGGCCGCGAACAAACGCCCGTGCACCATGCGCACGGCGGCACGCCGTGCCCACGTCCGGCCGCCGTCGTCCGACGTGAGGATGAAGGCCGCCGCCCGGCCATGATCGCGACCGCTCCCGCCCTCCTCATAGCTCGCGACCAGGCGGCCGGACGGCAACCGCAGGATCGAGGGCGTGTAGAGCGGAACGGTGCGGGGATCGGCCGACTCCCCGACGACCACGTGCTCCTGCGCGAGCGGCCGAATGGGTCCGGCGTGGGCAACGACGACCAGGCCGAACGCAAGGCCGAGCCAGGCGCGGTGGGGGGCGGAAAACGGGAAGGTGGCACGCATCAGCCGGGCAATCGCGGGGATCAGAAACGTCCCGTCACCCCGAAGGTGAGCGTGGTGCCGTTGATCATGGTGCGTTCCATCTGCGACGGCACATAGCGGTAGGTCCGCTGCGGCTCGTTGAGCAGATTGGCGACGTTGCAGAAGAGCGACGCCTCGGAACGCAGGCGCCACGAGATGCCGGCATTCACCGTCGTGTAGGGGAAGCGGAAGATCACGCGGCCGGGGCTCGTCGAGTCGGTCTGGAGATACCGGCCCGTATGGTTGAGCAGGAAGTTCGCGCTGAACGCGCGATACTTGTAGGTCAGGTTGAGATTCGCCGTCTTCGGAATGAAGCCCGCGACCTGGCTGCCGGAAAGGCTGCGCGCCGTGCCGAAATCGCCGTGCGTCCGGAGAAAGGTGTAGTTGGCGGTGACGCCCAGGCCGCGGAAGACGCCGGGGAGAAACGAGAACTGCTGCTGGTAGGCGAGTTCCCAACCCTGGACGAACGCCGTGCCCGCGTTGGCGGACGTGAGCAGCGTGTAGCCCGCGTAGTCGCCGCCGTAACCGTTGTCGTTCCCGAGGGGCACCACGCCGGCATTGATGCCGGTCACGATAAAATCGGTGACGGTCTTGTGGAAGAATCCGGCCGACAGCATACCCACCGGTTCGAAATAATACTCCAGCGCGGCGTCCCAGTTTTTCGAATACTGCGGCTTCAGGGAGGCATTGTTGATCGTGAGCGTCTGCTGCGTCTCGTTGACCGTCTCGTTCGGCAGGAGGTTGGTGAACGCCGGCCGGCCGAAGCTCGTCGACCAGCTCAGCCGCGCCTTGAGGTCCCGTCGCAGGTTGTAGGTCAGGTGCGCGCTCGGAAAGAAGTCATCGTAGCGGCCCTCGAGCCGCCGCGCGGTGCCGGCATAATCGCGCGTCGCCGCGCCGATGGGATCCGCGGCCTGCTGCGCCGCCGTGCTACCCAGGCGGGCGCGCACCCAGCCGAAGCTCTCGGCCTCGGTGGCCTCGAAGCGCACGCCGGTCAGGAGGCCGACCGGGCCGACACGGGCGGTGCCCATGAGGTAGGCGGAGGTCACCGCTTCGATGACCCCGCGCGTCCCCGTGTAGCGGCTCTGCTCCCGGAAATAGAGGTCCTCGCGCCAGAGCGAGGAGTCACGCACCTCCTTCCCATCCATCAACGGTGCGGTATCGAGCAGCGGCACCACGCGGCCGGTCTTCTCCGCATCCCAGCTCGCCACGGACGGCGGGACGGGCAACGGCAGAGAACTGATGTAGCTCCAGCGGCGGTTGCCGTTCACCTCGCCCACCTTCTGACGGCGGAAACCCGCACCACTCTTGAGCGCCAGCGGCCACGTCGTCGGCAGGTCGTAGCGCGCGGCGCCCTGGACGTTGGCCACCTCGACGTTGCGCGCGTTGTCCGACGTGGTGAGCGGGCCGACGCGGTAGCTCGAAAGGTTGGCGATGCTCGGGCCCTCGGTCTGGATGAAGCGCGGGTAAAGATCGGAGTCGGTCCGATCCAGGATCCAGCCGATGCCGGTCGCGGTCAGCGTGAGGCCCGCGAAGCCGGCGTTGCCGATGTTGATGTGCGTCTGGCTGTAGGCGGCGCTGTAGTCCACGTGCCAACGTTCGAGGTCCGTCTCGCCGCCGAGGTTGAGCGAGCGGGTGCGGTTGAGGAAGTTGCCGCCGGCCTGGGTGATCGTGACGGTGGAGGCGGGGACGCCGCGCACCTGCGTGAATCGGTCGGTAAAGCCGGGGAGGATGGCGTTGGTGCCCGCGGGCTGCCCGTTCGCGCCGAGGACGGCGATGTTCTGCGAGGTAAACGCGCGGACCTCCCAGTTGCGCCCGAAAGGCTCGAAGGCGTCGTTCACGATGGCGTTGAACGAGAGCCGCGTCGCCGCCGAGAGCTGGTAGTCGAACTTCAGGTTCAGGCTCTTCTGCTTCCGGTTATTGTAACCGTCGAACGTGCGGTAGTCCCACACGTAGGCGGGCTGGTTCGTCGTGTTCTGGTAATCGCGCAGCGAGCGGAACCGCCCACTCACGTTTTCACTGTAGAAGGCGTTGACGGCCACCCCCAGGTTCCGGTCGCCGCCAAACACGCCGAAGACCTCCTGGTAGGCGACGTTGAGCAGCGGGTGGATCGGATGATCGCGGCGAAGCGGGATCTGCTCGGTGAACGGCGGGGCCCAACGGGCGCCGAAATTGTAATCGATCCGGCGCTTCTCGCGCAGCGTGAGGGGCGAGCGCGTCTTCAGGTTGATCGTGCCGCCAAGGGAGTCGGCGCTGCGGTCGGGCGTGTGGCCCTTGATGACCTCCAGGCCCTCGAACATCGCCCCCGTGAGGCTGTGCATCTGGAACTGGCGGTTCATGCCCCCGACATTGGAGATCAGGTCGCCATCGACAGTGACGCGGTTCAGCGTGGGCCCCATCCCGCGCACGGTGACGCCGGTGACATTCCCCTCGTCGTCGAGGTTGCCGGCGACGCCGGGGAGCCGGATGGCGAGCTCGCCGGCGCTGAGGTTCGGCAGGTTGCCGAACGAGTCCATGGCGACGACGTTCTTCGCATTGGGGGCGTTGCGCTGCTGCGTGATGGCGGCCGCGCTCCCCTCGCGCTCGCCCGTCACGACGAACTCCTTCAGCTGGTAGATCGAGGTCGTGAGCGAAAAATCCACCTGGGCGCGCGCGCCCTCCGTCACACGGAGGGAGCTGCGGCCGGCGTCCAGGCCGAGGTAGCTCGCGGTGACGACGTAGTCGCCGGGCGGCACGGCGGAAAAAACAAACCGGCCGCCGCGATCCGTGAGCACCTGGCGCGCGAGAGCGGGAAGCTCGACTACCGCGCCCTCAAGCGCGGAACGCGTCGCGGCGTTGCTCACGGTGCCGGTGACCTCTGCGGCGGACAGGGCGGGCGCGAGCGCGACGCAGGCGACGAGCGCAAAGGTAAGGAAACGGGAGGAGTGGGCCATGGCGGAACCGGGGTAGGATTAAATCTGGTGGTTGCGGCCCAGGGGCGCGGCGGGGGCGAAGTCGGACGCGATCGCGAGGCGGCGGAATCTACGAGGGATCGAAAATGCAAAATCGATTTAGCTCCGGGGAAGGAAACGGTGGCAAAGAGAAGAGGACGGGGAAATGGCAGGGAACCGAAGGGGCGCGGACGATGCGATGGTAACGAAGCGGGCTGCCTGAGGCAGCAGGGGTGCGCAAACGTTTGCGTGCGGAGGAAACCGCTGTCAAGGCAAACGTTTGCTCGATTGCGTGCGGCCCCGCCGCTCACTTTGGGATGCACGCCGACCCGTCCGCTCGCGGGTGCTGGCCGCTCCGGCGGAGGCCGGTCCACCTCCGCCCCAGCTAGCAGGAACCGCGGACGACCAGTTCAGGCAGGAGTTTGAGGCTCGTGGCGGGACGACTCGGATCTTCGAGGCGCTTGAACAGCAGTTCGGCGGCCGCCTGGCCGACCTCGTAGGCGGGTTGCCGCACGACTGTGAGGGGCGGGTTGAACACTGCGGCCAACGGCAGGTCGTCGAAACAAATCAGGCCGACGTCCTGCGGGATGCGCAGCTGGCGGGCTGCGATCGTCTCGAGGGCACCGATCGTCATGAGATTGTTGGAGACGAAGAGCGCCGTCGGGGGCGCCGCTCCGGTGAGCAGGTCGAGGGCGAGGCTGCGGCCGCTCTCCTGCTTATAGTCGCCGTAGCGGATCAGGTCGGCGGTGGCCTCGATCCCGGCGGCCGCCAGGGCATCCCGGTAGCCGGCGAGCCGCTCGCGGCCGGTGGAGGAATCGGCCGGGCCGGAGATCAGGCCGATGCGCCGATGACCCTTCGCGATCAGGTGGGCGACGGCCTCGGCCGCACCGCGGCGGTTGTCGATCTCGACCTTGTCGATCGCGGCATCAGCGAGCGCGCGGTCCACGCACACGATCGGCAGTCCGTGCTGGGCGGCGCGCAGGACGGCGGGATCGCGCTCGTGCGCGGGCGGCAGGATGATGCCGTCGACCGACTCCTGCTCCATGACATCGAGGTAGAAACGCTCCTTGGCGGGGTCCTCGTCGTAATTGCAGAGGAGGACGGCGTAGCTGTTGCGGTAGGCGACATCTTCGACGCCGCGCGCCAGATCGGCGAAGAAGGGATTCTGGATATTGGGGATGATGAGGCCGAGGAGGTGGCACTTGCCTCCGGCGCGGAGGCGGCGGGCGACGCGATTGGGCTTGTAACCCATCTCGCGCATCACGCGGCGGACATGTTCCTGCGTTTCCTGGCTGATCTTGCCCGTCTGGTTGATCGTGCGGGAAACGGTCGAGATCGAGACGCGCGCCCGACGGGCGACTTCGACGAGATTGGGCGACTCTTCCATGCAGCGGACGAACTTTGGCGGGGCGCACGGGGTTCGCCACCGCAAACTCCGTCCACCCCCGCCGCGGGGAGCAAACGCAGGGCTCGCCCGCCGGATCAGCGCGTTTCGCCGCCGGCGAGAGCGTCCTCCCGCTTGAGTTCGCGGGTCATCAGGGCCGCCAGCGCGGCCGCGGGTTTCTTGCCCGCAAACAGGATGGCCTGCATCTCGCGCAGGATCGGGGCATCGATGCCACGGTCGGCGCACAGGTCGGCAAACGAGCCGGTCGTCTTGTAGCCTTCGACGACCGTGCGACGGCCGGACATCAATTCGTCGATCGGGCGGCCGCGGCCGATCTGCTCGCCAAACTCGCGGTTGCGGCTCCAGCCGCCGTAGCAGGTGGCCACGAGGTCGCCGAAGCCGCCGAGGCCGTAAAACGTCTCCGCCCGCGCGCCAAGCGCCGTGCCGACGCGCACCATCTCGGCCAACGCGCGGGTAAGCAGCGCGGCCTTGGTGTTGTCGCCGAGCGCGAGGCCGTCGCAGCAGCCCGCCGCGATCGCGTAGATGTTCTTGAGGCAGCCGCCGAACTCCACGCCCGGCAGGTCGTCGCTGGTGTAGACGCGCAGGGTGGGACTGCTGATCGCGACCTGCACCGCCCGGGCCGCCGCGCCGAGCGGCGCCGCCGCGAGGACCATCGCGGACGGCTGGCCGCGGGCCACCTCGAGGGCGTTGGTCGGACCGGTGAGCGAGCCGACGGGAATCTGCGGCAGCGTCTGCGCGATGATCTCGGAAGGACGCAGATGCGTGCCGGTCTCGAGGCCTTTGGCCAGACTCAGCACCAACGGGGTGGCCGGCGGCGCAGACAACGCGGTCTGGAGGCGCGCGCAGGTTTCGCGCAGGGCCTGGGTCGGGCACGCGAGGAGCACGACCTCGCCGCCGGTGCAGGCACGCGACAAATCGGCGTCGACGCGGATGGCCGGCGGCAGCGCGATGCCGGGCAGGTAGCCGGCGTTCTCGCGGCGCGCGACGAGCTCCGCGGCGTGCTCGGCCCGGCGCGGCACAAGCGTGACGGAGCGGCCCACGCGGGCGAGATGCACGGCAAACGCGGTGCCCCACGCTCCGGCGCCGACGACCGTGAAATTCATGGCGACCTGATTGGCGGCCGGCGGGCGGAAAGACACGGCAATTCCCGCCGGGCGGGCGCCGGGCCGCCGCGGCCGCTTACTTCAGAAACGCCGGCACCTTCTCGCCGGCGATCATCTGCTCGAAGGTCTCGCGGGCGTTGATGAGCTCGAAGGCACTGCCCTTCACGAGCACCTCGGCGGCCATGCCGCGGGTGTTGTAGCGGCTCGCCATGGTGTAGCCGTAGGCGCCGGCGCTCATGAAGGCGATGAGCTCGCCCTCGCCGACTTCCTGCAGCTGGCGCTCCTTGGCGAAGCAGTCGCCGCTTTCGCAAATCGGGCCGACGACGTCCGTCACCAGCGCACGGCGCGAGGAATCGCGGCGCACGGGCACGATCTCGTGGTAGCTGTCATACATCGCCGGGCGCACGAGGTCGTTCATCGCGGCGTCGACGATGAGGAAGTTCTTGTTGGCGCCGCGCTTCAGGTGCTCGACGCGGGCGAGCAGCACGCCCGAGTTGCCGACCATGAAGCGGCCGTGTTCGAGCAGGATCTTCAGGCCAAGCGGCTGGAGCAGCGGCACCAGCGCCGCGCCGTAGGTCTCGGGCGTGAGCGGACGCTTGTCCGCCGGCTGCGCATCCCACCAGGCCTGCTGGCCGCTGGAGAGCGCGTCCTTGTAGATGATGCCCATGCCGCCCCCGATGGAGAAATAGGTGATGCCATACTTCGCCTTCAGCTCCGCGGCGAACGGCCCGACCTTCTCGACCGCCTCGACGAACGGCGCGACGGACGTCAGCTGCGAACCGATGTGCATCTGCACGCCCTTGATCTGGAGGTGCGGATACTTCGACGCGGCCTCGTAGGCGGCGGCGGCGTGCTTGAGCGGGATGCCGAACTTGTTGTCGCTCTTGCCGGTCGTGATCTTGGCGTGCGTGTGCGCATCGACGTCGGGATTCACCCGGATCGCGATCGGCGCCTTCACGCCGAGCTTGCCGGCGACGTGGTTGATGCGGGCGAGCTCGGGCTCGCTCTCCACGTGGAAGGAGAAGATGCCGTTTTCCAGGGCGAGCTTGATCTCGCCCTCGGTCTTGCCGACGCCGGCAAACACGCTCGTCCGGATCGAAGCGCCCGCCGCGAGCACGCGGCGGATCTCGCCACCGCTCACGAGATCGAAGCCCGCGCCGAGGTTCGCGAAATGGCGGAGGATCGCGATGTTCGAGTTGGCCTTCATCGCGTAGCACAGCTGCGCGTCGAGCCCGGTGAGGCCGCGCTGCAGGCGCTTGTAGTTATCCTCCATCGTCGCCGCGCTGTAGATGTAGGTGGGCGTGCCGTAGAGCTTCGCGATCGCGGCGACATCGACGGATTCGCAGTGCAGGTCGGAGCCGGAATAGTGGAAGTGGTGCATGGACGGATGAGAGCCGGAAAATTCGCGTGAAAGGCGCGAACGTAGCGGCTTTCCGCTTGAAAAAACCACTTCAAATTTCGAAATCCGCGGCGCTGTGCTGCGCGCTTTCCTGAATTCGTTCCGCCGTCCCTCGATCCGCTTCGGATTGCGCCGGGATTCGCGCGGCCGGTTCCGCGATCCGCGCTTCGTGAGCTTCATGTCGGAGAGCAACCGCTCGCGGCTCAGCCCCGATTTTCACGACACCGTGCTGAAGAGCCGGAAGATGGTGAAACACCTCTTCCGCGTCGCTCTGGCCCTCGGCGGTGCCTGGGTGGTGCTCGAGAGCGCACGGGCCCTGTCGGTATTCTGATCCGCCGCCCGCTCCGGCCGAAAGCCGCCGGAAAAGTGCCGCATAGCGTTGACGCTGCTACGGTTATCTTACCGTAGTGGGCATGCCCTCCCAGCCCGCGCCCTCCGGCGTCTTCCAGCGTTTCCTGAACTTCATCGAACGGGTGGGCAACGCGCTCCCCCACCCCGCCACCCTTTTCCTGCTGCTCGCCGTGGGCGTGGTGCTGCTCTCCGGCATCATCGAAGCGATGGGCCTCGCGGTGAAACACCCGGTGACCGGCGCCGAGGTCCGGGCGGTGAGTCTGCTGAATCTCGAGGGCTTCCAACGGATGCTCGCGGGCGTGTTGCCCAACTTCATCAACTTCGCGCCGCTCGGCACGGTGCTCCTCTGCATGATCGGCCTCGCGCTGGTCGAGACGAGCGGGCTCATGGGCGCGGTGCTGCGGCTGCTCGCGATGTCGGCGCACCCGCGGATCCTGAGCGCCGTGGTGGTGTTTGCGGGTGTGATGTCGCACTCCGGCGGCGACATCGGCTACGTGCTCTTCATTCCGCTCGGGGCGGCGCTCTTCCACGCCGTCGGGCGCAATCCGATCGTGGGACTCGCGGCCGCGTTTGCGGGCGTCTCGGGCGGCTTCAGCGCGAATCTGCTGCTGGGCACGACCGACGTGCTGCTCTCGGGCCTCACGCAGGAAGCGGCACGGATCATCGACAAGACCTACGTCGTCACACCGGTCGCGAACTACTACTTCATGGCGGTCTCCGCGCTCGTGATCACCGTGATCGGCACGTGGGTCACCGAGCGGATCGTGGAACCGCGGCTCGGCCCTTACACCGGCGCGACGCCCGCCCAGCCGCTCACGCCGCTGAACGCCGCGGAAAAACGCGGCCTCTGGGCTGCCCTCGTCGCCGGCGGCGCCCTCACGGCGGTCGTGCTCTGGGGACTTTCGGGCACCGGCGGCTTCCTGCTCGATCCGAAGAAGCCGGACTTCATGCACTCGCTGTTTCTGCGGCAGCTGCCGGTCTTCATCTTCCTCTACGGTCTGCTGCCCGGCCTCGCCTACGGCATCACCGCGGGGACGGTGCGCAACGACAACGATGTGATCAACGGCATGTCCAAAACGATGCAGTCGCTCGCGAGCTACATCGTGCTGGCGTTCTTCATCGCGCAGTTTGTGGCGTTTTTCGCGTGGACCAATCTCGGCATGATCACGGCGGTCGAAGGCGCGGCGTTCCTGCGCTGGCTCGATCTCGGGCCGATTCCGCTGATGGTGGCCTTCGTGCTCCTCGCGGCCGTGATCGACCTGGTGCTCGGCAGCGCTTCGGCCAAGTGGGCCGTCATGGCGCCGATCTTCGTGCCGATGTTCATGCTGCTCGGCTACTCGCCCGAGATGGCGCAGGCCGCGTATCGCATCGGCGACAGCGTGGTGAACATCGTGACCCCGCTGATGAGTTATTTCCCGCTCATCCTCACGTTCGTGCAGCGCTATGAGCCGAAGTCCGGTCTGGGCACGCTGGTGGCCACGATGCTGCCCTACTCGGCGGCGTTTCTCATCGGGTGGACACTGCTGCTCGTGCTCTGGATCTGGTTCGGGCTGCCGCTCGGTCCCGGCGCGCCGCTCTATCTGCCCGGCAATCCGGGTGCGGCGGCGACCGCGGGCTGAAAACGAAACGGCCCCCGCGCTCGCGCGCAGGGGCCGCCTCCAGTGAACCGGCCGGCCGCGATCAGGCCGCCAGTCCGAGTCGTTCCATCCGCGCGCCGAGCGCGACCTGCGCCGGGAGGCGGAGCACGCGGCGATCCCGCGAGTAGTCGAGCACGGCGATCGGCGCGAGGGCGCACGCGAGGAGCAGCGTGGTGCCGGCGGCGGCGCCGGCGAGGAAGGTCGCAGTCGCCACGGCGGCGAGGACGAGAAACAGAAACGTGACGGTCTTCATGGGAGTGTGCATCGGTGTGATACCCTGAAAACCCCGCAGGTGCGGAAAAGTTACAGGGGCCGCGCACTGCCGCCGGCCGTCGCGGGGGCCGGGCATAAAAAAGGCGCGGTGCCGTGCACCGCGCCGGAGAACCGGAAGATGATGCAGCCCGATTGTGGGAGGGGCTTTACGCCCCGACGAGTCGCGGGGTAAACCCGCTCCCAACTTTCGATCCGCTCAGGCGCCGCCGCCGCTCGTGTTGGCCGACTCCGGCGTGAACGTGGCGCGGAAGGAGGCCTTCAGGTAATCGCGGTTCATGCGCGCGATGAAGTCGTGCGAGATGAGCTTCGGGCAGGCGGCGCTGCACTCGTAATAGTTGGTGCAGTTGCCGAAGCCGAGCTCGTCCATGGTCTTCACCATCGCGAGCACGCGCCGGTCGCGCTCCGCCTGGCCCTGCGGGAGCAGGCCGAGATGCGAGACCTTGGCCGCGACGAAGAGCATGGCGCTGGAGTTCTTGCAGGCCGCGACGCACGCGCCGCACTGGATGCACTGCGCCGCATCCATGGCGAGGTCGGCATCGGGCTTCGGAATCGGGATGGCGTTGGCGTCGGGCGCCGAGCCGGTGCGCGCGGTGATGTAGCCGCCGGCCTGCTGGATCTTGTCGAACGCGGAACGATCGACGACGAGATCCTTGATGACCGGAAACGCCTTGGCGCGGAACGGCTCGACGACGACGACATCGCCGTCGCGGAAGCTGCGCATGTAGACCTGGCAGGTCGCGATGCCGGAGCCCGGGCCGTGGGGCTTGCCGTTGATCGTGCAGGAGCAGGTGCCGCAGATGCCTTCACGGCAGTCGTGGGCAAACGCGATCGGCTCCTCGCCCTTCGTCGTCAGCTCGTCGTTCACGACGTCGAGCATCTCGAGGAAGGACATGTTGGGGTTCAGGTTCTTCGACTGGTAGTCGACGAACTTGCCGGGCTGGTTCGGTCCGGCCTGGCGCCAGACGCGCAGGGTGATCGAAATCGGCTCGGTGGACTTGGCGGAGTTGGCGGCGACCATGGCGGTGTAGGCGGCGGTGGCGGCTTACTTGTAGTTGCGGACGCTCATCTTCACGAACTCGTAGTTGAGCGGCTCGGTGTTGCGGAGCGGAGTCTTGTCGGGGCCCTGGTATTCCCAGGCGGCGACGTGCCCGAACTTCTCGTCGTCGCGTTTGCACTCGCCGTCGGGGTGCTGGTATTCCTCGCGGAAATGGCCGCCGCAGCTCTCCTCGCGGGTGAGGGCGTCGCGGCACATGAGTTCGCCGAGCTCCAGGAAGTCGGCCACGCGGCCGGCCTGCTCGAGCGACTGGTTGAGCGTTTCGGCGGAGCCGGGGACCTTGACGTTGGCCCAGAACTCCTCGCGCAGCGGCGGGATCTCCTGCAGCGCCTTCTCGAGGCCCTGCTTGGTGCGGGCCATGCCGCAGTAGTCCCACATGATCTTGCCGAGCCGCTTGTGGTAGTGGCTGACGGGCTGCTTGCCCTTGTTTTCGAGGAAACGCCTGGTCATCGACCGGACGTTTTCCTCGGCGGCCTTGAACTCGGCGCCGTCGGCCTTCGGCCGCGAACCGGGCTTCTGGGACGCGAGGTAATCGCCGATCGTGTAGGGGATGACGAAGAAGCCGTCGGCGAGGCCCTGCATGAGCGCGGAGGCGCCGAGGCGGTTGGCGCCGTGGTCGGAGAAATTGGCTTCGCCGAGCACGAACAGGCCGGGGACGTTGGACATCAGGTTATAGTCCACCCAGAGGCCGCCCATGGTGTAGTGCACCGCGGGGAAGATGCGCATCGGGGTCTTGTAGCCCGACTCGGCGGTGATCTCGTGATAGATGTCGAAGAGGTTGCCGTAGCGCTCGCGCACGCCGTTCTCGCCGAGGCGGCGGATCGCGTCGGAGAAATCCAGATACACGCCGAGGCCGGACTCACCGACACCGCGGCCCTCGTCGCACACGCGCTTGGCGGCACGGGAGGCGATGTCGCGGGGGGCGAGGTTGCCGAAGCTCGGGTAGATGCGCTCGAGGTAGTAGTCGCGATCTTCCTCGGCGATCGTGTTGGGGTCCTTCTTGCAGTCTTCCTTCTTCTTCGGGACCCAGATGCGCCCGTCGTTGCGGAGCGACTCCGACATGAGCGTGAGCTTGGACTGGTAGTCGCCGCTGACCGGGATGCAGGTCGGGTGGATCTGCGTGAAGCAAGGATTGGCGAAACACGCACCGCGCTTGTAGGCGCGCCAGATGGCGGTGGTGTTGGAGCCGCGGGCGTAGGTGGAGAGATTGAAGACGTTGCCGTAGCCGCCGGTCGCGAGGACGACGGCGTCGGCCGAGTGGCGCTCGATCGCACCGGTGATCAGGTCGCGGACGATAATGCCCTTCGCCTGGCCGCCGACGATCACGAGGTCGAGCATCTCGCTCTGCGTGTGCAGTTCGACGAGGCCCTGGCCGACGGTGCGCATCAGCGCGGAGTAGGCGCCGAGGAGGAGCTGCTGGCCGGTCTGGCCGCGGGCGTAGAACGTGCGCGACACCTGCGCGCCGCCGAAGGAACGGTTGGCGAGGAGGCCGCCGTATTCGCGGGCGAAGGGCACGCCGAGCGCGGCACACTGGTCGATGATGTTGACCGAGACCTCGGCGAGGCGGTGGACGTTGGCCTCGCGGGCGCGGTAATCGCCGCCCTTGATGGTGTCGTAGAAGAGCCGGTAGATGCTGTCGCCGTCGTTCTGGTAGTTCTTCGCGGCGTTGATACCGCCCTGCGCGGCGATCGAGTGCGCGCGGCGCGGCGAGTCGTGGAAGACGAAGTTTTTGACCTTGTAGCCGAGGTCGGCGAGCGAGGACGCGGCGGAGGCGCCGGCGAGGCCGGCTCCGACGACGATCACCTCGTATTTCCGCTTGTTGGCGGGATTGACGAGCTTGATGTTCGCCCGGTGGTTGCGCCACTTGTCGGCGAGCGGGCCGGGAGGAATCTTGGAGTCGAGCGTGGCCATGTCAGGGCGCGGCGCGCAGTTGGGTGTTAAAGGAGAAGAGGTGGGGTGCGATCAACGGCTGGCGACGGCGGCCTGGGCGGGTTTCAGCGCACCCGTGAGGGCGGCCGCGGGGATCGCGAGGTTGCCGAGAAAATACGCGACGCAGAAGACGAGCGCGACCTTGCGCAGGCCGGCCGACCAGCGGCCGGAGCGGAGGCCGAGCGTCTGGAACATGCTGTCGAAGCCGTGCAGCAGGTGGAAACTCAGGAGCCCGACGGCGACGATGTAGAAAATCGCGACGACCGGGTTCTGGAAGCCGAGGACCACCATGCTGTGGACATCGTGGACCTTGGCGCCGGCATCCACGACCGGGAAGCCCGCGACCGCGTAGGCGCCCTGCATCGTGTAGAGCGGAAGCGCCGTCTTGAACGTGCCCGCCTGCGCCGCGCCGATCGTGAAGTGGGCGAGGTGATAGATGATGAACGCGAGCACCACGTAACCCGTGAGGCGCATCGTGCGCGAGGCGAGGGTCGCGCGGATCGTGTTCTTGAAAGCATACGGCTCGGGACCGCGCGCGGCCTTGTTTTCGATCGTGAGCACCGTCGCCGCCCAGATGTGGACGACCACCGTGACGAGCAGGCCGATGCGCACGACCCAGAGCAGCGGCCCGAGGCCCTGCAGGAAGTGGGCGTAGCCGTTGATCTTGTCGGGCGCGGAGAACACCTGGAGGTTGCCGACGAGATGGCCGACCACGAAGCCGATGAGGATCACGCCCGTGACCGCCATGAGGATTTTGCGGCCGATCGAGGAGCGGAAAAAGTAACCGACTAGGTTCATCGCGAGAGTTTGGCTACGAAGGGAGTAACAAAGCCGCGTGAAAATCGGCAAGGGCCCCGGCCTTGTAAAGGCGCGCGACAGACTGAATTCGCTTATTAGCGAGCCTAACCGCGCGAAACATCCCGGCTGCGGCGCGCTCCTGCCGGCCGTCTTTTCCTCCGCCGGATCGCCGGCCGCGCGCCTACCGCGCGAGCGGCTTCAACAGCGCGAATTTGCCGCTGGCGGCCGGCGCGATGAACTTCCGCCGGAAGGCATTCACGCGGGCCCCGTCGCCGAGCATCGCCGCCAGCGAGCCCTCGAGCTCGCGGTGGGCGTGCGAATGCGGCGCGACATGGTCGGCCACGTAGTGGAAATCCCAGCGCGCCTCGCTCGTCTGGATCAGCGAGTAGTGCCAGCACACAAAGTCCGCCGGCAGCGCCGCATCGATGTCGGTCGGCGACACGATCGAGCCGTCGCGGCGGAAGTGGAGATTACCTTCGCGGCCGAGCAGCCGGAAACCGCTCGGGCAACGCTGCACGATGTCGCCCGTGTGATAGCGCAGCAGCGGCATCGCCTCGCGGTCGCGGGTCGTCACGTAGATCTGAAACACGTCCGGCAGACCCGGGCGCCACGGCACGAGTTCGATGAAGGCATTGGCGTCGATCACACGCGAGTTGTCGCGGAACGCATCGCCGACAAAGAGATAACCCGCCTCGGTCGAACCGTAGAGATCGACCTGCGCCGCGGGGAAAACTTCCCGGATCCGATCGCCGTGCTGCCGGCTGGCTTTGCCGTAGGTGAGGATGATCGCCCGCAGGCTCGGGACCTTCACCCCGCGCTTTTTCGCGGCGCGCGCGAGCAGCGAGAGATAAACCGGCTCGCCCTCGAGCACCTCGGGTTGCGTGGCCTGCAACTCGAGCACGATCCGGTCCCACTCGGACTCGGGAAACGCGAAGGGATCACTCGACAGATTGAGGTAGACGACGCCGTCGAAGTAGCGGTGCGGAAACGGATGATCCTCGTAGGGACAGAGGTTGCTCGAGCAGCCGACCGGCGCCAGGACGCACTTCCGATACGGCCGGCCGACAAACTCGCGGAGCACGTCCGAAGCCTGGTAGGCGCGCGCGGTCTGCGCGTTCCACCAGCCATCCTCCATGATCACGGTCATGGGCGACTGCGTGGTGCCGCCGGTGCTCTCGTATTCGAACTTCTTCGCCTGCAGCCCGCGCTCGATCTCGGCGTAGTCGGCAAAGAACGCCTGGTGACCGCGCTCGACGATCTCCTTTTTCGAAAGCGCCGGGATCTCGCGGAAACACGACCACTGCAGCGGCTCGGAGTGCAGCGTGAAACGCCGACCGTAGAGCGGGCTGCGCGCATAGATCCGCCGGACCTCCTGCTCGAGGGCCGCGGGCACGAAGTCGTCGGTCGCGTGGCCCAGCGACTCGGGAGCATTGGCAAACGTGGGCGCGGACATCGGTGGGAAGAGCGGCAGCAAACGGGCGCGTTTCCCGATGTCAAACGCGCGGCCGAAGCCGCGGCCCCGGCCGCGCGGCTACTTCGTCCGCGCGCGCCAGTGCGGCTCGAAGAGCATGAGGGCGTTGAGCACGAGCGCGTGCGTGATGCCGCCGTTGCGCGCGCGGGTGAGCACCGACTCCGCCGGCTCGAGCGTGACCTGCATCTCCTCGTCGGGATCCCAGTCGAGTTCGTGCGTCTTCACCGCGCCTTCGACCAGCAGGAAGTGCGCGCGGTTCGACTGGATCGCGGGATTCGGATGCACGCTGCCGAGGTGCGTGACCTTGCTGCCGTGGTAACCGGTCTCCTCGGCGAGTTCGCGCAGGCCGGCGACGAGCGGATCCTCGCCGGGCTCCATCACGCCGCCCGGAATCTCGAGGGAGAACGTGTCGATGCCGTAGCGGAATTGGCGCACCATCACGAGGTGATGATCCGGCGTGAGCGCGACGACGTTCACCCAGTCGGGCGGGTTGATGACGACAAACTCGCGCTCCTGCGCGCGCGCCGGGTGCCGGTAGCGCACCAGGTCGACGTGGAAGATCCGCGTGGTCAGGCGCGTCTCGCGGCCGAGTTCCTGCCAGCGGGACGGTTCGCGATTCGGGTCGCTCATGCCCCTGATGCGGCCGGCCGATCCCGGGTGGCGCAAACAAAAATGCCTCCCGCAGCGAAGCGGGAGGCATTTCAAAATTCGCCGGAAGGCGCGCTTACTTCTTCGCGGGCAGCTTGATCTTCTGGCCGACGGAAAGCTTGGTCCAGTTCACGCCGGGATTGACGGCTTGGAGGTCGGAGAGGGCGACGCCGTTGGCGCGGGCGATCTTGGCGCCACCGTCGCCGGGCTTCACGATGTATTCGCCGGGACCGGCGACGACCTCGCCCTTTTCACCCTTCTTGCCGCTGGCGGCGGGCGCGGGCTTCTTGGCCGACTCCTCGAGCTTCGTCACCGTGCCGCTGATACGCATCAGCTCGTTGCCGACCTGCGTGAAGGCATCCTGCGTCGAACGCGTGAGGGACTGGATGTCTTTGTGCGCCCGGTCCGCCTTTTCCACGGCCTGCGACGCGGTCGCCACCTGGGCCTCGATCGCATCGATCTTGTCGATCTTCGGCTGCGCTTCCGACAGCTGGCGGTTGACCTTCGAAAGGGTGATCGCGGAATAGCCGCCAAGCAGCAGGGCGATCACGCCAACGATGATGCCACCGACCGGAAGCATGCTATTGTTTTCGCGAGAAATGGTATCCATGGAAGGGAGGAATAAGTCGGCGAGGAGAATCCCTCGCCTAGGTCGAGGCAAGAAGAGATTATGCACAATGCCCCGCGCGTGACCACGCCGGCGCCACGGGAGACGGACGTTGACATGCCGGGGGGCGTGACGAGCGTTGCGCCTCGGTTTCGGGGTGTAGCTTAGCCTGGTAGAGCGCCTGGTTTGGGACCAGGAGGTCGCAGGTTCGAATCCTGTCGCCCCGACCATCCCGCCCCGCCCCGCGCCGGGCGGCCCGGATTCCCGCCATGCTCCGTCCGCTTCTTCGCCCGCTCTCCTTGCTGGGCCTCTGCGCCGCGCTTCTCAGTTCTGCGTCCGCCACGGCCGTGGATTTCACGCGCGCCCAGGCCGATGCCCTGCTGGCCCGCCTCCCCACCGAGGATCCGTGGCTGAAACGCCCCGACGGCAGCACGCTCGCGTGGGGCGAATCGCACCTGCTGCACGCGCTGGTGGACCTGTTCGAGGCGACCGACGACCTCCGCTACCTTGAAGAAGCCGCGCGACGGGGAGACCGGCTGCTCGCGCATCGTGACGACCGGCGCGGCGCGCGGGACGGTTCCGGGCACAGCCGGCCCGCGTGGAGCATGGCGGACAAGTATGTCGTCGCGGACGGCACCCTGCCCGACTCCGCCGGCCAGCCGGCACTGCATTTCCGCTCCATCCGGCCTTCGCACAATCAGCTCACGCGGATCGACGTCGTGCCGGAGCCGGGCGGCCGTTTCACGCTCAAGCTCGCCAACGAACATTTTCACCGCACCGAGGAATTCGCCGGCCTGAGCCTCGATCCGCAGGACGCGCGGTTTGTGGCCAAGGCGGTCAACGCTCCGCTCACCGGACGCCAGACCCGCCCCGGCCATCACACCCACCGCTCGGCGCTTGTTTTCGTGAGTGTCCCGCCGGGGGCCAAGCCGCCCGCGGGCGGCAACATCACGCTCCGCCCCATCCCCCTCGCCTTCGGCGGCTACCTCGGGGTGATCTATCACCCGCTGCTGCGGCTCGCGGAACAGGTGCGAGCCCGCCCGGAACTCGCCGCGCTGCGGCCCGCGGCGGAACGCTTCGTGCAGGCGGCCGACGAATCCTACGCGGACCTCGCGTCACGGCTCTGGCGCGATGGCCCCGGCGACGGCGAGGGTTTTTACCTTACCTGCGCACGCGGCGAATCGTTTCCCTACGATAATGTAGGCCTGCCGCTGAACTTCCTCGGCCGGCACACCGCCACCGAGCTCGCCCTGCACCGCCTCACCGGGCGGCCCGAATACCGGGTGCGCGCGGAGAAGATGGCGCGGCTGTTTCATCGCCGGCTGCAGCACGTCGCCGCGCACGATCTCTATCACTGGAGATACTGGTATGAACCGGTGACCGACGGCTGGGAACCCGGGCGCGCGCCCTCGGACAACACTCCGTTCATGGCGCCCAACCGGGCGATCGAGGACATCTCGCACGGGGCGCTCGACATCGCCCTCGCCGTTTCCGCCGCGCAGGCCGGCGTGGTGTTTACCCCACGCGATCTCGAACGCTTCTCCCGCACCCTGCTGCGCAACGTCCTCACACCCGCGCGCGACGGCGTGCGCCGCCGCGTCGACGGCACCGGCGATCCGTATTCTCCCTACCTGCCCGCGCTCGCCGGCTGGCTCGAGCTCTCGGTCGCGGATCCCGCCGTTTACCGCGAGATCCGGCGCACGCTTGAGACAACGCGCACCGCCGAGCTGACCGTGATCGCCGCGATCCTGAAGTGGGAACGTAAACTGCAGCCGCCGCGCTGAAGCCCGGCCTCGAGACCGCTCCATCGCGGTAAACGGCGAGCGCACGCCCCGCCAGGGTGACTGCGGCCGGCGCCACTCCGGCCGAGCCATTCCGCGGAAATACCTACGTGATTCCTTCTGTTGTCAGCGACCCGCCGGTGCGCGTTGCTCTTCACGTGCAGCTCGGTGCTCGGTGCGCGGGACGGATTCACGTCTCATGGCCGATGTGCCGGCCACATCGGTTCGGACATAAGCTGGAACTTGTTCCGAACCCGCCGGGCGCAAGCCCGACGGTATGGCGGCGCCCCGCGAACCGGGGCGCCGCTCTTTTTTTGGCCCTCGCCGGGCAGGCGGAGGCACGCGCGCGTCCTGCGTTGCACCGCGAGCGTGTGCGCGGGATCGACCCGCGCGGCAGGCGAGTCGCTGGGATGAAGGAGCGCATCGGCCGGCGGAGCGCGCAGCGATTGTCAGTCGAGGCGGAGGTTGCGCCACAGGGCGTTGCCGGGAAGTCTGCCGGTGCCGGGCATGAGGGTGCGTTGGTAAAGACGGACCGTGGTGTCGCGGCCGGCCTCGGCGCCGAGATCGAATGCGAGGCGCGTGAACGCACGGCCCTCGTCGGCACCGACCACGAGCTGGCGGTGGAGCCGGCGGTTGCCGACGTAGATCTCAAGCTCCCAGGCCCGTTTCGGTTCGGCGGCCACCTCGACGCTCAGTTTCGACGTCGGGCCGAGTCGCGCCGAGCGCCGCAGCACCACGCCGCGGGCTTCGTCGCGCGGGTAGGTCGCGAGGATGTCCCCGTCGAGGTGGGTGAGGCCGCGGAGCCCGGGCATCGCGCCCACGCCATCGCCGCCGAAACCGGCGCGCTCGAGCGTCCAATCGGGGTTCCAATAGCGGGTGAGATCGGCGAGGGCGAACCGCTCGGCGGGCGGCGTGACGGGCGTCTGCACGGCCACGACGAGGCGCTCGCCGTCGCTGCGCCCGGCGTGGGCAAGGATGAACTTCTCGCCGAGGGCGGCGGTGCGGCGCGCGAGCTCGGAGATGCGCTCGTCGACGGGGGGCGTGAAGACGACCTTGTTCATCTCGGTGCCGACGATGCGGTCGCCGAACTGCGCAACGAGGTGCGGCGGCAGGAGCTTCGTCCCGTGGATGGCGGCGAGAACACAGAGGGCGGAAGCCGCACTGTTGTCCGTGTCGGTGAAGTCGGCCGCGCTGGCCGCGAGATCCACGGTGCGCCAGAAATCGCCGGCGCCGAACCAGAGCGCCGCGGCACAGATGCCGCCGTTGGCCACCGCGTTGTTGGAGGCCGGATACTCGAGGTGCCAGCGGTCCTCGATCGCGCCCACGATTTCCGCGAAGGAGCGCCCCGCCTCGGCGAGCTGGATGACCGACTCCACGCTCTGCCGGTAGGGCGAGCTGGGATGCACCAGCTGCACGGCCTGACGCAGGATCCGGCGCACATCGCGCTCGACGAAGCCGAGACTGATCGCGCCCGCGAACAGCACGGCACCGTCGATGGACTCGGCGTGGCCGTTGACGCGGCCGAGCTCGCGGGCGAGGCGCGCGGCGACGTTGGGCATGCCGGGCGCGAGCGCCCCGTAGAGGTCGGCGGTGAAGACGGGGCCGATGGTCCACCACACCGGATTGTAACGCGGGTGCCCGCTTTCGGATCCCGCGATGCCGCGGCGGAGGTTGCGCAACGCGGCGGCGCTGGAGCCGTAGGAGCCGCAGTTGTTCTCGAGCCATTGCGCGCCGAGTTGGTCGGCGGTGAGGCCGATCCCGTGTTTCTCGAAGGCCCGCACGGCACACATCTCGTAATACCAGTCGTCGTCGACCCAGCCTGCCTTGTAGGGCCGAGGATAGTCCCGCACCGGCTCGACCGCGGCGGTCTTGTGCTCGAACTGCAGGGTGAGCGTGACCGCGACGAGCTGGGCCAGCCAGATGGCGTGCACCCGGTCGGTGTAGTCGGCACGCGGGAGGACGAGCTCGGCCCGGACCGTCGGGACGGAAACGGCGGCGACCGCGAACGCCGCGAGCGCGGGAAGGACGACTCGGTTTCGCAGGAAATGCGGCGGCGACAGGTGCATCGAAGTCAGGAGGCGATGGCGCCGGAGACTGTCCGGACCCGATGCTTTTCCGAACCGAAAATCGGCCAATGACAGGAAACGTGCGCCGGCGAAACGGAACGCGCGCGCCTACGGACGAAGAAACTCCGGCCGCAGCCGGCGCCGCAGCAGATCCGCGGCGTGCGCGGCGTAGAGCCACGTGCCGTCGGGGCTCAGGCGCACGTAGTTGTTGCGCGGCCGGCCGTCCGGCGAAGGCACCACGATCAGGCGCGGCGCGCCGGCGGCGGCGGCCGGGGCCAGTGCGATCTGCAGGCCGAGCGCGGTGCCGATGAGGAGACGGCCGTCGGGCAGCGTCAGCATGCCGTCGAGCCGGCCACGGCCGTCGGACGGCACGGCGAGGCGGTAGGCGGGCTGCGCCGGACCGGCGACCCGGTTTTCGGCGTCGAGGGGGAAACCGTGGATCGTGTCGCCGTCGAATTCGGCGACGAGCAGCGTGCGTTGGTCGGGCGAAGCCGCGATGCCGTTGGGCCCCCACGTGAGCTGCGCCGCGAGTTCGCGGGCAAAGGTGCGGGGCGCGAGCCGCCAGACGGACCGCGTGCCGGGCTCGGTGTAGAAGATCGTGCCGTCGCGCAGGATGACGAGGTCGTTGGACTGCGTGCCCTCGGCGACCTTGGTTTTCTGCCACGTCGCCGGATCCCACGCGTAGATGCAGCGGTCCGCGCTCGCGCACCCGTAGAGCCGACCGTCGGGGCCGAACGCGATGCCGTTGGCCCGACCGGTGGCGGGATCGACGAGCGTCTTCTCGCCGGTGGTGCGGTCCACCTTGAAGAGCTGCGCGCGCGGCACGTCGGTGAAATAGAAGTGCCCCGCCGCATCCCACGCCATGCCCTCGGCAAACTGGTGGCCGGCCGAGACGACCTCCCACGTGGAGCCGGGGACGAAAACAAGTTCGGGCACCGGCGCCGCCGCCCGGAGCGAACCGACGAGCGCGAGCGACAGCAGGAGGAAGCGGTGGGGCGACATGCGTGCAATCAACACGATCCTGCGTCGCAGGGAAATCTCTTCGTGCCCGGCCGCAGCAAGGCGGCTGGGCGTTAGGCGCTCAGGCGGCCATCGTCTCGAGGTAGAGTTTCTCGAGATCGGCGTGGCTCAGCTCGGCGGCGGTGAGCGCGTGGACGAGCCGGCCGCCGCGCATGATGCCGACGCGCGTGGCATCCTCGCGCGCGCGGAAGAGATCGTGCGTGGCCATGAGGATCGCGAGGCCCCGCTCGCGGAGCTGGCGCAACAGCCGGCTGAACTCGTGCGCGGCGGAGGGATCGAGGCCGCTGGTGGGTTCGTCGAGGAGGAGCGCGCGCGCCTGCTTCGCGAGGGCGATGGCGATGCCGACCTTCTGGCGCATGCCCTTCGAATAGCCGCCGACGCGCCGGTCATGCGCCTCGGCCTGCAGCCCCGCCGTGG
>JACCEB012082711.1_pt1 | contig 53183 bp, 32 predicted proteins | sample 7454761 | NCBI WGS metagenome assembly JACCEB01 (sample SAMN15323454, study PRJNA562643) | freshwater metagenome | isolation source: river surface water | place: USA:Blue River Watershed | collected 2017-08-18
CTCCTCCTTTTTTTGTACTCCACCTTACAAAAATTATTAATTCTTTTTTTTGTTTTTCATCAAAAAAATAATTTGCAATATAAGACATTTTTTCATAAGCATTCGAATCTTTATAAAACATAAGTGAATTGTTAATAAGATATTCTAGATTTTGAATTTTTGTTTTTTCTTTTGAATCAAATAAACCTTTATTATCATAATTTTCAATAAAAAATTTTGTTAATTTTAAAAAATTATCAGCTACTAAACTTGGAACATTTCCTCTTTCTTCTTCCATATAAGGATCAAATAACATATGTTGTATAAAAGGGTTTTCTAGTGGTGAAACTATTTGATTTTCATTGCGAAATATATTGTCAAAAATTTGAAAATTTTTTTCATTCATAACATTTCCATCTTCTTGTATTTCAATATCCATCTTCTACTTTTTATCTTATATTTTTATTTATTATATTTTAACAATAATAAATATTTTTAAAAATTTTTTTTTTAGATTTTTTATTTATATATGTTTAACCTTCTTTTATAATCTTTAATAAAGTATTTTTTATATTTTCATTAAATGTATCAAATTTAAATATACTTAAAATATCATTATTATCATCAAAATTATATCTTCTTGGAGGATTATTTGTAAAATCTATATTATCATGGTTTTTATTATAAATTTCTTTCATTTTTATAAATAAATCAATAACATATTTTCTCTTGGTTATATGAATATCTGTTAATAATATATATAATTTATTTAAACTTTTATATGTTCTAAAAAATATAAATAAATATAATAATTCAATAAAAAATTTTTGATTATCATCATCAATATTATTATTAATATTTCCATCTACTCCAAATAGATTATAATAATTATTTGTACTAAAACTACATTCTCCTAGACTATCATAGATTTTAAACTTATCAAAATTATCTTGTAGTTCTTCTACACTTTTAAATTCAAATAATTCCAATAACCAACTTTCTTTGTTGCTAATATTACGATATAGATTATGGTTATTATTTAATTTTTGTTTTAATTCTATATATAAATTAGAAAACAAGTAATATCTATATGCAAAATTAAAAAATTCATATGGTCCAATTAAAATATTTTTTTCAAAATTATTATAATTTAAATAAAACATTTTAGCTGAAGATAATTTATTTTCATTTATTAAATTTACAATTTCATTACTTAGGTTTACATCATAAATAAAATGAATATTTACTGTATGATATCCAATATTATTATTTCTAATATTACCTATTGATATTAATTGTTGTATTGATAAATTACCTTTCAAAAAATTATCAAAAGTTATTTTTTTAAATACCTTAAATTTAACAGTTCTTTCAGGTAAGGTTCTATTTGTTGTAATTTCTCTTAATTTCATTTTTTCTTTTTCTTTTTCTTTTTCTTTTTCTTTTTCTTTTTCTTTTTCTTGATTCATTTCAAAAGTTGTTGAATTTAAATAATTTAATTCATCTAGTTTTATATTAATATTTGTTAAAATTCCTAAGTCTTTTCTAAATTTATTAATAAATCTTATTATTTCAAATTGTTCATCTTCTGATAATTCTATTATATAATCAATTTTTTCATTAAAAGATGATAAATTATTTGTGACCCTTCTATATAAGAATTTTAATATTTGTATTTGCATTAAACTTAAATTGTTTTGCATATATTTTTTACCATTTTCTTTTAATAAATTATATAATATTAATAATTTTGTGGTTTTAGTATCTTTTTTATTTTTTATCAATTTTTTATAATCATCATGATTTAAATAAAAATCTATTGTATGAGTAATATTCATCTTCCTTAATCTAAATATACCTTGTGCAACATCAGTTATTTTATCATCTAAAGATATAGTCACTAATCCATGCATAAAAATAGGTTGTTTAAAATCAACTCCAATAGTGTTCTTTTGATCATAATAAATAAATAATTCATCAGTTGGATAAACTTCATTATTATAAGGTATTTCTGTATTTTTATCTATTTTTACCATTTTTACATTAAACTCATTAACATATAATATTTTTCTTTTACCTCCAAAATAATCAAATAACATATTAATCATTGTAGATTTAGGTAAATCTAATATTATTCCACCAACATCAATTAATGATTGATATTTATATAGATTACCTTTTGTAAATATATTATTTATATTATTGTTGTTGTTATTATTAATATTATTATTATTATTATTATTATTATTTTCATTTAATTTTAATAATGGACCATATCTACCATATTTTTTTGTTAATTTATTAATATTAATAGGTAAATTTTTATTTTTTATATTAGATACATTAAATAAATAATTTAAAAATTCATACTCATTTTTTTTTGCAATTTTTTCATGATATTCATAGTTTGAATTAGAATTATTATTAAAAACAAAATTATAATAATTTTTTTCTGAATTTATTTTTTTATTACTTGTTTTTATTTTAGGTTTTTTAATAGATAATAATCCTAAAAATGATGATTTTATTGCACCTTCAGAATATTTATCAATAATAATTTTATTTATTAACATTTTAACATAATTATCATGTGAAATTAATTGCATATTCAAATTCATTTCTTTTTCAAAATATTGATTCATATTTAAATTTTCATTTAAATTAACATTTTTATTTGTTTTTTGTTTTGAAGACTGATAATTATTTATATTTTTCTGATTATTTTCATTTAATTCAATTTCATTTAAATTTGATTTTATATGTCTAACTTGATACTCTTTTGAATCATAATTATTTAAATCATAATTTGAATTATTGTTATTATTTAATTCTCTTTTTTGTTTTTCAATATATACTTTATTAACTAAACTTTGTCTATGTTCCTCTTTTTGAATACCTTTATTAATTATATTCTTATGAATATTTTCAAAAATTATTCCTTTATGTCTTGCATTTTCAAAATTTCTATTTATTAATTCTTTATTTATTTTCTTTTTTTCAAATAATTTTCTATTTCTAATACCTCTTTGAATTTTTTGAATCTTGGTTGCTGCTGCATTTGCTCTTTCTTTTAATTTTTGCTCTTTTAATTTTCTATTTCGAATACCTCTTTGAATTTTTTGTATTTTTATAGCAGCTTGATTTTCAGATAACAAATTTCTTTCTCGATTCATACCATTATGATTTAAATTTGAGCCACCTGTAAAATTACTTCTTAAATTAAATTTATTAAAAGGTACTTTATAATTAAACATTTTTTCAGTTGCTTTTAATGGAATATTAAAATAAGGAGTACCGGAAAACATTATTTTCTTTTTAAACAATCCTAATATGTCAATAAAGGATGTATTCCAATGTTCATTATCAATTTTAAAAAAATTAGGTATAATAACATTTTCCAAATATTCTTTTAATAAATAATATCTGTTTTCATTTATTTTGTCTTTAAAATTATTTATTAAAAACTCAATAAATTCTTTATTCATTAAAAAGTCTTCACTAAAATCATATTTATTTATAATATTTTGAATTTCTTGATTAAATATGTGATAAAATACAGGAAAGAATTTACTAATTATTATATCATATGGTATACCTTTAAATCTAAATAAAAATTTATATATATGGATTATGAAAAAATGTAAATCTAATGAACGAATAATTTCTTTTTCCCATGTTTTTAAATAACCCAATATTGTTACACTCATATATAATTCAAAATCAGAAAATTTAGAACCTTTATTTGGTTGATTTATTTTTTCAAATGGAATACATGTAAAATAATTTATATCTTTTTCTAATAAATTTAAGTCTACTTCTTCAATATTAATAAAACCGTATTGTTGGTTTAAATTCCATTTTAATAAAGTTTCTTTTATTTCATTAATTTTTTTTTTTAAATTTTTTTTCCAATATTCCGTATTAACTAAATTATTATTTGATATAGATTCAATTCTGTTTCGATATACATTTTTTATTTTTTCAACTAATTCATTTATTCCATTATTCATTTTTAATTCTCTTTTTACAAACATATTAAATAATATATCAAATATGATATATTGATATTTATGAATACGTTTCACATTACTTGATATATTTAAATTACTCTTTAATGGATCTATCATAGAATCAATTTCATCCATAATAACTAAATTATCATCACCTATTAATGAATTAATTGATGTATTTAAATTATTATTAGTATTTAAATTAGTAATAATTTTATCAAGTAAATTTATTTTAATCTGTGTATCACTTAAAATATATATTGAATCATTATTATTTAAATTTATTTCATTATTATTTATTTTTAAAATATTCATACTTTTATTTAAATATTTTGAATAAGATAATAATATATCATATGAAGAATTTACTAAATGATTTGGTAAAATTATCATAAATTTATTATTTCCTTTTTCATTATTTTCTAATAATAAATTTTTATAATATTCTTTCAAAATAATTAAAGGTGTTATAGTAGTTGTTTTTCCCATACCCATAAGTAATTGATATGCTATTTCATATTTATTTTTAGATATATTTTTATAAATATTATTTAAAAAATCAGATTGTTGTTTACGAATATAATATCCAGATTCAATTTCAAATATAATTTCATATATTTCTTTCTCTTTTTTCACCTCCAATACCGAATTATAAGAATTAATAACATTCAAATCAATACTTTTATATAATTCACCTAACATTAAACAATTTTCATAATTAGTTCGAACCTCTTTTCCAGTATTTTCATTGATCATATATATTGTATTATATAACTCATCTAAAATATTTAATACATTTCTTAAATACATTAAATTATACAATAATTTTCTATTTTTTATTAATAAATTTTCATAATTATATAAATATCCAATATAATACTTATTTCCAATTATATTATTTTTATGAATAATTGGTTTATATTTATATATATCATTAACTAAATTTATTTGATTTTCAACAAAAATTTCTGTATAAAAATTATTAAATTCATCATGTTCTTTTTTATTTCTTTTTAAATTTACAAATTGTTTAAAATCTATATTATTTGTATTAATTTTGTTATTAATAAATTTAACTATTTTGTTTTTTTTACAATAAAAACATAATGAATTATAAAATTCCTTTAATTCATTATTTACCTCTTTTAAAAGTTTTATTTTTTTTGATGAGGATTTATCTATTTTTTTAAAATCTTCAAAAAAATTTTGTACCAATTTATTTATAGTATCAACCCATTTATCTTTTTCATCTTTTTTTATATCTTCTTTATTTAATAAAATTAATGGATTTTTTTGTAAATAATATTCTCTACTATTATTATTTATAAAATATGACCATAAAGGAGTATCATATAAATTGTTAAAAATAAATATCTTATTTAATTCAATAAATTCATTTTTATTTTCATAATTTAATAAACTATTTTTAAATAAATTAAATAAATTATATAAACATAAATATTGTTTACCAATTCCTAATGATAACATTAAACATGATATATTTTTTAAATTATTTGTTTTTACATTTAATAAATTATCAAGTGGTAGTAATATTAATTCATAACTTTGATATATTAAATATTTATTTATTTGTTGAAGATTTGAAGAAAAATTATTTGTAGGACCATTGTTACAATAAAGAAAATTTTTAGTAAAACCATCTTCTACATATTTTTTTATATATTTTGTTGATATTAATGTTAATAAATTATAATTATTATTTTCAATATTTTTTAATAAAAATATATTTTTAACTCCACCATAATACATGTTAAATAATATATTATTTTCCAATTCTTCTTTTTTTAATATAATTTTATATTTTTGATTATTTTTAATGTCTATTAAATAAATATCTTTATCAGTGTCATTAATTAAAAAAAGATAATTATCAAAATTTAATAAAAATATAAGATAAGTATTATTTGTTGGTTCTTTATTTTTAAATATAAGATAAAAATTTGGATAATTATTAAAATTGTTAATTAATTTTTCATATATCCTAGAATTTCCAATATTAAAATAATCACTATTATCACATAATTTAAAAATATTATTATCAAAATTATATTCAATATTATATTTATTATCAGGTCTTTTACTTAAAATAAAATTAAATCTATAAAAATTATTATTATTAAAATTTAAATATATTAATTTTTGATTTTCTTCTGTTTTTTTATTTTTGTCAATATATAATTTATTAAAATGTATTTCACTAAAACGTGAATAATCAAATATAGATAAATTAAAAAAACTATTAATTTTAACATAATCATTAAGATTTTCTTTTATAAAATAATCTAAAAATATATTTCTTTCATCATTTTTAATATTTGCAATCTTTAAATAATTTAAATAACTTTCATATAATTTTTCATATGTATTATTTTTATTCATTTGACATAAAAATATTGATTCTAGATTTTTATAATTTAATCTTTTAATATAAAAAATCTTATTTTCATTTTTATCATCTTTGTCTAAAAAATGAAATAAAAATTTTTCATAGTAATTATTATTTAAAAAATTATATAATGATGTGTTTTTCATCAGTTCTTTTAATTTTTCGTTTTCAAATATTTTCTCATCAGGACTATAATAATCATAAATTATTAATATCAAAATAATTTCATAACTTAGATTATTCCAATTTTCAACTATTTGATCTATTAAAATATTTTTATCAAGAAACTTTATATATTCATAATAATAATATACATCATTATATTTTCCATTACTAATATATGATGGTATTAAATTTTCAGTATAATTATTAGCAAAATTATTTAAAAGTCCTACTCCTGCTTTGTTTGTAAATAAAATGTCATTAAAATAAATTTTATATATTATATTTATAATACTTAATTTAAAAGGTTTATTTAATAATATATCATTATAATAATTTCTTTTTTTTAATTCACTTAATTTATTTTGTTTTATTAATTCCACTACTTCAATAAAAGATTTATCATTTGTGTTTCTATAACCATCAGAACAATATGCTAATAATTTTTTTTTACCAAAATATTGATTATCATCTTCTTTATTAGGATATCTATATCTGAAATTTACACAACCATATCTTTTAAATTTTTCTTGGTTTTCTAATAATCTTAATAAATTTTCATATTGTAAACTATATATTAAATTATATAAATTCATACCCAATTTTATTTCATGAATAGTAGAATCAATATTTTTTTTTAATAGACTTTTATTTTTTAATAAAGTATTTACAATATCTTCTGAATTTATTCCATATAAAAATAGTATAAAATTTTTATTTTCTTTCTCATTTAATAATAATGTTAATATAATATATTCTAAATTTATATCTGGTATATCATATTCTTTTACTAAATAATCTAATACAATATCTGTTTGTCTATTTTTATATGTAATTTGTAATCTTCGGTTATTTACATCTTTCTTATTAATAGCATTTAATAAAAAATAAATTAATGCATAACTGAATATAGAATCTTTGCCATTATTTCTATCTAAGTAATTTCTATACTCTAAGAAATAGATAATGTTTGAATAATTATTTAAATATGTAATATTATCACAATTATTAAATAATACATTATTTATTTTGATCATATAATCATTATTTATTGAAAATATATGTTTAAAAATATCAAACAAATAACATTTTGCTAATATTTTTAAATTCATCTCATCTATTGTGTAAATATAATTATCTTCATTTTGAAAAGGTCCTTGAGTTAATCTTGTTAAAAAAAAAATATCTGATAAATAATATATATGTATTATTTTACCATCAATTTCAAAATAATCAATATTTTTGTCTAATTGTTCATAATTTTTATTTTTAAAATTTGTAAATTTTTTAATAACTTCACCATATTCTCTAAATAAATGTAAAAAATAACTTGAATTATCTATACCACTTCCAGCATATTCATAATTTATAGCCTCATAATTATTATAAGAATAAATACTATTTAAATTTTTAATAATTAGTTCTCTGATTTCATCTGATAAATTATTATCTTTTAATAAAATATAAAACATATTTGTAAACAAATATAATTTTGAATTATTTTTTAATAAATTATTATTTGATTCATTAAATTTTTTATTAATATTTATCAAAAACTGAATTAAATACATGATTGTATATTTTTTCATATAACCATAAAATTTATTAAAAAAATCAGAGTTTGTTTTTTCTAATAAATAAAATTTTATAAAATAAAATAAACCATAAAAAGAACAAGAACCTGATAATTGAAGATTATCTTCAAATATACCTTTAAACTCATTATCTCTAAATATATTTTTTAAGTTTTTATAAAAATAATCTGAAAAATTTTCATCATATTCATCTGTTATATAAAAATTTGGAAAATATTTTAAAAAATTAACAACTTCTCTAAATTTTCTTCCTATTTCATTATAATCATCTCTTAATTCTTCTTGATGTATTTTTCTAAATTCTTCAAGTTTTACTCTGTTAAATTCAATTTGTTGATCTTTTAATTTTAATCCATTATGGGTATCTAAAAATCTTAAATTTTCTAAATAATCATATTTTTTTATACATATGCAAAATCTAATTAAATCTAATAATTTTAAAATTTGTTCTTTGTTTCCATCTTTTATTTTTATTCCAATATATTTTTTACCACCTATATTATGATTTTCCATACCTTCTCCTGAATTAAATATATAAATATCGTAATTATTACTTTCATTTTTTATTAATCTTATTGTTATTGCATGTCCACCCTTATTTTTTACCCATCCTGCTAAAATTAATAAATCTTTTTTAACATCCAATTCATGAATTAAATGATTAATTTTTGATGACATATTATAAGAAGTTCCATAAAAACTATTACTAGTCACTTTTGTAAACAAATTTAAATTTATTGAATTCTCCAACAAATATTGTAAATTTTTAATTTCATCTATTTTTAATTCATTAGATTTACCTTTTATTTTTATTAAATACTCATTTATTAAATTTACAAAATTTTTAGCAACCTTTATTGAAAAATAACCATTTCCTTCTTGAATATATGGGTCAAATAAAAAATGTTCTATAAAAGGATTATCTAAAGGTGATATTAATTGATTATTATTTCTAAAAATTTTATCATATATATCAAATTCTGATTCAATAACTTCTTTATTTTTAATTTCAAATTGTCCATAACGATATGTACTTTCACGAGCTTGTTTAATTTTTTTTTCTTTAATCATTGACATTACATTCCCATCATCTAAAATTTTAATATCCATATTCTACTTTTATATTATAAAATAATTTTTATTTTTATTTTTATTTTTAAGTTTTTTATTTGTTTTCGTCTATTTTTCTAAAAATCAATATAAAAAAATCTTAGAATATTAAGAATTTTTATAAAATGTTTTGGAATAAACTTTTTGATAAAATTTATGTTTTAAGTCTTAAAGAATGTGAAGACCGTCGCCAACATATAAGAAAAGAATTTGCTAAAGTCGGTATTATTGATTATGAATTTTTTGATGCTTCTCATTTTGCTTCTAATGAAGTTGATGAATTCAAAAAATCTGATAAAGTCTATAAATTTCCTCATTGTTTTCGTTGTTTAAAATTAAGATGTGCTTGCGAAAATAACTTTTTAACCGATTTTCAAATTGCAAATTGGCACTCTTTTGTTCGTATATGGTCAGATATTGTTGAAAAAAATTATAAATTTGTCCTTATTTGTGAAGACGATATTGTTTTTACCCCTCAACATAAACAAGTCATTTTAGGCTCTTTTCAAAAAAATAATTTAAGAGCTCATAATATTAATTGGAGTGCTCCACTTCTTATAGGTATGGGTGGTGCGTATCATCCTCATAAACATTTAGTAAAAACTCGTCCTCATTTAAGACGTCAAAATGTTATGTGTAATCCTTGTTTTTGTTTAAATCAACAAATGGCTAAATTCTTTTTAGATAATTATCATGTTCATCATACTTCGGATCATTATATGCATATTGAAGTTCCACAAAAATATCCTTTTGTTCAACATTTTATGATGTTTCCATGGCCTGTATATGAATTATCTTTTGTACCTAGTGTAAGTAAATTTGATTCTTTGGTAAGACCTAAAGGTCAAGCTAGAAGAAAAGAATATAAAGATTTTCTATTTTTAAGTCCTAGTATATCTATGAATTATTTATTTTTGGAACTTATAAAATATATGAAGTTACCTATTAATGAAAATTTATTAACTCCTAAAGGTGCTGGGTATAGAAATTATTATGGATTTTTTACTGATTATTTATGGAAAGATGAAGAAATGAAAAAAAAAGTTAAAATAGGAAATGTTTATATGTTTACTGCTGGTAAAGAATGGGATATTTTATTATTAAAAACTGATTTAACAATATTAAAAAAAGATAAAGATTTTTATATTCATTTATTAAAAACAATTAATTATGATTTAGAAAATAATAATATTGAAAATATTAATGAAGAATTATTATATGAAAAATATAATCAATATATTAATAATGAATTCCCAAATAAAATTGAAATAAATATATTAGATTTACCCAAAGAATTTTATTTAAAACTAAGTTCTTTTTCAATACAAAAAATTAATTATCAAATGATTAAAAATATTTTTGAGACTTATTATCAACAAATAGCAAAAATTCAAACATCATTATTTAACACAAATAATTCTGAAAATTTATTAATTTCATCATCTGATTTATCCGATTCAACAAATTTAATAGAACAATCAAATATTTTATCTACTAATTCAAATGAAAATAATATTAATTTAGATAATTATTTATCTATTATCGAATAAAAATTTTAAACTAAATCAAATATTAACTTTTTTTAAGTTCAATTTATTAAATAATTAATAAATTAAATAAAAAAATAATTTTTTAATTCTACTTAAAAAAACTAAATTTATTTATTTTTTCATATAATTTCATTAATTTTTGTGATAAAACATCATGAGTAAATTCTACATCATTTCTTTTAATTTTAATATATAATTCTTCATAATCTGTATTTTCTATAAAATTTCTTAAAAAAGGTATTTCATATAATCTTTTTCTAATATTTAATTTATATATTTTCATATATATCTCCGTATTAACATCTAATGCCCATCTCATTACATTTTCACTATTTTTTGTCAATTTCCATTCTATTGGTATAACATATACATCTTTCGATTCTACTTTATTTTTTGTTCTTTTGTCTATTATATCATATACTAAAACAAAATAACCATCTTGATAAAATCCTTCAAAAATATAAATATAATTATCAAATTCATGTAAATACTCATAAACTTCATGGGACCCATTAATTAGATATTTAGCATTTTTTATATCTAAAAATAATTGTCTCAAATTACTATTTGGTATTAATTCCTCAGAAAAAGTTATTAAATATTTTGGTTTAATTATATTTTCATCTTTATCTTCTATTTCTTGATTTTCCATTTTATTTATTATCATTATTTTATTTTAGTGTTTTTTACGTTATATTTTTTAATTTTTCTTTTTTATTTTTATTTTTATTTATAATAATTATTAAACGTAAAAATTTAATATTAATTAAAATTAATATTATTTACAATATTTTTAAGTATTTATTTATAAAAATATATAATTTTTATTTTTTATTGCGATAAATTCCATTTTTGGCACAAAAATATCTACAACGTGACTTTTTCTACAAGACGGCAATCTATAAAAAACCAAAATTGGATTTAAAAAAATTGATTATATTAAACTAAAAGTCTTAAATTCATTATGAAAATATTAATCTAAAGAATAGAAAATACTAATAACTCAGTGGATGAATTATTAGATATTAATCATTCTAAAAAAAAACAAGTTAATTTAATAAAATATCGATTATATTTAAAGAAATATCAATAATATTTATTGAAATGGATTATTACAAATTAACTAATATTCAATTATTTGGAATTATATCACTTGGTATTGGAATTATGATATGTTTATTTAAATTTCCTAATAAAAAAAGGTCTTTTAAAGATATCATTGATGATAACAATGACGAAAAAAAATTATTAAAAAATAAAAATACTAAAAAATCAGAAGAAAATCCAACAAAAAGACTCAGATCAATGAGTTCAATGGAAAAATTGAATACGTTTTCAGAGCATATAGCTTTAGAAAACAATCATTACTCTTCAACTCAAAAAGAGTCGCCAAGAGTGATGAATACTTTTTTTGATATTGAAGAAAATAAAACTGTGCATATTTCAAATATTAAAAGTAAAAGTACCCATAATATTTTAAATGAAAAAGAATACGAAATTGAAAATATCCGTACTAATTTTGAAAAGTACAAAATTCAATGTGGTATTTGTAAAACTTTAATACCATCTTTTAAAGAAGTTTATTGTTATATGGATAATAGATTTTGTAGTGAAGGTTGTAGAGAACATTATTACAAAGTACAAAATGATAATTACAAAAGAAGATTTTCGCTATGAGAAAATTTAATTTTGCGGATCTTTATATTAAAAAGCTAATTTAAAAATCTATATAAATATTTTATAAATAATAAAAAAAATTTAATTTATTTTTATCTAAATTATTATTATAAGAAATATATAATAATGAGTTGTTATGTATCATGTACTTTAGCTATTGCTTTTTTAGTAGCAAGTTTATTTGTTATGTTTAATACTGAAAAAAACCCAATAATGAAAGAATATATTAAAGGATTGGATGAAAAACAAAAAATTAAATATATTGAAATCAATAAGGAAAGACGTAATTTATATCTTTGTGGTTTTACATTAGGATTTATTATTGCTTTAATTTTATTATATTTTTTTAATAAAAAATTAAATCGCTGGGGTTCCATTTGTATGGTTGCTGCTGTCACTTTTACTTTTAGTTATTTTTATTATATTTTAATGCCCAAAAAAGATTATATGTTACACTATCTTAAAGATACAGAAGACATAACCAATTGGTGGAAAGTTTATCGTGTTATGCAATACCATTACCATTTAGGTTTTGTTCTTGGATTATTAGCAGTAATTTTTTTCTGTAATTATCTTGTTAGTAACTAAATTAATAATTTAAATTATAATTTTTTTTATATTATTATATAATTATATTATCTAATAATTATCTTCTTCTTCTTCTTCTTCATCATCAACATTTTCAAATAAACTATAATAATATTCTAATTGTTCTTTAATATCATATGATAATGCACTCGGAAAACTCTCTAAGACAATTAAGTCTTCATAAGTAATTCTATATGCTTTACTTATTTTTTTAAGTTCATTTATTAAATCTAAATAATTTTTAATATATTTATCTAAAATTTCTTTATTAATTTCTTCACTATTTAAATGATATGGTGAAAACGGCATCCAAGAAGCAATATTTCTATTACATTTTTGACACTCTATTCCACATTTTGAACTCATTTTTACTTTTTTTTTATTAAATTATTAATATTTTAGAGTTTTTAATGATTATAAATCAATTTTTTTGTAAATTATAAATTGTATCTTCATTAATTAACGAGATATTTTTCCTTTACTTTCAAGAAGTTGTATACGTTCCTGAATTCTTCTTAAAAGACTCTCTGCACGACGAGGATAATATCTTTCAAGAAGGTCAATAACCTTTTGAGGAGGATATTCTGCTTTTACTATTTCTTCAATCGACCATCCTCGTCGTCTACATGATGCCATTAAACCAGCACAGAATTGTTCATAACGTGAGCGATAATGCGTGTTATCATGTCCAACACGACAACAAGCCGGATTTTTAGGAACCCACTTTGCACATCTAACCGAACATTTATTGCAAGTTGTATCACCACAAAACGCAGTAATACGCCTCAATACGACAGGTGTAGATTGTTCTTCTTGAGTACTCATTTTCTAAGCATATTTATTTAATTTTATATATTTTTTATTTTTGTAAAGTTATCTATCATTTTTTATAATATGTACCTGGACCATGGTTATTAACCATGGTTTTGTGTCTCAGCAGCATCCAATCGATGATACTCAGAAACCAGGTGCATGACTCTCTCACGGACGGCATCAGATGGAAAAATGCCACGAATGATATTTTCATAGTTCCATCCATTATGGCGGCACTCGTAGTCCAACTGGTCAACGAATGCATGATAAACAGTTGACCGACGATAGTATTCGCCATCATGATTTCCACCGAAACAGCAAACAAAATTATGGGGCATGAAACCCGCAAGACCTTGAGTGCAGCCAGGGCAGTCATTACGACCACAGCTAGCATTGATCCGTTGAACTGAAGCCATTTTCTTTGTTCTTAAACAAAATAAATTATAATTTAATAATTATTAAAATAATAGCTGTCAGTTTTTTTAAGTAGTAAAAAATATAAATAAAAAAGAAGAAATGAATTTTACTGAAAAAATAAAAATCATATTTAAAAAAATTTATTATACTGGTCGTTATATTTATGCTTTAATATACTGTTTAATACTCATTTTATTTTATAGCAAATTTGATTATGAAATATTTGCGAAAAATATAATTGAATTAGCTTTTTCATTTAGTGAAATACAATATATTGATAGAGATAAAATAGAATTTATAAGAAAAGAAAATAAAGAAGGAAAAGGAGTTTTATTATTAATGAATCATTATTCAGGATTAGATATTATGTTTTTAGTTGGATTAATTGAATTCTATTCTGTTGTTAAAAGTGATTTATTAGGTGAAATTATTAATGAAGATGAAAGTTGGTTAATAACCTATATTAAAGAAGAAGTTTTTGAAAGACTTCAATTTATTCCTTATAAAAGAGGTGATAAGAAAAGTGGTGATGAAGTAAAGGAAATTATACTAAAAAATATTAAATCAGGTAAAAATGTTATTGTTTTCCCTGAAGGAACAACTCAACATTGTTTTCAAAAACCAATGGAATTTAAAAAAGGTATCTTTCATTTAGCTTACGAAAATAATATACCTATATTTAGTTTTTCTATAAATTATTCTAAAGATATTGGATTTTTAAAACATGAGCCAACTGATTTTGTTCATACTTTTATGCAACATCCTGATGTAAGATTATATTGTAATGGTATATTTTATCCTGATTATTATTCAAATATGGAAGATTTATATAATGATGTTTATTGGAGTGTTTATGAAAATACTTTGTTAAAATGGGATTAAATTAATATTTAATTATAAAATTAAGCACAATATAAGGATTTAAAATTGAAAATGCTGTTCCAGAACCTGTTGATTGTGTAGTTACTGTAACATCTCCTCCACTTGTACCTATACCATTAACTACATTAGTACCAAATGAACCTACAGTTTTAATACCATATGTAAATTGATGTGAATGCGATGGCATATTTGATGTTGTTAAAGTGACTGAATTACTACCTCCCGTACCTCCTGGTGTTCCTCCCATTGAAGATGTACCATAAGGAAATCTTTGTTGTAAATTTGGCAAAGTAAAAGAAGAGCCAGAACCTCCATAAGTATATGAAATCGCTGTAAATAAATTTGAATAAGTAGAAGTAGAAACACTAGAACCATTACACCATAACCAACCAGAAGGAAGTGTCGTTCCACCATACATTATAATTGAACCAGGAGGACAAATACTATTATAACCACCAACATATAAACTACCTCCAATTCCAACACCTCCTTTTACTTGTAAAGCACCTGTTGATGTTGAAGATGAAGAAGCAGTTGAATTTATTATAATATTACCACCAGTATTAATATTTCCTCCAATTCCAACACCTCCTTTTACTTGTAAAGCACCTGTTGATGTTGAAGTTGAAGCAATTGTTGAATTTATGATAATATTACCACCTGTATTAATATTTCCTCCAACACCTAAACCCCCAGAGACTTGTAAAGCACCTGTTGATGTTGAAGTTGAAGCAATTGTTGAATTTATTATAATATTACCACCTGTATTAATATTTCCTCCAACACCTAAACCTCCAGAGACTTGTAAAGCACCAGTTGATGTAGATGTTGATGCTATTGTATTAGAAATTAATAGTTGACCTGTTAAATTTGTTGTTCCTGAATGCGTTACAGTACCAGCTACTGTAGCACTACCAGCAATATATAAACTTCCACCAATACCAACACCGCCTAAAACTTGTAAAGCACCTGTTGATGTTGAAGTTGAAGCATTTGTTGAATAAATTAATATATTACCAGCAGTATTAATATTACCACCAATTCCAACACCACCTGAAACCTGCAATGCACCAGTTGAAGTCGAAGTTGAAGCAGCTGTTGCATTTATTTTTAAATTACCTCCTGTATTAATATTACCAACTAAACCTAAACCTCCTAAAACTTGTAATGCACCAGTTGATGTTGACGTTGAAGAAGCAGTTGAATAAATTATTATATTACCACTAGTATTAATATTTCCTCCTATACCAACACCACCTGAAACCTGCAATGCACCAGTTGATGTTGAAGTTGAAGAAGCAGTTGAATAAATTATTATATTACCACTAGTATTAATATTACCTCCTATACCAAAACCTCCAGTGACTTGTAAAGCACCAGTTGAAGTCGAAGTTGAAGCAGCTGTTGCATTTATTTTTATGTTACCTCCTGTATTAATATTACCACCTAAACCTAAACCACCTGAAACTTGTAAAGCACCTGTTGATGTTGAAGTTGAAGCTGTTGTATTATACATTGTTGATAATCCAAAAACATTTAAATAATCACCAACTGAAACAAAACCACCAACACCAACATTATTTGTTACGTTTAATCCTTTACCAATTCCTACACCACCTGCAACTATTAATGCACCGGTAGATGTAGAACTTGAAGCAACTGTTGAATTAATTACTATATTACCACCAGTATTAATATTTCCCCCTATACCTAAACCTCCAGTGACTTGTAAAGCACCAGTAGATGTTGATGTTGAAGATGTAGCATTTGATATATTAGTTATTCCTGATACATTTAAACTTGAAAGTGTACCAACCACTGTTATATTTGATTGATTACTTGATGATGTTGTAAATTTACCTGTTAGATTCGTTGCTGATATACTAGATGCATATAAATTTTTTGCAACACCTAAACCTCCTGATACTATTAATGCTCCTGTTGATGTTGATGATGAATCTTCAGTTGACATAACATTTATATTTCCTCCTGTATAAACATTTCCTCCAATACCAACACCTCCTAATACTTGTACTGCTCCTGTTGAAGTAGCAGTTGCTCCTGTAGAATTATTTATCAATAATGTACCTTTTGATATAATATTACCATTATTTGCATAAGCTACTAAATAATTTGATGAACCACCTAAATTTAAATAATTATTTGTTCCTGTTATAACAACATTACCGTTTGATACATTTAAATTAGCATTTGTTGCATCAATATTTGCAGATGTTGTAGTTGGATAAATTTTAATATAATCATTTATATTAGATACTATATTAGAAATATTTGCTACATTATAAATACTTCCATTTAGATTTGTAATTAACCATTGACCACTATTATTTAAAGATAAATTTGGTTTTGTTTGACTACTAGTCACACTTCCTTCTACATAAATTCCAGCTCCTTCTGGTATTGGATTTGTATTTCCACTTGCTGTATTTAAAAATATTTGAGAATTTGCAACATCTAATGTTGATACACTTGTACTTGATAAAGTTCCCTGTATTTGAACATTACCAATAAGATTTAAACTAGTTGACACTGAACCAATATTAATTGTACTACCAGATATTGTTAATGTAGTACTAAGTGGATTTATTGAATCAGTATTTAATGTATTTATACTTGCTATTGATGATATTATATTATTTGTTGTTATAATACCATTTCCACTTGAATAATCTATTGTTGTTCCATATGTTTCTAATGGAACATTACCAACATATATTTTTTCTGTATAAACACTACCAGTATTTTTTAAATTTTGTGCTAATCCAAGACCTCCTTGTATTATTACTCCTCCTGAATTTATTGATGTTGAATTTAATGTGTTTTCAAAATTTGCTATTCCTGATACATTTAATCCAGTTAATGTACCTATTGAAGTTATATTATTTTGTGTTGCCGTTTCTATTGTTCCTGTTAAATTATTAGCATAAACTGATTTTGCATAAATATTACTTGCTACTCCTAAACCACCTGATACAATTAATGCACCTGTTGATGTTGATGTTGAATCTTCAGTTGATAAAATATTAATATTGCCAGTTGTATTTATATTACCTCCTGTATATATATTACCTCCTACACCAATACCACCAGTGACTTGTAAAGCACCAGTTGATGTTGAAGTTGAATCTGATGTATTATATATTCTTGATAATCCGAAAACATTTAAATAATCACCTACCGAAACAAAACCACCTACACCAACATTATTACTTACATTAAGTCCTTTACCAATACCTACACCACCTGCAACTATTAAAGCTCCAGATGATGTCGAATTAGAAACAGTTGTAGGGTTTATTATTATATTACCACCAGTATTAATATTACCTCCTATACCTAAACCACCATACACTTGTAACGCACCAGTTGATGTTGAAGTACTATCAGTTATATTTGTTATTTGAACAATACCATTAAAAATTGAACTTCCATTATGATTTAAACTTCCATTTATATTTGCATCACCGCCTATATTTATACTACCTCCTATACCAATACCACCTGCTACTTGTAAAGCTCCGGTTGATATTGATGTTGATTCAGTTGTATTTAATATGATAGTTTCACCAGATACATTTAAAGAAGTTAAAGTACCTAAAGTTATTATATATGGTTGACTAGCTGTTTGAATTGTTCCATTTAAATTTGTTGCATAAATTGAAGATGCATACATATTACTTGCTACACCAAGACCACCTGATACAATTAATGCACCAGTAGATGTTGAAGTTGAATCTTCAGTTGATAAAATATTAATATTGCCTGTTGTATTTATATTACCTTCTGTATATATATCACCTCCTACACCAATACCACCTATAACTTGTAAAGCACCCGTTGATGTTGATGTTGAATCTTCAGTTGATAAAATATTAATAATGCCTGTTGTATTTATATTACCTCCTGTATATATATCACCTCCTACACCAATACCACCTATAACTTGTAAAGCACCTGTTGATGTTGATGTTGAAGCTGTTGTATTTGTCATTTGAACAATACCATTGAATATTGAATTTCCATTATGATTAATTGTTCCATTAATGTTTGCATCACCCCCAATATTTATATCTCCTCCAATACCTACACCACCTATAACTTGTAAAGCTCCTGTTGATGTTGAACTAGAATCAACTGTATTTAAAATAATTGTTTCACCAGATACATTTAAAGAAGTTAAAGTACCTAAATATGTTATATTTGGTTGAGTAGATGTTTGAATTGTTCCATTTAAATTTGTTGCATAAATTGAAGATGCATACATATTACTTGCTACACCAAGACCCCCAGAAACAATTAATGCACCAGTAGATGTTGAAGTTGAATCTTCAGTTGATAAAATATTAATATTACCACCAATATATGCATCTTTAGCAACACCTAAACCACCATTTGTGATTAAACTACCTGTTGAAATAGATGTAGAATCAGCTGTACCCAAAACATGTAAAAAACCATCAATATAAGCATTTGATGTTGAAATGTTTCCAATAATATTACCATAAATATTTCCAGTAGTTACATTAAGATTTCCAGATATATCTAAATTTCCCGATACTAAAGCATTATTTGCATCAATAATACCTTCAAAAACAACATTTCCCTTAAATAAAGAATCACCTGATACATTTAAATTTTTTGTTATATTTGCATTTCCATCAACATTTAATTTACTTAAATTACCCAAATTTGTTATATTTGATTGATTTGATGTTATTAAAGTTCCTTTTAAAAATTTAGCATCAATTCCATCACTTGAAACAATAACATTTGGATAAATAGCAGTGTTTTGAGATTGATATGGACCAGATGGTTTGTTCATAAAAGCTGTATTAATATTAGCTTTCGCATTTTTGTTAATATTATTTTTTCTATTTGACATTTTATTTTTGAATCACTTCTATCTTCTTTTAATATTTTTTTTTTATTTTTTATTTTCACTAAAAAATTATTTTTAAGAAAGAATATTTAATGAATTAATGAATTAATGAATTAATGAATTAAGTTCATTAATTTTTATTTTTTTCTATTTTTATTTTAAAATTATTAAAAATGAGTATTTCAAAACCAATTCATGTTATGTTAGCAATGCCTTGTTTTGGTTCTATGATTTATAGAGGATGTTTTCATTCAATTTTAGAACTTCAAAAATTATGTACAAGTAATAATATTATTTTAACTGTACAAACTTTAGGACAAGAATCATTAATTAATCGTGCGCGTTGTTATTTTTCTGCATTAATTCTTGCTAATAAACATATAGATTATTTATTATTTATAGACAGTGATATTACTTTTGATCCAAAAACTATTTTAAGAATGATACAATTTAATAAAGAATTAGTCTGTGCAGTCTATCCCAAGAAAGGCTTGAGTTTTGATAGAATTATTGAATTATCAAAGAATCCATTAGTAAATATTAATAATATTCAACAATTAGCATTAGATTATGTTGTAAATTTTGATACAGATAATATAGAAGTACAAGATGGATTTGCTAAATGCCTTTATTCTGGTACTGGATGTATGTTAATTCAAAGAACAGTATTTGAACAAATGAAAGAAAAATTCCCTGAAAAAAAATATATTAATGATGTAGGAGGATATAATACTTCACCTGAAGTTGTTGATAATTTTTATAGTTTTTTTAATACTTTTGTTTGTGAAAAATCAAAAAGACTATTAAGTGAAGATTATGCATTTATTGAATTATGGCGTACCATGGGTGGTACTGTTTGGGTAGATCTTCAAGCAACTTTAATTCATACAGGAAATTTTGATTATAATGGTTCTCTCGGTATGCAACTTATTTTCCGCGATCAAATGAACCGTCAAAAATTACAAGAAGATGAAAAAAATCAAACAAACTCTATATAATTTAACAAATTTTTATAATTTTAATTGAAAAATGCGTTAAAAATGTTTTTTACTTTTTATAAAACAAAAATTTTTTATAAATATAAAAAAAAATAATTATTAAAAATTAGCTAAAAAATGAAATTTATAAAATTTACCATGTAGATAAAGCAGCTCTTCTCCAATTATTATTTGAAACACAGATATAAATATAATTTGTATCAAATGCTATTTGTCCTGTAGTTCCAGATGAAGTACTAGTTCCTGGTACTGAACCTGATAAAATAAGATTTGAAATTGTTTTATTAGATAAAGTTTGTGTTGAGTTTGTATCTACTAATGTTCTTACAGCACTACCATAATAGGATTGTAAAACATTACTTGAGGTATTTACTGCTACTTGTCCTGTTGATGATAAAGAAGGACTTGGTGAAGATGGTAATGTTAAAGAACCACTTGATATATTAAGATTTGCTGGGACATTTAATGTACCATTAACAGTACCTGAGTTAATGAATGGTGAATTTAATGTTTTGTTAGATAATGATTGAGATGTTGTAGTATCTACATAAGTTAAAACTGTACCACTAATATTAGCAGATAATTGACTAGAATTAATTGCAATACCATTTAATAAAGGAGAACTTGTAGGAATAATTAAATTACCTGAAACAGTTAAATTACCTACTGTTCCACTATTTGAAACTGTTAAGTTTGTAGTATTTAATGATGTTAATCCAGTAATTGTAGGAGAAGTAATTGAAGGTGAAGTTAAAGTTTTATTTGATAAACTTTGTACAGAATCAGTATCAACAAAAGATTTAGTTCCAACACCTGTTCCTACTGTAAGAACATTAGCATACCAGTTAATATATCCATTAGTTGATGGTGCTGAAGAACTTTGTGGTAAAGACAATGATAATATGTTAGTTGCTGTTAAATTTGTTGCTGTTAAGTTTGTTACATTTGCAGTTGTAACGTTAGCATTTCCTAATGTAGTTAAACCAGCAACATTTAATGTACTTGATAAAGTAGTAGCACCATTTACTCCTAAATTATTTACTATTGTAGCAGCACCAAGTGTAGCTGTTCCTGAAGTTGATAATGTTGATAAAGTAGTACCACCAATGACATTTAATGTTGATGATAAAGTTGTAGCTCCATTTACTCCTAATGTATTTGTTAATGTTGTAGCCCCTGTAGCTGCTAAAGTTCCATTTACAACTAAAGCATCTAATGTATTTATATTTCCATCAGTTGATTTTAATTGCCAATTACCACTTCCACCTATTACAATATTAGCATAATTTAAATTGGCAGTTCCTGCTACTACAATACCAGAACCTATTGCATTAGCATTAGAACCATTATAATTTAATGTAAAAGTTTGATTAGTAATGGCAGTATTAGTACTTGTACTGTTAGCAGTTAAAGTATCAGTATCAATATTATCTGATACTATTAGATTACCTGAAACATTTGTATTTCCTGTCACGGTTGAAATACCTGTTACAGTTGAAGAACTTGTTACATTTAAAGTTTCAGTAGTAAATGAAGTTGCAAATCCATTAACTTTTTTTTCTAAATTTGAAACACGTTTTGATAAAGTCATTCTTTCTATATTTTAATGTTAGATTTTTTTTCTTATTAATTAAAAAATAAATTCAATTTAATTTTTTTTTATTAAACGCATTTTTATTTTTATAAATATTATTTATAAAAAATTATAATAAAAAAATTAAATATTAAATATTAAATAAAATTTAAATAGCTGTTGAATTATAATTAGATACAATTCCCCATCCATTTGGTGTATATATTAATGTTGTACTTGAACCAATAGTTCCTAATTGAATTGTATTATAAGTTCCTAATCTTGCACTTGGTGTTATATTAGCATGATAAACTGAAGATTTTGTTTCTAATATAAATATTTTTAATTGTCCAGTAGTTCCATTACCAAGTGTTGTTGAAGTATTAGTTGATGCACTAATGAAAGAAACTACAGTTGATAAACTAGCAGAATTTGAAGTACCTAATAAAACTTCAGTACTATAATTTAAAGAACCTCCTAATGAAGCTGATGATAGAGTTGAAACACCTGTTACACGTAAAGTTCCTCCAACTAAAGTATTGTTAGTAACAGCTAAAGAACTAAGAGTTGAAGAACCTCCAACTAAAGTATTGTTAGTAACAGCTAAAGAATTTAGTGTTGAGGTACCACCAACATGTAAGTTTTTAGCAATACCTACACCTCCTGCTACTACAATAGCTCCTGTACTAGTTGACGATGAATCTGTAGTATTTGAAATTACTAAAGAATTAAGAGTTGAAGCACCTGTCACTCCTAAAGTTCCTCCAACTAAAGTATTGTTGGTGACTGCTAATGAACTTAGAGTTGAAGAACCTGTTACACTTAAAGTTCCTCCTATTGAATTATTGTTGGTAACAGCTAAAGAAGTAAGTGTTGAGGTACCACCAACATGTAAGTTTTTAGCAATACCTACACCTCCTGCTACTACAATAGCTCCTGTACTAGTTGATGATGAATCTGTAGTATTTGAAATTACTACAGAATTAAGTGTTGAAGCATTTGATACACCTAAAGTTCCTCCTACTAAAGTATTATTGGTGACAGCTAATGAACTTAGAGTTGAAGCATTTGATACACTTAAAGTTCCTCCTACTAAAGTATTGTTAGTGACTGCTAAAGAATTAAGTGTTGAGGTTCCACCAACATGTAAGTTTTTAGCAATTCCTACACCTCCTGCTACTACAACAGCTCCTGTACCAATTGATGATGAATCAGTAGTATTTGAAATTACTACAGAATTAAGTGTTGAAGCACCTGTCACTCCTAAAGTTCCTCCTACTAAAGTATTGTTGTTAACAGCTAAAGAATTTAGTGTTGAAGCACCTACTACACCTAAAGTTCCTCCTATTGAAGTATTATTAACGACAGCTAAAGAATTAAGTGTTGAAGATCCTCCAACTAAAGTATTATTAGTGACTGCTAAAGAATTAAGTGTTGAAGAACCCCCAATTGAAGTATTGTTAGTGACAGCTAAAGAAGAAAGAGTTGAAGCACCTGTCACATTTAAAGTTCCTCCAACTAAAGTATTATTGGTGACTGCTAAAGAAGAAAGAGTTGAATTACCTGATACTGATAAAGAATTTACTGTTGAAGTTCCTCCAACATGTAAGTTTTTAGCAATTCCTACACCTCCTGCTACCACAATAGCACCAGTACTAGTTGATACTGAATCAGTAGAATTTGAAATTACTAAAGAACTAAGAGTTGAAGCACCTGATACACTTAAAGTTCCTCCTACTAAAGTATTATTAGTGACTGCTAAAGAATTAAGTGTTGAAGAACCCCCAATTGAAGTATTGTTAGTGACAGCTAAAGAAGAAAGAGTTGAAGCACCTGATACACCCAAAGTACCTGATACTGATAAAGAATTTACTGTTGAAGTTCCTCCAACATGTAAGTTTTTAGCAATTCCTACACCTCCTGCTACTACAACAGCTCCTGTGCTGGTTGATACTGAATCGGTAGTATTTGAAATTACTAAAGAATTAAGAGTTGAAGCACCTGATACACCTAAAGTTCCTCCTACTAAAGTATTGTTTGTAACAGCTAAAGAATTAAGTGTTGAAGAACCACCAATTAAAGTATTGTTAGTGACAGCTAAAGAAGAAAGAGTTGAAGCACCAGTCACACCTAAAGTTCCTCCTACTAAAGTATTGTTAGTGACAGCTAAAGAATTAAGTGTTGAAGAGCCTCCTATTGAAGTATTGTTGGTGACTGCTAATGAACTTAGAGTTGAAGCACCTGATACATCTAAAGTTCCTCCTACTAAAGTATTGTTGGTGACTGCTAATGAACTTAGAGTTGAAGCACCTGACACTCCTAAAGTCCCACCTACTAAAGTATTGTTGGTAACAGCTAATGAATTAAGTGTTGAAGAACCTCCTATTGAAGTATTGTTGGTGACTGTTAAAGAAGTAAGTGTTGAAGCACCTGTTACATCTAAAGTTCCTCCTACTAAAGTATTGTTGGAGACTGCTAAAGAACTAAGTGTTGAAGCACCTGTTACACCTAAAGTTCCTCCTACTAAAGTATTGTTGGTAACAGCTAAAGAATTAAGTGTTGAAGAACCTCCTATTGAAGTATTGTTGGAGACAGCTAAAGAATTAAGTGTTGAAGAACCAGACACTCCTAAAGTTCCTCCAACTAAAGTATTGTTAGTGACAGCTAATGAATTAAGTGTTGAAGAACCTGATACTCCTAATGTTCCTCCTACTAAAGTATTGTTGGTAACAGCCAAAGAATTAAGTGTTGAAGCACCTGTTACACCTAAAGTTCCTCCTATTGAAGTATTGTTGGTAACAGCTAAAGAATTTAGTGTTGAAGCATTTGATACACCTAAAGTTCCTCCTATTGAAGTATTGTTGGTGACAGCTAAAGAATTTAGTGTTGAAGCATTTGATACACCTAAAGTTCCTCCTACATTTAAGTTTTTAAAAATGCCTACACCACCTGATACAATAACAGCACCTGAACTAAAAGATGTTGATTCAGTTGAATTTGATATTGATAATGATGATAAAGTTGAAGAACCTAACACTCCTAAAGTTCCTGATATTGAAGCATTATTAGTGACTGCTAATGAATCGAGAGTAGATGCCCCTGAAACATTTAAATTTGCAAATTTATTTATACCCCCACTTGGTGTTGTTAAAACAAAAGTATTAGTTGAAGTATCTAATAATATTGAAGCTATATTAACATTAGAATCTCCTTTAACAATTATACCCGAACCATTTGCTGCAGCAGTAGTTCCTCCATAATTTACATAAATTTCTTGATTTTCAACATTTAAATTTTCAACATTTATATAATTAAGATTTCCTGAACAATTTATATTTCCATCAATTACATTTAAATCTCCTTTAGTAATTGTTAAATCCATTTTATTTGAAGAAGGTAAAGTCTGATTTTCAATGGTTAATATATTTGAAGCATTTGCGTAAATATTTGCATTACCTGTTTTAAATCCAGTACCTGCATTCATGTATGTACCTGATTGCATATAAGTTGTTGCTGTGACATAACCAGTTACAGCTAAATCTGTTGATGAAACATTTCCTTGGATATTTCCAGTAATACTCCCTTCCACTCTTAAATTACCTGATATTAATGCTTCAGTACTTCCAGAATTTAAAATTTGAAATTGTTGATTAAAAAATGCTGGACCATTAAATGTTGAAATATTTGAAAAATTTGATACACTATTAATATTTGCATTACCAGATACTGTTAATTCAGTTATATTACCATTCATTATATTTGCATTAGTTATAGTTGAATTTGTTAAAGTTGAATTGGTAGCAGTTAAATTTTGTGTAGTAAAAGAATTACTAAAATTATTAACTTTTTTTTCCAAATTATTTACTTTTTTGGCTAAAGTCATTTCTATTTCTATATTATATATATTTTTTTATTTTTTTTATAAAAAATAAAAATAATATAAAAAAAAATATAATATTTAAACTTATTTTCTTTATAAAAAAATAATTTTAAATTAAATTAAATTAATTATGGGTTAATTAATTGAGGAGTAAAATTTCCTACTATATATCTTTGTATTAATTCAATAACATCTTTAAGTTTAATTGATTTTTCTAAATCTTCTGATGTAAAACCACTTAATGGTTGAGTATATAAATTAGTTAATGAAATAAAACTTAAATTGTCTTGTTTATTAGCAAGATCACTTGAATCAGCTTTGCTTGATAATAAATTATCTGTTTCAGTTTTAGTGTAAACTAAATTAATATCTGCTTTATCAGAAAGTAAAGAATCTGATTCAGTTTTTGTATAAATAGTTGATAAAGAATTATCTATTTCTAACTTAGTATAAACATCATCAATATTTGCCTTATCAGCTAATAAGTTATTTGTTTCAGTTTTAGTATATACATCAACTGAATTAGCTTTATCAGCTAATAATCCATCTGATTCAGTCTTGGTATAAACATCTGTTGAATTAGCTTTATCAGCAAGTAATCCATCAGATTCAGTCTTGGTATAAACATCTGCTGAATTAGCTTTATCAGCAAGTAATCCATCAGATTCACTCTTAGTATAAATATCAGCTGAGTTAGCTTTATCAGCAAATAATCCATCAGATTCAGTCTTGGTATATACATCTAATGAGTTAGCTTTATCAGCAAGTAATCCATCTGCTTCAGCCTTAGTATATACATCAGCTAAATTAGCTTTATCAGCTAATAAATTATCTGATTCTGTTTTAGTATAGACATCAACTGTATTAGCTTTATCAGCAACTAATCCATCAGATTCACTCTTAGTATAAACATCAGCTGAATTAGCTTTATCTGCAAGTAATCCATCTGCTTCAGCCTTAGTATATACATCAACTGAATTAGCTTTATCTGTAAGTAATCCATCTGCTTCAGTCTTGGTATAAACATCTACTGAATTAGCTTTATCAGCTAATAATCCATCAGATTCAGTCTTGGTATATACATCAGCTGAGTTAGCTTTATCAGTAAGTAAAACATCTGCTTCACTCTTTGTATAAATATCTCCTAAACTACTATCAATTTCAGTCTTTGTATAAATACCTCCTAAAGTAGTATCTATTTCACTCTTGGTATAAACATCATTTGAATTTGCTTTTGATGATAAAGCTATATTTACAGTTGATTCAATAGCTAAAGGAAGTAATGCTGAATCGACTTGTTCTTTAGTATAATAATTTGAAGCAATTGCAAGAGGTGAGATAAAAGCATCTACTTGAGTTTTATTATAAACTGTAGAAGCATCAGATTTAGTACCTAAGAATGTATCGATTTCTGATTTAATATAAACATTTTCTGAAAGTGCTAAAGGAGCAATTAATTCATCAACTTCACTTTTAAGATAAATATTTGTTAAAGTTTCTTCAATTGTAGAAATTGAACCAGTATTTAAAGCTATATTAGTTTCATTATCTGATATTCTTGTACCATAAGTAGTTAAAGTATTTGAGTGATTATTAATAGAAGTTTCATTATTAGTAATTCTATCAGCATATGATTCCAATGTATTTTCATGTGTTATAATTGAAGATTCATTGTCAGATATACGAATTCCATAAGATGTTAAAATTGAAGAATGTGATAAAATAGAATTATCATGTCCATCAAGTCTAGAACCATAACTACCCAAAGTTGTATTATGAACTAAAAGAGTTGAATCATGAGTGTCAAGTCTATTTCCATATGAATTTAAAGTTGCATTATGAGTAGATAAACTTGAATCATGTCCATCTAGTCTAGAACCATGATTACTTAAAGTGGTATTATGAGCCAAAAGAGTTGAATCATGACTATCTAATCTAGTTCCATGAGAACTTAAAGTATTTGAATGTGATGTTAAGCTTCCATCATGTCCATCAAGACGAGAACCATAAGTAGTTAAAGTTGAAGTATGTGAAGCTAAATTACTATCATGTCCATCAAGTCTTGAACCATATGAACTTAAGGTTGATGTATGGGTAGCTAAACTATTATCATGTGAACCAAGTCTTGAATCTTGAGTATCAAGACGACTAGTATGATTACCTAAAGAAGCAGTATGATTAACAATAGTATTTTCAGCTGAATTTATTCTTGATTCATGATTATTTAAAGTTGATAAATGACTAGCTAATTGACCATCATGATTTCCAAGTCTTGAATCATGTACTGATAATTGACTGTCATGACTTCCAAGTCTGGTATCATGGGTATTTAATCTATCATCATGTAATTGAATATCATAAGATACACCATTATTATTTTTAATTTTCATTCTTGTATCACTATCAATATAAAGTTTAGCATATTCTGAACCAGCATCACCTTCAATAGAAATACCACTTCCAATAGCACTAGCATTATTACCTGCTTTATTAAGTGTAACCATTGCATCTTTAATTTCAGTATTAGTTGATTGAACTGAATTAAGAGTACCACGAATATAAATTGTATCAGTATTTTTACCTAAATAAATATTTTGTGAATTTGAATTTGAAGGATTACCAATGTAAATTGAACCAGCTGTTGATGCATCGCCTAATGTTACATTATTTGATACATATTTCATATATGTTAAATCATTCATACCTCTAATATCTTCATTTTGTATTTTACCTGATACTATAAGATTTGTATTCATTTGAACTGGTTGATTCATTGTTGAAATTGAATTAATAGTAACTGGTGCGTTCATATTTACTTGTTGATTTGTATTAACAATTCCATTAAATGATGATACTTGACCAACTGTTAAATTTTGACCAACATTTAATGAACCATTTACTTGTTCATTTCCTGATACAAATGAAGATACAGTATGTACTGAATTTGATTGAACATCTCCACCTACTACTAATGATCCTGTAATATTTTCATTTGAATTAACTTGTAATGTTGAATTCATAATTGTTGGACCATTTACTGTTAATCCTACTAAATTACCTACTTTAGTTATACTTGTTTGTTCAGTTGTTTTAATTTGACCATATACTCTTACTGCATTTACATCTTGAGCAGTAATACCATTAATTATTTGTAATTGAGGGAAAGAACCTCTACTTAATGATTCAACTTGTTCAGTTATACCTAATATTTGATTTTGTAAAGGAGCATCATTGTATGATGGACCAGCTGGACCCATTGGACCTTGAGCACCAGGTGGACCTTGAATACCTCTTTCTCCCCTTTCTCCTCTTTCACCTTGAGGACCAACTGGACCAATTGGACCTTGTGCACCAGGAGGACCTTGTGGAATATTGAGCTGTTGAGCATCGACTGTGATTAAGACCATTTTTTTTATACTTCTTAACAATATTTTTTTATTAATTTCTAGAAAAATAAATTTTCCTTGCTATTTTAACAAATAATTATTAATTATTATTATTATTCTATTTTTTTATTGCTATTAAATAGTTTTCAATATCATTTTACATAATTAAAAAAATAATAATTCGCAATAAAAATAAAAAAATTTACGTTTAAAAATATTGTATTGCTAAAAACACAAAGAAAAATTTATTTTTCTAGAAATTAATAAAAAAATATTGTTAAGAAGTATAAAAAATGCCCGTCCCTCGTTCTCAATTCTTACAAGATGTTTCACAAGCATTAGTAGTATCAATAGTATCACCCAATGCATTTGGTGGAGACCAAGTACAATTCCAAAATGATACTAATACCGCTGAACAAACTACTTTTGTTGAAAATCCAACACCTTTTGAAGCTTTCAATTTACCTAATATTTCACAAATTAATCCAAATTTTGTACCTTCTGTTATTCCTGCAATGGAAAGTACTATTATAACAAGTATTGATTCACAAAGAGATCCCATTCAAAGAGCTGTTATTAATGATTTAGTTCAAATTGCAAATCAAGTTAATAATCGCTCTGATATTGAACTTTTACTTCTTGAAAAATTAAATATGATTCTTCAATACTTACAAACTTCTGTTAAAAGTACTTCATATGCTGCTAAAGTAGTTTATTTATTAAATGAACTTAATAGCAAAAATAGTCTTTTATATACTAATTTTGCTCAAGGTACTTTAGAAGCTATTCAAGGTGTTGCTTTAAATCCTAAATTAAAAGATAAAGGTGGATTTAGATTCTTTAATACAAATGTATTAGATGGTGCTCAAAATATTATTCCCGTTCCTCGTCCTAAATTTACACTTTTCAAAAAATCAAATTTCCGCACTTCTGAATCTTTCAGAGATTATTTATCTATTTTTGCTCGTGTTAAAAATACTGTTTATCAACCTGGGCAAAACCAATTTTCAGCTCCCACTATAGTATTCCACTTTTTCTCAAATGTTTCGAATGACCTTTTATATAAAGTTTATTTCACTTTAGGAGCTGGTTTTGATGTTTACAATAATATTGCTTCTAATCCAACTTTAATTACATGGGGACAAGATCCTAGAACATTAAGTTTTGCATCACCTCGTGATTATGATTATTTAGTTTCATTAAACTTTAATAATATTTTCAAAGTTGAAAGATTTGATGGTCAAACTCTTGAAATTGATAATGTTGCTTCACCTGAATATGTTCCTAAATCTGATTTAATAAATATTATGAATCCTCTTATCTTAAAAGAAGTATCTTTTGAATTCTTAGCTGAAAATAATAAAGAAATAAATCCTATTGATACTACTCTTTTCAGTTTTGGTAATTTAATTAAAGGTGGTTTACCACAAGAATATGTTTGCTATCAACAATAAATTTTACTAATTTTTTAATATAATATTAAATATTTTTAATTTTTTTATAATTTATCTTAAATTATAAATAATATATTTTATAAAAATAGAAGAATCCTTTATATAATGAGCGATTTATCTTTTATACAAAATAAAATAAAAAATAAAATAAAAGACAAAAAATCATTTACTTCATCTAATAAAATTTTATATATATGTATTTTAATCATTATTTTTTTAATTAAACAAGTTTATAATGATTATTCTAATAATAAAAATTACAATTCAGATACAGATTCAGATTCATTATTTGAAGATACTTTAATTTCTAACGAATATAATAATAAAAAAACTTTTGAAGAAAATACTTTATCTTCTTTAAATTCATCTCATTCTTCTAATTCAAATCTATCCAATATATTTAATACACTTAAAAATAAATATTTAAATATTTTACAATTTTCTGAAAATAATAATATTATCAATAATTTATTCAATAACATTAATAATAATAATAACAAAAATAATAATAATAATAATAATAATAATAATAATAATTTTCCTAAAAAAATATTAAATAAAATTTACCTAAAAAATAAAGAAAATGATGAAAAAATTAACCAAATTTTTGAATCAATAAATAATATAGATGATGACCTTAAGAATCTTCAAAATAATATTTATTCAGAACACTTTAAACATTTTATCAAAACTAATAAACCTTTTTTTATACAAAAACCAAATATTTTTGTAAATCCTAATAATTATAATAATGAATCTATTCAATGTTTAATGCAAAATGATTACATTCTTAATAATAAAAATTTAAAAAAATATAATTATTCATCGTCATCATCTATAACCACAAAATCTAGTCTCTCATCATCAGATTCATCATCTAAATTATCTTATATAAATTATAATTATAATAATTATTCTAATTTTAAAAATAATAATAATAATATGCCTTTTAACAATAATTATGGAAATAATCATAAATTTAATAATAATTATCATAATAATAATAATAATTATCAAAATCATAATATTAATGAAAATATTGAATTACAAAGTATAAAAAATATCAATAATAATTTAAATCACAATTATCAAAATAATCAAAACTATCCATATCATTTAAATAATCAAATTAATAATCAAATTAATCAGAATTGTCAAAATATTAATAATCATAATGAAAATAATGATAATCATTCTAATTGCGATTATACTAAAAAAGATTTATTTGATTATTTACCTCAATGTATATTTTTAAAAAAATTTGAAAATTTTGATTGTGATTATATAAATAATAAACTTATATATAATTTAAAAATTAAAAACAATCAATATTTATTTTTAAAATTACATTGTATTTTAAATCAAGAATTTTATGGATTAGTACAAATTAAAATTTATTTAAAACATCAACCTACACTTTTCTTTAAGTACTATTATAATGAAAATAATTCTATATATTCATCTTTAAATCAATTTGGTTTATTAATTGAAAATAATTTTTTAAATTTAAATTTATATAACTCTATTGATTGTCAATTTGATAAAAATATAATAAATAATCCTCTTGAAAATACTATAATTGATAATTATAAGGAAATTAATGATAATATATATCATGATGTTATATTTGAAATTGAATTTCTATACAATCCAAATAAAAATATAGATACAAATAAAACAGATATGCTTAATTCATCATTATATTTAAGTCAAGGTATTACAGAAGAATTTTTCAAAAATTTTTCATTTAAAATACTAAAATTTAAATTAGAAGTTTTACAATCAAAAAAACCTGAATTATATTCTATTAAACCTTTAAATGTAGAAATTTCACATGATAGTTCAAAATCACCTTTAATCATTTCTAATAGTATTAAAAATATTTTTTATATAGGTCATTACAATGATTTTGCATATTGGAATAAACAACTTGAAAAAGATAATCAAATAAATCGTTCAATTAAATTTGTAGAAAATGTCACTTCTGGTGATAATCTTATATATTTTAAATAATTTTTAAATTTTTCTAATTTTTTTTTTATTTTTTTATTTACGTTTATAATTTAAATTTTAACGTAAATTATAAAAAAATGATTAAATTTTTATTTTAATTAAAATCATTTATGAATTTAATTAATAATTAACTTAAAGAAATGCAATTTTATACTAATTTACCAAAAAATTATGAAAATGAGATATTAGAAAATTCAATTACAGAAGATTACGAATTTTTAAATAATTTAGAATTAATTTTTGATATTAATGAATTTAAAATTAAAAATACTAAAACAAAACAATATGTGTTTTTAGCATATGAACACCTATTTTCTTTTCTTGAAAATTTTTATGAAAAAAATAAAAAAGAACTTAAAGATCTCATTAAGATTAGATTTAAATTTAATTATGAAGAATCTACATTTCTATTAATATTTTATTGTAAATCTTTTGAAAATTTTAAAATTAACCCAAATAACTTAGATGAAAATTTAGAAGATTTAGTAGATTTTATGGAAAAAAATAATTATGATAAAGTATATAATCTTAAAATCAAATATTATTTACGAACTAATGATATATATAATTATTTTATTGAAAATTTTGATGATTATTTTAATTTATCTTTTTTTACAACAAAAGTACTTACAAATTATATATATAATCAAAGTGATAAATATAAAATGTTTGAACACTATAAATTTTTAGAAAAAGTTCAAAATGAGTTATGTGATGATTTTGATTATCACTGTTTTTTAAAAGAATGTATTGAAGATAAATATGAATTTATTTCTTTTTTAGACAGTATTGATGGTATTAATCATTATATAGAAATAAAAGATCCTGATTTTGAAAATCATTTTTATTGTAGTTCTTATCCTGAATATTTATTTGTTTTTGATTTTGAAAAAAATAATAACATAGAAAATGAAGAAGAATATGGCGAAAAAAATAATAATGAAAATGAAGATAAAGATGATGAAGATAATGAAGATGATGAAGATGATGAAGATAATGAAGATAATGAAGATGATTAAAATTATTCTGGAAACGAAAATGATGAATAAGAAAAAATAATCTAAAATATCTTAACTTTGTGAGAATAAATATAAAAGAAAATAAATTGTTTATAATAAATTATAATTTAAAATGTTTTTTCAACATTTTGACCCACATAGTGATTTAAGTTCACATAATAGTGATGAAATTAATAATAAAAATACAGGTAATTTTGTAGTTATAATCATGGCTGGTGGAGAAGGTAAAAGAATGAATTCTTCCGTTCCAAAAGTTTTAGTTCCTATTAACAAAAAACCAATGTTAATTAGAATTATAGAAATGTTAGAAACACTTGAACCAAATCCTCATAAAATATTAATTGTAGTAGGTAAACATCATGATTTAATTAAACAAGTTATTTCTAAACATATTAAAAATTCTAAAAATATATTTTTTGTAAAACAAAATGAACCATTAGGTACAGGTGATGCTGTTAAATGCTGTTTACCTCATTTAGAATCATCTGACAATGTTCTTATCTTAAATGGAGATGTACCTTTAATTAAAAATGATACTATACTAGAATTTGTTAATGGTTGTGATGAAGCAGGTATTATTAGTTTTAACTTAGATAATCCAACTGGTTATGGTCGTATTGTAAAAAATAAAAAAAAAGAATTTAAATGTATAAAAGAAGAAAAAGACTGTACTGAAGAAGAAAGACAAATTGTGGAAGTTAACGCAGGTATTTATTTTTTTAGTGCTATGGTATTAAAAACATATATACCTAAAATTGATAACAATAATAAATCAAATGAATATTATTTAACATCAATTGTAGATAAAATTTTAGAAAAAGAAGATTTAGAATTTAATATTTATAATGTTCCAAATGAAAAAAAATATGAAGTTATGGGTGTTAATACACAAGAAGAACTTAAAAATTTAGAAAATTTATATCTTTTATTTAAATAAATTTTTAAACGTTTTTTTATTATTTTAATTTTATATTATAAAATTAAAAACAAATTTATTATTAAATGTGCGGGATTATTGCAATTTTGTCAAAATTAAATGAATTTAATAATACATCTATTAAAGATTTAACTTTAAATAGTCTAAATACTTTATTAAATAGAGGATATGATTCTGTAGGTATATCTTTTATTAATAATTCTAAAATTTATTCTTTTAAAAACACTTTTACTCAAAACAAATCAGCTATTCAAAATTTACAAGATTCTATTTATCAATATGAATCTAATACAACATCTCTATCATTTAATCTTTCTATTGGTCATAGTAGATGGGCAACACATGGAGCAAGAACTAATGAAAATGCTCATCCTCATAATTCTTTTTTTGAAAATTTTTCATTAGTTCACAATGGTATCATTCAAAATTATAATGAATTAAAAGAATTTTTAAAAAATAATAATTTTCAATTTAAATCTCAAACAGATACCGAAGTTATAGTTAATTTAATCGAATATTTTTATCTTTTTGATTCTGAATCTAAAAATAATACTTATTTATCTATTCAAAAAACAATTCAACAATTAGAAGGTACTTATGGTTTAGCAATAATTAATGTTAATGAACCTAATAAATTATATTGTGTTAGAAATGGTTCTCCATTATTAGTTGGTATAAATGAAAATATTGCAATGGTGACATCTGAACAATCAGGATTTTGTAATTTAATAAATAATTATATAACTCTTGAAAATGATGATATATGTGTTATTCAATTAAATGATGAAAAAAATAAAAATTTAAAAATGAATACTAATTCTAATTATGAATTAAAAAATGTGACTAAAAATATTTTTCAATTAACTCCTGATCCTTTTCCTCATTGGACTATTAAAGAAATTTATGATCAAACTAATTCTATTTTAAATGCTTTTAATAATGGAGGTCGTATTTTAAATCAAAATGAAGTTAAATTAGGAGGTTTAGATAAATTTAAAGAACAATTAAAAGATATAAAAAATTTATTTATTTTTGGAATGGGAACATCTTATCATGCTGGATTATTATCAACACATTATTTTGAAAATTTATGTAATTTTGATAATGTTCAAGTTTTTGATGCAGGAGAATTCCATGAAAGAAAATTAATTAATAATAATAAAAAAACAGCCGCCATTTTTATATCACAATCTGGTGAAACAAAAGATTTACATCATATCTTAACTATTATAAAAAAATATGATATTTTAACTATTGGTGTTGTTAATGTTGTTGATTCTTTAATTGCTAGAGAAGTTGATTGTGGTGTTTATACTAATGCTGGAAGAGAAGTTGCAGTTGCATCAACTAAAGTTTTTACTAATCAAGTTATTGTTTTAAGTTTAATTGCTATATGGTTTTCACAAAATCAAAATATTCATCAACAAATAAGAACTAATATGATAAAAGATTTGCAAAAATTATCTCATCAATTTGAAAATTCTATTTTTGATTTAAATGATAAAATGTTTGAATTATCTAAAAATTTTAATTTTGATAATTTATTTATTTTAGGTCGTGATTTTTTAAAACCAATTAGTGATGAAGCCTCTTTAAAAATTAAAGAAATAACTTATATTCATTCTGAATCTTATTCTGCTTCTTCTTTAAAACATGGTCCTTTTGCTTTATTAAATGAAAATTTTCCTGTTTTCTTTTTATTACATGATGATGAATATTTAGCTAAAAATTTAAGTACTTTAGAAGAAATCGAATGTAGAAATAGTCCTATCTTTTTATTTACTTCTTTAAGTCCTTTTAAATTACCTAAGAACAAAAATTATTATATAACTTATATACCATCTAATAAATTTTATCAACCATTATTATTTATTTTATCTATGCAATTGTTTGCATATCATCTTTCTGTAAAAAAAAATATTGATTGTGATAAACCACGAAATTTAGCTAAAACTGTAACTACTTTTTAATATTTTTTAATTTTTATTTTTTATTTAATAATTTATATTAATAGGTTATAAATTAAATATATTTTTTAAATAAAAAATAGATTTAATATTATGAATTTTGAAAATAATATTTATAATGAAAAAAATGAAAAAAATGAAAATAATGAAAATGTAAATAGAAATCAAGAAAAAATCAATAAAGAAGATTTAATTGTTAAAAAAAAATTAGGTAAATTTTATACCGAAAATTATAATTATATTTTTCAAGATTTTACTTTACCTGATTATAATCATCTTTCTTTTATTGAACCCTTTGTTGGTAAAGGTCATTTAATTCAATTTTTATTAAATTATTATAAATGTTCTTTAAATAATCTAAAAATTGAATTTTATGATTTGGAAAATCATTATCCTAATGTTATTATTCAAGATACCCTTCTTAAACCACCTATTTATAAGGATAAATATGTTATAACTAATCCACCTTTTTTAGCTAGAAATAAAAGTGACAAAAAAGATATTTATGATATGTATGGTATTGATGATTTATATAAATGTTTTATAAAAACAATTATTTATGGTGATGTTTTAGGTGGATGTTTAATTGTACCTATTAATTTTTTATCGTCAATTCGTAAAAATGATTTAGATTTAAGGGAAATGTTTTTAATGAAATATAAAATATTAAGAATAAATTTATTTGAAGAAAAAGTTTTTGAAGATACAGATTATAATGTTATAGCTATTCAATTCGAAAAAAGAAAAGAAAACGATATGAATTTTACAATACCTTTTCATATTTTTCCCGATAATATTATTAAAGAATTTGAAATTAGTGAAAAAACTCATTGGATGATTGGTGGAGAATTATATCATTTAGATTCTAATGAACAATATGAAATTAAACGTGTTTTCGAAAAAGAAGGAAAAGCAAATGATGAAGATATTATAAATGAACCTAATAATCGTATTTTTTTATATGCGTTAGATGATGGAATTAATAAAAGAATTAGACTTGATTTTATACCTCATGATAAACCTTTATTTGTTGGAAAAGAAAGTGATAGAACATTTGCATCTTTTCATATTTTACCTATGTTAACTGAAGATAAACAATTAAAACTAATTGATAAGTTTAATTCTTTTTTAGAAGAAAATAGAACAAAATATCATAGTTTATTTTTAACTAATTATCGTGAAAGTAAGTTTACTGCAAGAAAAAGAATTAGTTTTCAATTAGTTTATACTATTTTAAAACATTTATTATCAAAACCTTTATAATTTTTTATTTTATTTTTTTATTTTTATAATTATCTTTATAATAATTAGAAATTTAATTTAAATATGGAAACAAATAAAAATTCTTCTTTACAACAAACTCCTGTTTCTACAAATGTTGTTAATAATGCACAAGGAAATCCTGTTGTAGCAACTGTTGTTAATAATGCACAAGGAAATCCTGTTGTAGCAACTGTTGTTAATAATGCACAAGGAAATCCTGTTGCAGCAACTATTGTTAATAATACACAAAGGACTCCTGTTAGTACAACTGTTGTTAATAATGCACAGAGAAGTCCTGTTAATACAACTGTTGTTAATAATTCACAAAGAACTCCTGTTGCAGCAACTATTGTTAATAATTCACAACAAACAACCACTGTATCTAATTCTACAAATAATAATAAACCTAAATTTACAAATGGACAATGTAAATATCCTAAACCTGGTTTAAAATTCATTAATGCTAACGCTAATAGAAGACCTCCATTACCAAATAATTTAAAAATAAAACAAAATGCAGAAGCTAAAAGATTAGCAAATGAACAAGCTATTAAAAATGCGGAAGCTAAGAGATTAGCAAATGAACAAGCTATTAAAAATGTGGAAGCTAAGAGATTAGCAAATGAACAAGCTATTAAAAATGCGGAAGCTAAGAGATTAGCAAAAGAACAAGCTAAAAGATTAGCTAATTCTCAAGGTCAATTAGCAACAACAACTGTAAATACAAACTCAATAAATACTACAAATCCTGGAACCATAACAAAAGTAGAAAATAATGCAGCTGTCACTAATACATCTCTAATACCAAAACAAGGAGGTGGAAGTAAAGATTTAAATAAAAAAGAAATTATAAAAATTTTAAGAAAAAATAATACAAAAGTTACTAAGAACGGAAAATATATGAATAAAAAAGAATTAAAAACAAAATTAAATAAATTAATTAAAAAATTAAATTCTAAGAAAAATAAATAAAATATCTTAATTAAATATATAGAATACAAAAAAATGGGTGCAATGTTTTCAACTGGTGGTTCTGATGAAGAACAAAATAAAAATCAATTAGGTGGTCGTAAAATGTCTCGTTCTCGTTCTAAATCAAGTATGAAAAAGAAAATGAGTTCAAAAATGAAGAAATCAAAATCTAAATCTAAATCAAAGTCTAAATCTAAATCTAAATCAAAGTCTAAATCAAAGTCTAAATCTAAATCAAGAAAATAAATAATTTATAATTCGTAAAAATTTTATTTTTTCTATCTTTTTTCTTTATATAGAGTTAAATCATAAAATGATTTATGTAGGTATTAACGGTTTTGGTCGTATTGGTAAAAGTATTTTTCTTCAACTTCTTCATGATAAAGATGTTCAAATTAAGTGTATTAATTGCGTCACTCTTGATTTAAAACATCTTAAATCTTATTTATCACATGATTCAGTTCATCATTATGATACAAATTTTGATATTTCTTATTTAAATGAAAGTGAATTTGAAATTACTTTTCAAAATAGAACTCATCATATTCAAGTTTTCCGTGATAGAGATGCTAAGAAATTAAATTGGCGTGATTTTAATGTAAATATTGTTCTTGATTGTACTGGTTCATATTTAACTACTGAAAAATGTCTTGAACATAATGTTGATTATGTTATGATGTCTTCTCCTCCTAAAGATAAAACACCTACTTTTGTTTATGGTGTTAATCATGAACAATATAAAGATGAAAAAATTATATCTGCGGCTTCTTGTACAACTAATTGTATCACTCCTGTATTAAAATGGTTTAATGATAAATTAAAAATAGTTGAAGGTAATTTTACTACTATTCATGCAACTACTGCATCTCAATACACTGTTGATATCTTTAACAAAAATGTTAGAACTGAACGATCTATTTTAAATAATATTATTCCTCATACAACTGGAGCTTCATCTGCTATTAGTGCTGTTATTCCTGAATTAAAAGGTAAAATTAATGGTACTTCTCTTCGTGTTCCAGTATCAAATGTATCATTGGTAGATTTAAATTTAGTTTGTGAAGAAACTAAATATTCATTTAATGAAGTTATGGATTTATTAAGAAAAGATCTAGATAAAAGTCAAAAAGAGATTATTGAAGTCACTAATGAAAATTTAGTAAGTTGTGATTTTATGACAACTGTTAAACCTTCAATTATTGATTCCAAAGCTTCTATTAATTTAGGTCCAGGTAAATTTAAATTAATGATTTGGTATGATAATGAATGGAGTTATGCAGCTCAAATGATTCGTTTAATGAAACATGTTATGAATAAAAATTTAAATTCAGGAAGTTATAATTATCAAAAACATAGTATTGATAATATTGATTTTAAAAATAAAGATGTTCTAATTCGTGTTGATATGAATGTACCTCTTAAAAATGGTAAAATTAGTGATGATTATAGAATAACTTCTTCTTTACCTACTATTTTTAAGATTTTAGAAAAAGGAGCAAATAAAATTTTATTAGTCACACATTTAGGACGTCCTGACCATAAAAAATCATGGGAAGAAAATGTCAATTCATCTTCAACTAAAATTTTATTAGAAAAATTAGAGTTTTATCTAAAAGAACCAGTCACATTTTTAGGTTTTGAAAATATGGAAAAAAATTTACAACAATTTAAATCTTCAACTAGTAGAATCTTTTTATTAGAAAATATTCGTTTTCATGCAATTGAAACTGAATTTGGAGAAATGTATGAAGAAGACCTTCCAGAACATCCTGTTTACAAACCTTATTTTCAATTTGCCGATATATATATTAATGATGCTTTTGGTTGTTCTCATAGAAATCATATGTCTATAAGTGAAATAGGAGAATATAAAGAAAGACCTATTCAAATTGGTTATGGATATTTAATTAAAAAAGAAATTGATGCTTTAGAAAAAATTGTAAAAAATCCTGAAAAGAAAAATATTATGCTTATTATTGGTGGTTCTAAATTAGATGATAAAATACCTATATTGAAATCATTATCTAGAAAAGTTAAAACAATATTTTTATGTGGAGGTTGTGTAAACTCATTAGTAAAAGATACTAATGGGAAATTAAAAGAAGTATTAGATGAAGTAAAAAATAATTGTAATTTAGTTATTATGAATGATGGTAAAATGAGAAATGGTATGAGTATTGAATGGAATGAAAATTTTGCACTAAAAGAAATTTATAACTTTGAAGGATTATCAGAAAGAACAGATGGATGGTCTTCATTAATTGAAGATATTGGAATGAATTCTTTATCACAATTATTATCTTTAATTAATGAACATGATTTAATCTTCTGGAATGGTACTCTTGGACGCGTTGAAATCGATAGTTGTAAAATGGGAAGTGAATTATTAGTTAAATATTTAATGAATTCTGGAAAAGATGTTATAGTTGGTGGAGGAGATACTGCAGGATTTGTTAATAAATATAATCATAAATTTACTCATGTATGTACAGGAGGAGGTGCAAGTTTAGAATATTTAGGAAGTTATGGTTACGGATTAATTGGAACAGAAATGTTCTTTAAGTAAATTTTATTTTAATTTTAATTATAATCAATTATATTATATAATGAACATTTCTTCTTTTTAATAGGTCTATAATTTTTTAATCTTTTATTTAAATCTTTAAATACTTTTTTATTATAATCTTTTAATTTTTTTCTAAAAGATTTTGTTGTATCTATTTTAAACAAACTTGATATAAAATTATTATGTTCACTTAATTTTATTGATTTATATATATTGTATTTTTTTCTCTTTTTAATATCAAATATATTTAAATTATCACCCATATCATTTCCATAAACATTTATTATTTTATCATAAATTTTATATAATTTATTTAATTCTATATTATTTATACCTTTAAATGATCTTCCAAAAACATATGATAAATTTGTACTTCTTTCAGGTGATTCATATATTTTTTCTAAACATATTTCTTCATAATAATTATTTAAAAATGAAAGAATTTGTTGATAAGGTTTAGTATCACTTGTATAAAAAAACATTATAAACGAACCTTTTTCTTTTTGATAATTCATTAATAATAATAATTGTATAAAAAAATTAAATACATTTAATTGTTCATAAAAATAACTTATTGTAGACATATCATAATAAGACAATGAACCAGTCATTATAACAAAATCAAATTCATTTTTTTTTACTTTCATAATAGAATTATTTACAAAATTTATAATATTTTCTTTTTTAACAAAACCTGGTCCTTCCATTCTATATATTACTTTACACTCTGTTGCTATAAAATTATTTTTTAATATAAAATGTTTTATTATTTCATCATAATACATATATAATCTATCAATTATCCATTTATTATTTGTTCCACTATATTTGGTTAAATCTATTAAACATAATTTATCTATTTTTTCAATATTTTTAAATATAGTTTTAAATGCATAAAATGTATAATTTTTTATATGAGGATATATAATCATTTTTTTATTTCCTCCTTCCTCTTTTTCTAATTTTCTCTCAACTTCTTTTTTATAAAATTTTGTTCCTATGGGGAACATTTGTATTATATATCTATAAAATGACCATTTTTTATAAAACTGTTTTGCCTCTTTACTTTCATAATCATATCCATCTTTTATAAAAATTAAATCATCTTTTATTTTACTTTTTTTATTTGTTCCTTCAAAACATTCTTCTAGAACATTCAAATTATTTAATCTTTCATCTTCTTTTTCATTTATTAAATCTTTATCTTTCATTTCAAATTTCATTTCATCTATTTTTCTTTTTTCAATATATCCTCCTTTTAAACTTTGCTTTTTTATTGTCTTTACTTTTTTTATTTTTATTTCTTTTTTCTTTTTAAATATTGTTTCTTCTGGTATATATTTATCTTCCATCCCGTTTGGTTTATAGAAATATTCTTTTATTAATTCATCAACTCTTTCTTTCAATTTATACTCTTCTTCACTCTTTTTATTTTCTAATATCAAAAAAAATATTTTACATGGATATACTATTAGATTTTTATAATAATTAAAAAATCTTGCTTCTTCTTTTGGTATTTCTTTAAAATAAGACATATATTTAGATTTTTTCATTATTTCAAATCCAGTATATTCACCATATTCTTCATTTGATTCCCATCCTGGTATTGTTATAAAAAATAATAAAGGTTCTTTATTATCATTTTTATCTAAATGATTAATCATTTTTATTGCCATTTTTTCAATAACTTCATTTACAAACGGAGGATTTGCAACATATTTACCTTTTATACATTCTATATCATAAAAACTTCCTCTACTTAAAAAATATTTTTCTAAATCATAAAATAATGAACAAAATTGATGATATTGAGTATTTAATGCTGAACCAAATAACTCAAAATCAAAATTTAATCTTTTTTTCATTTCATAATAAAATTCAGGATTACAAGCTAATTGTTCATTGGATGCTTTAATTGTTTCATATCTAAGCAAAATACAAAGTAATAATTTTTTAAATTCCTCTTCATTAAAATCAATTTTATTTTCTTCACAATATATTTTATTTTGATTTAATAGTTTTGAATATAAAAAATTATAAATTTTAAATGACATATTTAGAATATCAATATCACTTATAAATTTTGTTTCACCGATATAGTTTATATTTATCACTAATATATTATTATTTGATTCATCCATTTTAAAAATATTTTTATCAATTTTTATTATAAAATTATTTTTATTTTTTATAAAAAAATCAGTTCTTTTAAATTCATCTATTTGTTTTATCATATTATTACATTTTTTATCAAATCCAAAATTATTTAATATTTTTTTATAATCAATATCGTGCTTTTTAAATTTTATATTTTTATTTAAAGTAAAAATAAAAGCTTCTTCTAATCCTTTATAAACTTTACCATTTAACGGAAAAATTGGATCATATCTTTCACTTTTATTATGATTATTGTTTTCAAAAATAAATTGTAAAACTAATCCAAAACAATCATCATATTTTATATAATATTTGTTATTTTCTAAATATTTTTTTAAATCATTTGCAAAATTTCGTATTAATTTATATCTTTTAAATTCAATTAAAGGTGAATGTTCATCTTCTTTTATATACATAGGTTTAAAAATATACTCATAATTTTTATTATTTATTTCTATTTTTTTATTCATTTTTTATATTTATTATTCTATTTTATATTTTTATTATTTTTTATAAAATTTATATTATTTATAAAATAAATGTTGTAAATTAATCAACCGGTAAAGGATCTTCATCTACAACATCTGCATTTTCATCTTCCTGTTCTTCAAACTCTTCCTCATCATCTTCAGGCAAAACATCAAAACCTTTCATTGCGTTCACGAACCCAGCTCGATACATTCTATAAAAAATGTACCAAATTGTGTCCATCAACTTTTCATTAAATGAGTTTCCTGAAGGCTCGTGTTCTATATTTTGCTGATGTCCATCAAATCTCTCCCAAACATCGGTAAAAAGACCGAGAGGATAATCCTCATGATCCCAATCAGCATTATCATAAAACCCACCTGAAAACTCACACTGAGCATCAAAAGCCCTGTTGTGTGTAAAATCCATCTCTCCATTTGCTGAAATTTTCACAAAAAAATCATATCCATCCCAACTAAATGTGACTTCATGATTTAATATAGTGTCATCACTACCAAAAGATGGTCTTGAATCAACTTCTGATGGAGCAAAATAATCATTGTTTGCAATACGTTGAATACGTACTGTATATGCTGGATGGTAGTGTTCATCAACAAATAATGAACATTCTTGCTTCATCAAACGTAAAACGTGTGAAATATGGTTGAGTAGAAGAACTGGTTGAGTTGTTAATGCATCTTCTGGTCCATTGAATGGATTACCCAGAATAATAGGTTGTAGTCTATAAAATAGGTCTACATCCAATAAAAATCTAATTCTTTCTACGTCGTATTCAAATGGCATTTTTGAGGTGCTTATCGCTAACACTTGGGTGACAAGTCTTACTGTATAAATACTTGCTTGTCAAAGGATTATATATATTTTAAACATTATTAGATTTTACCTATCAATTTTTTTGATAAATAATAAATAAAAAATTTATAAATTTAAATAAATTTATTCATATCAATAGTGATAATTTTTAATTTTTCTTGCATTTTTTTCAATTCTCCTTTTGATAATTTCTTTTTTATTAATTTTGAAGTATCTTCTTTTTTATCTCCTTTGAGATCAATTTTATTATCTTTTATTATTAATTGATCATCTTCGATACAAAAATAAAAATCAGAACATAATATTTCCATAACTTCTTTTCTTTTCATTAAAAATTGAATAATGTCATTATTTTCATATTGTTTCCATCTCATAAAATATTTAAATAAATCAGGATTTTCATCATCTCTAAAACTCGAACCTGTTAAAAATTTAGATTGGACAATCTCAGTTTTATTAAAATCTATATTTAATTTATTTGCTAATTCTTTTTGATAATCTTTATCTAATATAAACTTATTATAATTATATACTATATATTCTCTATTAAAACTTTTTAAAAAATTATTAGCCCAAAAAGCAAATGTTATTGAATCACTTTCATACTTATGCCATTTAAAATCTTTATCTTTTTCCATTAATTCAACAACAACTTTTCTTTCAGCTTCGAAACGACTAGCCATTAAATTTAAGATATCTCTTAAAATAATAATTTTATAAACTTTTTTTGCATTTTTAAAACGTTCTTGAAAAAAATCTAATATATCAGCAAAATTATTTTCAATAGACATAATTAAAACTTTAATAGATTTTGTATTTCCTTTTAATAATTCTAACATTTCTTTTTGAGTTACTAATTTTTCTATATTTTTTTCATTCATATTTTTTGATTCATCAAATCCATCTGATGTTGCAGCACTAGAATTCATTAGTTTAACTATATCTATTTTATTTTTATCATATAAATTAAAATGTGATTTTGGATAAATATTATTTAAAAAATATACTTCATTTTTATTAAATGATGATATTAACCATTCTATAAATAAATGATTTCCAGAACGTGATAAACCATCAATTAAATATAATCTATCAATATGTGTATCAAAAAACATTTTATTTTATAATTTATGTCCTATTTATTTTCAATATAATATTTTTATTTATTTATTTAATTAAAATATAAATATATAATTATAATATAGATAATCTAAAATAATTCAACATGTGGGATTTAGATGTTTTAAATTTATTATATAAAACAAAGAAAAAGAAAATTAATATTTTACAAATAGGTTTTATGTCAAATATAGAATCTTTATGGATATTAAATAATACATCATCAAAATTATATATTTATGATTATTGGAATCAATATACAAAAAAAGAAGATATAATTGAATTACCTATTTTAGAAGATAAGTTTTATTTTAATAAAAGTAAAGATGAATTTTATGAACAAATTGATGAATATAAAAAAAATATTATTGTATTTGAAAAAAATAAAAAACAAATAAAAAAAATATTAGAAAAAGATAATATTAATTTTGATTATATTTTGATAAATCGTACATATTTAAATAATATAACAGATTATTTATTATTATTTTGGCCATTTTTAAATAATAAAGGTACTATTTTAATAAATAAATTAGGTAAAAACAAAGAAGATTTACTAATAATTGAATCATTTACAAAAGTATATGAGAATGATATAAAATTAAAAGAATTTTCTGATATTTTAATTATAGAAAAAAATATTGAGACTGTAAAAGTTCCAAAAAATATACAAAAAACTTTAAATGAATATTTAACTTTAAAGAATTTTGATGAGTTAATAAATATACAACGATATAAAGGTATTATTAAATGGAATATTAAATTATCTAATAAATTTATATTAAAAACAGGTAATTTAATAAAACAAAAATATTATAATTACATTTTTGAAAAGAAAACTGATAAATATCGTGATATAGTTAAATTAGATCCATATAGATTTTGGAAAAAAAAGACAAAAAAGAATTTAACAAATATAATGGATTTAAAAAAAGATATTATGAAAAAAGATAATAAAAATATTTATAATTTTTCAGTAAATAAAAAAGCTGGTATAATTAAAAATATATTAAATGATAAAAAAGATTATGCAATTGAATTAATATATCGTTTTTTAAAACCATATATTGAAAAAAAAAAAAATTTAAGTATATTTAATATTGAATTAAAAAAAGAAAATGATTTTTTATATAAATTAATCATGGAAAAAATATTTAATAATGAATTAAATAAAATAAAATTAAAATTTTTAAATAAATCAAATTTTCAATACGATTATATTTTAGATTTTGATTTAATTAAAAAAATATCAAAACAAAAAAAAAATAAATGTGATGTGATATCTATATCTTTATTAAGATATCTATATAAATATTCTAAAATAAATATGATTGATAATGTGTTAGAATATATTTATATTCATTTAATATATTTAATTTTATCTATTCAAAAAAAAAATGGTTTTCTTCTTTTAGGATTTATTCATCCCAGAACTAAAGTTCAAATAGAAGTATTATCAATTTTATCAAAATATTATAAAAAAGTTTTTTTAAAAAAAATGCCTACTCCTATGAATGAACATAGAATTGTTATATTTGCATTTGGTTTTAAAGGAATTCAAAATAAAATATTAAATAAATTAGATGAAAATTATTATCCTATATACACTAAATATTTAGAAAATAATAAATTAAATATTTGGAATGGAACTAAAATTAATCTCCCTAAAATTATTAGTATTTTTAATTATAATATTGATAAAACACTAATTAAAAATTTAGATATCTATAATAAAAAATATAATGAAAATGTTGTAAAATATATAAAAATTTTATCAAAATTAAATTATTATTTAAATAAATCTAATTATTCAAATGAAATCAAAAAATATATTTATAATTTTATAATTCAGTATCAATTTAATTTATATATTAAATTATCAAGTATATTTAAAATAAATAATCAAACTACAATTGACTATTAAATATTCAAAAAAAAATATAAAATCATTATTTAAATTAAATTTTTAAGAAGCATACATAGCAGTCCAACTTTTAGCTATATTATCATACTCTTGTTTATTTGATTTATACAAATTAGCAATATCTGATACTAAAGGATCATCTGGATTTGGACAATCCATTAATGCTAAAATTGATAATAATACTTTACTAATTGTTAATGAAGGTGCCCATTGACTTTTTAAAATATCTAAACAAATTTGTCCTGAACTATTAATATTTGGATGATAAATCTTTGTTGTAAAAACACATGCAGGAGGTTTAAATGGATAATCACTTGGAATATGAATTTTTAAATTAAATATACCTCCTTCGTATGGTGTATCTTTAGGACCTATTAAAGTTGCCTCCCATTCAAATAAATTATCACCTATAATACCTGCTGAACAATTTTCAGGAGGTTCTTTTTGTAAATTTTCTAATTCTTTTTGAAGTCTTTTTAATGAACTCATTTTATTTATTTTAATCTATTTTTATTTAGCCATTCTTTTTTAAATCCATTTTATTATTCTAAATTTTTTTAGAATAATTTATAAAAAAATATTTAATTATTTAATTTTTATTTAATCTTTTAAATTAATAAATTTAATTTTGTGATTCTTCCTTCTTATCAAGAGGACCAATTCCACCTTTTAGTTTACTAGCCCATGTAGGACCAGTAGGTGCCTTTTGTTCAAATTGTTTTTGTTTGACATATTGACCACGTCCAGCAAATCCCCTTCCTTGAAAACCACCACGACCACCTCTTCCTTGGAAACCACCACGACCACCTCTTCCTTGGAAACCACCACGTCCTCTTCCTGCAAATGGTTTTCCTTGATGATGATGGAATCCACCACGACCTCCTGGATGGTGAGGATGAGATGGTTTAGTCTTCACTTCATTTGTTTGTTCTTGAGCACTTTCTTTAGCACTTTCTTCATCCATCTTAAAAAGTGATTTTTTCTGATAAGGTTTCTTTTCATAAGGTTGTTTCTTTCCTACCTGAACAAAACCATCATCATCAGATTTAGCTTTGAATTCACGATTTTTCCATGAAACATAAATATTCCATTCATTAAATCCATTACCATCGGGATTTACACGACGGAAAAATCCACAATGATATTTGTTCTCTGATTCTTTATTAAATTTAGCATTAAGTACTTTAAGGAAATGTCCCTTACCCTTAGTAAGAATATCATACATTCTAATATTATCACCAAAAGAAATCTTTACTCCCTTTGTATCTTGAGTTGCATTGCGGTCTTGCATAAAATAAAATGTGTAAAGAATCGCTTGCGACTTGTTCTCTTCAATTGCTTTTTTAATCTTCTCTTCACCTCCTTTTGAGATTTCATTAGCTGCTTCTTCATATGCAGCATTGTAACGGTCAAACTTTTTTTGACGGTAAGCTGCTTTCTCTTCAGCAGTGTATTCTTTCTTTTCCAGATTTGCGGACATTTTTATTTAATTTCTAATTTTAAATATTCGATATTTCTTTAAGTCCATTTATTTATCAAAAATTAAGATAAATAAAATTATAAAAAATAATTATTTTTTTTATTTACTTTTTAATAGTACGTTTTTTAGTAGTTTTCTTTTTAGTTGTACGTTTTTTTCTTTTTCCTCCTTCAATTTCATTTTGTTCTGAGAATGGGAAAACATATTCAGTTTCATTGGATACTGGTGGACTAAAATTATATGAATAAGGTATATTATTTATTATTTTTTTTTTTATAATTTTATTATTATTATTTTTTTTATTTAAATATGCTTTAATTGCAGCATTTTTTTGAGAAATTTTTTCATTCATTATTTTTTTTAATTCACCTATTCTTTTATTTTCCATTCTTCTTTCTTGTTCTTCAAGTTCTTTAAACTCTGGTAATATTCTTTTAAATTCTTCTTGTGCATCACTTTTTTTTTTTGAAAAATCTTTTATAAAACCATTAATTCTGTCTCTGTTTTCATTTGTTCTTGCTTTAGCTAAATCACTAATTAATTCTTCCACTAATCCTTCATATGAATCAATTTGGAAACGTAATCCTTGAAGTTCTGTTGAAAGTCTAAATAATTGAGTTCTTAATTCTTCATGTCTTTTTTTATTATAATTCATTTTTATATTCTATACATTTAATAAATATTTTTTTACAATTAAAAAATAAAAATTATAAATTTAATTTAAAAAAAAATAATAATCTTCTTATTAGAAAAATGAACGAAATAAAAATAGAGAATTTTAAAAATATAAATATATTAAAAGAATATAATATTGATAATTATTCTTTAGATTGTTTACATAACAAAGTATCAAATTATATATTAAATAATATTGATTATTATTATTATCAACCATTAACAAAAAAATATAAAAAAAATATAAAAGACTTACTTTTTTATCATCAAAAATTTATTTTCAAACCCGAATATATAAATTATTTACAATTTTATAATTTATTTTGTCTCTCTTATTATTGGTCTCAATCAAATTATATTTTTACTAATTTTTATTTACATTTATTTTATATTTGCAATTTATTGGAAGACCAAATTTGTAAAAAATATAATTATAAAACAATTTATGATAAAAAAATATTAAAAAATATTGCTTTTACTCTTTTCCATTATATTATCTTTTTTAAATTAAAAACTAATAATTCTAATTCAATTATATCAAAAGGTTTATTCTATGGTTCTCTATCTATATTTCAAACCTTAATGAATTTTAATTATGCTTATAATAAAAGATTAAATAATCTTTTAAATAGTAAAAAAAATGTAGAAAATTTATTAGACTATAATAATAATGAAGATGAATTTTTACCTCTTAATCTTTTAGTTTTTACCTCAGATTTAGATTTAATTAAAGATATTGTTAATTATACTAAATTATTTAATTTTTCAAACTATCTTTTTTTTATATCAATTTTACTTTTATTATTTTAATTTTTTATTTTTATTTTTAATCTTTTTATCAACTTTAACATTAAATATTGTTATTTTTAAATTTTCAAAATCATTATTAACTTTATTCTCTTTTTCATTCATTGTTAAATCATCATTATTTATATTAAAATCAGCAAAAATATTCGATAAATTATTATTAATTTCTTCATCTTCTATAATTTCTATATTTTCTTCAATATTAATATTATTATTATTTATTTCATTTAAAAAATCATTTGTATAATTAATATCAAACATAATCATTTCATTCTCTAAAATATTTACCTTTTCTTCTATTTTTAAAGTTTTAAATTGATTTTCTATTAATTTAACCATAACATCATTATTATTTTCATTTTTATAATCATCCATCATAATACTAATTATATTTAATAAAGCTAATATTTGATCTTTTAACATTTCGATTATTTCATATAATTTTAATCTTTCATTCATTTTTTGTTCTTTATCATATTCATTCCACATTTTAACATAATCTTTATATATATTTTCAACTTCATTAAAACCTGATTCAAATTGTTCTAATTCACTTAAATTATTATAATTATTAGTATTATTATAATTTGTTATATTATTATTATTAATATTATTATCAATAATTGGAAAAATATTTTCTGATTCATTTGGTTTTAAATTCTTTTTATTATTAATTATAAAATGTTGTCCACAATATCCATCGCATTTTTTACTTGCAATTCTACTACATTGTTTTTTGTTACTTAATATTTGTTTACATAAATCTTTATTTTCTTTTTCATTTTCAGTGGTTTTAACTTTCTTTTTTACTTCTTTCTTTTTATGAATACCTTTTATAAATTTTTCTTCTTTTAAAATATCTATATATCCACCATCATTTCTACATAAAGGACACATTCTATGTTTATAATCTACATAATTTCCTTTTTTTGAATTTTCGATTATTTCTTTGTACCAATCAATAATACATTTTCTACAAAAATAATGTTTATCTGGTACACATTTTAATCTAACTAATGATGTATCAATAGAGTTTTCTTCAATTGGTTCAATACAAATATTACATATTAATTTTTCAGTCATTTTTATATATTAAAAATAAGTTTCATATCTAAAAATAATATAAAATTTTCTTTATATTACTTTATTATTAAAAAATAATTGTTATATTATCTAAAAAATGAAAATGAATCAGTAAATTCTTGCATAAGTCTTTTTTCGTTATATTCATCATTTTCGGAGTTAGGATTTTTAGAATTTAAAGTTTTGTTTTTTTTATTTTGTCTTTTTCCTTTTTTTTCTTCAGTTAGTTGTTCGTTATTTTCTCCATATTCTTCTTGTTCACCTTCTTCTTCATATTCTTCATGATTATTTTTATAATTTTCAAAAAAATTATTTTCGTTTTTTGATTTATAATCACATTCACATTTACATAAACATTTAGGACATTTTTTGTTTTTTTGATTTTTACTTTTTAGTTTATTTGGTTTTTCTTTTTCATAAATATAACTAAATAAAGATTGATATAATCTTGTTCCTTTATTTATTATATATTTATTAAATAATTTTTTTATAGTTTCTTTGATAGTATGTCCTGTTAA
>JACCEB010433712.1_pt1 | contig 52898 bp, 44 predicted proteins | sample 7454761 | NCBI WGS metagenome assembly JACCEB01 (sample SAMN15323454, study PRJNA562643) | freshwater metagenome | isolation source: river surface water | place: USA:Blue River Watershed | collected 2017-08-18
CCCGCCCGACGAATCGGTGAAAGTCTGCAACGCCGTGCCTTCGACGCTCACGCGGACTCCCTCGAGATATTCGCCGCTGCGGGCGTTGAGCACGCGGCCCTCGATCATCCCCGTCGCGGCGACCGCCTCAGCGGGGCGCACCGGCAGCGGGCGGTCGCCTGGGGGCGGCGCCGCCCGGGAGTCGTTTGGGACCGGCTCCCGGCTGATGCGCAGGGCGCCGCTACGCGGCTCCGGGACGGCGACGAGCGCGGTGCCCGCCAGCAACCGCTGCAGCGCGGTCAGGGGCGGCAGCTCGGCCTGCACGGCATTGGTCGTGACCCCGCGCACCACCTCGGTGGCGAAGAGCAGCTCGAGCCCGGATTGCGCGGCGAACTGCGTCAGCGCCCGGTCGGCCGCAGCCGCCGGGATGTCGAAGCGCCGCGGTGCCGCCTGGTCCGCGGGCGCGGCCCCAAGGCCGGACGCGAGGACGCCGGCCAGAGAAATGGAAAGAAGAACGAGGAGCTTTTTCACGCAGGGGTGGGAGTGAGGCGGCGGAGCCGGAGCGGGTGCCACGGTGCCGGGAAGACGGCTGATCCTCTCTGAGGCGAATCAGACGGCCGGATCCCGACAGCCGGAAACGAAAAATTTTCATCGCCCCAGAATCCACTCGCCTCCCGGACGACCCGCCGCAGACGTTCCCCGACCGCTCGTGAGTGCCCCCGCCCCCGTCTCGGAATCGACCGCCCTAGCGCCCGCCGCGCTGGCTGAATCCGGCGTCGACGCACGCTCCCATCCGGGCGGCAACGTTGCCGAGTGGTTCGCGGCGGAGGTGCACGCGCACGAAACGTCGCTGCGCCATTTCCTGCGGAGTTCGTTTCCCGCCGTGCGCGATGTCGACGACGTCGTGCAGGAATCCTACCTGCGCATCTGGAAGGCCCGCGCCGCCGCGCCCGTGCGCTCGGCCCGCGCGTTTCTCTTCCGCATCGCACAGCACGTCGCGATCGACGTGGTGCGCCGGCACCGCCGCTCACCCATCGATGTGACGGCCGATCTCGGCGCCCTCGACGCGGTGGCCGACACCCCGCCGCCCGCCGCGCACCTCGAACGCGAGGAACGCATCGATCTGCTCGCCGCCGCGATCGATGCGTTGCCCGCCCGGTGCCGCGAAGTGGTGCTGCTGCGGAAATTCGAGCTGCTGCCACAGCGCGAAGTCGCCGCCCGGCTCGGCATCTCCGAGAAGGCGGTGGAGAAACAACTCGAACGCGCCCACGCGCGCTGCCGCGATTTCCTCGCGCGCCGCGGCGGCGAAGCACTCTTCCCCGATGGCCGCTGACGCCACGCCCCCGGACACCGATCCGCTCGACACCGCCGCCCGCACCTGGGCGCAGCGGCTCCACACGGGGCTCACCCCCCGGGAACGCGCCGACCTGCGCGCGTGGCTTGCCGAGCCGCGGCACGCGGCCGCGTTGGCGCGCGTCGCACCGGCCCGCACCCCGCTCGACTGGCCGTTGCACGCCGGCGCGATGGACGACGTGCTCACCCGCGTGCGCCAGCGGCAGGCCCGGCGGCGCCGCCGCCACCGTGCGCTTGCCGCCATCGCCGCGCTCGTCCTGCTCGCCGCCCTGCCCTTCCGGCGCGCCACCCCGCCGGCTTCCTCCGCCGCCACGGTCACCACGTCCTCGCTCGTCGTCCACGCCCCGGCCGTGCGCGTGTTGCCCGACGGCTCGCGCGTGGAACTGCACGACGGCGCCGAGATCGAGACGGCGTTTGCCGACAATCTCCGCCGCGTGCGCCTGCTGCGCGGCACCGCCCACTTCGCCGTGCAACGCGATCCCGACCGTCCCTTCCTCGTGCAGGCCGGCCAGGTCGCGGTCCGTGCCATCGGCACCTCCTTCGCCGTCGAAAGCGCCGCCGCGGAGGTCACCGTCGTCGTCAGCTCCGGCCGCGTCGCCGTGAACCACGAGGACAGCGCCGAGCGCGCCTCGCCGCCCGCACCCGTGCTGCTCGACCGCGGCGCGACCGTGGTGCTCGCCGCCGACCGCCCGGCCGCCGCCTCCACTCCGCCGCGCGTGATCGAACTCGCCGACGAAGAGCTCGCGCGGCGCCTTGCGTGGCGCGTGCCGCGGCTGGAGTTTTCCGCCGCCCCGCTCGCCGAGGTCATCGCCGCGATCAACGCCCACAACACCTGCCGCTTCGTGCTCGCCGATCCCGCCCTCGCCGACCGCGTGCTGAGCGGCGTCGTGCGGGCCGACAACCTCGACGCCCTCGTCGATCTTTTCGTCGCCGACCTCGGCATCGAGGTCGAGCGCCAGCCCGACCGCATCGTGCTGCGCGCGCAGCGCACGCCCTGAGTCCGCCGCTCGCCGCCGGCCCCGTCAGCTCACGCGAAGCACTTCATCGCCTCCTCGACAAAGAGGCCGTGGCCGAAGGCGTTGGGGTGGTTGTAGGCGTTGTTGAAGAGCGCGAAATACGGGATGCCCTCCCGGTGCAGGTGCTTCCAGCGCGCCGCGGCGTCACCCAGCGAGTGGCCGCGCTGGTGCGCAAACTCGCGCAGGAATGCGTCGAGCAGGCGCGGCCGCTCGTCCTTCATTTCCGCGAGATCGAAGGTCTCCGGGATCTTCTGGCTCGGCGTGAGGATCACCCACTCGATCCCGCGCGGCCGGAACTCCGCATCGATCGCCGCGTAGGTCCGCCGCAGGGTGTCGCTGTCGAGCGTGATGTCGTTGAGAAACTCCATCACGACCACATCCGGGCGCTCGTTCAGGATGAGTTCGAAGCGGCACTTCTCCGCGGCCGTCTTCGACAGCGCCGTGGGTTCGACGAACCGGAGCCAGTGCGCCGAGCGCGTGCCGCCGATGCTGTGGTTCACCACCTCGAGCGGCGCGCGCGGAAACCGCTGGGCCAGCTCCTCGCGCAGCCGCTGCGGCCACGCCTCCGCCGGCTCCACGTCCGCGCCCGCCGTGATCGAGTCGCCCCAGCACACGACCTTCACCGGCTCGCCCGCCCGCAGCTTGCGCAGCGTCGTCCGCAGCCGCCCGACCGTCTCCGTCCGCGCCGCTCCGGGCCCCGCCACGATGGGAAACACCTGCGCCTCCGCCAGCGCCGGAGCCGCCGCGCCCAGCGGCCGGTGCACGTGCGCGATCACCGTCGCGTCGTCGGCCGGCACCGGCGGCCGCGGGGTCGCGAGCTCCGGCTCGCCGCGCAGCAGCCGCGCCTCGCCGCGCGCATCCACCACGATCGCATCGATCCGCTGCAGGTAATGGGAATACGAGGCAAACACCGGGTCCGTCGGCGCGACGCCCGGCTTCGGGCCGAGGCCCACGAGCGCAAACGACACCGACACGAGATAATCCTCCCCGCGTTTCAGCCAGCGATCCGCCCCGTCGCGGATGCGCACGCTGTCACCGATCAACGCCCGGAACGCCCCGATGCTGCGCGTGCGCGTGCCCTGCAGCCGGGTGCCCACGTGAAAGCCCGACGGGCGCTTGTCGCCCAGCTGCAGCTCCTCGTCATGCACCGTCGCGGTGTCGACCGGATCGATGCGCAGCCGCGTCTCGTCCCGCACGCGCACCTGCCGCCCGCCGACCGGATAAACTCCCCGCCCCACCACCACCGCATCCCCATCGACCGCCAAGGGCGCGATGCTCGCCGCGGCCGACGACGCCGCCGCACGCAGCCGCACCGCCGCACCCGCGGCGAGCGCCGCGCCGCCCGCGACAAACGCGCGCCGCGATATCGGGCCGACGCTCGCGCGCCCGCCGCAGGACTGTTGAAGCCCGGACAACATCGACCGCGATGTGAAGGCGATCGTCCGGCGCAGCACAACCCTTCCGTGCACGCGCGCCGCACGCTGGATTTCCCGCGCGCGCGCCGAAATTCCCATTGCCGCGCCGAGGTAACCGCCTAGTCACTTGTGCCTCCACCCCTTCCCCTCACCGCCGCCATGTCCGTCTCCCTTCTTCGCGTTTCCCTGTCCGTGCTCGCCTGCACCGTGTCCTCCCTCGCTTTCGCCGCCCAGCCCCCCGCCGGCTTCACCCCGCTTTTCAACGGCAAGGATCTCGGCGGCTGGCGCGGCGGCACCACCTACGATCACCGCAAGCTCCTCGAGCTGCCCGCCGCCGAGCGCGACGCCTTGATCGCGAAGTGGACCGCCAGCCTCACCGAGCTGAAGGACGGCAAGCCCCACTGGCGCGCCGAGGGCGGCGTGCTCGTCAACGACGGCCTCGGCGGCTACGCCACCACGCTCAAGGACTACGGCGACTTCGAGTTTCTCGTGGAGTTCAAGCTCGCCGCCGGGGCCGACTCCGGCGTCTACCTCCGCGGCGTGCCGCAGGTGCAGATCTGGGACACCGCCATTCCGGACACCAAAGACATCGGCTACGCCAAGGGCTCCGGCGGTCTCTGGAACAACACCAAGGGCACGCCCGGCCGCGATCCCCTCGTGAAAGCCGACAAACCCATCGGCGAATGGAATGCCCTCCGCGTCGTCATGGTCGGCAGCCGCGTGAGCGTCTGGCTCAACCAGAAACTCGTCGTCGATCACGCCGTGCTCGAAAACTACTACGACAAGAACGACAAGAAACTGAAACCCGAGGCACGCCGGCCCATCCCGGCCAAGGGCCCCATCCAGCTGCAGACGCACGGCGGCGCCACGCACTGGCGCAATATCTTCATCCGCGAAATCCCCGCCCCCGAAGCCAACCAGCTCCTCGCCAGCCGCGGCGCCGCGGGCTTCAAATCGATCTTCAACGGCAAAAACTTCGACGGCTGGACGATCGAGGAAAAGGCCGCCGTCAAGAATGCTCCCGCGGTCAAGTCGCCCGCCGATGTCGTCGAGATCAAGGACGGCACCATCGTCTGGCGCGCCGGTCGCGGCGGCACACCCTACTGGAACCAGGAGCTCGGCGACTTCCAGGCGCGCCTGATGTTCAAGCTCCCGCCCGGCGGCAACAACGGCCTCGCCATCCGCTATCCCGGCAAGGGCAATACCGCCTACGACGGCATGACCGAGGTCCAGGTGATCGACGAAAACTACTACGCCGCCCGCAATCAGCCGGACAAGAAACTCGATCCCCGCCAGCAGCACGGCTCGATCTACGGCATGGTCCCCGCCGTCACCGGCTACCAGCGCCCCATCGGCGAATGGAATTTCCAGGAAGTCACCGTCAAGGGCTCGACCATCAAGGTGGAACTCAACGGCACCGTGATCCTCGATGCCGACGTGACCAAGGTCGATATGGCCACCGTCATGGACAAGAAGGCGCACCCCGGGAAGGACCGGCAGCGCGGCTTCTTCGGCCTCGCCGGCCACTCGGATCCCGTCGTCTTCAAGGACCTCTCGATCAAGGAACTCTGAGCCCATGAACCGCCGCGCATTTCTCCGCTCCTCCGCCGTTCTCGCCGCCTGCGCGCCCGCGCTGTCCGCCGCCGAAAAGGCCGGGAAAAAGAAGGCCGCCGCCGACTCCGCGGCCCCCGCTCCCGCCGCACCGTCGCGCAGCACGCCGCGTCCGCTCAAGAAGGGCTTCATGTGGTCCACGCTCGGCGGCCAGGCCGCCCGCACGCTCTCGGTGCGCCAGCGTTTCGATCTGCTCAAGCAGGCCGGCTTCGACGGCGTCGAGGTCGCCGGCGCGATGGATCAGGCCGAGGTGCTCGCCGCCCGCGACGCCACCGGCCTCGCGATCCCGAGTGTCGTCTGCCACACGCACTGGGCCAAGCCCCTCACCCACCCGAGCGAAAATGAGCGCAAGGTCGGCCTCGAGGGCCTGCTCCAGAGCCTCCGCGACGCCAAGGCCTACGGCGCGAAATCCGTCCTGCTTGTGCCAGGCGTGGTCAACAAGGACGTCTCCTACGCCGACGCCTACACACGCTCCATCGCCGAGATCAAAAAGGCCGTCCCGCTCGCCGAGGAGCTCGGCGTCGCCATCGCCATCGAGAACGTGTGGAACGCGTTTCTCATGAGCCCGCTCGAGGCCGCCGCCTACGTCGACTCCTTCAAGTCGCCCATGGTCCGCTGGCACTTCGACGTCGGCAACATCGTCAACACCGGCTGGCCCCAGCACTGGATCCAGGCCCTCGGCCAACGCATCGTCGCCGTCCACGTGAAGGAATTCAGCCGCAAGCTCCGCGACGAGAAGGGTCCCCGCGCCGGCTTCCAGTCCGAACTGCTCACCGGCGACAGCGACTGGCCCGCCGTGATGGCCGCGCTCGATGCCACCGGCTACTCCGGCTGGCTCATCGCCGAGCATACTTACCGCGCCCCCGGCGTCTCCGACGCCGACTGGCTCGCCGGCATCGTCGCCAACATGAACCGCATCCTCGTCGCCTGAGCGCCCACCGCGTTTTTCCAATCATCATGAATCCGTCCTCCACCCCGAACGACACCCCTGCGCTGCCGCGCCGCGATTTCCTGAAAGCCTCCGCCGCCGTCGCCGCTGCGGCCACCGTCTGGAAAAATCCCCTCACCGCCGCCGAGCGCACGCGCGCCATCGGCGCCAACGACCGCATCCGCATCGCCCAGATCGGCGTCGGCAGCCGCGGCAAGGGCGCCCACCTCGAGAAGGGCATCCTCCCGCACGTGAAGGAAACCAACTTCGAGGTCGTCGCCATCGCCGACCCGTGGAAGAAGTCCCGCGAGGGCACCAACGCCGTGATCAAGGAGGCGTTCGGCCGCGAAGCGAAGGCGTTCGTCTCCTACAAGGATCTCCTCGCGATGGAGGGCATCGACGCCGTCATGATCGCGTCGCCCGACCACCAGCACACCACGCACCTCGAGGCCGTGGCCAAGGCCGGCAAACACATCTACGTCGAGAAGCCGCTCGCGACCGAGTTCGACAAGCTCCTCCGCGCCTACGATGCCGCCAAGGCCGCGCAGAAAAACGGCAGCATCATCCAGGTCGGCACCCAGCTCCGCAGCTTCCCCGGCATCGTCGGCGCCGCCGAAGTCATGCAGAGCGGCGTCCTCGGCAAAGTTTCCCGCATCGAGGAGGCCCGCAACGGCGACAAGCCCTACTGGTATCAATACCTCGGCCGCGAAGTGAAGGAGGCCGACGTCGATTGGAAGGAATTCCTCGGCGACCGGAAGATGCGCCCGTTCAACGCCGGCCAATACGGCGCCTGGTATGGCCACTACGAGTTCTGCCAGGGCCCCGTCCCCCAGTGGGGCGCGCACTTCCTCGACACCGCCCACTTCATCATGGGCACCACGAGCATCCCGACCTCCTGCATGTGCATCGGCGACGTGCTCACGTGGAAGGACGAGAACAACTTCACCACGCCCGACTGCGTGCAGGCCACCTGGATGTATCCCGAGGGCTTCATGCTCACGAGCTCGAACAACTTCGGCAACAGCGCGGGCAACACCCGGAAATTCTTCGGCACCAAGGGCACCCTCGCCCTCGATAACTGGAACGCTCCGTCCTACAGCGCCGAAGGCGGCCCGAAGCGCGACGGCAAGATCCGCGGCAAGCAGGACTGCCCGCAGATCAAGCGCCCGGACCACTTCCTCAACTGGCTCCAGTGCATGCGCAGCGGCGAGACGCCCCATGCTTCGATCGACGCCGGCTTCCAGCACGCCGTCGCCGTCCTCATGGCCGTCATCTCCTACGATACCGGCCGGAAGACAACCTGGGACGCCGCCAAGCGCCAGATCAAGACCGCCTGATCCGGCCCGCCCCGCGCCGCGCGCGCGGCATCCTCCTCACCTCGCTCTCCGCACGCTCAGTGCGGGGAGCTTTTTTTTCCGCCCGGCTTCAGCGGCAGTTTCAGCTGCCCCGGATTCGTGTCGTCGGTCCGACGATGATGAGACCCGCGGTGCTCGCGCCGCTCGCGCGGTTCGCGATGTTCGCGCGCGCCGGACACCGGCGGCTCGGTGTCGCGCCGGCCTTTCTTGCCCTTCCACAGCGCGAGAATCAGCGCATAGCCCATCGCGCCGCCGATGATGCCCACCACCACCGCGCCCAGATAAAGCGAGACCGCCGCATGGCCCGTCAGCAGATCGCCGGGCGCATCCCATGCCTTGTGCCAGACCGCGCGCGGATCGGCCCCCCGCACCACCTCGCCCACAAAGTAACACGCCGGCAGGTGAAACCACGCCGTCGCCGGCGTGGAAAGAAACTGCAGCGCGATCGCCAGCAGCAGGTTTCCCCGCACGAACAGCGCCGCCACCGTCGCGAAGATCGACTGCCCCGGCAGGAACGGAATCACCGTGATCGGCCAACCCACCAGCCACGCCCGCGCCAGCGAGCCCGGCGTCGGCGACCACAGGCCCTTGTCGAGGATCCGATCACCGAGCCAATTGTGCAGAAACGTGCCGCGCAGCCGGCTGCGTGACAGCCGCTGACGGTGCATCCAACGCAGAACCCAATACGGCAGTCGCACAGTGCCTCCGCCTCAGCCGATCACTTCACGCTTCGCCGGGATGCACCGCATCCATCCGAGGGGTCGCAGCCGGCAGCAGGGGTCGATCATTACGGGAGCACCATTGCCGCCGCATCGCGCGAGTCAATCGGGACGTCGTGGGAACCACGTCGCAGGCGGCAACCCGGATTTCCCCGCCGGACTTTACCCGGTGCTATCCCCGCCAAATCACGCCGCCGTCGCGGGGCACCTTCGCTTCGCGCCGCCCGTAAAGGGACCCGCCCGCGGCTAAGCGTGGGCCGGCGGCAGCTCGAACCAGAACACGCTGCCGCCCTTCCCGTCCGACTCGACGCCCACCGTCCCGTTCATCCGCTCCAGTGCGCGGCGCACGATCGCGAGTCCGATGCCGGTGCCCTCGTAGTGCCCCCGGTGCACGCGCTCGAACATGCGGAAAAGCCGCCGCTGCGCCTCCGGCGCGATGCCGATGCCGTTATCGCGCACCTCGACGCACACCCGTCCCGCCGCTTCGACGCTGCGGATCTCAACCCGCGGCCGGCGGCCCGGCGGCACAAACTTCACCGCGTTGCTCAGCAGATTCGAGACGACCTGACTGAGCGAAGGCTCGTGCGCCTGCACACTCGCGATCGGCCCGCACACCACAATGTCGGCCCGCTCCGCACCCAACTCCGGATACTGCAGCACCACCTCCGCGATCAGCTTCTCGACCGCGACCGGCTCAAGCCGCACCTCACGCCGGCTGATGCGCGTATAGGTCAGCAGGTCCTGGATGAGCCGGTCCATCCGCAGGCTGTTGCGCTGGATCCGCCCCAGCAGTTCGCGCCCCGTCGGATCCAAGGCCTGCCCATGGTCCTCGAGAATCACCTCCGCATAGGCCCGCATGGCGCGGGCCGGCGCGCGCAGGTCGTGCGAAACACTGTAGGAGAACTCCTCCATCTGCGCCACCGCATCCCGGAGCGAGGCCGTTCGCTCCTGCACGAGCGACTCCAGCGCCTCCGCGTGCCGCTGCCGCTCCAGCGCAAACGCCACCTGGCTCGCGATGGTCTGCATCGGCTGCAGGGCATCGGCCGAAATTTCCCGCGGCCCATCGTGGCAGAGCACAAACATGCCGCCGAGCCGGCGCTGCACCAGCAACGGCACGCAGACCAGCACGGCCACGCCTTCCGCCACCATCGCCCGCCGGAGCTCCGGGTTGGCGCCGGCGGCGGCACCGATCTGCCGGGGCGGCGGCGACACCTCGTCGCCCGCCCAAGGCACCATCTCCTCGATGGCCCGGCAGAACGCCCCCGCGACGCCATGCACCGCCCGGCACCGCATCGCTCCGGCACGGGCCGCATCGGGCAGCAGGATCGCCGCACGATCCGCCCCCCGGCACCGCAGGATCGCACTGATCGCCGCCTCGAGGATCTCCGGCAGCTCGCCCGCCCGATTCACCGCCGCCGCCAGGGCAAACAACGCCGCCTGCCGCTCCTCGGCACGTTTCTCCCGCTCCAGGTCCGTCTGAAGCGCCCGCGTAAGCCGCGCGTTTTCCTGCTCCCGCTCGCCGAGCCGGCGCGCCGTCTCGCGCATCGCCTGCGCCACGAAATCGATCTCCTCCAGCGCGCCGCTCCGCTCCGGCGGCCGTTCCCCGCGCCCGAGCGCATGGGTGTCCGCCACCAGGTTGTCCACGCTGCGCACCACCGCCCGGCCAATCCACACGGCCATCCACCCGGCGATCCCCATCAGCAGGACCGTCGCCGTCATTCCCGCGAAAAGCAGCCGGCGCGCCGGCCGATCCAACTCCCGCAACGGCGCGCCGATCGCCACGTTCCACCCCGTGCGCGGCGCCCGGCTGTGCACCACGATGGACTCCCAGCCCTCGAGCGTCGTCACGTGGCGCCAGCCTTCCGGCCGCTCGCGCAGGTCCCGCCGCAGCTCGGGCGGCGCCAGCTCGCCGACGAATCGCTCGCCGTCCACCGAATGCAACGCGATCCGCCCCGTGCGATCCAGCACGCAGACCACGAGTCCCGCCGCGAACCGATCCACCGGCAGCTCGCGCGCAAACGCACCCGGCTGCCATCCGCCGCTCAACACGCGCCGCGGCTCGCCGGGCACGACCACCGGCACCGAGATGGACAGCACCGGTGGGGCCACGGCCGGACTATGCATCACATCCGAAAAATACGTGCGCCCCTGCTCGACCGCCGCCCGCTGCTCCTCCGGCAGCGGATGCCGCGGCAGCGGATCGCCGGTCGGCCGCCGCGTGTCGATCAGCTGCTGCCCGTCCATCTCCGCCAGCACGAACCAGCGCTCCCCGCCCCTTTCCGCGCGCCGGAGCCGGGCCTCGAACGCCGCCACATCGTCGCCCCGCAGCTCCCGCCCCGCCGCCAGACTCTGCAACAGGGCTTCCAGATCCGCCATCTCGTTGTCCACCATCGCGGCCAGCACCCGCGTAGTCGCCAGCAGATCCTGCGTCACCGTCCCGCGCTGGTTGCGATACGCCTGCCACACCAGCAGGCCCACCAGCGCCGACGCCGGCAGCGCGATGGCCAGGACGAGGCAGACCAGCCGCCCGCGCACGGAGCTGTTCAGACGGCTCAGCACGGCGCGCCACCCCTGGGGGTGGGACGCGCAGGTGATTGGGGAGACAGCCACATCCGCGCGCCAGCATGCCGCCGCCGGCCCCCGGCTCAAACGAAAGCCCGGGAGCGGTTTCCCGCTCGATGCGTCGGGAATTTCCCGACGCCCACGTCACCGCCCGCAGCAGTGCTTGTGCTTCCGGCCGCTGCCGCAGGGGCAGGGATCGTTGCGCCCGACCTTCGCCGCACTCGCCCGCACGGGCGCGGGACCGGTCCGCAACGCCCGCGTATAGAACCACTCCCCGCGCACGTGGACGAACTCCGACTTCTCGTGCAACGCCGCCTCGCCGTCTCCGTTTTTGTAATACGCGCTGAAATCCACGTGCGCCGTCCCGGGCCGCGGCCCCGGCTCGTGCGCATGCACCACCAGGCGCGTCCATGACACCGGCGGCTCGTCATCCGTCTCCGCCACAAAGGGCTGCGCCGCGGTCTCCAGATCCGTCCGGTGCAGATGCTCGTGCTCGCCGAGCGCGTGCGCCGTGAAACGGGACCGCATCAGCTCCTCCGCCGTCGCCGCTTTCCTCCGCTGGGCCAGCACCGGTTCGCAGCATTCGCCGAACGGCCGTCCGCTGCCGCAGGGACACGGCTGCTCGCTTGAGGGTCTCGGACGCAGGGAACTCGGAGTCGTCATGACGGCGCCGAAAGTGCCGCGCCGCCCTCCCCATGCGAGCGCGAAGATTTTCCTGCCTCCGCTCCCAGCCGGGGCCCGCTCCCCATGCCTCGCCGCCCATCCGCAGGGAACGCCCCCAACCGCCCCGCCGGCCCCGGCCACCGCGATGCACCGCCGCGGTTTTCCGTTTGATGTCCCGCCGCCCCGCACCGTATGTCCGGCGCGTGCCGCGACCCGCCCCTGCACCTCTGCCGGAGTTTTCGCCCGAGCGCCTCGTCGAGCGCATCGCCGAGGCGCTGACGGTCGCCCGCGATCCGGCGACGCTCGGCCGGTTCCCGGAGTGGACGCAACGCGTCATGCGGATCCTGCGCGAGCAGCTCGTGCCCGGTGAATTCGCGGTCGTGCTCGCGGCCCAGCAGTCGGTGTTTGCCGAAGGCGTCGCCGTCGCCCTCGCGGCCAAAGCCGCCGACGTCCGCTCCACCGGCACGAGCGGCGGCGGCCTGCTCGCCCGCGGCCTCGCCGAGCGCCTCGCCCTCGATCCCCGCGCCCGCGAGGTCGCCGCGCAGGTCGAGCAGGGCACGTTCAACGCCCCCGCCGCGCTCCAGCAGCAGGTGATGCAGCGCCTCTTCGCTCCCAGCTCCGCCGAACGCCAGGCGTTCATCGAGGGACTGTCGATCGGCAACCGGCTGCCCGAGCTCCTCGACCTGCAGGCGCGCCGCGGCACGACGGACGCCACCGGAATCTACCTCGTGCTGTGGTTCTACTGGCCCGAGGTCGCGCAGCTGCGCAGCATCGGCGAAGTCGCCCGCGCCCTCGCGCCGTTCTTCGCCGAGAACCGCAATCTCGCCGGCGCCCACTGGTCCGAGCGCATCCGCAAGATCGCCAACCGCATCGGCCTCAGCTTCCGCGCCACCCAGGCCCGCCCGCGCGTGGCCGCCGCATCGGCCTGACGCCCATCCCGGCTCCGCGCGACCGGCGTCCGCCCACGTCCGCTCTCGACTCGCCTGCCGCCGCCCAACTAACTCCGCGCCGCGCTATGAAAAACCTCCTCGCCCCGATCGTGTTTGCGCTCGGACTGGCTGCCGCCCACGCGGCGCCCGCCACGCGACCCAACATCCTCTTCATCTTCTCCGACGACCACGCGCAGCACGCGCTGAGCGCCTACGGATCGAAGGTGAACCAGACGCCGCACCTCGACAAACTCGCCAAGGGCGGCATCCGCTTCGACCACGCGTTCGTCACGAATTCGATCTGCACGCCGAGCCGCGCCGTCGTGCTCACCGGCAAGCATTCCCACGCCAACGGCACGCCCGTCTTCAACGTCTTCGACGGCGCCCAGCCCACCGCCGCCAAGATGCTCCAGGCCGCCGGCTACCACACCGGCATGATCGGCAAGTGGCACCTCGGCAGCGATCCCACCGGCTTCGACCGCTGGATCATCCTCCCGGGCCAGGGCGTCTACTTCAACCCCGACTTCCTCACCCCGCACGGCCGCGTGACCATCGAGGGCCACTGCACGCCGATCACCACCCAGCTCGGTATCGAATTCATCGAAACGCGCCCGAAGGACAAACCGTTCTTCCTGATGCTCCACCACAAAGCCCCGCACCGCGCGTGGGAGCCCGACCCGAAGAACAAGGAGCTCTTCAAGAACAAGACCTTCCCCGAACCCGCCACCCTCTGGGACGACTACGCCACCCGCCCCGCCGCGCTGCCGGAAAACAAGCAGACCATCGCCAACGATCTCACCCGCCGCGACCTCAAGCTCGAGCCGCCGGCCGACATCCCCGCCGGCCCGCAGCGCCAGCAGTGGCTCAACGCCAAGCCGACCGAAGTCGAGATCACGTTGCCCAACGGCACCAAGCAGGTCCTCACCGGCAAGGAACTCACGAAGTGGAAATACCAGCGCTACATGCAGGACTACCTCGCCTGCGTGCAGGGCGTCGACGACAGCGTCGGCGAAGTCCTCGACTACCTCGACCGCACCGGCCTCGCGCAGAACACCGTCGTGATCTACAGCGCCGACAACGGCTGGTATCTCGGCGACCTCGGCATGTATGACAAACGCTTCATGTATGAGCCGGGCCTGCACGTTCCGCTCCTCGCCCGCGGCCCCGGCATCAAGCCCGGCGCGAGCACCAAACGCTTTGCGTCGAATCTCGATTTCGCGCCCACCTTCCTCGCGCTCGCCGGCCTGCCCGTCCCGGCCGACATGCACGGCCGCTCCCTCGTCCCGCTCTTCCGCGGCGAGACACCCGCCGACTGGCCGACCTCGTTCTACTACCGCTACTATCACGACCCGGGCCACCACAACACCCGCTCCCACTACGGCGTGCGCACCGCCACCCACAAACTGATCCACTATTGGAAAAAGGACATGTGGGAGCTCTTCGACCTCGTGAAGGATCCGACCGAGCAGAAGAACCTGATCGACGATCCCACGCAGAAGAACCGCATCGCCGAGCTGAAGGCCGAGATCGTCCGCCTGCAGAAGCGCTTCGGCGACACCGGCCAGTTCGCGAATGAGATCCCGCGCGACGGCGTCGATGCGCCCAAGAACGTGCCGCGCCTCGGCAACAAGTCCGTGAAAGAAGCGATCGCCGCGGCCAAACCGTAAGCGACCGCGCCGCGCGGCCCTTCACCGCGTCAGCCCTTCCGGGCGGGTACATACGACCCGCCCGTTTTCTTTTCCCCCGGCGCCGCCCCCCCCCGGCGCTCCGCCCCGGCTCACTTCCACGCGCCGAGGATCGCGCCCATGAGCGTGAACGCCACCGCGTGATAGCCGGCGTTGATGAAGAAGAGCCGGAGGGACTTCCGCTCGAAAAGATACGTCACGCCAAACGCCAGCGCCACCCAGCCGAAGCCCGCCGCCGCCCCGGCAAAAAGCCCGAACGACAGCGATGCCTTCGGCCCGATAAACGCCGCGAGGTTGAACGCCATGATCAGCGCGAGCACGAACGACCCGCCGAAGATCCGCGCCATCCCGCCGCGCTTCGCGAGCGTCTCCGCCGTGAAGCCGCACTCGCGCATCCAGGCGTTGCCGAAGACCGACGGGGCATACCAGATGCCGCCGAGGATGAAGTTGCTGAGCGCAGCGACGAGGATCGCGAGGTAGTTGAACGTGATGTTTTCGGTCATGAGTTGGATCGGATGAAAATCGCGCGCGGTCCGAAACGCACGGGGCTCGCCGCCGCCGCGCGCACCGACCGCGTCAACGCAGCTCGTAAACCTCCACCAGCGCCTCGCCGGTCGCGCCGCCCGCGCCCGAGACCTGCGCCGTGAACGTTCCCGCCGGCACCGTCACCACGAGCGCCGCATCGCGCCCGGTCGTCTCGCCCAGGTCAAACGCCCCTGCGGCCGCAAACGCCTCCCGCAGCGCCACCACGCCGCCTTCGGCCCAGTTTTCGTTCGCGGCAAAAAGCTGCTGCCCGCCGCGGCCGTCGGAGAGGTGGAGTTCGAGCCGCGGATCCGCCAGCACGCCCGTGACGCCAAACGCACCCAGCCGCGGGCCCACCGCCCGGATCAGCAGCCGCTTCGGCACGTTGCCGCCGATCGCGAAGCCCGCGATCAGCGTCGCCTCGCCGCCCCCGACGAGGTTGCGCGCCGAGAGATTCACCAACCGCCCTGCCGCCGCCGGCGCAGGATCGTAGACCTCGATCAACGCCACTCCCGCCCGGCCCGCCGTGTCCGCCACGTGCAGCGTCCGCGCCCCGGACATCGGTGTCACGAGGGCCGCATCGCGGCTGGCCGGATCGACGAGCTGAAACGCTCCCGCGCTCGCAAACACCGGCCGCAGCGCCGTCGCGCCGTTGTCCGCGCCCCAGTCGCCGTTGGCCGCGACCAGCGTATCGCGGCCTTCCGTCATCGCATGCACCTCGAGCCGCGGATCGGGCAGCACACCCGTCACGCCGAAATCCGCGAGCGCCGGCCCCAGCCCGCGGATGAGCAGCGGCTTGGTGCCCTCGACGATGCACCCGACGATCAGCGGCGTCCCCGCGCGCACCTGCGCCCGGACCGAGAGATTCGTGATGTTGCCCGGGACCGGCGCGGCGACCGTCACCCGCGCCATCCGGCTGACGAGCGGGCCGTTCGCATCTGTCACCACCACGGTGTAGTCGCCGGCATCCGCCGCCGTCAGCGGACCGAGCGGCAGCGTGGCCGCCGTCCGTCCGGGCAGCGCGACGCCGTTGCGCCGCCACTGGAATGCGAGCGTGCCCGAGCCCGAGGCCTGCACCCGCAGCGTCGCCTGGCCGCCCGGCGCCACCGTCGTGCTCACCGGATGCTCCGCGATCGTCACCGTCTCCGAAATCTCGAGCGGGAATCCCGCCGCGCCCGTGGCAGTGACGACCTGCATCCGCGGCCGCAGCGCCGCGGCAAACGTATCCACATCCGCCTGCGTGCCCTCGGCCACGCCCCAGTGGATCGGAATCGCCACCCGCGCCTGCAGGTCGAGCGCGGCGTTCACCGCCTGGTCCACGCTCGTCATCGTGAAGGTCTGCCCGAGCGGCAGCATCGCCACATCGCACGTGAACGTCTGCATCTCCGGGATCCGCTCGGTGTCGCCCGCGTGATACACGCGCACGCCGCCGATGTTGAGCACGTAGCCGACGAAGTTCATCGCCCGCGGATGGTTGTTCCGGGACACGTTATACATCGGCACCGTCTCGATCTCCACGCCGCCGAGCGTGAGCCGCTGCCCGGGCGTCACGACATGCAGGGTCGCGCCCGCGATCGCGTTCTGCAGCGCCGGCGCGCCCGGGGGCGAGCTGACAAAGACCGTCGACGCCTTCCGCACGCGATTGATGTCCGCCACCGACTGGTGGTCGGCGTGGTTGTGCGTGATGAGGATGAAGTCCGCATCCGCCGGCGTGTTGGCGATACGGAAGGGATCGATGTAGATGATCGGACCGCCGGTGACCTCGATCTTCACCGTGGCCTGCGTCAACGCATGCACGCGGCCGGTCACGCGGGCGAAGGCCGGCGCGGCGAAGACGAAAACGAGCAGGGCGGACAGCAGGACACGGGCGCGCGGGGCGGTCGTCATGGGCGGGGTGGGAGGACGACGTCGGCCCGATTGCCGGCGACGCGGACCGCATGCTGGGCCGATTCCCGGCCGCCGGCAAGCGCCGCGCCGGCCCCCCCGCTCACTTCACCTCGAAAGGCACGTGCACGCTCGGCGCCGCGAGCTGCCGCTGCGCGCCGGAGGCCACCTCGACGTCGAAGGTCTTGCCGATGTTGTTCCCCGCGAGGTCCTCGATCGTCGAGCCGACCACGAGGCGATACGCGCCGGGCCGCCACGGTGCCGCCGGCTGGATCATCCAGCGGCGCTCCTGCTCGTCGAGCACCACCTCGCCGTCGACCGCGGCGCCTTCACGGCCGGAGGGATCGACGCGCCGCACACTGATGAGCCGCAGCGCCAGCGCCCGATCCATCGGCTCGTCGAACAACACGATGAGCGGAGCCTGCGTGCCGGGCGGCGGCAGATACTGGAGCCGCCAGCGCAGCGGATCGGGCGGCGTGCGATCCGCCGCTCCGACCCGGAAAGCCTTCTCGAAACTGCGCTGCAGCGGGCGGCCGTTGGCGTCCTTCCACGTCGGCTTGATCGCGAGCGTATACGTTTTGCCCTGCTCGAACACCGGCCCGATGTCCTCCAGCGGTTTCACCCCGCGCTTGATCCGGCCCGGGTCGACGAGGAGCGTCAGCCGCGTCATGCCCCGATCCCAGAGCTCCTCGTCGAGCTCGAGAAACGGCAGCTCGACCGGCTTGCCCTCCTGGTTGCGCAACTCGACGTGCTCGTGGATGCCGCCCCGGCTCATCGGCCCGGAAAAGTGCACGTAGAACTTCAGCTGATTCTCCGGCAGGATGTCGGCACTGGGATAGATCTGCATCACCGTCGTGGCCGACGTGCCCTTCTCGCGCGGGAGTTCGTAAAACGAAATCACCGGCCCGCCGGGCGTGCCATACCCGCCGGTCACCACCGGCCCCAGCAGCTGCGCCGGCGCCCCGAGCGGCCCCGGCAGCCGCATCGGCCAGAACTCCGCACGATACGCCACGCCGCGCGCAAACGGGAAGCGCGGCTCGAAGCGCAGCTTCCCGCGGACGATTTTCCAGGTGCCCGCCATCGGCGGCATCGAGGGCATCGGCGCTCCCGGCACCATCGGCTGCTCGGCATAGACCGCGAGCAGCTGCACCCAGACGACCGAGCCGGGCTCGGCGGACTGCAGCGCCTCGATCGCATCGCGCGGGATGCCGTCCACTTCGACCGCGGTCGAGGCGGGATCGCTGACCCAGCGGATCGTATACTGCGCGCGCAGACCCGCGACCGCGCCCAGCACGAGAAAAAGGAAACCGAAGCGAAGCCACGCACCGGGGCGGCATCTCACGAGAACGGTTGGGAAAGGCAGGGCTTCGCTTCGCATCACGGCAGCGCCAGAGTCTCGAGATTCTGGGCGCCCGCGGCACCCGCCCGGACGACCACGGCGAAGCGCTGGTCGAGCCGGTCAAGCTGGCTGATCCCTTCCCAGTCGATCTTCTCGAAGGCCAGGCCGCGCGTGCCGTCCACCTTGCTGGTGATCGCCGCCGCGCCGGTGATCTGCTCGGCCGCGACCTTCATCACCCCGCGCGCGCTGTTGGCGAGGAGAAGGTAATCTTTGCCGTCCTTCTGATAGACGATGATGTCCAGCGGCCGGTTCCGGTTGCCGAACTCGGCGAGGGTCTTGCCCTGGATTTTCGCGCCGGGCTGCAGGTCGTTCACGGCGAACTGGACGAGCGGCGTGCAGGTGTAGGCGGCGAGCACGTGCGACTGGTTGCCGACCTTGTAGGGGACAAACGTCCGCACCGGCGCCCGCGTCTCGAACGCGCCGTGCGCCCCGTGGTAAATCTCCACCGTGGTGCCGCGCGCGACCTTGCGGAAGGGAAACTCCACCGCCCGCAGCGTCGACGAAAACTCCTCGTTCGAGAGCCCCGCCACGATCACCCGGCCGTCCGCGTAGGCGATATCGGTGATCGCCTCCATCCGCGGGTTCCGCTGGCGCTTGCCTTCGCCCACGTTGGCATCGCCGGGCGCATCGGGCAGCTCGGCCCGCGCGTGCAGCACGTTTTCCAACGCCACGATCTCGGGCTGCCCGTCGGCCTTCACCCGCACGAGCACCGGCGTCGCATCGGGCCCGCGGCCGCGCGACACCGCGAGATACGCGTGCCGCGAGAGCGGATTCACCGCGAGGTCCTCGATCAGGATCTGGTCCGCCGCCGTGCCGAGCAACGCCGCGATCTTCCGGTTGATCGCCTCGGCCTTGAGCGTGCCACCCGCGGCCGGGCCCTTGTCGCCGGTCGCGACCGCGACGATCGCCGCGGACTTGGTGTCGGCGATGAACAGCACGCCTTCCGGGCCAAACGCGAGCTGGCTCATCGATTTCAGGGCGGGGTTGCCCTGCTGCATCCCTGACGTGACACCGGCATGGGCGCCCACCGCGCCGAGCGCGGATACGAGCACCGAAAGGAGGACCGAACGGGTGGTGGATTTCATGGGGAGTGGTGGGAACTTTCACCGCGCACCGCTCCCGCTGGCTGGAATCGGCGTCCGGTGGAGCCGGCGAGTGTTCGTCGCGGGCAGGTCGAGTCAAGACACGCGCCGCCGCACGGCTCCCCACCCCGCGCTCCCGCCATCCTCCCACCCGTGCGCCGGCACGCCCCCCGATATCGCTTTCGCCGCGGCGTGATAGATTGGCGGCATGGATCGCCACCAGCGTCGCCGCCAAGCCGCGTGCCATCGCACGCGCTCGGCCGCCTTCCGCCCCCACGCCCGCAAACGGCCGCCGCACTCCTGAGCCAACGCGCCGCGCGCCTGGCGTCGCTTGTGCACGGTGGAGAATTCCCGCGCGCTTTCCCGCGCCCCTCCCGCGGTCGCATCGGAGTTCCTCCCAGCACGCCAGGGCGTTTTCCCCGACGAAATTTTTCGGAATCACGCCGTGCACAACGCATTCCCGTTTTGGTTCCCGCCTTTCTGAAAAATTTCTCGCGCGGCTCCGGCCACGGGCCGAAGAAAACGCGTGGGAATCGCGGAGCCGCCGACAACAACGCACGCGTCGATCCGGCGGCACCGCCCCCTGACCGGAGCGGCCCTCGCCTTCGCCCTCGCCTTTGCCCCGGTGGGACTTCCGGCCGCGGAAGCCGGACTGCACGGCGGCATCCGCCACACCCGCGAGCACTTCCGCCGCACGCTGCCGCTCACGGTGCGTCCCGATCATCCGGCCATCCAACCGGTCGCCGCCGCCATCCGCGCCGTCACCCGCGATCCGCTCGAACAGCTGGTGGTGGTGAACGATGTCGCCCACCTGCTCGTCGATTACGACGACGACCTCCGCGTCTACGGACACGAGGAATTCCACGCCACGTTGGACGAGATGCTCGCCCGGCGGCGGCAAGGCGGCTGGCTCTACCTCCGCGACGACTGCGACGGCCGCGCCGTCTTCGCGGCCCATCTTCTGGCCGCGCTCGGGATCCCGTGGCGCTTCGAGGCCTCCTACTGGAAGGAACACGCGTGGGTCGTCGCCCGCGTCCGCGGCGTGGATTACGATCTGCTCGATCTCCGGCGCGACGCCCGCGAGCTCGATCGCCTTTCCTACCGGCTGGTCGGCCACTTCTTCGTCCGGCCGGGCCGGCGGCCGCCGGCGTTTTCGTGGCGCCATGCCTGGGCCGAGCGCACGCAGAGCAACATCCAGGTCGGCCTCACCCTGGGCCTCCTCGCCCTGGACTCCCGACCCGGCGCGCTGCACGAACGCTACGCGACCGATTGGACCGCCCGCGTCCCGCCCGGCCGGACCTCGCCCGTCGACGAACGCGCGCCGGCCGCGAACGTCGCCGGCTTCCCCTTCGGCGAGCCGCTGCCGTCCGCCGGCGCCGCACCACCGCCCGCGCCGGAGGGCAGCCCGCGCGACGCGGCAAGCTTCGGGGTGCCGACCGCCTCGGCCGGCTCCGGACCCCACTAGACCCGCGGCCACCACGCCGAACTCCGTCCCGCGCCGGGCGCGCGGCGCACGGCACCGTTGCCTCGGCCAAGCCGGACCGTTTCGCTGCGGCCCTTCACCGTGACCGGATACGCCCGCACTGCCGCCATCCTCTCCGCCATGACGCTCGGCGCGCTCGTGCCCCAGGCGCACGTGCTCGCCGGCGCGATCCGCTGGCTGGTCATGGCGATGCTGTTTCTCGTCTTCCTCCAGACGCGTCTCTCGTTCGCGGCGTTCCACCGCACGCACCTCCTGCTGTTCGCCACCAACATCGCGGTCGGCTTCGCCGCGTGGGGCATCGGCCGCCTGGTCGGAGGGCAGGACCTCGCACTCGCCGTCTTCTTCTGCGGCATCACCCCCACGGCGATCGCCGCGCCGGTGATCATCAGCTTCCTGCGGGGCCGCGTGGACTACGTCGTGACGGCGTTCCTGCTCTCCAATCTCGGCATCGCCGCGCTCCTGCCGGTGATGCTGCCCCTCGTGCTCGGCCGCGCGACGCCGGAGGCCTTCGCGCAGGTCGCGGGCAGCGTGGGCCTCGTGGTGTTCGTGCCCATGGCGCTCGCGTGGCTCATCCGCACCGTCCATGCGCCGGCCGCCACGTGGCCGGGCAAGCTGCGCAACGTCTCCTTCGGGCTCTGGGTGTTTGCGATCTTCCTGATCACCGCCAACGCCTCCGATTTTCTCCGCCGCCACTCGGACGCACCGCACCTGCTGATCGCCGAGATCGCCCTCGGCTCGCTCGCGATCTGCGTGCTGAGCTTCACGCTCGGCCATCTGATCGGCGGCAAGGAATTCGCCCGCGAAGCCAGCCAGTCGCTCGGGCAGAAAAACACGACTTTCACGATCTACCTCGCGCTCGCCTACGCCGGCCCCGTGGCCGCGCTGGGGCCGACGTGTTACGTGATCTGGCACAACCTGTGGAACTCATGGCAGCTCCACCGCGCGAGCCGGCAGGCGAAGTCGGGCTGAGCCGCCGCGCCGCCGTTTCCCCGCCCCCCCGGGCGCTCAGCGGATCTGCGCCGCCTCCTGCTCCATGCGGGAGACGAGTTCGTCCATCTGGTCGACGACCGCGCGCACCGTCTCCCGTTGCGTGAGGTCGACCCCGGCCTTCTTCAACTGCGCCATCGGGTGATCGTTGCCGCCGCTCTTCAGGAGCGTGAGGTAGCGGTCGGTCGCCGCCCGCCGCGACGCCTCGGAGCCGGTGGTCATGTCCTTGAACAACCGGGCCGACGAGGCGAAGCAGGTCGCGTATTGGAACACGTAATACGGCGTGTTGTAGAAGTGCGGGATGCGCGTCCACGTGTATTTGTAGAGCTCGTCGATCGTCACCGCCTCGCCGTAGTAGTCGCGCAGCAGTCTGAGGTAGATGCCGCTGAGCACATCGGCCGTCACCGGCTGGCCCTGCTCCACGAGCTTGTGCGCCTCGAGTTCGAAGTTCGCAAAGAGCACCTGGGTGTAGAACGTGCCCACGATCGCATCGACCGCGTGCTGCAGCAGGAGGAAGCGCTCCTTCGGGTCGGTGGTCTCCGCCAGCATCTTGTTCAGCAGGAACCGCTCGTTGGTCGTCGACGCCACTTCGGCGACGAAGATCGTGTAATCCGCCGTCGCGAAGGGCTGGTGCTCGTAGGACAGCACGGTGTGCATCGCATGCCCCGCCTCGTGGGCAAAGGTGTAGAGCGCGTCCATCGTGTCGTTGTAGTTGAGCAGCAGATACGGCCCGACGCCGTAGACGCCCGCGTTGTAGGCGCCGCTGCGTTTGCCGTCGTTTTCGTAGACGTCGATGCGGCCGCTGGAGACGAACTGGCGGTATTTCGCCACGTAGTCCGCGCCGAGCGGCTCGACCGAGGCGATCACGAGATCCTTCGAAGCGTCGTAGGGATACTGCCGGTCGGTTTTGTAGATCGGGATCGAGCCGTCGTAGAGGTGGTAGGTCTCGAGCCCGAGCAGCTTCTTGCGCAGCCGCAGGTAGCGCTGGAGCGGCGCGGTGCCGCTGCGCACGGTGTCGACGAGCGTCGTGACCACCGCCGCGGGGATGTGGTTGCCGTCGAGCGCGGCGGCGAGGGTGCTCGGATAGTTGCGCGCCTGCGCGTTGAACCAGCCGCGCTGCATCACGCCGTTGTAGATCGCCGCGTAGGTGTTCGCCGTCGCCGCGTAGGTCTTGAGGAACGCCTCGAACGCCTTGCCGCGGTCGGCCTGATGGTAGTTCGTCATCAGCACCGACTGGTAGGTGCCGGGCGTGAGGGTGATCTCCTTGCCGTCCGAGAGCGCCAGCTTGGGAAACTTGATGTCCGACGTGCTGAGTTCCTGGAAGGTCTGCGTCGGCGTCTGGCTGAAACGCGCGGCAAGGGAAAGCAGCCGCTCGCCCTTCTCGTCCAGCACGTGCGCCTGCTGCCGGTAGTTGTCGAGGATGCCGAAGCGATAGGGCGCGAGCGCGGGCGTCTCCGCGATCCACTTCTCCATCGTCGCCTGCGGGATGGTGAGCAGCTCCGGGGTGAACCACGCCGTCGCCGTGCCGAACTTGGCGAAGATCGCGCCCACGCGCTGGAACTTGCCCGCGATCTCCTGGTTGCGCGTATCGACGTCGCGCTGCAGCTGCGGGTAGCGGTAGACCTTATACTGCAGCATGCCGATCTCGTCGTAGGCGCGGTAGGCCTTGAGCACGGCCTGCGGTCCGCCCGCGAGCGAGCCCTTGAGCGCGGCAAAGGCATCCATCTTCGCCTCCATCTCCTTCATCGCCGCATCCCACGCCTCCCAGTTCGGATAGATCGCCGTGAAGTCCCAGCGATACTGCGCCGGGATCTCCGCCCGCACCCGGGTCTCGGGCTTGGCCGCGGCGCCGGGCGCCGCCGCAAACATCGTGATCACCGCCCCTGCCACCGCTCCGGCTCCGAGTCTGTGTTCGTTCATGGGGCGCGACGTTGTGGCCAAACCCCACTTGCGTCCAGTCACGCGCGGCAAATCCTCCCCGCCATGCGACGTCTCCCGCTCCGCCGCGTCCTGGGTTGGCTTGTGCTCCTCGTGCCCGTCGCGGTGACCGCCGCGCCTGCCGCGCCCGGCGAGGAGGAAATGCTCCGGCGGATCTTTGCCGCCTCGCTCGCCGACGGTCAGGCGCACGCCCACCTCACCACCCTCGTCTCGCGCTTCCCCGGCCGCCTCTCCGGCTCGCCGAATCTCGCCGGCGCGATCGGCTGGGCCGAGTCCACGCTGCGCGCCCTCGCCCTCGACCGCGTGCACCTGCAACCCGTGAAGGTCCCGCATTGGGAACGCGGCCGCCCGGAGTCCGTCACCCTGCTCGGGCGTGACGGCCGCGAGGTGCCGCTGCAGGCGCTCGCGTTGGGTGGCTCCGCCGCCACGCCCGGCTCGACCCGGCTCGTCGCCGAAGTCGTGGCGGTGCAGTCGCTCGACGACGTCACCCGCCTCGGCCCGGCCGGAGTCGCCGGCAAGATCGTGTTCTACAACCGCCCCATGGATCCGGGCGCCGCCAATGCCCTCGCCGCCTACGGCGCTGCGGTCGAGCAACGGAGCCGCGGCCCCGCGCACGCCGCGAAACTCGGCGCCGTCGGCGTGCTCGTCCGTTCGCTGACCCACGCCCGCGACGACCTGCCGCACACGGGCAACACGACCTTCCCGCCCGGCACCGACCGGATTCCGGCCGCCGCACTCTCGCCCCTCGCCGCCGACCGGCTCGCCGCCGCGCTCGCGGCCGGCGGCAACGTCCGGGTCGCGCTGCAGTTCGACTGCCGCCAGCACCCCGACGCCGACTCCCACAATGTCATCGGCGAAATCCGCGGCGCCGAATTTCCCGACCGCGTGATCCTCGTCGGCGGCCACCTCGACTCCTGGGACATCACCCCCGGCGCGCACGACAACGGCGCCGGCGTCGTGCAGTCGATCGAGGTGCTGCGGCTTTTCCGCGCCCTCGGCCTGCGCCCGCGCCACACCCTGCGCTGCGTGCTGTTCACCAACGAGGAAAACGGCATCCGCGGTTCGCTGGCCTACGCCGCCGCCGCCAAGGACGCGCACGAGCGGCACGTGCTCGCCATCGAAACCGATGCCGGCGCGTTTCAGCCCGTCGGCTTCAACTTCGGCAGCACCCAGGGCGACGCGCACGGGCGGGCCGCCGCGAAATGGCGCGGCCTTTTCGAGCCGTATGGCCTGCACGCGTTCCGCAAGGGCACCGGCGGGGTCGATGTCCGCGCCCTCCTGGTGCAGGGCGTCACCGTCGCCGGCCTGTTGAACGACTCGCAGCGCTACTTCGACGTGCACCACACCACCGCCGACGACCTCGGACAGGTAAACGCCCGCGAACTCCAGCTCGGCGCCGCCGCCCTCGCGGCGCTCGTGTGGCTGGTGGACACGCACGGTCTCTGATCGGGACGCGTGTGGCGGTCCTAGCCATCACGCTGTTGCCTCGACCGAAACCCGTGGCTTGGGTCGGCTCGTGCCCGTCCTTGCCAGATGCCACCCTCCGCTCCTGCACGTGGTCCCCGCGTGGTTGCGCATCCTGGCGTTCGGAGCAGGCCTGCTCTGCCACCTCGGGGCACAGACGGAGACAGAGAAAATGGCGCCACTCAACCCGCCGCCGGCTTGGTTCACCGAAATCTTCAACCTCGCGATGTCCAACTCGGTCCGCGCGGAGGGGGAGGCTCGGACCCGACTCGAGGCGGCCAGACAGGCGCGCGACGAAATCGCCGAGGGCTATGCGCTGGTGGCATTCGGAATCTCCCGCGGACGGCAGAATGACATGAGCGCGGCCCTCCAGCACACGACCGAGGCGCTCGCGATTGCGGAGCGGCGCGGGGACCGGATGTTGACCCTCGAGGCCAGGCACATGCGCGGAAACTCGCTGCGGGTCACCGACCGGTATCCGGCCGCGATGGAACTCTTCCTGCAAAACCTGCAGGAGGCGGAGAAACTCGGCTTGCGGCGCTACGAATTCCTCGCCCTCCAGGAACTCGCCATCTCCCACGCCGCCATGGAGGACCCCCGCAGCCTCGAATTTGCCCGGCGCGCCCTGCAAAGCGCCGAACAGATGGAGAATCCGGGCGCCATCGCTTCCGCCGCCCAGCTGCTCGGCGAACTTCACTTGGAGGCCGGCCGCCTCCCCGAGGCGCGGAGCAGCCTGGGAAGGGCTCTTCAAGTCCGCGAGCAACTCGACAACCGCACCAGCCTCGCGGATGTGCAGGAGCTGATTGCGCGACTGGATTTCCGGGAAGGTCACGTGGCCGAGGCCCTGCGTGCGATCGAGGCGGTCGAACAGCAGCGGCGCGGACTGCGCGGCCGTGTGAAGCTCACCCAGGCCCTCACCTTCAAGGCGGAGATCTTCACGGCCCTCCGCCGCCTCGACGAGGCGCTCGCCTGCATCGCCGAGGCCCGCGGCTATGCCGCCGGCATGGAAACGGAACGGCTCACCCTCACCGTCCTGCAGCGCTCCTCCGCCGTGCACGAAGCCCGCGGCGAACACGCGCTCGCCCTGGCCGCCGCGCGTCAGGCCTTCGAACTCGAACTCAAGCTCGCGGGCGAAAAGACCCGCCGCCGCGTCGCGGAGCTGCAGACGCGCTACGACGTCGCGAAAAAAGACGAGGACCTCGCGCGGCTGGCGCGCGACAACGAGCGCTTCGCCACCGAGGCAAAACTCCGCGACGCCCGTCTGGCGCAGAACGACGCCGAACTCCGCGCCAACGCCGCCGAACTCACCCGCGCTCGCTGGCAGCGGCTCGGGCTCGCCGTCGTCCTCGGCGCCGGCGCCGTCGCCCTCGGCGCGGTCGTGCTCGCCCAACGCTCCCGCCTCCGCGCCGAGCGGCGCATCCACGCCGAGACCCGCCGCGCGCAGACCGCCGCCGAGGAGGCCGCCGCCCTCAAGAGTCAGATCGTCGGCATCGCGTCGCACGACCTGAAGGCGCCGCTGCGCGCGATCCGCCTGCGCGCCGCGCAACTCGAGACCTCCGGCGCCGCCCCCGCGGAACATGCCGCTGCGCTGGCGCAGATCCGGTTCGACGCGGACCGCATGATCACGCTCGTCCGCGACCTGCTCGACATGTCCGCCGCCGAGGGCGGCCATCTCACGCTCACCCGCGCCCCGGCCGAGCTCAACGCCGTCGTCGCGGAGGCAATCGGCCCGCAGCGGATCCTCGCGCTGCGGAAGGGCGTGAAACTCGAGCTCACGCCGGCAGCGCACCCGCTGACGCTGCCGGTCGATGCCGCGCGCCTCGGTCAGGCCGTCGCCAACCTGGTCGACAACGCCGTGAAGTTCACGCCCGCCGCGGGCGGCGTCCGTGTCACGATTTCGCAGACCGAGGAGGAGGCCCTCGTCGCGGTCGCCGACGACGGACCGGGCCTGCAGCCGGCGGATTTCGCGCGGATGTTCCAGCCGTTCCAGACCCTCTCCGCGGCGCCGACCGGCGGCGAGTCCTCCACCGGACTCGGGCTGCACATCGCGCGCGAGATCGTCTCGCGGCACGGCGGCCGCCTCGAGGTCGATTCCCAGCCGGGCCGCGGCGCGACGTTTACGATCCGCGTGCCGCTCGCCTGACCGCCCGGGGCGGCAGGCGCACGCGCGGCTCAGGGCAAGCGCACGATCCGCGCGTTCTTCGTCTTGGTCGAACCGACGCCGAGCGTCTCGGCAAACTCGAGCGTGCGGATCTCTTCGTCGACGACGTCGAAGCCCGACTTCTTGCGCAGGGCGTTGATCCGGTCACGCGCGAGGGAATCGAGCATCACGGGATCGGTGCTGAGCCACACGATCGGCTCCGAGACGGTGTAGAGCGAATTGAAGAACGGCCCGCCGATGAACTGGTAGTGCTGCAGGCTCGTGAGCGTGAACATCCAGGTCTGCCGCAGTTCGGGGATGGCGCTCATCTCGGCGACCGCCGCGGGCGCATTGGCCGGCGAGCGGAAGAAACGCGCGGTGTTCGAGGCATTCCAAAGCGTGGCGTTCACGAGCGCGCCGTTGATGCCGAGGGTCGGGTGATCGGTGTAGACGGGCAGGTTGATCCAGAAATCGGCGTCGAGAAACAGCGGCGTCGCGAGGAAGCTCTTGCGGTCCTGATCCTTGGTCGAGTCGGGCGAAACACCTTTCGTCTGCTGCTCGGCAAAGATCGGGTCGAAGCGCTGCGGCAGCGGGGAGTCGTAGAACCAGAGCGGATCGTAGAAGCGGCCGGATTCCAGCACGTAGACCGGGTTGCCGGCGAAGGGCGTGTGCCCGGAGACGAGCGACGGCAGGTAGCCGGTCATGCGGAGCCGGAGCGCGTTCAGCCCGACGAGGAAGATGCCGTCGTTGGCGAAGCCGCGTTTCTTCAGCGCCACGACCATGCCCTTCACGAGACCGAGCGGCGTCGCCAGACCCGGGCCGGAATCGGCATAGATTTTCAGCCCCACCTTTTTCTTCGCACCGGGCACCAGCTTCTTGCCGGTGGTGCGCTCGAACTCGCTCACCATCTGCTCGACCACGCGCTCGTAGGTGGCGTCGTCAAAGCCGGGCAGTTTCGCCTCCCAGACCGGATCGGCGGCGGCAGGAGTCCGCGGCGCCCCCGCCTTCGTGACCGGCGCGGCGTCGGCGACCGCGGCCCGGGCGGCGGACACCAGCAGACCAACCGTCAGGAGCAGGAGGGAAATCGGGCGCATGCGTGGATTGGTCGTCGGATCGGGGCCGAATGTTTCGTGGGAGTGCGGAACTTTGCGGCGGCCCGGAGCGCGAGCAATGCGATTTCTTGGCCGCGCTTCGCCGGCGCCGCTTGTGCGGACCGTTGACAGCGCGACCGGCGCGGCGACTGATTCACCGCGCGGGCGGCCGGCGGCGAAACGCCGGCACCCGCCTTCCTTTTTCCGGCATGCCCGTCATCAAGCCCACTTGCGTGCGCGACCTGAAGCTGCGCGTAAATCTCGCGGACGTCGTTGCGCGCGTCGTGGCGTTGCGCAAGGCCGGCGGCACACGGCTGAAGGGGCTCTGTCCGTTTCACAACGAGAAGACGCCGTCCTTCCACGTCGATCCCGACAAGGGCTTCTACAAGTGCTTCGGCTGCGGCAAGGCCGGCGACGCGATCACCTTCGTCCGGGAGACCGAGCAGCTGAACTTCGCCGAGGCCGTCGAGGCGCTGGGCAAACGCTTCGGCATCGTGATCGAATACGAGGAAGGCTCCGGCGGTCCGACCCGCGAGGAACGCTCGCTGCGGCAGGAGATTTTCGACCTGCACGACGTTGCCACCGACCACCTTTACCAGGCGTTCAAGGCCAAGGATGGCACCGGCGACTACTTCCAGCGTTACTGGACCGAGAAACGCCGCTTCGCGCCGGAGATCGCGGACGAATTCCGGATCGGCGCCGCCGACGCCTACGGCAGCGGCCTCGGCGGCGCGCTGCTCCGGCGCAAGTTCTCCGAGGAGGCCCTGCGGCGTTGCGGGCTTTTTTTCATCCACGACGACGCGCCGATCACGCTGGGCACGTTGCGTCCCCGTTTCCGCGGCCGGTTGATGATTCCGATCCGCGACCATCAGGGTCGCGTGGTGGCGTTCACCGCCCGTCAGACCGACCTCACGCCGGAGGACGATCCGGCGCGCGAGGCCAAATACGTCAACTCGCCCGAGACGCCCATTTTCACGAAGGGCAACCTGCTCTTCAACCTGGACCGGGCCCGCACCGCCGTGGGCGAGGGCAAGCCGTTCGTCCTCGTCGAGGGCCAGCTCGACGCGATCCGCTGCTGGAGCGTCGGCCTCAAGACCGCCATCGCCCCGCAGGGCACCTCGATCACCGACGGCCAGCTCGCCCTGCTCCGCCGCTATCACGCGCAGGTCGAGTGCTTTTTCGACAGCGACAACGCCGGCCAGAAAGCCGCCCTGCGTTTCCTGCCGCTCGCACTGAAAGCGGGCCTCGAGGTGCGTTTCCTCACCCTCGCCGGAGCCGAGAAACTCGATCCCGACCTGCTCTTTCTGCAGCAAGGTCTGGCCGGCTACGATGCCGTGCGCCGCGAAGCGCGTTCGGCGATGGCCTTTGCGTGCGCCGCCGTCCTGCCCAACCCCGCCGCCGCTTCGCCCGAAGCCCGGGCGCGGGCGGCACAGAGTGTCTTCGAGGTCGTGGCCGCGTCCGAAAGCGAGGTCACGCGGGCGGCCTTCGTGATCGAGGCCGCGACGCACCTCCGGCTCTCCGCCCTCGCCGCGGAGAAGGATTTTCAGACCCTGCTCGCCCGCCAGCAGCGCCAGGCCGCCAACCGCCCCGACCCGGCGCCCTCCCCCTCCGGTATTCCGGCGGCGCCCGCGGCCACGATGAGCGTCACCCCGGAGCGCGACCTCCTCCTGCTCCTCCTGCACTTCGAGTCGTTGGGGAAACCCCTGAGCCACGTGCTGCCGCACGACTGGGTCGACGCCACCCAACCGGCCGGCGCGCTGTTGAATCGTTTCCTCGGCGAGTTCGAGCACGACGCCTGGCCGGGCCGCGAGCATCTCGATGCGCTGCTCGAAAATGCCGAGGAGCGCGCCCTCGTCGCCAACCTCCTGTTCGAGACCCCCGCCGTGGAGGATCCGATCAAGGTCGCGCAGGAGGGTTTGAAGCAGCTCCGCGCCCGCGCGCTCGAGCCGGCGCTGCGGCAAATAGAACTTGCTTTGGCCACACCCCAGGCGGACAGTGAATCTGAGCCAATTTCACTCTTGAGGAAACGTTTGGAACTGCAACGCCAGCTACGCTCTCCGCTCGTCCTGAACGCGGTCGTTTGACCATTCGTTCCAACGTCGTTCGCTCGGTCGCTTTTCACCACATGTCGCGCAAGCCCAAGTCCGCATCCGCCGATTCCGCCCATTCCGACGCTGTCGAGGCCGTTCTCGAGAAAACCACGCCTGCCGACGGTGCCGTAGCCAGTGGCGAGTCCATCCCCGCCGGCGGCATTAACGACAAGATCCGCCACCTCATCCGGCTTTCCAAGGAACAGGGCTACCTGACGTTCGACGACATCAACGAGGCTCTTCCGGAATCGGTCGAGAATCAGGAGGAAATCGATAACGTTCTCTCCATCCTGCAGAACCTCGAGATCGAGATCCTCGAACCCGATCAGGTCGAAGACTACAAGCAGCGCCAGGAAGAGGCCGAGGAAGAGGAGTCCCGCAGCTCGCAGAACGACATCCTCGACGATCCGGTCCGGATGTATCTCAAGCAGATGGGCCAGGTCCCGCTGCTGACCCGCGAGCAGGAAGTCGAGATTTCCAAGCGCATCGAGACCGCCGAACTGAAGGCGCAGGAGGCCCTTTTCCAGGCCGCCGCCATCGGGGCCTACATCGGCACGCTCGGGGCCAAACTCCTCAACCGCGAGGAGCGCTTCGACCGCGTGGTGATCGACAAGAAAATCGACTCCCGCGAGGCCTACTTCAAGTCCCTCCCCAAGCTCGTCGAAAACACGCAGCGCTTCGAAGCCGGCGTCGCCGAAGCGTGGGACGAATACCTCAAGGCCAAGGGCGAGGCCGAAAAGAAGAAAGTCCTCTCCAAGTTCCGCCGCCGCGAGAACGAGCTCCGTTCCCACTTCTCGAAGTTCTATTTCAAGCTGAAGGTCTACGAGGAATACCTCGAACAGCTCCGCCCCACCCTCGAGGAGATCGACGCACTCAATCAGCAACTCGAGCGCGCCAAGCACCCCAAGACCAAGAAAGACGCCGCGATCGACACCCGGGCGATCCACGCGCGGCTCAAGCAGATCGAGGCCCAGCAGCGCATCGCCACCGAGGAGCTGCAGAAAGTCGTCGCCCAGACGATGGTCCACGTGCGCGAGGCCCACAAGGCGAAGACCGAGATGGTCGAGGCCAACCTCCGCCTCGTGATCTCGATCGCGAAGAAATACACCAACCGCGGCCTCTCCTTCCTCGACCTCATCCAGGAGGGCAACATGGGCCTCATGAAGGCCGTCGAAAAGTTCGAGTATCGCCGCGGCTACAAGTTCTCGACCTACGCCACCTGGTGGATCCGCCAGGCCATCACCCGCTCGATCGCCGACCAGGCCCGCACCATCCGCATCCCGGTGCACATGATCGAGACCCTGAACAAGGTCATGCAGGTGCAGAAGCAGCTCCTCCAGGAATACGGCCACGAGCCCACGCCGGAGGAGGTCGCCGACGAGATGAATCTCCCGGTCGAGCGCGTGCAGCAGATCATGAAGATGGCGCAGCAGCCCATCTCGCTCCAATCTCCGGTCGGCGACGGTGACGACACGAGCTTCGGCGACTTCATCGAGGACAAGTCGGCCGAGAACCCCTACGACATGACGGCCTACTCGCTGCTCCGCGAGAAGATCATCGACGTCCTCGACACCCTCACCGAGCGCGAACGCCGCGTGCTCTCCCTGCGTTTCGGCCTCATCGACGGCTACAGCCGCACGCTCGAAGAGGTCGGCAAGCAGTTCAAGGTCACCCGCGAGCGCATCCGCCAGATCGAGGCCAAGGCCCTCCGCAAGATGCGCCACCCGACGCGCATCCGCCAACTCCACGGCTTCTTCGACGCCGAGCAGATCGATAACGCCCAGAACCTCCTCAAGGTCGCCGCCACCGCACGTCCCCCCGGCGCCCAGGGCGGCGGAAATCTTCCCGGCGGCGTCGGCAGCGGCATCGGCGGCACGCAGCTGGGCACCGGCTCCCTGCCCGGCGGCCTCGGCTTCCCGCTCCCGAAGCTGTAACCTGCCGGACGCGTCCGTCCGCACCGACGCGCTCCTCATGCATCTCGCCGCCCGCACCGTTCTCGTGCTCGCGGCGATTTCGTTTTTGCCCGGCTGCGCCCAGCGCGCCGCCAGCCCGCGCGCCGCCGGCGCTCCCGTGCTCGGCACCCTCGCCCCCAGCCCGCGATTGATCGTCGGACGGATTATCGCCGTCGACCCGGCGCAGCGCTTCGCCTTCGTCGAACTCGCCGCCGACGCTCCCGGCGCCGCGACCGAGGACGGCAGCGAATTGATCGCCCGCCGGACCGACCTTGCCGAATCCGCGCGGCTTCGCAGTTCGCGTCACCTGCGCGGCCGGACGCTCGGCGCGACCGTCGTCTCGGGTCAGCCCGCTCCAGGCGACGAAGTGGTGTGGCTCGCCCCGTAGCGCAGGCGCAAATCCGCTTTCCCGCTTTACAGGCCTACCCCCCGGCCTACGTTTCACCCGTTATGGCATCCTCCGCCTTCCTCGCCGTTTTCGGCCTCGGTCCGACCGAGCTGATCGTAATCCTCGTGATCCTGCTCGTGCTGTTTGGCGGATCCAAACTGCCCTCGCTTGCCAAAGGCCTCGGCCAGTCCGTGAAGGAGTTCAAAAAGGCGACCAAGGAGGAAGAGGAAGCGTCCAAAGCCCCCGCCACGACCGAGCCGAAGAAGACGGAGCCCGCGCCGGCGGCCACCACGACCACGCCGACGGCTCCCAAGGCCTGATAGCCGTCACCGCAGTCCCGACTTTCCCAGCGCGCCTCCCCGGCGCGCTTTTTTGTGCCCGGATTCGGGGCGCGCGACCGTCCGCGGGCGTCCCTCAAGCCTTCGCCGTGCCTTCGGTGTCTTCCTCCGGATTCTCCCGCAACCATGCCTTGAAGTCCACGATCTGCACCGGTGTCCCGAGCACGAGAATCTCGTCGCCGGTGCGCAGGCGTTCCTGCGCCGTGGGATTCAGGATGCGCAGCCCGCCGCGGTGCACGCCCGCGATCTGCACCCCGTGATTCTGCGCCGGCGATAACTCGCCCAGAGTCTTGCCCGCCGCCCGACTCCACCCGGGCAGGATCACCGCCTCCATCCGCACCTCCTCGAAGACCGAATCCGCCGGCCCGCTGCCCGACACCGCGCCGAGAAACTCCTTGCCCGCCCGCACCTGCTCCGTCGTGCCGAGCAGCAGCACCTTGTCGCGCGGATACAACACCGCGTCGGGTGACGGCAGCGGAATCATAAAGCCCTGCCGCTCGATCCCCACCACCGCGCAGCCGAAGCGCGCCCGCAGATCGAGCTCGGCGATGGGCTTGCCCTGGCAGTCCGCCAGGTCGGGCAGCGTGCAATCGATCATGTGCAGATTCCAATCGCCGTGCGGCTGCAGCCACGGCGCGGTGGTCGCGGTCATCTTGGCGTCCCCGGTGGCGATCACGCTCATGATCTCCACCTCCATCTCGCTGTGCCAGTAGATGAGTTTCCGCCGCAGAATCAGCAGGGCGACCACCGCCGCTACGGCACTCACGACCAGCAGCCATTTCACGGAACCTTCTGCCGGCACGATCGCCGCCAGCCAGAGGTAGATCAGCACCCCGAATCCCGTCTTCAACGCCGTCTCGATCAACGGCCGCAACCGCTTCGCATGCGGGTGGCCCTTGGTCGAGATCTCCGCGTAGATCAGCGCCATCGCCGAGAGGTTGCGCCACATCGCCACGACCGGTGCGAGGACCACCAGCGCGATCCCGATGCCGAAGCCATAAACGAGCACCGGCTCCGGCACCCGCGACTTCAGCCCCGCCGTCACGACCTCGAACAACCGCCCCGAAAACACCACCAGCCCGGTCACGAACAGCGCGCCCACGCCCACCTGCACGATCCGCTTCCGGCTCACCTGCCAGAACAGGTTTCGCTCCCGCCGGCGCTGCATCCGCTCCAGCCACCGCGTGTAGGCCGTCATCCAGTCCGCCAGCCACCGCGGCTGCCGCGCCAGCACCGCTTCCGCGATCTGCTCCGAGCGCCGCATCAGGAGCGGCGCCACCACCGTCGTCACGAGCGACACCCCGACCGCCAGCGGATAGAAACGCGGCGGCACCACGGCGGAAGCCACCCCGAGTTGCGCGATGATGAACGTAAACTCGCCCACCGGCGTCGCCGTCAGTCCGGTCCGCAGCGCGTCCTTCAACCCGATCCCGATCACGCTCAACCCCGCCGTCACCGCCAGCGGCCGCGCCACCAGCGTGAACAACGCAATGCCCAGGATCAGCGCCACCTCCCGCCCGAGATCCCGCAGATCGATCTGCATGCCGATCGCCACGAAAAACACCGCGCTGAACACCCCGCGCATCCCCTCGAACGTCCGCTCCACCTGATGCCGGTGCGGCGTTTCCGCCACGATCGTGCCGAGGAGAAACGCGCCCAGCGCCAGCGAATAACCCGCCGTGTGCGCGATCACCGCCAGCGCAAACAGCAGCCCCGCGATCCCCAGCGTCTGCAGTTCCTCGTCCGCCGAGATGCTCATCCGCCGCAGCAGCCACGGCACCAGCAGCAGACCCGCGATGCCCGCCACCACCACAAACGCCCCGAGCAGCAGCAGCGTCTCGCCCACCGCCGCATCCCGGCTCTGCCCGAATTGCACCAGCGAGTTGAGGATCGTGAGCATCACCACCGCCACCACGTCCTCCAGCACCGACACGCCCATCGCCAGCTGGCCGGAACGCTCGTGATTCGCGCCCGTCTCGTGCAGGATCTTGCTGATGATCGCCGACGACGACACCATCAGCATGCCGGCGAGAAACAGTCCTTCCGTCGCCGACCACCCGAGCGCCGCCGCCGTCATCCGCGACAGGTGATACATCACGATCGCACCGAAAAACGTCGCAAACAACAGCGAGAGCCCGAGCCGGCGCATCTTCCGCAGACTCAGCTGCAGACCGATCGCAAACATCAGGAACACGAGGCCGATCTGCGCCAGGGTATCGATCCGCGCCACCTCCGGCACCAGCGGCTTCAACGGCGAATGCGGCCCCACCACCATTCCCGCCGCCAGAAATCCCACGATCACCGACAACCCGATCCGCTGGCACGCCCAGCCGACCACGCCCGCCACGGCGAGGATCACCGCCAGATCCTGGATGAATTGGATGCCGTGCATGCGACGCCGAAGCGCCCCCGAAAGACGCGCCCATGATCCCGCGCCGTCAAGCCCCCGCACGCCGGGCTCCCGCCCGCTGCGACCCGCTTGCGGCAAAAGCTCGGCCCTCATCTCCGGCCCCGCCCATCAACGCCTGGCGTTTGACCCCGCCACCGGCCCACGCAACGTCTCCGCGTCCCCGTCCGTCTTCCCGCCGCCCGGTTTCCAGCCTTTTCCCACCATGCCCTCCCTGCTCCGCCTCCGCCCGTCCGCCCTCGCTGTCCCCGCTCTCACCCTGCTCGCCGCCCTGGCGCTGCCGCCGCGCGCCGCGGCGGAAGTCTGGCCGACCTGGCGCGGCCCCAGCGGCGCCGGCATCGCCCCGCAGGCCACGCCGCCCACGACGTGGAGCGACACCCGCAACGTGAAGTGGAAGTCCAAGATTCCCGGATACGGCTTCTCCACCCCGATTGTCTGGCAGGACCGGATCTATCTTCTCACCGCGATCGAAACCAACGAGGAAGTCGCCGGCACCCCGCCGGCCGAGCCCGCGCCCGCCGCCGGCGGCGACGACCGCAAGGGCAAGCGCGGCAAGGGCGGCCCCGGCGGTTTCGGCGGCGGCCCCAAGCCCACCCGCGTCCATGAATTCGCCGTCGTCGCGCTCGACCGCGCCACCGGCAAAACCGTCTGGCAGAAAACCGCCCGCCGCGAAGTTCCCCACGAGGCCAAGCACGCCACCAACAGCTACGCCTCGGGCTCCCCGGTCACCGACGGCAAGCTCCTCTTCGCGCCTTTCGGCTCGCGCGGCTTCTACTGCTACGACCTCCAGGGAAATCTGAAATGGGAGAAGGATTTCGGCGACATGACCACCCGCGGCAGCTTCGGCGAGGGCGCCTCCCCCGCGCTCGCCGGCGACAAGCTCATCGTCACCTGGGATCACGAAAACGGCTCCTTCATCGTCGCCCTCGACAAGCAGACCGGCCGCGAGATCTGGCGGAAGGATCGCACCGAGCGCTCTTCCTGGACCACGCCCCTCGTCGTCGAGGTCGCGGGCAAACTCCACGCCATCGTCGCCGGCACCAACCGCACCCGCGCCTACGACGCCCACACGGGCGACGTCATCTGGGAAGCCGGCGGTCTCACCGACAACGTCATCCCCACACCCGTCACCGGCCACGGCCTCGTCTACGTCACCAGCGGCTTCCGCGGCAACGCCGTCCAGGCCATCAAGCTCACCGCGAAAGGCGATATCACCGACACCGACCAGATCGTCTGGTCCCTCCGCAAGGGCACGCCCTACGTGCCGTCCCCGGCCCTCTCCGGCGACCGGCTGTATTTCACCAAGAGCAACGACGCCTACCTCTCCTGCGTAAACGCCCTCACCGGCGAGGTGCACCACCAGGACACCCCGCTCCCCGGCCTGCGCGGCGTCTACGCATCCCCCGTCGTCGCCAACGGCCACGTCTACATCGTCGGCCGCAACGGCACCACGCTGGTCCTCAAAGACAGCCCCAAGTTCGAAATCGTCGCCACCAACACCCTCGGCGAAAACATCGACGCCTCCCCGGTCGCCCTCGGCAAAGAGCTGTTTCTCCGCGGTCACGAACACCTCTTCTGCCTCACCGAAGGCTGAGCGCCGGGCGCCCGCCCTCGCCGCAGCGGCCGCCCGCGGATCCACGCCGGCCGCCCGCCAGCGACTTTCAGAACGTATCCGTAAGTTTACGACGTTCCCCGGCATCGACGCACCGGCACCGCTCGCCCACGGTGTCGGCGTGGACGCCGCTCCTCCCACCCGCCGCCCGCCGCTGCTGCTCGTCGAACCCGACGTGGACGCCGCCCTGCGCTTTTCCCAGGCGGTGCGGGCGGCCGGCGACCGCTGGGATCTTTTCAGCGTCCCGGATCTGCCTGCCGCCAGGCGCTGCCTGAACGCCGCACTCGCCGACGCCAACTGCCGTCCCGCCGCGGTCTTCATCAACCTCGCCCTCGGCGCCGAAGACGCCCTCGACCTCATGGCGTGGATCCGCGGCAAGTCCGACCTTGGCTCCTGCATCCTCGTGGCGGTCGCCACTCCGGACAACCCGGCACTGGCTCACGCTGCCGCGCACGGCACCGACGCATTTCTCACGCATCCGGTCGATCCCGGCGCGCTCGCGTCCATCCTGCACCGCCACCTCTGAGCGGCCGCGGCGCGGCCCCGCCCGCCTAGGCGAATGCCTGATGCCACGAGGGGGTGCCTCGCCCCATATCCGCGGGCCGGCCGTTGGCGTAAGCTGCGGGAGCCATGAAGCGAGCTTCCGATTCTCCCGCTCCGGATCCGATTCCCGCGCCGCCGGCCCGCTCACCCGTGGACTCTCCTGCCGGCTCACGCGACGCGCGCCGCGCCGCCGCGAAGCACGAGGCCGACTATGACCGCGGCCTCATCGCGCGCATGCGCGATGGCGACGACGACGCGTTTTCCGAGGTGATCGCGCGTTATCGCGCCCGCCTGTTCTCCGTCGCCTACGCGCTGCTGAAGGACCGGCACGAGGCCGAGGAGATCGTGCAGGATACCTTCATCCGCGCGCACCGCGGGATCCATCGTTTCCGCGGCGACTGCTCGCTCGTCACCTGGCTGCACCGCATCACGGTCAACCTCGCGCGCAACCGCTACTGGTTCTTCCACCGGCGCGCGCGCCACTCGACCCTGTCGCTCGACTGTCCGCTGCAGGAAGACAACGCCGCCACGTTCGGCGATCTGCTGCCGGATTCCGAAGCCGGCCCGGCCCGTGCGACCACCACCACGGAATTCGTCGAGCTCATCACCGCGTGCATGGAGCGGCTCGATCCCGCACACCGCGAGATCCTCACGCTGCGCAACATTCTGAACCACTCCTACGCCGACATCGCCGCGGCGCTCGGCATCGAGGAAGGCACGGTCAAAAGCCGCATCGCCCGCGCCCGCGGCTACCTCCGCGCCCTCATGGTCGAGGCGTGTCCCGAATTCACCGCGGGGGCCGCCCCCGCGCAGTGGCTCGAACTCGATTTCGCGCGCACCCGCGGCTGCGCCGCACGTTGCGCCTGAGGCACGGTGACCAACGCCCGCGGAGCACAGCAAAACCCGCGCATTCTCCGCCAAGTCCCGCGTAGCGCGAATGCGCCGCCGGGACTATCCTGACGGCGTGAAAACGATCCTTGCCCCCGTCGATTTCTCGGGTGCCACCAAGGCGGTGGCCTTCGAAGCGACGATGCTGGCGAAGGCGCTCGGCGCCAGAATCGTGCTTCTGTCCGTCATCCAGCCGCCGGCCCCGATCGCCGAATACGCCGTCCTGCTGGAGAATATCGCGGAGATCACCGCGGCCGGCGAAAAAGCCGCCGCGAAGAACCTCGCGCGGCTGCAATCCGACCTCGAACGCGACGGCGTCGTCGTCGAGACCCTGCAGTTCGTCGGAGCGCCGATCCCGCACATCGTGGAGCAGGCCGCCAAGCTGAAGGCCGACTTCATCGTGATGGGTTCGCACGGTCACACCGCCCTCTACGACCTGCTCGTGGGCAGCACCACGCACGGCGTGCTGATGCGCGCGACGTGCCCGGTGGTGATCCTGCCGGCGGAGAAAAAGGGCAACGCCTAGACTTTGTGGGTATGTGGGAACACGGGGCGCGGGCTGAGCTCGCGCCCCTTTCCGTTTCCGGCCTCCGGATCGCCCGGCTGTGACCGCGCCATCGTGCCCCGTCGGAGCCACGCGGACGCGCGCCACCCTGCCGGCGCCGGTGGCCTTTCCTCCCGCCGCCCGCCGCCGCGGACTCAGGCCGCGAAGGCCAGATTCGGGCGCGGTGCACCCGAACCGTGCAGGTGCTCGCGATAACTCGACGGCGCCTGGCCCTCGATGCGGCGAAACACCCGGTTGAACTGCGACAGCGACTGGAAGCCCGCCTCATACGCGGCCTCGCTCACCCGCATGTTGGGATTGAGCAGGAGCTGCTTCGTCTTCTCCACGCGCGCCCGCGCCACATAATCGGTGAAGGTCAGGCCGGTCGCCGTCTTGAACACCTTGCAGAAATAGAAGGCGCTCATGCCGGCCGCGCGCGCCACCTGCTCGAGCGCGAGATCCTCGCCGAGGTGCTCCGCGATGAAGGTGCGCGCCTTGGTCACGGCCAGGGGCTCCGACGTGGCGCTCTTGATCATCAGCTCGTTCGCGATGAGCGAGAGGTGCTGCGCGAAACTCGAGAGCAGCCGCAGCATCGCTTCGTAGTGCGACTTGGTCAGCACGCGCGTGCCGAAAAACGCCGCATGCAGCTCTTCCGCATTCGCATCGCTGCTCCACTCGAGGATCTGTTTCAGCGCGTGGCGGAACTGTTTCTCGCTCGGCGCGCGGAACAGCACCTGGCCCGTCTGCAGGAAAGCCACCACCTTTTCGCCGAGACGGATCGGCACGAGGGAATCGTTGAGCCCCGCGAAACACTCGAAGGTCTGGGCCCCGTTGACCGCCTCCGCCTCCATCCGCTGCTGCATCACGAGACAGGCCGAGCACGACTTGCTCCGCCCGGCCATCAGCGCGCAGAACGGGCTCACGTTCCGCGCACCCGTCATCGGCGCATCGAACGCCCCCGTCGCCCGCAGCACGAGCGGCAGGCCGGTCGCCGTCTGGAACGCCTGCTGGTAATCCCGGAAGATGTCTGAAGCTTGGATACGGGCGACGACCTCATCCGTGGCGCGTTGCGCATCGGCGGTCGTGGGAGCGGGGGTGGGAGCGTTGTTCATGACGGCCCCATCATAATCACAAGAAATGCGCAGGGTAATTGGTGCCGCGTCTCTACCTCACTAGGGATTTCCTTTAGATTTGGGTTGTGCGCCACGCATTCGTTGCGGCTAATTCGCCCGCCTCTGCCACGTGCGCATAGCGAGCGACATGATGAACCATCACGTTTCCACGATCCTCATTGTCGACGATGATGAGGGACACGCGATTCTCATTCGCGAAAACCTCGAAGCCGCCGGACTGCGCAATCGCATGGAACACTTCCGCGATGGCCAGGCTATCCTCGACTTCTTCGCCAACCGGCCGCCCGCGTCCGGCGAGGCCTACCTCATCCTGCTCGATATCCGCATGCCCAAGGTCGACGGCATCGAGGTGCTCCGGCGCCTCAAGGCCGACACCCGGCTCAACAAACTGCCGGTGATCATGCTCACCACCACCGACGATTCCCGCGAGGTGGAGCGCTGCTACGAGCTCGGGTGCAACGTCTACATCCAGAAACCCGTCGATTACGACCGGTTCGCGGATGCCATCCGCCGGCTCGGTTCGTTCGTGCCCCTGCTGCTCGTGCCGCCGGTGGCCGCGGTCTAGACCGGCGACCGACGTCGGCTGTCCGCCCCACGCCGTCTCCCCCCGGCGCCGGACCCCATGTCCACCCCCCACCCACGCGCCTCCCTGCTGGTCGTCGACGACGATGAGGGTCTGCTCATCCTCATGGCCGAGACCCTGCGCGACACCGGGCACGAGGTCACCACGGTCAGCTCGGCCCGCGCCGCCCGCGATCGCCTCGCGGAGACGCAGCCGGACCTGATGATTCTCGACCTGAAACTGCAGGACGGCAGCGGCCCCGCCGCCGTCGCCGCCGTGCAGCCCGCCGGCAAACGCGTGCCCTTCGTCGTCGTGACCGGCGAGGGCGACGAGAAGGTGGCCGTCGACGTCATGAAGCAGGGCGCACTCGACTACGTCATCAAGGACACGCGCCTCCTCGACAACCTGCCCGCCGTCGTGCAACGCGCCCTCGCCGCCATCGCCAGCGAGCGGGCCCTCGCCGCCGCCCAGGCCGAGCAGAAACGCCTCGAACGCGAGATCCTCGCCGCCAGCGAACGCGAGCGGCACAGCATCGGCGCCGACCTGCACGACAACCTCGGCCAGCAGCTCACCGCACTCGAGCTCATGTGCACCGCGCTCAAGGAGGATGCCGCCGACCAGCGCCACCTCACGCGCCGCATCGACACGATGTGCAAGATGCTCCGCGAGGCGATCACGCAGACCCGCTTCCTCGCCCGCGGCCTCGTCCCGGTCGGCAGCGGACCGGACTCGCTGCAGATCGGCCTCACCGAGTTTGCCGAGCGCATCAATTCCCTCGGCAAGGTGCGCTGCCGCTTCGACTGCCCGGTGCCCGTGCCGATCCCGGATCCGTTCGTCGCCGGCCACCTCTACCGCATCGCGCAGGAAGCCGCCAACAATGCGGTCAAACACGCCCGCGCGAAACACGTCACCATCCGCCTCGTCATCGCCCAGGGCCGCATCGTCCTCGAAGTCGTGGACGACGGCGTCGGCCTCACCCGCACCCGCGCCCGCACGCCGCGCAGCGGCCTCGGCCTCGGCGTGATGGAGCATCGCGCCAGCGCGATCGGCGGCGAACTCGTCATCGCCTCCAAGCGCGGCGAGGGCGTGACGATCCGCTGCAGCCTTCCCCTCCCCGCATGAAACCGCGCGCCAAAGCCGGCTCGCCGGCCCCCCAGGCCCAGCCGCCGCCTCCTCCCGCTCCACCCCGCAAACGCATCCTGCTCGTCGACGACCATCCGTTCATGCGCGCCGGCCTCGCCGGCCTCATCGAACGCCAGACCGACCTCGTCGTCTGTGGCGAGGCGGGCAATCCGTCGGAAGCCTTCCGCGAACTCGCCAAGTCCAAGCCCGACCTCGTCCTCACCGATCTCACCATGCCCGGTCGGAGCGGCCTCGAGTTCATCAAGGACCTGCGCGCGGCCGAGCCCAATCTCGCGATCCTCGTGATCTCGATGCACGACGAGGTCGTGCAGGCCGAGCGTGCCCTGCGCGCCGGCGCCCGCGGCTACATCATGAAGGAGGCCGGCGGTGAAAATCTGCTCGCCGCCATCCGCCAGGTCCTCCGCGGCGAGGTCTACGTGAGCCCGCGCATGTCGGCGCGCATCCTCGAAGGCCTGTCCGGCACGCGGCCCCGCGGCTCCAGTTCGCCGATCGAGAAACTCACCGACCGCGAGTTCGAGATCTTCCAGCTCATCGGCCAGGGCAAGAGCACGCGCGAGATCGCCGCCCAGCTCCATCTCAGCACCAAGACCGTCGATGTGCACCGCAGCCACATCAAGGAGAAGCTCGAGTTGAAGGACGTCACGTCGCTCATCCGCCACGCGGTCCGCTGGGTCGAGACCCAGGGCAGCGAAGGCTCGGCCTGACGCGCCCCCACCCGTCCGGCCGGCCCGCGGCGCACCGACAAGATGTGCGCATCAATCGGCGCACAGCGTTGGCCAACTCGCGCGCAGCAACGCCGCGCGCCGGGGTCTAGAATGGCCGCATGCAAGCCGAACTGCTCGCTGCTCTCCGCGCCCGGCGCGTGGAGATCCGTGCACGTTGGGCGGAATTGCTGAGGGTTGAGCCCGTCAACACCCCGCTCGCACAGCCGGATGCGCTCGCGCATCTGATCGATTGGACCCTGGAAGAGATCTTCCGCGGCCTCCTGCACGCCACCCCGCGGCGGCGCCACAGCAACGTGGTCCAAGGTCACTTCCGGCCCGAATGCCCCTGCGGCCGCAATCCCCTGCTCGCCTATTTCGCCATCGCCGAACAGGCGCTGCAGGAGGCGCTCATCCTCGTCCAGGCGAGCCTGCCGCACCTCGATCCGCTGGAACGCGACGCCTCGATGGAGGAACTCAACCTCGTGCAACGCCACGTCGCGCGCCGCGAGATCGAGACCTTCTGCGGCGTCTGCCAGCATCGCCGGCTCGCCGTCCACCTCGGCGGGACCCGCGCCCACGGGCACGTTCCCAGCCCGATCCACGCATGGCCCTGAGCCGCGCCGGCCGGACCGGAGCCGCCGTCAACGTGGCCGCGAAAGCGCCGCCGCCACCGCGGCCATGAGATCGTTGGCCGCATACGGCTTGTGCAGGAGCCGCGTCACCCCGAGCGACTCCAGCGGCCCCGAATAGACATCGGAGCCCAGCCCCGTGGCGGCGATCACCGGCAGCTCCGGCGCCTTCACCCGCAGCTGCCGCACAAAGGCCAGCCCGTTCATCGTCGGCATCATCATGTCGGTGAGCACCAGCCTCACCGCCGGCGTGAGCCGCTCGAGGCCCTCGGCACCGTTGGCAGCCGTCTCGACGCGGTAGCCGTTAGACTCGAGGATCTGTTTCGTCGTCTCCCGCACCACCGCCTCGTCGTCGACCACAAGCACAAGCTCGCCGTTCCCGCGCGGCCGCGCCGCCACGGCGGGTCCCGCCTCCGGCACGACGGCGCCCGGTGCGGCAGGGAGATGCACCTCGAACGTGCTGCCCGCATCGACCTGGCTGTGCACCAGCACGAAGCCCCCGTGCGCCTTCACGATCCCGAGCACCGTCGACAGGCCGAGCCCGGTGCCTTTGCCCGGCTCCTTGGTGGTGAAGAACGGATCGAAGATGCGGTCGCAGATCTCGGGCGGAATACCGTGTCCCGAATCGTGCACCGCGATCCGCACGTAGGTGCCCGGAGCGGGCGCGTGCAGCTGCGCCGCCCGCGTCTCGTCGAACACGACCATGTCGGCCGCGAGCGTGAGCGTCCCGCCCTGCGGCATCGCGTCGCGCGCATTCACACAGAGGTTCATCAGCACCTGGTGGATCTGCGTCGGGTCCGCGTGCACCGGAGCCACGTCGGGCGCCGAGCGCCATTTCACCGCAATCTCGCGCGGGAAGGTCTCGCGGATGATGTGCAGCATCTCCTTCGCGAGGTGCGTCACCTGCACCGGCCCGCGGGCGCCTTCCTCGCCGCGGCTGAAGGTCAGGAGCTGCCGGACGATGCCCGCCCCGCGCTGCGCACTCTGCTCCAGCATCGTGAGCAGCTGCAGGTCGGCCGGCTCGCGCAACCGCTCGCGCAGCAACGACGGCACGAAAAGCATCGGCGCGAGGATATTGTTCATGTCGTGCGCCACGCCGCTCGCCAGCGTGCCGATCGCCTCGAGCCGCTGCGCCCGGAAAAACTGCCGCTCGATCTCCTTCCGCTCCGTCACGTCCTCGGCCGCACCGACGATCCGGACCACCCGCCCGTCCGCATCGCGGACGGCAAACGCCTGGTCGCGGATCCAGCGCACCGCCCCGTCGGGCCGCACAATGCGGAAGGTCTGGTCCGTCCTGCCCGCCGGAAACGACGAGCCGAAGGTCGCCCGCACGCCTTCGCGATCCTCGGCGTGCACCGCCTCCGTCCACACCGCCGTGGCGCCGTAAAGCTCCTCGCGTTTCCGGCCCCACACCCGCTCGAAGTTCGGGCTCACATAGACGATGCTCCCGGTTGCCGCCTCCCAGATCCAGATGACTTCCGCGATCGTCTCGATCACTTCCCGGAAGCGCACCTCGCTCGCCAGCAGCTTCGCCTCGGCCTGCTTCCGCTCGGTCACATCGCGCACCAGCACCATCAATCCCGTCACCGCGCCGCCTTCGGCGCGCAGCGGCGCCCCGTTGATCTCCGCCGTGAACGTCGTGCCGTCCGCCCGCAGCAGCGCGTATTCGCCCGAGGCGATGATGTCCTGCGTGAGCACGGCCTCGAAACGCGCCCGCGCGCGCGCCCGATCCTCGGGCACGACCGAGAGCAGCATGTCGCGGCCGGTGAGCTCCGCTGTCGCCCCGTAGCCGAAAACCGCCTGCGCCCGCGGCGAGACGAAACGCACCATGCCGTCGGGATTCAGCACCACGATCGGATCGGGTGACGCCGTGACGAGGGTGCGATACAGCTCCTCGCTCTCCCGCCGCCCGCGCTCCGCCGCACGCAGTTCGGTGACATCGTCCTTGATCGCGAGAAAGTGCGTGATGTTGCCCGCCGGATCGTGCACCGGCGAGATCACCGCCGTCTCCCGGAAGACCTCGCCGGACTTGCGCCGGTTGCAGAACTCGCCGCGCCACACCTTCCCGGCGAGGATCGTCCGCCACATGTCCTGGTAGACCTCCGGCGCCGTGCCCCCATCGCGCAGCACCCGCGGGTTCCGCTCCTGCACTTCGGCAAACGAGTAGCCGGAGACGCGCGTGAAACTCGGGTTGACGAATTCGATCCGGCCCTGCCGGTCCGTGATCATGATCGACGCGGGACTCTCGTCGACCGCGCGGCGCAGCACGCGCACCTGGGCTTCGGCCGCATCACGTTTCTCCATCACCGCCCGGATCGCTCCGGCGTGCCCGTCGCACCGCCGCACCAGGCGGCGCGAGAGGACGTAGAGCAGGCCCGTGGTGACGGCGACGAAGAGAAAGCCCTTCACGAGCGAGAACTGCGCGCGCAGCTCCGGCTCGGGCACGATCGCGTGGAGCGCCGCATCGCTGCCGGCGATCCAGAGCGCCGCGCCCAGGGCGTAAGCGAGCGCGATGTGGCGCGGCACGCTGGGTCCGAGACGCCCCTGCATGACGGGAGCCGACTCCTCGCCCGGGGACGCAGGTCGGGATTCGGCGGGCACCTGCGGCATCCAACGCTTCCCGCGCCTCAGGCGCTGTGCGTCCGCGGCGGCGGGGTGGAATGCAGGCGATCCCGGTAGGTCGTCGGCGATTCGCCGGCCACGCGGCGGAAAACCCGGTTGAACTGCGAGAGCGACTGGAAGCCCGCCTCATAGGCGGCCTCGCTCACGCGCTTGTTCGGATTCAGCAGGAGATTTTTCACCTTCTCGACGCGCACGCGCGCGAGGTAGTCGGTAAACGTCATGCCCGTCGCCCGCTTGAAGGTCTTGCAGAAGTAGAACGCGCTCATGTTCACCGCCTGCGCGATGTCGGTGAGCGAGAGCTCCGTCGCGTGCCGCTCGGCGATCAGGGCGCGGGCCCGCGAGATCGCCGGCATCTCGCTGCTGCTGCCCTGCACGATGAGCTGGTTGCTGAGGACCGAGAGATGCTGCGCGAAAATCGTGAGCAGCCGCACGATCGACTCGTATTGCGTCTTCGTCACCACCCGGGTCTGGAAATACGCCTCCTCGAGCCGCTTCACGTCGATCTCGACGCCGAGCTTGAGCAGCTCGCGCGTGGTGCGCGTGAACTCCGCGTGCTGCGGCGCGTGCATCAGCACCTGCCCGGTCTGCAGGAACGCGATCAGGTTCTTGCCCACCCGCACCGGCACCGCGGAGTCGCACAGCCCGGCGAAGCACTTCACCGTCTTGGCTTCGAACTGCGCCGCCTCCTCCACGCGCCGCTGCTGCTGCAGGCAGGCCGCGCAGGAGTGGTTGGACTGCGCCATCAGCGCGCAGAAGGGACTCTCCTTGGGATCGCCGTGGTGCGGCAGGTCGAAACCCTCGATGGGCCGCAGCGTGATCGGCAGCCCGGTGGTGTCCCGGAAGGCCCGCTCGTAGTCCCGATACACCTCCGAACGCTTCAGCTGCGCCACGAGCACGCGGCTTTCCTTGGCTGACACCGCCGCCTCGTTGGCGGGTGGCGTGGTCGGGGCGGGATTCATGAAAGGGAGAGAGCCGGACCGGTCAGGCCGCCGGCGCGAGGAACCCGCGCGCCCGCGCCAGATCGCGCCCGAGCTCCGCGCGGAAATCCGGGTGCGCGATCGAGATCAGCGCCTCGCCGCGCTCGCGGATGGATTTGCCGTGCAGATTCACGGCGCCGTATTCCGTCACGACCCAATGCACGTGCCCGCGCGTGGTCACGACCCCGGCGCCGGCGTTGAGCTGCACCACGAGACGCGATATCCGGCCGCCCGCCGCGGTCGAGGGCAGCGCGATGATCGGCTTGCCGCCGCGCGACAGCGCCGCACCGCGGATGAAATCCATCTGCCCGCCGATCCCCGAGAAAATGCGGTGCCCGATCGAGTCGGCGCACACCTGCCCCGTAAGGTCGATCTGGAGCGCGGAATTGATCGCCACGACCTTCGGGTTCTTGCGGATCACCGCGGTGTCGTTGGTCCAGTCGCACGGGTAGAACGCCACAAGCGGATTGTCGTGCACGAAGTCGAAGAGCCGCCGCGAGCCGTTGATGAAACTCGTCACGATCCGCCCCGCGCCGACCGCCTTGAGCCGGTTGGTCACCGCGCCGGATTCCACGAGATCGACCACGCGGTCCGAGAACATCTCGGTGTGGATGCCGAGGTCGGACTTGTTGTGCAGCCGCGCGAGCACCGCATCGGGGATGCCGCCGATGCCCATCTGCAGCGTCGAACCATCCTCCACGAGGCCCGCCACGATCTCGCCGATGCGCGCCTCCACCGCGGTCTCCGGCTCGGGCAGATGCTCCACCAGCGGCCGGTCGGTCGCGATAAACGCATGGATGCGGTCGAAGGGCACCACGTTGTTGCCGTGCGTGCGCGGCATCTGCTCGTTGATCTCCGCGACGACGATCCGGGCGACCTCCGCAGCCGCCTTGGCCGCATCGCACGAGGTGCCGAGCGAACACATCCCGTGCCGGTCCGGCGGCGACACCTGCAGGATCGCCACGTCGACTTTCACCGCGCCGGAGAGGAAGAGTCCCGGGATGTCCGAGAGGAAGATCGGCACGAAGTCGGCGCGCGCCTCCGCGATCGCCTGCCGCACGGGCGCGCCGGTGAAGAGCGACACCGAGCGGAATTCCCGCTCCCGCCCCGGCGCCGCAAAGGGCGCCGGCCCCGCGGTGTGGAGGTGATACAGCCGCACGTTTTCCAGATCCCGCCGGGCGCACAGCGCGTCGATCAGCGGCGCCGGCGTGGCGCAGGCTCCGTGCAGGAAGAGGTCCGTGCCGCTACGGATGACGGAGACGACGTCGGCGGCGGAGACGGCCCGGGACTTCCATACGGTATTCATGCAGGTGCGATCAGGCCAAAAGATGCACGGTGCACCCGGGCTGCGAAGTGCGGATGCTGCGCGAGGCTTGGCAACGGCTGTGCATTTCTTGTCCGGGCCGGATTGCTCCCGCCGCGCGCGTCCGGGCGTTCCTCAGCGGCGCTCCGCCGCACCCGCTTCGCGGGCCAGGCTCGCTCCCGCCGCCGCCTCCGGCGTCGCGGGCACCACGATGATGGGGCAGCCGGCGCTTTTCAGAATACGCGAGGTCGTGCTGCCCACGAGCAGATCGTAGAACGCGCCGTGACCATGTGAGCCGATCACGATGTAGTCGGCATCCAGCCGCTCGGCCTGCTCGACGATCCGCTGGCCGGGCGGGCCGATCTGGTGGATCGCGTGGGCCGTCACCCCGGCGTCCCGCAGCCGCTTCTGCAGTTCCACGAGCCGCGTCGCGGCCTCGCGCTCGGCCCGGGTGCAGAACTCGGTCGCCACATCCGTCTCCGCATACTCGCTCGTGACGACCGCCGGCGGCGGCACGATGTTCAACAGCACCAGGCGCGCGCCGATCGCGCGCGCCACGGTGATCGCCTCTTCAATCACGCGGTCGCTGATGTCGGAGAAATCGATGGGAGCGAGGACAGTCTTCATGGGCGGGGATCGGTCGCACTGCGGCGCCACTGTAGCGCGCGGCCTCCGCGCCCGCTGCGCACGGCTTGCGATAGGATGAGCTTCGCTTGCGGCGGCGCGGATTTGTGCGGAGGACCGGCCCGCCCTCCGGTTGCCCACCTCAGCTCCAGCGCTCCCAACGCATCCGCTCCACCATGCCCGCGATGTAATCGCCCCCGGCCCGCAGCGCGACCGGACCCGCCGGCTCCGCGCCGTGGAGCGCTGTCTCGGCGCACTCGGGGCAGCAGAACACCCGCGTCGCGCCCTCGAGGTAGAAGTGACAGTAGGCGTGCGCGCCGCCCGCGTCTTCGCCGCAGGTGGCGCAACGTTCGGTGATTTCGGCGGTCGTCGTCATGCCCCGATCTTCGGCGCGTCCGGTCCGATCGGCTGCGCATCGTGTGGCGAACACGGCGCGTTTGTTGACCGGCTCCACACAACGTATGCGCAGCGTGCGCCAAGCCATGCGAAGCGGCTTCCGGCCCGCGGGAGTATCCTGCCGCCATGATCACAAGTTACCCGGTTCCCCTCACTCACACGGAGCCGTCCCGGGTGGCCGTGCGGCCCCTGAGAGACTCGGAAGTCAAGGCTCCCGGTTCGTGGCGTTACGACAATCGTTCCCGCCAACGCACCTTGTTCATTGTTGCCGGCGTCCTCTCGGCCTGCGTGCACGTCGCCCTCCTGTTCGGCGTGAAACCGCAGAAGAAGAAAGCCGCCACCAGCGCGGAAAAGCCTCCGATGGTGCTCCTGCTGCAGATGCCCAAGGTCGAGGAACTCGAGGAGCCCGAGACCGTCTCCAACGACAACCGCGAGGTCACCGACCACGCCACCCTCGTCCCGATGCAGGCCGACCTGCCGCAACTGGCCCGGCCCAACGAGTTCATCCAACAGGTCAACTTCACCTCGCTCCTCGAGAAGCCCGACCTGACGAACATCAACATCAACGTCATCCCCGATACCTTCCGCGGCGGCCGCAAACTCGCGGAGAACATCGGCAAGATCTTCAACCTCGCCGATCTCGACCGCACCCCCGAGCCCGTGCTGCAACAGGCCCCGCTCTACCCGATCGGCCTCAAGCGTGACGGCATCTCCGGCAAGGTGAAGGTCGAGTTCATCGTCGACGCCGACGGCAAGGTCCTCGATCCGCACGCGGTCGAAGCCTCGCACGAGGGCTTCGTCGACGCCGCCGTCATCGCGGTCTCGAAATGGAAATTCAAACCCGGCGTGAAAGCCGGCCGGAAGGTCAACACTCGCATGGCCGTCCCGATCCTGTTCAGTATCGAGGACCAGATCTGAGCGGTTCGGCCGGATCCCACCCACCACTCCCACACCATGGACACCCCGCGCATCGCCGTCCTCGGCGGCGGCATCACCGGCCTCACGGCTGCCTGGAATCTCCGCCGCCTGGGCTTCACGCCCGTCGTCTTCGAAAAATCCGGCCGCATTGGCGGCGCCATCGGTGCCAGCCGCACCGACGGGTGGCTGCATGAGCTCGGCCCCAATTCCCTCCTCGAGGGCAGCACCGAAGTCGCCGGGCTCATCGACGCCCTCGGGCTCGGCTCGCGCCGGCTCTACGCCGCCGACGCCGCGAAACAGCGCTACATTGTCCGCGGCGGCCGCCCGCTCGCGATGCCGACCTCGCCCCTCAGCTTCGTGGGCACCGGGCTTTTCTCCTGGCGCGCGAAACTGCACCTCCTCGGCGAACCGTGGCGCGCCCGCGGCCCCGCCGACCGCGAGGAGAGCGTGGCGGATTTCGTCGTCCGCCGCCTCGGCCGCGAGTTCCTCGACTACGCGATCGATCCCTTCGTCGGCGGCGTCTACGCGGGCGATCCCGCCCGCCTCGCCGTGCCGCACGCGTTTCCGAAGCTCGCCGCGATCGAACAGGAGCACGGCTCGCTCATCCGGGGCGCGATCAAACGGCGCAACACCAGCGGCGGCCCCAAGGGCCGGATCTTCTCCTTCCCCAACGGCCTCGGCGAACTGCCCGCCACCCTCGCCGCCTCGCTGGGCGACAATCTCCGCCTCCGCCACAGCGTGCTCGCCCTCCGCCGCGCCGACGGCGAATGGCAGCTCGACTACGAGGCCGCAGGCCGGCGGGCCGGCGAAAGCTTCGCCGCGGTCGTGTGCGCGCTGCCCGCCGATGCCCTCGCCGCCCTCGAGTTCGACGACCTGCCCGAGGCCGCCAACCTCGCCACGCTCCGCGAGATCGTGCACCCGCCGGTCGCGTCCGTGTTTACCGGATACCGTCGCGCGGACGTGCGCCACGCGCTCGACGGCTTCGGCATGCTCGTGCCGAGCATCGAGCGGCGGTCGATCCTCGGCACGCTGTTCTCCAGCACGCTGTTTCCCGGCCGCGCCCCGGAGGGCTACGTCGCCCTCACGAGCTTCGTCGGCGGCACCCGCCAGGGACCGCTGGCCCTCCGCCCCGACGGCGAACTCGTCGAACTCGTGCAACGCGAGCTCGCCTCGCTCCTCGGCGTGCGCGCCGACCCGGTCTACACGCACGTGCAGCAATGGCCGCGCGCGATCCCGCAATACGAGCTCGGCTACGGCCGCTTCAAGCACGCCATCCGCTCCGTCGAAAGCGCCGCGCCCGGCCTCTTCATCGGCGGCAACTGCCGCGACGGCATCTCCCTCGCCAACTGCATCGAGGGCGGCCGGCGGCTCGCCGCCGAGGCCGAGACCTTCCTCTCCGGCGCGCGCGCCGGCGCCCCCACGCAACTCCGCGTGGATCGCCCGTGATCAGGCCGCGCGCCGGCCTCTACTCCGTCCAGCTCTGCAGCACGCGGATGTAGTTGGCGCGCTCGTAGGCCGTCGGATCGGTGCACCGCGCCTGGTTCAGCCGGCCGCGAAACTCGTCGATCCGCCCGAAGCCATGCGCGCGCATCCACGCCACGAGCCCGCGCTCCAGTTCACCGATCGCCTTCTCCCCGTGCGCCAGCACCACCGACACGATCTGCACCGCGTGCGCCCCGGTGAGGAGCGACTTCACCACCGCCTGCGGCGTGTGCACGCCGCCGGTAACCGCCAGCGAGCCGCGCAACAGCGGTGAGAGGATCGCGAGCCACCGCAGCCGCAGCAGCAGCTCACCGGGCTCCGAGAGCCGCAGGATCGGCTGCACGCCGATCCGGTCCGTGTTCACGTCCGGCTGATAGAAGCGGTTGAAGATCGTCAGCCCCGCCGCCCCGGCCAGCTCCAGCGCCACGCCGAGCTGCGCGATCGCGGCGTGGTAGGGCGAGAGCTTCACCGTCACCGGCACCTTCGCACTGCCCGCCATCTCGCCGACCGCTTCCAGCATCTCGACTTCGATCTGGTCCGCCGCCACCGCCGGATCGGTCACGACCTGATAGAAGTTCAGCTCGATCGCATCCGCGCCGGCCGCAGCCACAGCCGACGCAAATTTCAACCAGCCGCCGGGATGGTGGCCGTTGAGTGACGCGATCACCGGGATGCCGATCCGCGCCTTCAGTTTTTCAATGTGCCGCAGGTAATCGTCGGGCGGGAGCGGATGATGCACGCCCTGCTCTCCGCTCGGAGCGTGCCGTGCCGGCTCGATCTGCTCCTCGAACAACGACCGCAGCACGATCGCCGCGGCTCCGGCATCCTCGAGCCGACGGGCGGCGTCGGGATCGTCTGCCAGCGGCGATGCACCGACGATGAGCGGACTGCGCAGGGTCAGGCCCAGATACGACGTGGTCAGGTCCATGGGGTTTGGGGCTGGTCCGATTATCGTCCCGCCTCCAGCCGCTGCTGCGCAGCGTTTGGCCAAGGCCGCGCAGTTGTTGCGCGACGCATCGGATTTTTCCCGGGGCTGGCGACGGGGACGTTGAATTTCGCTTCACCATTCGGGCGCCTCGGCGGTTCCGGAAGGCGAAGGCGTCGGTTCAAAAGCGATACGGGACCTTGCCGTAGAACACGTGGGCTTCGAAGTCGTTGAGACCCCACGCGCCGTCGTGGTTGGCCAGGTTGCCATACGTCACCATGGCGATCAGGTGCTTCAACGAGCCGAAGACGGATCCACGTTCGCTATCGGCGGCTTTCCTGAATCGGCGGGCGCTTCGGTTCGTGGAGTCGCTCGGAGCGGGAGCGAAAAAATTGCCGGCCGCGACGCACCCACATGCGTCGCGGCCGGCGGTATCCTGGGGTAACTACCAGCTCCGGAACCGTCGGTTGCCCGGCGGACCCGGAAGTCGGAAACGTCGGTTCAGAAGCGATA